>JAEEGL015223158.1_pt1 | contig 65396 bp, 58 predicted proteins | sample 9134231 | NCBI WGS metagenome assembly JAEEGL01 (sample SAMN16246548, study PRJNA631951) | gut metagenome | biome: gut microbiome; feature: rumen; material: fiber-attached | host: Bos | place: Iran: Karaj | collected 2018-10
AGCCTAAGGCAGAGGAGCCTAAGGCAGAGGAGCCTAAGGCAGAGGAGCCTAAGGCAGAGGAGCCTAAGGCAGAGGAGCCTAAGGCAGAGGAGCCTAAGGCAGAAGAGCCTAAGGCAGAAGAGCCTAAGGCAGAGGAGCCTAAGGCAGAAGAGCCTAAGGCAGAAGAGCCTAAGGCAGAGCCTAAGGCAGAAGAGCCTGTAAAAGCAAAGGAGCAGGCAGCTCCTTCAAAGCCTCAAGCAACAGAAGCACCCGCAGCAGAAACTTCAGAGCCTTCAGCTCCTGAAGTTGTGGAGTATGTTCCTGAGTCAGACGACTCAGCTTCATACGAAGCACCTGCAGCAACAGAGGCACCTGCAGTAACAGAGGCACCTGCAGCAACAGAGGCACCTGCAGCAACACAGGCACCTGCAACACAGGCACCCGCAACAGAGGCACCCGCAACAGAGGCATCTGCAGCAACACAGCCGAAGACTGTTAAGAAGGCTGTAAAGGAAGCTCCTGTTTCCCAGTCAGACGACGTGGAAGAGGCAGCTGTCGAAGTCGAAACAGTGGCTGTTGTGGCTGAAGAGCCGGAGGTGGAAGAGGTTGAAGGCCGTATGTCTTACATATGGTGGATACTCCTCGCCGCACTACTTATGCTGCTGCTTCTTCTTCTCGCCGCACTTCGTAAATACGAAGTCATTGAGCGCAGGCTTAATGAGGACGGTGAGATGGAAGAAGAGAAGCTCAAAAAGTTCTTCACCTGCAAGAAGGCCTGTGAGTATATAAGGGATTATCTTATCGATAATCAGGAGTATGCTTACTCGCTGGAACTGCTTAACAAGAGCAGGGGCGGTGAAGAAGAAATTGATGGTGTTCAGATCGCTCGCGAGAGAGTGTATCTGACATCGTCAGACAAGGCCATCGAAAGGATCTTTGTCGCTGACGACAAAGAGGTTGACACAATAATAAGAGTTCTTAACTCTAAAGTTATTGTGCCTGAGACTGAGATGGCGTAACTTTAAAATGGCACACGGGATCGACCCAAATGGAGCAGACCTGAAAGATATTCTTATCTGCGACTTGGGTTCGAATCCCAACGTGTGTCTTGAGCCTTATGGCTCTTGAACTTCACCCTAAAGCGGGTGGTAACAGTCGTTGCCGCCACGTGGGGCGGAGAAAGGAGCCAAATATGGCAACGGGAAGTAATTCATTTTCAAGGCCCACATATTACCTTAATAGTAAAGAATATGCCAAGATTGTTAGTGAGATTAATACTAACTACGGTCTGTATGAAGGCAAACATGAGGCCATCCACCTTTCATACGGAATAGATGATGTTCCTTATATCTACTATTTTGAAAATCTCGGTTACGATTGTTATAATATCTATAACAGAGTCGTAAACACGTGGGATTTACACTGAAAGGAGGGGTGAAGATGACTATACAAGAATTAAAGACCCGTCTTTTGCATATAGAAGATGCTTATCATTCCTTTGTTGTGGGAATCATGGTATATGCTGAAAAGAAACAGTCCAGAGTTGACGCAATCGCGCACTTTTTGGATGAACATCCAGATGCTTTGACATCTGATGTTGTTGGCTTCGTTTCAGATCAGCCTGATTTCTATGAGGATGCTGCACCTGTAAAGGTCGGGTAAAAGAAAAATCAATATGGCGGTCCTTGACCGCAGCTCCCATGGTGGGGGTAAATCCTGTATTCCAGGACGCTTACCCCGCTATGGCGTTAGGGGCTGGAGGTTTTTATGGACCGCATATTGGAAGAGCTGGCCTTAGAGATAGGGCCGGTAGATATCAAAAAGTTCGTGGAGATCGCCGAAAAGGACCAGACGGTCCTCGGCGACCTATATGAATTTGCTGGCGGTGTTGTTACCGCTGAAAACTGCCAGGGTGATGTCTATGATTACCCGGCAATCCTCTCAGCCCTCAGGAGCGGAGAGTTTGGCACCGAGGATGAGCAGCTGCTCCTCGTGCATGCCGGACACTATCTCAGAAAGGCAAACCGCGCAGACGCGCAGTTCCTTTATGAGTTCCTCATCGAGAGGGGCGGGGATTTTATAACTGAGGATGGCAGTGGCAGTGGCCCTGCATGTATCTTCAGGGAGATTGCTCGCAGGAGAGCATGATCAAAAAAGAGAACCTTTCGGATAACCGTAGGCTCTCTTTTTTTGTTGGTGAGATTGATTATATTTTCTGCTTTTTTCTTATATATTCCGTAAAAATCCCTGTTTCCTGTAATGCAAATATGATATTGTAGCAGGCTTCATGTATGAGGCAGGGGTCTTCCGTGTCCTTTACCTTATCGTAGGAGGCAAGGCATCTTCCGGTGAGGCTGAGCCACTCATCAAGATCCTCAGAGAGGTTTTTTATCTCTTTCTGGCCGTAGGGGATTTCCGGACGTATCCTGTTATCCGTTGGCTCATATCTTCTGTTTCCCGTGAGTTTTGATGCCTGCCCTGAAAGTATGATCCCCGCATAGGACATTGCTTCCATGACCGGGAGCATTTTTTCATGGTCTTTGATCCTTGCCAGGGAAGCGCACTGTGACGTAAGGCGGTATATATACTCTGCCAGCTGGTGCACAGCTTCTTTTGGGGAGGACGAAAGGTCTGGGATGGCGAGGCGTAGTACAGCCCTGTCCCTTTCATGTTTTTTTCTGAGCTGTTCTTTTCCGGGAAGATTTTCTGCAAGGGATAAGATAAGCTCTTTCTGCTTTTCTTTTTCTCCTGAGACATTCAGCCCGTTGAGCTCTTTTATCGCTATTTTTTTCTGTATAATGTCAAATTCCGGCTTTAAAGGACATTGCATCAGGGCATTCCCTCCGTTCTTTTTGTGCCATCCGGGCAGCCGCTTAGAAGGCTTTCATATTCAAGGATACGTGTGATCATCTCCGTTACATATGCGGGCGGTTTTCTCAGGCCCATTTCCCACTGTTCATAGGTATGGACCGGGATCGACAGTTTCCCTGCAAATTTTGCCTGGCTCAGGCCTGTTTTCTTTCTGAGTTTTCTGAAAGTCTCTTGTGCATCATCCATGGAACGATATCTCCCTCTGATTCAAATATACCTATCATTGAGAGGTATGTCAAGAATAATAGATGCATGGTGGCAGCAGGGGTGATGTTCATATTTGCCCTTATCTGACTATTTTTCCTCTTTTTCATATATTTATCCGTTTTTTAACGAAAAACGCCCATATGGCCGCAAATTCAGATAAAAAGGGGACGATTTATCGTTCTTGTCCGGAACATGCAGGGTAAGAGCGGCCAGGATTTCGGAAAACCCCTCTGAAAGGACATCACCAACAGGGAAAACCGTTCCTCTGGTGGTTTTTACGTGTTTTATCAGGGGCATCTTTCATGATTTTTGTGAGCAAAAAATTAAATTTACCTAAATTTTTCAAACTTTGGTAATCAAACACTTGAATGTTCTGTGACTGTAAAAGGTTAATTATATATGTATCGTACTATGCACTTTTTCAGGAGGAACTTTATGGGACAGGCTAGAAAAATCTTATTATCCGTTTTTGCTTTAATGTGTATCTTTGGCTTAAAGAGCACATCCTTTGCCGCGTCTGACATCACCTACAAGAGGATAGACGGGACACCGGTAGTCAATGCGGAGGGTAACAACGTAACTGACTCCACCGCATCTGAGTTTTATTCAAATCTCGATGTTGAGCTTGCACCGGGAGGCACCCTGGAGGGGAAGACTGTCATCGCATATCTGTATGACAGCGTAAGGAGTGCCAAAAATCCGACAGTATTTGCCTCGGGCAACTTTACTGATAACTACGCAGTAACAGTCGTTCTTGCAGAGGACGTGGACGGGGCTGCCGGAAAGACGGCACATGGAAGTGTAGGCACGAGTAATGCGATATGGTTTGTCTACGAGAATAAGCTCTATATCACGGGAACACCGGACACAGCCGGCGGAGTGATAAACGTGGCGGACAATACCTATACTGCAGGGACAGGATATGTTGACCAGACGGAAGAGAAGTCCTTTACGGGAACGACATATGAGACATATTATCCGGAGTTCCATTACTCAGACCTGGATGGCAGCGGATCGGGCATAAAAGGACCCGAGACCTACGATGAGATGAAATTTGATACAGCCCAGTGGTATGAGTTTTCAGAGACACAGTACGAGACATATGAAGCACAGATAACAGAAAGAGAACCCATCGGACTTGATTACCGCCTTGAGGGACATATGTATGGCACACTCGCTCCTTCATCGCTTGGATGGGTGAGCGGGTTTGCATCATCCATAACCGATGTGTACATCTCTGATGACATAGAGCTTGAGGGCAATGTGAGCGGACTTTTCAATGCGAACTTTACCTATATAAAGGAGAACGGGTCCGAAAATGACATGAAGGACAGCCGGTATACGTCACTGAAGAACGTATATCTGTACTGTGACCTTCAGAAAGTCACGGCAGCAGCGGGAATGTTCGGAAGGATAGCAACCCTTGAGAACGTGTATGTGCGTCCTGCGAGCTATTCAACGGCACGTCCCACTGCAGATCCTGCGAAACTTACAAATATGGTATCCGTGGGATATATGTTCTACGGGGATACCAATCTTAGGAACGACGGGGAAGACTCATTCCTTAATGCAATGGATCTTTCCTCATCAAACAGCCTCCTGACAACATCATATATGTTTGGAGGATGCGAGAGCATCACTGAGCCATCCGTAAGGGATTTCCACATGGACAGCGTAAAGTATGCAGAGGGAATGTTCTTTGGTGCAAAGAACGCAGGTCTTGTATCTGACGGGTCAGGCGCAGGACATGACATCTCCGGCTGGTCACTCTCCAACGTGGTCAATGCCGTTGCGATGTTCTCCGGCGGTGACGCGGATGGCGAGATCAACCTTGACGACCCTCTCCTTTCGATGGACCCCGGACTGTCAGACATATCCGGCTATGGAAATGTCATTACAGGTACGGTTGACATGAGAGGCTGGGATATGAACTCCGTGAAGATGATGACCATGATGTTCTCACGGAACGGAGAGGCTTTCAGGGGAGTCATCTTTGATGACAGCTATCCGGCCCTTATTGATGCATCGGGAATGTTCCTTCGCTGCGATTATATCAGTTCGGTAACGATGGGGTCATCCATGCCGGAACTGTTAAACTCGACTGCGATGTTCCGCATGGCGGGCTCAAAGGCATCCGTGGCAACTGCTGACCTGTCCGGCTGGAACGCACCGAAACTTTCCAATGCGGCATTCATGTTCTATGCTTCGGGCTTTTCAACGATAGACACTACAGGCATATCCAGCATGTCAAAGCTGGTCGATGCCTTTGGAATGTTTGGTGAGTGCGGACGCCTGCAGAGCCTTGGCGAGGGAGCACTTGGCAGCGTTATATTTACCGAGCTTGTCAATGCAGGCAGCATGTTCATAAATGATGAGGGTGTTGCCAAGATCGATACATCCTCATGGTCGATGCCTAAGGTATCAGACCTGTCCTTTGCTTTCCAGAACACGCACTCGCTCACATCAGGCTTTGATACTTCAGCCTGGAGCCTGCTCTCATGTACCGACATGGAGTGTTTCGCCGAGAGCAGTGCGGTATCAAATGTAGACCTTTCAGCAGCGGATACAAGGCTTGTTGCAAACTTTGCCTTTGCTTTTTCAGGTAACCCTAACCTTACAGGGGTAACTCTATCATCATCCACAAAGCTCTTTGACAGTGCTGTTACGTTATGCGGAACGTTTTCCGATGACCCTGCGCTTAAGGAAGTATCCCTTTCACCGTCCCTTGTATCGGGAGCGGTCCTTGAGGATGCAAGGGGAATGTTCGCAAATGATACAACTCTTGCCCAGGTTCCGGTCAACGGGATCATCAGGGGAAATGTAAAGTACATGTCCTACTTCATGAAGAACTGTGCTGCCATAGCAGCTGTCGATACTTCAGGCTGGGATACGGCAGGCGTTATATACATGCAGGGAGCATGGGACGGCTGTAAGAAGCTCGGCACGTTTGAAGTCGGGAACGGCGTGAACGGTGCGAAGCTCAAGAGTGCCGGTACGGTATTCAGGAACTGCAACCTCATCCCGTCTTCAGCCGTGAACAGGTTCATATCGGCACTTGGCGGCGGCTCCGGGCTTAACGACCTTTATGAGGCATTCAAGAACTGTTATGCACTTACAAGCCTCGACCTTTCTCCGCTCAACATGGCCTATACAGTTGAACTTAGGCGTGTGGCAGCAATGGAGGAGGATGCGGGATTTACCACAAATAAACTTGCAACCATTACAGTTCCCTACTCGATCCTTACGGCTGACGGCGTCATCTTAAAGGACAATGACGGCTCAAGCATCAACATGTTCTGGGTAGACGGGGATGGCAAGTCAGATGGTGCAACGGAAGAAAATACCGATACTGATGACCTCCTGACAACATTCTTCGTGAACGGGTCACCGGGAGCAAACCTCTGTGCATATGCCTTTGGCGGAACAAACGGAGACAATGACAACAGAAGGTTTGTGGAATACAAGGGAAGGACCATAAACGGAGAGGATACTGGCACCTATGAGATGAGTGGCAGCAGTGATACTGCGACCATGGAGATCGTATGTGAGTCAACCTTCTACACGGATGGCACCAGCACCAGCTCGGCTACACAGATGCCCCTTACCTACAGCTGGACAAAGGACGGGAAGGCAGTCGAGGGCGCGACCGAAAAATCCTACCAGTCTGACAAGTCGGGTACATATGTGGCAACAGTAGTGCCGGCACTTCTTACAGGCTCCGATGAGGAAAAGAGTGCGACATTTGTCCTCGGTTCCTCGATAGTAGGCATCGAGGCAGAGTACAAGGGCGATGAGATTGCCGTGGGCAGTAACTACAGCCTTGATGATGTCCTCGTGGAGCTCGTTGACTCTGACGGCAACAGGATAGAACTTACCCCAAGTGATTATACGGTTGACTCACAGAAAGTCACCAAGCAGGGGAACAATGTGTACACGGTAACTTACAAGTCGGGAGACAAGAAGCATACCGCAACGATAACCGTGCCCGGTGTAAGGCGTATCGGCTCGATAAAGGCAACATACGGCGGTCCGTCCGTGCTGGTCGGCAATGAGTACAGCAAGTCTGATGTGCAGGTCATCGCATACTATGCTGATGATACTGCCGAGAAGGAAGGGTTTGAGGTAACGCCTACATCATTCTCAGCCACCAAGGTCACAAAGACAGGGGATAACGAGTTTACTGTCACATACAAGGACGAGGAGAGCGGGGAGACATTTACAGATACCTTTACTGTAAGCGGTTATAAGACCATATCTTCCATATCTGCCACATATACCGGTGACAAGATAATCATCGGCAAGAAGTACGACAAGAAAGATGTAAAGGTCACATTGAACTATGCTGATGGTTCGGGCTCTGATACGACCACAAACTTTACAGTTGACTCACAGACAGTCACAGCAGAGGGAAAGAACAGCTTTACTGCTTCGTATACCGATCCGTATGGCAATGTCTACACTGCTGATTTCACGGTGCCCGGTTATGAAGACCCTTCAAAGATAAGGTATATCGGCTCGATAAAGGCTACATACACGGGACCTTCGGTAGTAGTCGGCAAAGAGTATGACCCTGATTATGTAAAGGTTGTGGCTTACTATAAGGACGACACGAAGAAGAACGAGGGCTTTGAGGTTTCGCCCACATCCCTTTCATCACTTGTCGTATCCGAAGTTGGCGATAACAAGTTCACCGCTTCCTATACAGATCCCAAACAGAAGAAGACCTTCACTGATACCTTTGAGGTAAACGGATACAAGGCCATCTCGTACATAAAGGCAAAGTATACGGGAGACAAGGTTAAGGTCGGAAACAAGTATGACAGGGACAAGGTGGAAGTGACACTGTACTATGCTGACGGTTCAGGTTCAAGGACTACCAGTAACTTCAGCGTTGATTCCGAGACAGTTACTGTTGAAGGCGGCAATTCATTTACCGCATCGTACCGTGATCCTTTCGGAAAGGTATACACGGCAGGCTTCTCAGTACCGGGTTACAAGGATGCCGAGGAAAAGAAGGAGCCTGAGAACAATAACAACAACAAAGGACCTGTATCAAGCACGGTAGTTGCACCTTCTTCACAGGAATACAGTGCTTCAACCGTAAAGACAGGCACTTCCACGGGCGTGGTACAGACAGGCACCACAGGCAAGGCAGTGCTGTACCTTGTAGCGATAGTCGCACTTTCAGCACTTATAGCATTCATGGTCATAAAGAGAAGGAAGACTAAATGAGACGGGTAAACGAGGACGAAGATAACAGCAGCCGTAACAGAATGATTTTTAACGGGATACTTGCGGCAGCAGTCCTGCTCCTCATATTTTCGGTGGCAGGCTATGTTAAGGAGCGCCTTATAGCTACTGCCGCCGAGCGCGGGTATCAGGATGTGGCAAGGCAGGTCGTGGCAGAGAACCATACAACGGTTGATTTTGCCACGGTGCACTCGCACGGCTCCCTTGCCAGGAGCTGGATATACATCCCTGATACGAATATAGACTATCCGCTGGTACAGGCTGCCAATAATGACTATTACATTGACAGGGATGCGTATGGGAATCCGTCGCAGGCAGGTGCCATCTTTATCAATTTCGCAAACTCGCCTGACCTGACAGATGTAAAGACGATCATCTTCGGGCATAACATGTCCAACGGCTCCATGTTCACCGACCTGCACAAATACTCTGACGAGACTTTTGGCAGGGAGCACCAGAACGCATATATCTACATGGAGGACGGTACGGTGAAGCATTACAGGGTGCTTTACTACATCTATACGGAACCGCTTGACCCTGCGGTCTATGTGATCTCTGCCCAGGATAAGGGCGATGAGGTGGCAGCAGAGCTCAGGGAAAAGGCATCCCTTACGTTTAACGGGTACATGGGCGGGAACATGATATGTCTGTCTACATGTTCCATGCATAAGTACCGCACGGTTGTGGTATTTGAGTACGTTGATGAGGCACTTCCCATTGTCGGTTCGGCAGGCCTTGATGAAGAGGCTGCTGCGCCAGCAAAGGAACCTGTCCCTGATGATGCAGATGAGGAGTAACGATGAGCAGAGCGGTGATAGCCTGTAACAGGATAACAAAAAATGATGAATGGGGCATTTTCCGTGAGAACATGACTGCCATGCTGACAGGATCGCTTAACGGGGCATTTTCCATCGCCCCGGAAGAGATCTCCTTTGTCACGACGGCAGAGGGGATCGAGATGATCGATGTCGAGAATACTGCACTCATCATCGCCTACGAGGAAGTCGACCTGGTTAAGATAGGCGTGGGAAGGCTCAGGAGGTGGTTCAAGAGAAATCCGTCGCTTCGGGTCATCATGGTCGTTGATAATGCAAAGATAAGCTCGGGAAAACTGCACGGGCTTTATGAGCTGGGGTATTATGATGCTCTTTTCTGGAAAGATTTCCGTAAAAACAACGTGGTAAGGCTGCTCCTGTATCCAAGGACACAGGCAGATGCCTACGATTACTACGGTCTTGTGAACTATCATGCGCCTGAGGTGAAGAAAGCCGAGGAAAAGAAAGCCCCTGAAAAAGAACCGGGAAAAGAGCCTTTGGCAAAGACGGAAGACAAAAAAGTGACAGCTGATAGTGCGGAGCCTGAGACAGGCGTGCCGGATAACGGAAAGATGCAGGAGACCCGGCAGGAGGATGAGCCGCAAAAGAAAAAGGTGAACGGAAAGGGCGCGAAAGAAAAAAAGGAAGAAAAGGAAGAAAAGGAAGAAAAGGCCGGGGGAGAGACAGGAAAAGAGGCAAAAAAGGGGCAAAAGAACAAGCAAAACACCGCAAAAGACAGTGGCAAAAACAAGCAAAACACGGCAAATGACCGCGACAAAAACGGACAAAACGCTGCAAAAGACAGTGGCAAAGACGGACAGGATGAAGCGGGCGCAGTTGCGACAGTAACCTTTGGAACTCCTTCCGGCACGGCTGGAAGTGTACAAAAAGGGAATGGTAATGACGCCATGGAGCCATCTGATGCTGCAGGTGGCATGGAGACAGGGGAAGAGTCCTCTGACGGGGCTTCGGATGAATATGACGAGCCTTCTTCCTATGATACGGGAGAGGACCTGCTTTATGACGAGGAGCGGGAAGTGGATGCGTTTGATGCATCCATGTATCTGGTGCCCGTAATGGAAAAGGAGGACCTTGCTGACAGGGACTGGCTTTCGGCGGGCGAGAAGGACCTGCGGAAGTTCATAGGCAACATGGAGCATAAGGCTTTTAATCCCATAAAGCTTGATATCGAGCTTACTGCGGAGGAACAGGTGCTTGAGGATCTTCTTGACTACTTCACGAAGGAAGACCCCATCCACATGCAGAACCTTGAGAACGGAACGCTGCGCAAAGAGAATTTTGAACAGATACTGCAGGACAAGATAGATAACTACGAGATACTGACCCCTGAGCAGAAGGCATATGTTTTTGATGATTTCTGCCGCTTCATGTGGGATTATGACATACTGATCCCGTTCATTGAAGACCCTACCATATCCGATATCTCACTTGTTGCCTATGACAATATACAGATAAAGCGTCTTGGCGAGAGGTATTTTTCGACGATAACCTTCAGGACGCCCAATCATTACAAGGCGTTCATAAACCATATAGTAAAGCTTAACCACGTTGACTTATCTGATGAGAAGCCGGACAAGACTTTCATGGACAAGTCAACATCTGATGCCGCCAGGATGAGGTTTGTGTATTCCCAGGAATACATCAACTCAAACTCTGAGCCGTCGCTCATTATAAGGAAAGTCTCCACAAAGAAATATTCCATTGACGAGCTTGTAGGTTCCGGAATGATGACCATGAATACGGCGGCCTATATCCTTGATAAGGTACGGAAAGGTGCCAGTATCATATTTACCGGCACGATGGCTTCAGGAAAGACGACTGCCATGAATACCTTCATTGATTTTGTAAGGCATGATAAAAGAGGTCTTGTGATACAGGAGAACGATGAGCTTTTTTCAAACTCGCATCCGCTCTTCATGTTCCAGACGATACGTGCGAGCGTTGACGGAACGGAGACGTATGACCTCAGGTACCTTGCGACCTTCGGTCTTCTGATGGATCTTGACTACTTCATAGTTGGTGAGACGAAGGGACGGGAAGCTGAGCAGTTTGTTGAGGCGGTATATACAAATACCATCTGCTGGGAGTCCATTCATGCGGTATCTGCCAGGGATGCCCTGCAGAGGCATGCTGCCCTTGCGACAAGTGACAAGTTTTCTTATAAGGAGCAGCTGCGGAAACTGGCACAGGGGATAGACCTTGTGGTATACCTCGATCATTTTGTGATCGAACAGATAACAGAGATAAAGGGGTGGGATGACGCGAATGAGACCGTCATATACGAGGACGTGCCCATAGTCATACCTAAAAAAGCAGAGACTTAGAAATCACATTTAAGGCAGTATCTGAACAAAATGATACCGCACTATGATTTTATAATGTCAATGTTCTTTGACATTCTCATTTTTTTGGGTAACTGATGGTAATCATTTGTAACCAGCACCTGCCCTTGAGCATATACTCTCACACCAAAACATGTTACAATCACTACAGATTTTTTAGGATTATTTTGAGACCCGTCTCGGGTTTTACGTCATGAGGGTGTGGGGAGACCATATCATTGTGGCGTTTTTTTTGCATTTAAAACGGAGGAAATAAAAACATGCAGAACTTCATAGAAACGATCAAGGAGAGATTTGAGGAGTTTCGGAGTAATCCTGAAAACAGAAAGTATCTCATAGCTCTTATAGCAGGTCTCGGAGTGGTGGTTCTTATCGCCATTGTACTGATCGCGAACGGGCTTAAGTCGATGTCGCTAAAGAACGGCGGAGCTGATGCGGGGAATCTGATAGAAGGAAATTCGTCTGATGTCGAGAGGAATGCCGCAGGCGGCATCATCCTTGATATCGACTGGACACGTATCATAGGTTATGACAAGGACGGGCACCCTATCTACGGGACAAACGGGATGGTGCCTTCTGTGGGCGGTTATGACATGTGCGGAGCACCCATAGACTCTGATGACCTTGTGGTGATCGGCTATGCCGAGGACGGTCTTCCGATCTATGACTACTCAGCTGTTGACCAGGCAAGGATACGCGGGCTTGCAAACAGCGAGAAATACCCTGATATTGACTGGAATTCGATAGTAGGTTATGACGCTGACGGGGTACCTATCTTCGGTACGCACGGGGCAGACCCTAATATCCTCGGGTATGACCTTTTGGGAAATCCCATTTATAAGGGAAGTGTCACAGTAACAGGACGCACCGATTCGGGAATGCCCATATATGACTACTCGACAAAGGATACTGCAAAAGCCAAGGGCATTGCGGACCAGGATGCCCTGCGTAACGGCACTTACGGAAAAGACGGAAGCAACGGCGCAGACGGCAGCGATGGAAAAAACGGCGCGGACGGCTCAGTAGCGAATGGTGCTAACGGGGCAAACGGTGCGGACGGCAAGAGCTACTTTGGCAATAATGGAAGTAACGGAGCAAACGGAAGTGCCGGGGCAAACGGCAGGGACGGAAGCGGTGCAGATGGCAAGAACGGAGCAAACGGTTCCGGCAGCAATGGAAGTAACGGCAGGGACGGAGCAAGCGGTTCCGGAAGTAGCGGGAGTAACGGCACTAATGGAACAAACGGAGCAAACGGTTCCGGAAGTAACGGCACTGATGGTTCAAACGGTTCCGGCAGCAATGGAAGTAACGGAAGTGACGGCTCTAACGGAAGTGACGGCCAGATAGTAACAAGATATGTGAATGGAAAAGACGGCTCTAACGGAAGTGACGGCAGCAGCGGTTCAAATGGCAGTAACGGATCGAGCGGAAGCAATGGTTCGAATGGCAGCAGTGCTGACAGTTCGACAGTGGCAGAGCTCAAGCGTCAGGTAACAGACCTTTACAACCAGTTAAACAGCGGAAAACTCAAGGGCGAGAAGGGTGATACCGGTGATCAGGGTGACCGCGGATCGACAGGTGATACAGGAGCCACGGGTGCTCAGGGAGCTACGGGTGCCACGGGTGCCACAGGCTCTGCCGGTGAGCGGGGTGCTCAGGGAGCTACGGGTGCCACAGGTGCCACGGGAGCCACGGGTGCTACGGGTGCCACGGGTGCCGCCGGAAAGACAGGTGCTACGGGTGAAAAGGGTGATGACGGAACTTCGTCATATACGCACATAAGATATGCAGCATCAGATCCTAAAACGTCTCCCGGAACAGCACTTCTTACTGAGCCGACTGGTGAGACAAAGTACATGGGCGTGGCAGTCACTACATCGAGCACTGCCCCGACAAGTGCAAGCGAGTATGCGTGGTCACAGTACAAGGACCTGACAATAACCGCAGTAACGGGGTCTGATGGTGTGACGACCATCGTTATCAAGTAATAAGGTGGTGAGTTTTATGGATGACAGAACAAGGAAAAAATGCAGTATAATCGCGTCGGTTCTGGCCCTTACGGCAGGGATCGTCTACAGCGTCTTTGGCGGTGTCAGGGCTGAAGCCGTCGGGTCAGCCAGTGATACGCCGGTGACAGTGACGTACTATACGGGTAAACCTACCGAGCCTGAGGCTTATGATGCTGCAATGCGTCATGGTGACAGTGCTGTTGGAAAGAGGACATTTACCACAAAGAGCACCGGACGCCTTCAGTGGGGAGAGCCTAACGCAAACGGGGAATATGAAGTCTACTACGATGCTGCTGATATACATATCATGGCAGCATACCTTAATGAGACAGAAGAGGCATATGAAGCCCTTTACGAGAAGTATCTTGAAGCATATAAGGCTGTCATGCAGTAAGGCAGCAGGAATGAGGCATTATGGAACTTAAGAAACTTGTATCGAACAATTTAAGAAGGATTATCGGAGCATCTCTTGCACTTTCGCTCCTTATCGCACAGACAGCAGGTGCCACGTCAAATGTCGTTGACCAGGTAAAGAGTAAGGGAAACATAGAGTATGACTCGAACAGCGACGGTACTCCCGAAGTGCTCTTCTGTGCAGAGGACCTTAAGAAGATAGGTGAGGGCTATGACTTTGTTTATGCCAAGATTGCGGCACTTGATGCAAGCTACTCCTCCCTTGTGAATACTACGGGCAACTACAAGAGGCGTCTGGTCTCCGGCCTTAACAAGTCTGTAAGGCAGAACAATAACCTTCCAACGGATGCGAGCTACAATGATATCATCAATGCCATTGACAATATAACAAACCAGGCTGCGAGAAATTATGACCTTACTCCGGCCAATACTTCCACCGCCATTGCAGAAGGCTATTATAACGGCAAGGGTAAGATAAACGTTACCTCTGCTCCTGCCCCGGGGACCCAGGCCATAACGTCTGCTAGGATCCTTACCGGGTATTCGGGCTGGGTAAACGGGAGCCTCATTAAAGGAGCTATGACCGACCAGGCTGACAGAAGCTTTGCTTTAAAGCCGGACTCAGGGACAGTCACGATACCCGAGGGATATTATAACGGCAAGGGAAAGATAACCATCTCATCTGCTCCTGCAAATGGAAAGACTGCCGTGACGTCGGCTGCCATGCTGACAGGGTACTCTGGCTGGGCGAACGGGAAGCAGGTGGATGGCAGCATGCCTAATAATGGCAACCTTAATGTAACCCTTAATCCCGGAGGTTCAAAGACACTTACGGCAGGATATTACAGCGGCGGGACGATCACTGCAGCTAAAAATACGGAGACCGTGAAGATACCGTGGACCGGTGTAGTAAAGAATGAGAGTTCCAAGAGTTATACATATGACTTGGGTGAAACCAGTCGTGTAAGGACGGTCGATGTGTATGAGGCTTATCTGGCAGGACGACAAACTGTTGAAACGCCCGGTAATGCTACGGCAGACACGATCTTAAAGAACTTTACTGCCTGGGTGAACGGTGTTCAGTTAACGGGTACTATGACCAATTATTCAAATTCGACCGGGCAGGCGTCTACCCCGTCTAACAGTAGCGGGACGCTGTATGTTTCGCCTTCAAATGCAGGGTATTACACATCAAGCTCGTCATTTAATACGGGTATATCGTATGACCCCAATAAGACCGTTACTAGCAGCGCATCCACGAGCACTGCTACGGCGGACGGTAAAAAGATCACTGCTAACACTATATATCTCGCAGCCGGCAAAAAAGCGGTACTTCCGGCAGGATATTACAGCTCTGAACAAACGATACAGAACGTGGCTTCGACAGGCATGGGAGGTACTGTTGTCACACTTCATAAGGGTACTCAGCTTTTTAAATCTCCGGAGGAAGGTACAGCGGAACCTACGACTGACGGGCAGCTGATATGTACGACTACGCAGGATTTTAATTTTGTCTTTGCAAGTTATAGTCCGCATCAGACGGACGTGAATGTTAATTATTGTAGTTATAACATCTACGCCACCGGTGGTACATCTGTGGATGAAAATAATGACTATTACGGACCAACTGCTGTTCGGATGTGGAAGAATGTGCCTAAGGGAACTAAGTTTTATGCGTGCGACAGGGACAGGCATTCGAACGGTGGCCCATTGGTGGGCTGGATGTACGGTGTTTATTAAAAGGAATGCCGGTTAAGGCTGGCTGCGTTTTTGATTGAATATTGCTTAATGGTAAGGCCGTCGTTAAGATGGCCTTACTTTTTTTGAAGAAGTATCATGTAGATGTTCTATTGACATACGTCTACATATATTGTATTATGATGCCATGGATAGAAAATACAGACATACAAAGACCACAGTATCGTTTGTCTGCTATCACTTCGTATTCTGCCCCAGATACAGGCGGAGGATTTTCGATATCCCTGGCGTGGAGGACAGGTTCAGACAGCTTGTGCGTGGGGCTTGCGAAGAGAGCGGGATAGAAATACTAGAGCTTTTATGTGGTGAGGACTATGTGTATATGCATGTGAACGCCCTGCCTGAAAAGAGCATCCCTGACATCATGAACATTGTAAAGGGTTCGACATCTCCTGTTCTTAGGGAAGAGTTCGTTCAGCTTGGTGCGATGCCCGGTCTGTGGACAAGAAACTATTTAGTCAGTACGGCTGAGGCTATTGATGCTGGGATTATCGATGGATATGTCAGTAGTCAGAAGACAAGGCCGTAAGGGATATTTAAAGGAGGTATTATGAGGAGATCATTTTTAGCTGTTGCTAGGGCTGTGTTGCTGCTAGGGACAGTGCTGCTTTCTGTAAAAGCATCAGCTGTGACTGCGCAGGCAAAGATCCCGAGTGAATCTGAGTATAAGGAGTATATTGAAAATCATTTCGGTGTTTTTAATGATAGCAAAAACGGCTTTCGTATAGTTTATACGGGTGAGGGCGCTGAACGCAGTTCAAGAATAGAAATAGAACGTATTTCCGACAGGCAGCGTGAGACGATGGACAAGGCGATATCTATAGTAAAAAGGGCCACAGGTGCACCACATGAAAAGGTCAGGTTTTTCCATGATGAGATCTGTAGGATGTTCTCTTATCAGATAAACCATGATCTTGATTGTTCCGACTGCATAGGAGGATTTACGACAGGTTTGGCCAAATGCGTAGGTTATGCGGATGCGTTCATGCTTTTGTGTGACCTGGCAGATATCCCCTGTTATGCTGTTGTGGGGGCTTCTGATATCCACGCTCCTACAGGACATCGGTGGAACATAGTCCAGCTTGAAGATGGTGAGTGGTATGAGGTTGATGTTACCGGTGATGATTCCGAATCACGCCTTACGAGGTTCCTGATAACTACTGAAGAAATGAGCAAAACCTATCAACGTGCAAGCTTTTTCTTTTATGATGGGGAGGATATTTACGGGAATAGTTATGCCCAAGGTACTCTGCCTATAGCAAAGGGGACAAAATTCCGTCCTGTTATCCCTGTAACAAAAGTGGAGATAGTCGGTGGATCCAGGTTTGTTTCAGTTCAGGACAGTATTCGGCTGTTTGCCGCACTGACACCAGATTATGCTACTGACGGCTCTATCAGGTGGACTACGTCCGATAAATCGGTTGCGACAGTCAAGAATTCAGGAACTGTTGAAAAAGGTGATACTGATATCATCCCTGATGCAGGCTCGGCACTTGTTAGCAAGGCGGAAGTGGTATTTAAAAATCCCGGGACTGTCACCATCACGGCTGCTGCCGCTGATGGCTCAGGTATCAAGGACAGCATAAAGATCGAAGTTCAGGGCGTTAATGCCACAAAGATAAAGGTTTCCGGCGAGAAGGTTGTTCGGGCAGGAAGCAGTATCCAGCTTGTTTCTACTGTATATCCAAAGCTGGGGACAAGTAAGAAAGTCAAATGGACATCATCGAATAAGTCCGTTGCAACGGTAAACAGTAAGGGAAAGGTTACTGCAAAGAAGGCTGGAAAGGTAACGATCACGGCTGCTGCCGCTGACGGCTCCGGGGTTCAGGGGTCATATAAAGTGACTGTGATAAAGAAGGATGCGGACCCTGCTGCCTCAAAGATAGTCAAGAAAGCTGCCTCGGTCAAGTTAAAAGCCCAGGGCAGTAAGAAGGTAAAGGTATCCTGGAAAGACCAGGGTGATGCCATAAGATATGAGATAGCACTTGCAACCGACAAGAAATTCACCAAAAATGTTGTGACAAAGACTGCTGAAAAGGGCAAGGCTAGTCTCAGCGTTAAATATAAAAAGACCGGAACTGTCTATGTAAGGGTAAGGGCAGTGGATAAGTATGGTTATGTAGGCAAGTGGAGTGATGTAAAGAAAGTTAAGATTAAATAGACTTTAAGGGCTACACAGGAAAAGTCTCGTACAAAGAAAAACGCAGGCTGGAATCGCATTGAAAGCCATCAGTATAATTTTGAAGACCTCGAAGAAATGCTTCTTGATAACTAATAGGAGATAGTCTATGGAAGTAAAAAAGCTTCATACAGTTGATGAAATACTTGCACTACCTGAAGGACATAGGGCAGAGCTGATTGATGGTGTTTGGTTTGATATGGCTGCACCATCGAGAGAGCATCAAGATATATCAATGGGGCTCTCAGCAGCTTTTTATAACCATATAAAGAAAAAAAATGGGAAATGTAAAGTATATACAGCCCCATTTGCTGTGTATCTTAATAATAGCGATTATAATTATCTTGAACCTGATATTTCTGTAGTATGTGACGAAACCAAATTAGATAGTAAGGGATGTCATGGAGCGCCCGACTTGATTGTAGAGATTGTAAGCGAAAGTACCATCCAGAATGACTATATGAGGAAGATGTTCAAGTATAGAGATTCTGGCGTGAGGGAGTATTGGATTGTTGATCCTCTTAAGAAGATGGTAAGGACATATGATTTCGAAAATGAGCTGACAGGTGATTATCTTTTTACTGAAGAAATTCAGGTAGGTATTTACAAAGAACTGAACATAAGAGTTAGTGATTACTTAACCTAAATAATCGATTTGAAGCTCTTAAAGGAGAATTTAAGGAAGGGGGCTCAACTATGAGTGAACTGTTAGATAAACTGCTCGATAAGAGAATGGATGCTAAAGCAAAGGATAAATCCAAGGAAATTGTACGAAAGCTCTTTGCAAACGGAGTATCCATGGATGTCGTTTTAGACTCTGTTTCCGACCTTCCAAAGGATGAAATCCAAGAGATTTTCAACAGTATCGCAAAGAAATAATCATAAAGTCCGCTTATGATTCAAAACAGGAAAAGCTACAGATGTGTTTACAAGCAAGCTTCTTGATGAAGTTAATACTGTCAAGCATACAAAGAAATGGGAGGTGGAATACATGACACTTCTAATGAGAGACAAGGAAAAGAAAAAAGAGGGAAGAAAAGAATATCAACAGCTTCTCAGAGTAATTCCTAGAGATTCTGAGGACTTCTCTATAGCATTGTCAGCAGATGATGATGTTATTGAGTCTCTATATAAGCAATATGGAATCAACAAAGAGGAATGATATGACACTTCTAACTGAGAAACAAAAAGAGACAAGAAGGTGTAATGAAGTATCAAGAACTCTTGGGTGTCATTCCAAAAGTTTTTGAAGATTTTTTCAGTTGCACTAACAGCCTAGTCAAATCATAATGTCCGCTTATGATTCAGAAAAATGAAAGAGCAGGTGTCCCTACGGGGATGCCTGTTGTTTTTTTGCGACAAGATAAACGGCATAAAGATAATAATTACACTGTATATCCGCCCCTCAATCCAGACCCTCAAAGAAAACCCTCACGAAGCCAGAACCTCAACAACTTCGAATACCCCAATCGAACAAGGCTCTTATTACGTTAATATTCGCTCGTCACGAAGGCAGGCCATCATTTTGCTCTGCTTTTGCACTTGTTTGCTGAACTTTTGCCAAAGTTTGCAGATGTTTTCATTGAGAATTTATTCTTTCTCTGCTAATATTAGGATAACTATTTATCTTTCTTAATATATCATGCCCTCACATGATATCTTTCAGTTAAATCCTCGATGAGAGGTCGTTTAGTATTAAACAAGGAGAAGATAATAATATTTCGCAATATAAAACAGTTACAACGGACAGGCGTTTTTTTGCCGGTCTTTTTTTTATTGCAGATATTTTTATATAAATCAAATTTTTTTAAATGAAAGGAGGAAAGTGCAATGGCCTATTCATATGACAGGGCAACCAGTTGCACCAATACCTTTTCCCGTACCGCAGCAAATGTCGGCAGCATGGGAGGAGGAATGCACAGTGGCGGAGACAGGGGGTATTTTACACACCTTGGATGCGCCAGAGTAATAGGGGAGCGTTTACATCTCCCTGAAGATGAGGAGGTCTGCGTCCTTGAGCCGTCGATAGGTGACGGCAGCAGTGTAGTGGCTGTTACAGGGGCAGACACAAACCACAACGTAAAGATATTCGGGGTAGAGCTTAACCACGATGTCTGCGAGGTGGCAAAAAATAACTCTGACCTTGAGAGCGTTATCGAGGCGGACTTCACATGTGGGGTCAAGATCTCAAATAACAGGTTTTCTCTCTGCTTTTCCAACCCGCCGTATCTTGATGATGATTCGGACGGCAGCAGGGTCAGGATGGAGACAGTCTTCCTTGAGAAGATAACAGGAGCGTACCTTGCAAAAGGCGGCATCCTTGTGTATGTCATACCGCACTCAAGGTTCATGGAGAACCTTCGGTATATTGCGGGTCACTACGACATACTGGATGTTTACCGCTTCTGGCCTGAGGAGTACCAGAAATGGCATCAGGTAGTCTTTATAGGAAGAAAAAGCGGCTATGCCCGAATACCCTTAAAGGATGAGATGCAGGCTCTTAGGGAAAGGTTTGAGGATGCTGAGAAAGTACCTGTGCTCCCGCAGACGTTTGTAGGTACAGAGAAGTACCGGGATGTTGAGGTGATGCCTTCAAAGGCAGAGGAGCTTACGCTCTTTGCACCAAAGGAGCTTGATCCTGTTGCAGCCCTTAAATTCCTTTCAGACGGACCGGACATGGACGATTTCCTTAAGATGCGTGACAAGGCAGTAACACAGGTTGAGTTCACGTCATCCGATCTGGGACAGCCGCCCATCCGTCCAAAGAAAGACCTTGTATACCTTATGCAGACCGCAGGGGTAGGACAGGGACTTGCAGGAGAGCCGGGGATTGATGCACACCTTCAGAGAGGTGTTGCTGAAGTCGTTGAGGAGTCCGAGTATGCCGAAGATGAAAAAGGGCATGTTGACTCGGTAAAAGTATTAACACGTACCAAGGTAACGATGTCGATCATCGAGACCAACGGTACCATCACAGTGCTTGAGTAAGGCACTGTTTTTTTATTAAAAAGGAGGAAAGAGACATGTATTTCAGACGTGATGTGTCCGCAGGCACGGCAAATGCCTACGGTATATCAGCTGTGTTTTTCAACAGTTATCAGAGCAGTAAGAAGGAGCTCATTGCCCTTACCTGCTTCGACAGGTCAAAAACGCAGCTTAAGGCATTGTCAACCCAGGTTTCAACGGGGACGATCCTTAACGTGGGCTCGCAGAGGGTAAATACCAAGGGCGAGCGCTATTATGCGTGCTTCAAACCGGTAAGGTTTGAGAGGGACCGCTTTTTTGTGTCAACCATAATCAATAAGGAAGCACAGAATGGCAAGTACCTTGTCGTTGACGGCACGAACCAGGAGGAGGCGTATGAGGATATATACAATTATCTCATGTGCCATTACAAATTACCGCTCCTTAGGGAGTGGATACCGCAGCTGATCCGCCAGCTTGAAAATGGCGATGTCATCCTTGACAGGGGTCAGCGTTACGGCAGCAGGTATGAGTCGTACCTTGCAAGGGACATGGAAAATGTCATGGGCATCACACTCCATGGCAGGAACGTTCCCGTAAAGAACATCCACGTGTATGACTTTGAGGGGCTTAATGATGCTTCTTTAAAGGACACCGTGTCAATGCTCCTTAGGGAAGGTGTGATAAAGGTTAGTGATGTACAGTCAAGACCTCTTGAGTTTTCAGGGCTTGATGACTATATCACGAACTATGGCAAAACCCTTGTCCGTAACCTTGACAGGCAGATACAGCCACTGACCGAACTTTCGGGTGAGGTTGAAGGCTTTGCTGCAAAGCACAAGAGGCTCTATCCCCAGCAGGCAGCCTGTATCAACGGCATCATGGCACTTAAAAAGGCCGGGAGCCAGTACGGGCTGATGATCGAGGGAATGGGCTGTGGAAAGACGCTTCAGGGCGCTGCAACCGTGGATGCGTACTTTAACCAGAAATGGCTGAAGGAACACCCCGGAAAGAGCCTTAAGGACCTCTATCTTTCACCTGAGCAGCCAAAGTACAGAAATGTACTCATGGCACCAAGCCATCTTGTTGCCAAGTGGAAAGAGGAGATCATGTCCGAGATCCCGGGTGCGACAGTCACGATCATCGATGACTTTGACAAGCTCCCTGAGATAAGGGCAAAGGGAAAGGCGAGGACAGGCCGTGAGTGGTATCTGATATCCAAGGACTTTGCAAAGCTTGGAAGCCAGTTATCACCCATACCCACGCACGTGGTAAAGATGGTGCCCAAGCTCGCCGTATGTTCTGACTGTCTGCATGACGAGGAGAACAGGGCTATCGAGTATAAGCAGCCCGGACAGACCACATGTAAAAGGTGCGGAGGACGGCGCTTTGAGTTCGTTCAGGCGCCTGAGTTTGGTGAAAAGACTGCTCTCCAGTGTCCTTCATGCGGAAATCTTCTTATGAGGCCGTCGCAGAAAGCAAGGGATAAGGCAGGAACGGAGAAAGCTGACAAGCTGTTCCTTACACCTGCGGATTTTGCAAGCCACAGCGTGGCAAATGATACCTGTTCACTCTGCGGAGCGCATCTCTGGGGTGTCGATTGCAAGCCTATAGGCACATCCCAGGAGGATATCGCGAAAAAGCAGAAGTGGTACAAGATCAGCCACTATAAGAATTTCCAGAAAAAGGGCCGTGATACCGCATTCGTACTTAAGGGTCACGAGGACGAATACCTTTTTGACAAGGTAAAGGATGATGTTAAAAAATCTCCCGTACAGTTCGGCCCCCGTAAGTTTGCACCATCCATATATATAAAGAAGTATCTCAAAGGATACTTTGATTTCTGTGTACTGGATGAGGCGCATAAGTACGAGAACGGTGGAACTGCACAGTCTATCGCAGCCCATGCCCTTATGAAGGTGAGCGGTTTCACGCTCTGCCTGACGGGTACTATCACCAACGGCAAGGCAGATTCGCTTTTCTATCTGCTCTATATGCTTGACCCGCGCCGTATGAACAAGAGAGGTTACAAATACAGTGATGTAATGGACTTCTCAAGGAAGTACGGCTCGATAGAGACAGTATATGAGCTTAAGGGAGGGGCATACGATGATGATGAGAAGTTTAAGTCGTCATCCCGTGGCCGTGTGCTTGTACCGCCCCGTGTAAAGCCGGGCATATCGCCGCTCTTGTTTACGGATTTCCTTCTGGACAAAGCGGTATTCCTGGATCTTGCGGATCTGTCAAATTACCTTCCTGCGCTTAAGGAACAGGTGGTCCTCTGTGACATGCCTGAAGACAGTGCGGCAGGCTATGGCAGGACTATTGAGATACTCAAGGAACAGTCCCGTGAGAAAGGAGGAAGAGCTATCCTTTCAACGATGCTCCAGTTCGGCCTTGCATACCCGGACAAGCCCTACGGCTTTAACCCGATAATGCATCCGCTGTACGAAGACACGTTGATTTGTAACGTACCCTCCTGCGACAATTATAGGGACGATGAACTCCTTCCCAAGGAGGAAAAGCTCGTTGAGCTTGTAAGGAGCGAGATCGCACAGGACAGAAACGTTTTTGTGTACTGTGCATATACGGGTTCTGAGGAGATGAACGTCACTGGCCGTCTTAAGGCTATAGTGGAAAAGCACTGTAACCTTTCGGGACAGGTGCTTGTCATGCAGGCATCAAGTCCGCAGGCAACAAAGCGTGAGGAGTTCATCAAGAAGAAAGCCTCTGAAGGAATCCGTGTCTTCATCTGCAACATGAAGCTGGTGGAGACGGGTCTTGACTTCTGCTTTAAGTATGATGGCACGGACTATAACTATCCGACCATCATCTTCTATCAGCTCACCTACGAGCTGGCAGTCATGTGGCAGGCATCACGCCGTCACTACAGGCTGAACCAGAGGGAGGAATGCCACACCTATTACCTTGCCTATGCAAATACACTTCAGCACGCTGCCGTTCAGATAATGGCAGAGAAGCAGGTGGCAGCATCGGCAATACAGGGTAAGTTTTCAGCAGACGGACTTGCAGCCATGGCCAAGGGTGTCGACCCGAGGCTCAAGCTCGCACAGATGCTTGCTGATGGTGATAACGGCATGGACCGTGAGTCGCTTGAGAACATGTTCGATGTAATGAACAGTGCCTCTAATGACACTGATGATGACAGGTTCTCATCCTATGTACCGCCAAAGACCTTTTATGAGATCATGGGTGGCGCAAAGGCAGTATTCGACCAGCCGTCAGAGCCTCTGACCGCGTCAGTTCTTGACTTCACTCTTCCTGCTCTTCCTGTCGTGGAGGATAAAGAGAGTGTTCCGGAAGAGACAGAGGCGCAGGAGAAGAGAGCAGAAGAATCACAGGCATCACAGGGATTCGACCTGTTTGCTTTCTGCGGTTTCTCGCCTTTCGTGCAGGCTTGTGCTCCTGTAAAACAGGAAGAGGCATCTGCTCCAAAGAAGGCCGCAGCCCGTAAGAAGAAGGAGATCGCCGGACAGCTTTCGCTGTTTGACGACCTTGTAGCTTAACTAAATCAACCAACCGTAGGGAGCCATTAAAAAATGGCTCCTGATATAAATAAAAAAGGAGAATAGATATGAGATTTTTAGTAGAAAATAACGTTGCTTCCAAAGTAGTAGCAACCCTTTCAAAGGTTAACACAACAAAGGAGAATGTGTCACTTAACATTCTCTTCGGCATTGACGACCGTGGTGCGTATGTACAGTGCGTATCAAGGCTGACGACATCGGCAGACCAGGTTCAGGTGTCCTTCCAGGCGAAAAAGCCGGAAGGGTTTGTGGTTGCGCCTGAGAACATTGTCAATCTGAATGTTTCAGCAACCAAGTTCCTTGCCATCATGCAGATGACGCTCTCTTATAAGAGCGATATCTTCTTTGATGTTGAAGGCAGCCAGGTAGTGATCGGTGTTGAAGGACGCTGTAAGACACCTCTTGCACTTGAAGGTGCCGGGAAGACACCCATTGCCCAGTCAAAGATACTTTTCAGGGCAAGGGTAACAGCAAACAACCTGACAAAGCTGATCCGTGAAGGTCTGGCTTTCACATCAGGGGATGCCAGCTTCGGCTACGGAACCATTGTGGTGATGCAGCAGGGACTCCTTGTCGGATATTCAACAGACGGCAAGATCTTTGCAAGGACAATGGTTGAAGCAGACTTTGAGCAGACGTCTACTGATCCCCAGATAGTGGGGCTTCATGAGATGTGCAAAAAGAACCTTGCTGAAGTTGTTGCAGCGAACGGAAAGGATGCAAATATGTATCCGATTTCACTTCCCGTAGCAGCTATTGGTCATCTGAAAGAGCTGATAAGCGGGGATAAGGTTGATCTGTATATAGACGACCTTCATATCCATGCGCAGCTGGATGCGGACACTATTTATACCGCGTCCCTTTCAGCCAAGGACCTGGCGGTCAAGGCTCTTGACGCTGCCTTTGAGGGCGAGGTCTCGACGCAGATTGGTGTGGACTCACAGACTCTTGCCACAGGCGTTGAGTACATCAACTCGATTGCGGCAGTGACCGGGAATGCAAATAAGTTCCCTATCCTTCTTAGGCCTGTCGCAGGTGCTGAGGGAAAGCTGGTGCTTACGTCTGATGCGATAAGTGACCTGGAGAGCGTCGTTAAGCCCACAAAGGTATCCGGAAACGATGCCTTTGCTGTTAACGGTAAATATCTTAGCGATGCGCTCAGGGCTCTTTCAAAGGGCGGTATCGTTGTCTCTGTCCTTAATACAAAGGGGAACAGACAGCCTGTGATCCTTAATAACGGGACAACGGAGGCTGTGGATACATCTTCCAGTATTGGAATGCTCCAGGTGAACTTAAAGGTGAACCGCGAGGCAGAAGGTTCCGATAAGGAAGAGGCTGAGGCTACTGAGGAGTAATGTTGTTTTGGGGCGCTTTTGTCCCACGGGCATGTCATTTATTTGACATGCCTCGTAAAGTGTCCGGAAGATATTTGTCCGGGCATTTTACGGGGCATATCAGATGGGATATTGCCGATGTAAAAAGAACATACATATATTTAGAAGATTTTTATACAACTTCTATTGATTGATTGTGGACTGTAACAGGAAAATATGTAATAGATAGCGGATGTGCTGTCATTTATGGAGAAGGTGGTTCATATGGAAAATGATTTCAGGGTGATGTTTTCCGGTAAATATAATACATATCTGAACAACAGCTATGCGGGTAATGACGGCGTACCTTTCCACAGCCTGTTTAATGGTGTTGTGGAAGCCGGACAGTCAGGTTATGCGGTAGTTTTTACTATAGCCATAACTTTTGCCGTGCTTGCCTGTTCTGTCGTTGTGATAAAGATATTCGCAGCGGGTAACGGCAAGGCGGTGACAGAGGAGAAGGACAAGCTCCAGCGGAATCTCCTCTATGTGTTTTTCCTTTCTATCCTGGGAACGATTGTAGCGGTAATCTACAATACATTCCTGTGGTGATGATATAAGAACAAATTACAACAGACAAAAAATCTATTTTAAGGAGGAAAGTTATTTATGTTTGAGAAGATTATTTCAAAGGTTAAGAAGGGTCTCGGGGCTGTAACGGCCATGGCACTGATGGTGATTTCAAATCCTTTTTCCCTTGTGGCGTTAGCTACTGATGATAAAAAAACCGATACAACCGGTGTCGGTGACATAGTCAATAATATTCAGAATCAGCCTGTTGGTACCTCTGGATCTGACATCGCTAACTTGAACGGTAAAATACAGACAACGGGAGGCCAGTTCTATAAGCTTATCATATCTATCGGCCTTGTGGGATTTATCATTGCCGGTGCATGGGCGATGTTCAAGATGTTCTTTGCCGCATCGCCTCAGGAGAAGCAGGAGGCTAAGAGCAACATGCTCATAAAGGTGATTGCTGTTGTCGGATTCTTTGCGGTACCTGCTCTTATAGGACTTCTTGCAGGTGTTGGTAATACTCTGTTGGGTACCACCAAATGATCTTTGCTGCTTTTATTTATCACTCCGGAAGACAGAATGTCTTCCGGAGGGCTTATTTTATTTTCAGGGAGAAATAGCTATGCATGGCATTTTTCTTTATAACCTGTCCAGGGTATGTGCACTTCTTAGTGATACTACCCCGATGGATATACTTGTGAACGACCCTGCCCAGGGTTCTTCAAAATATTCTGACTTAAGGGCTTTTCTCGGGTTCTTTCAGCTGGCAAATGTTCTGGAGATCGCGGGTATTTTATCTGCCAGCATAATCATTGTTGTATCCGTTCTTACACTTTTTATTGCAAACTACATGAAGACACGTGCGCAGACCAAGGAAAGGATAATAATGGGTCTTACATCCATTGCGTATATTGCGGCATTCCCTTTCCTTGCTGACGTTATTCTTACGATAATTAAAGAGGCATTCTTTTAAAATATAAGCGGGGTGGATTGTTATGGCACTTGGAGTTTACAGGATACCGAGGGAATTTAAGGACGAGGATAAGTGGTTCCGGTTCTTCACCAAGACCCAGCTGCTCATCATGGGGATAGGGGTTGCCATCTGTGCGCTCTTTTTCCTTATCTTTGGTTCATTTGGACTTTACAGGATAGCCATAGTCTTTTCGGTATTTGTTCTTTTGGTATGCGGGATACTGGCTTTCTTCAACATACCTGACAGCAGGTACCTTTACGGCTGCGGATATCCTGTGTATGTGATACTGATGAGGCTTATCAGGAAATACTTTATGCAGAAAAAACAGATCTATATAAAACGCTATGTGAAGGAGGGTTCTGTTAAATGGGTGTCATAAATGAACTTACCGGATATGCAAGCCTGGTGATGGGCACTATCATTGCTTTCGTGATTGCCGGTATCGCCATAGTGTTCTATTTTGTCAAGGTCAGGAAGGTTTCTGCGGATGAGGAGCTCATTGATTATGACAAGTTTGAGCGGACAGATGTGAATGATTTCTGCAAGTTTAAGGACATCATCAGCGGAGCCGGGAACATGGGTGTCATAATGGTTAATGACAATACCTTTGTTGCGGGCATAGAAGTACAGGGTTATAACTTCGGAAGCGCATCTGCTGATGAGAGGCAGCGTACCATGATAAATTCCATCGCGTTTTTTGATGCGCTGGAAGACCAGATACAGATGTGCCAGAATGTCCGGGCCATAGACATCTCCCGGAACATAAACGAGGTACATTCTGCTGCCGAGAGGATCGAACGCTCTTTCCTTGAAAAGAGGCAGGAGGCACGAAGCGCCATTGAGAACCTTGAGGCTTTTGCTGAAGATGATGAGCTGTTCCAGGCTGAGCAGGAGAGGGTGGAGAAGCTTATCCACTCGATGAGCTCTCTTGAGTGGCAGCTTTCAGAGGCCAGGGAGATAGAGGGCTTCATGGAGCATGTATCACGCCCTGATTATAACGCACGGAGGACAAACCAGATACTGTTCTCTTACTTTTACTCGGCTGATGAGGATCTTGAGACCCTGACTGAGGAAGAGATAATACTGAGGGCGGAGCAGGCACTTAGGAACAGGGCAGGCATCTACGGGAGTGGCCTTGAAAACTGCGGATGCTCATGGAAGATACTTACTGCGGATGATCTTACCATACTGATGAGAAAACATTTCCATCCTCTTACGGGAGATACGACAAGGATAGATGAGCTATTGAACAGCTCTTATAACTCACTTTATGTCTCGACCAATTCGCTTGAGGAGCTTGAAAGGGAGAGGCGCAGCGATATCGAGTATGAACAGCTGATGCAGGAATACAATGAAAAACTCCGCGTAATGGAGTCGGCAGCCGAAAAGAGGCGTGAGAGGACTGTTGCGGAGCTTGAGATGATACGTGAAAAGGACGTTGTGTGAACTGCTTTGCTACAAGCGGGGATTTATGCTTTATTTCTTAAAAGGAGCGAGCTATGTCGGAATTATACGAATTTTTGGTCCAGTTTACGGGTTACAGGAATATCATACTTATCCTTATCATATGCGTGGCCACACTTATCGCACTCATCTTCATAGTAAATGCCATCAGGCATCTTACTGCACAGATGGCTGCGGACAGGCAGAAGAAGATGCGTGATGATAACCTGCGTAATATCGACTATGACACCATCGAGGACAACCAGAAGGCTTCTGTCCTCAGGAATGCCATTGCAGCTGATGCGATAGATCCGGCGCCGAACAAGTACCTTGTCATCTCTGATGGCGGGGAGGAAGCGTACCTGCGTACATTTACGATCAGTTCGCATCCTAACACGACCACTTTTGCAAATACATATGCCGACCTGATGAACTTCCAGAACTGCGAGAGTTCCATATTTGTAAAGCCCATAGCATCTGATGTGATGCTCTCAAAGATAAACAAGCAGATAAACACTCTTGTCGGTGAGGACTATACTGCTACAAAGAATACGAATGTAAACCGTTCGCGTTCGCTTTCATCGCAGATAAGTGATGCGAGCCGTTTTGCCGAGGAGATAGAGACGGGCGAGACAAAGTTCTATGACGTTGGCTTTCTCTTTACGCTTTATGCCTCAAACGTAAAGGACCTTAACAAGATGACCCAGGAGTTCCATTCAAAGGCAAAGGAAAAGGGCATTGAGATATCAAACTGCTACGGCATACAGGCAGAGGCCTTTGCGGAGAACGGCCCGTGGAACAGGACTATCAAGACGCAGTCAGCCCTTATCAAGCAGGATGCCGTTAAGTTCTTCCCGTTTGACAAAAGGTCTGTCTCCACGCTTTATAACTATACGCAGACATCGTTCTCGCATAAAGGCGGCATAATACTCGGGCTTGATATGTTTACTGCTGCCCCGATTGTGTTCGATACCTTTGACGGATCGCATGACGGCTATGTTGGCATTGTGGCAGGAAAGACGGGTGTCGGTAAATCTGCCCTTATCAAGATGATGGTCTGCCGTGAGGTCCTCATGGGCTACCATTTTGTATGTATCGACTCAAAACAGAGGAAGGGAACATCGGAAGGTGAGTATGCGTCCCTTGCGAACCTGTGTGACGGTATCAATTTCCAGATATCCAATGCCACTGACTCTGTAATGAATATATTTGATATCTCTGAGACAACAAGGAATATCAAGGACAAGGATAACATCGTGCATGAGATCCGCTCCCTTGATATTGCTGACAAGATAACGATGCTCTCAAACATCATAATGAAGCTTGTACAGGGAAGTTCTTACAGGCAGGAGGTCACACTTAAGGACAGGACATATATCACGACCATCATACGTGATAACTTAAAGCAGCTTTACCGCTCCTTCGGCTTTGTTGACAGTGACCCTGATTCCCTTTATACAAAGGCGGGAGCGCCCAATGCGCAGAAGGATAACTCGACCATGCGCAATGGCAAGGCTCTTAAGATACTGCCGACGATGACTGATTTTTATAAGCAGATCCTTATCTCAAGACGTGACAATACTGACAGCGAGCTCGAGGGTGCCTTTAACATTGTCGCAATGTCACTTAAGGATTATGTGAAAGAGCTTTATTACTCTGAAAGGAGCGTGACCTTCTTTGACAGGGAGGATTATATGAGCCTTCCTTATAAAGAGACGATAAAGGCAAGAGAGTTCATTAACATGGCCCTGAACGGGCTTTCTGAAAAGGTTGAGGAAGTCCATGGCATAAGGGCATACTTTGACGGACAGAGTACAGTGCATCTGGACCGTGACTGTCCGTTCACCAACATCGACATATCCACACTGCCTGATGCAGAAAAGGAGCTTACAAGGCAGATAGCCCTTGACTTTGTAAATGAGAACTTCATCAAGAGGAATTCACTTTCGCTTGATGCAAACGCAAAGATGAAGGTAATCCTTGATGAGGCGCATGAGCTGTTCAGGGATGAGTATGACAGGGCTACCGTCGACGGCGTATCACGTACCGCGCGTTCAAGGAACGTTTCCTTATGGCTCATATCCCAGACATTAAAGGAGTATGACCAGTACCCTGAGACCCAGGCCATACTCAAGCAGGCAGCTACGAAGTTTGTATTCAAGCAGGACCCTACGGACAGGGATTACCTTATAGAAAAGGTTGGATTTACTCCCGCCCAGGCAAGTATCATAGTTGATACCCTTGGCGGTAACCCTGATGATGAGTCTGACTCCAATAAACACAGGGGCGAAGTATGCATAATGGATAACAAGGCCGTCTGCTTCTGCAAGGTGGCCTACAGAAAAGATACCGAGCAGCTTGCGGTTGCCACAGATGCCAAGGGTATCGAGGAGGCATTCAGGAGAGCCTCCGGAATGTGATGCTTATGGAAAAGAAGCCTGTTACCGGAACATTCAGCGAGCGCTTTGCAAAAAGCCTTTATGCGGATGTCATGATGTTTGACATACGGCTTCGCCTTATAGACCTTATCTTTCTGTGGCTGGTGGTACTTATCGGCGTGACTGTGCGGTGCATGCTGTTTGATATTGTATCGGGGGATTACGTGGAGTACCTGTCACCCTGGATGGATGAGTGCGCGGCTGCAGGCGGTTTTGCATATCTTAGGATCACTCCCGGAGCGGATACGGGCAGTACGTTTGGATATGGCTGCATGTACCAGTATATCTTTGTGATCATTTATTATCTGAGCGGGTTTATATCTGACATGTACCTGATAAAACTGGTCTCTGTCATTTTTGACATTGTATGCGCCATCACTGTTTTCAGGCTCGCCCATCTTGTGACGGATGGCGATGTGACAAGGTCATGCATTGCTCTTGCGATGGCGATGCTCCTTCCGTTTTCAGCACTGAACAGCGGGGCATGGGCGCAGGGTGATTCCATTTACTGTTCGTTCATTCTTCTTGCCGTGCTCCACCTGCTTTTAGGACATGACATACATGTATTTGTGTATCTTGCGATGGCTTTTGTTTTTAAGCTTCAGGCAGTGTTTATTGTACCGTTTTTTATCATCATGTATCTCAGGGGAAAGCTTAAGGCCAGGTATGCGTTCCTTTTCCCGGTCATATGCTTCATCACCATGTACCCTGCGCTGGCCGCGGGAAGAAGTTTTCTGGAGCTTTCCAGTATCTACCTGAGACATATAGGACTGCATGTAGCCCTTACGAAGAACTATCCGGGCATATATGCCACAATTGACAGCGCCAGTCTGTCAGCAGGTGATGTGAATGTCCTTATGTCCTGCGGGGTTGTGGCTGCGGCAGGGATAATGTGTATCGTGATCTATTATTTCTGTTCCCGTGTATATGATATCAGTAATGTTTTTGCGCTCACTCTTGCGATCTTTACTTCGCAGTTTTTTGTATACCTGCTGCCGGCAATGCATGAAAGGTATGGCTATGTGCCTGAGATGCTGGTCATCGTATGGGCAGTGACCCGGTTCAGGAGGTTTATTGTATCATCCGTGCTGTGGGTGATATCACTTATGACATATTCCGAGTATCTTTTCGGGATTTCCCCCGCTGGGGAGTGGCAGGTAACGCTCAGGAGGCTTTCTTTTGTTTTACTGGCGGCTATTGCCGTTATTGGATATGACCTGCTCTGTCAGATGAACGGATCATCTGGCATGACAGGGAAAACAGCACACTAAAAGGTAATGGTTTACAGGGGTAGTTTTTATGAATGGTATTACTAAAAAGATTAATGTGGTTTCACGGGTTCTGGCACTGTCCATCGTCGTTGCCATTATCATGCTTCGTGGGCTTCCCGGAGCCTTAAGCCTTGCAGAGGATGATTCTTCATGGCAATATTCGTCATGGGTGCGGGGAGTCAGCAGTACTGCCACCAGTCAGCAGAATGTGACCAAGCTGACTGTTGAAGCCGAGGAAACGGGAGAAGAGGATTATAAGGAAAAGCTGGAGGCTGCCAAAGAGGATTCTGAGAAAGAGGAGATATCGGCAATCGAGAAGATGCTGGCCAAACTGCCTGCAAGCATAGGAACAGCGATCTCGACAGGCCTTAAATCTTTTGAGAATTTTGATGCAACCATAACGGGTATCGTGATGGGGTCTGTTACGGGTACCCAGAGCTATTTTGTATTTGACCTTACAGATAATAACATCTATGGAAAAGCAGGGGCGGTGCTTTATGTGATAACGCGGAATATAGCCTCGGCTGTACTTTTCATTGCTGCCCTCTATAAGGTTGTAAAGGCTTTATGGAGCGGTAATGCACGTGCAGGGACAGTATTTAAGGAATCGCTTATGTCTTTTGGCATTGCCCTTGCCGCTATTTATCTTATGCCCCTGGTAGTTGACTGGGTATGCTCTGCAAGGGATGCTCTTATTGTGGTGATGTATGACCGCATGAAAAATGTCTTGTCGTATGGTGATATGGGACCAATGGGCACTGCAAACTCGATTGAGGTTACATACCTTGAAGCATACAATGAAGTGCCAAGTTTTGTTAATGCCCTGGTCTATCTTGTCGTATGCTTCCTTCCTATCTACTATGCGACTTCGTATGTGAAGATAGCCATTACCCAGCTGATACTCTTTGGGGTTTACCCATTCTTTGAGAGCATGGGGACGCTTGACGGAAAAAAGTCTACATCTAACTGGCTTACAACCTTTATCACGAACTGTTTTGTGCCTGTTCTTGATACGGTCCTGCTTGTCCTGCCAAGCGTGGTGTGTACCATGATCTATTCAAGCGTGGACAAGATGGTATTTGACCGTTCCCTTATAAAGGCGATAATTGTGTGTACCATGTTCTATGCGGTCATACCGACAAGGAACATGATACTTGGCATGCTCGGAAATCAGTTTACCCAGAACATGGGTGCAGGAACTGGCCTTGCAGGTGCCTTAAAGGCAGCAGGGAAAACCGCGCTCGGTCTTGGTGCGCTCGGTCTTGGTGCTGCAGCAGCTCTTGGCGGTTATGGCCTTGACAGGGCAAAGAATGCCAAGGATGAGAAGAGCCTCAAGGAAGAAGCACTTAAGAGTGACAGGGCGATAGGCGGTGAGTCCAAGATAAACCAGCGCTCTAACAGTGACAGTGTGCCGGGTGCATCCAAGGCAGACAGTAAGGGCAAGGTGGCAGATGCCTATGAGAACCTTAATGAGGGCCGCGGGCATGAGGATGGCAATGTTAATCCCAATGGCGGCACGGGTGAGGGTGTTAATCCGTTCTCCAAAGGCTCTGAAAGCAGTGAGTCGAGTGAGAGGGGCGGAGACGTCCTTTCGCAGATCGATGGCAAAGGCGGTGCAGATAAAGGCGCAGCCGGAGGAGCAGATGAAGGAGCTGGCTCATTTGGCGGGCTTGATGACAGCGGCGGAAAATATAACATGCGCAGCGAGGAAGGAAGTGATGTCCTTGACCGCATCGATTCCGAGGAGGCAGGAGTGGCATCCAATGCCGGAGACCTGAACGGGTATACTGCTTCGGATGATGCGCTGGACGGCATATACCCTTCGCCTGAAAGTTCGTCCCTTGAAAATACTCCGTCCATAAGCGGTTCCGGCAGTGATACGCTGGCCGATTCTGAAGATGGCGGCGGAAGGCGGAGCCTTGCTGATGACATAAGGGAGAGCAGTTACAGGGACCTTGAAAACGGCATAGACCATACTGACTTCAACATGAAGCGGGCAGAGAACCTGCACGAGATGGAGAGCCTTCAGTCGGAATCGAATTCGCTTGACATGCGTAATGCTGAGCTTATGAATACAAATGCACAGCTCAATCAGGAAAAGAGCATGGGTAATGCTACCGGAGAAAAGCTCCGGGAGGAAGAGCATAAACTGAACGAGACTCGTGACAATCTGCAGACTGAGCATAAGTCGCTTATGGAGCAAAAGAACCTCCTTGATGAGGCTGAGAAGAAGAGCATTGACGGGAAGTATTATACACATCCGACTAATGGTTCCGGTCCTGTAGAGCATGACATAAAGGATGAGCGCGCGAAACTTGACAAGAAGATAAAGGAAAACGAAACTGCTCAGAAAGCGAACAAGACGGCGATAGAGCTGAACAAGGATGCCCAGGACAGTCATAAAAGGCGGCAGGGTGAGATTGATGGGCAGATGCAGCACAATTCTGCTCAGATGGCACAGAATACGGCAAGGAAGCAGATCGTTGATGCAAGGTTCAAGCAGGATATGCTCAAGGAAAAGCAGTTTGCCGGAAAGATGGCTGATACGGGCAGGAGTGGAAAGACCTATGATAATGCACAGGATTTCGCCCGTGACCTCAGGACTTCTGCCAACCTGAACAAACTTGTCAGCTACAAGGACTTTACCAATAAAAAATATGACGGTGTGCTCTCTGATGCACAGAGGATACAGTTCCAGAGAAGGGCAGAGGCAAAACAGCTTCAGTCCAAGATGGTCGGCTATGGCGTCCAGGCTGCAAAACTTGGCGCAATGGGTGCTGCGTCGGGAGTCGGTATGGCTGTCGCATCAGGCTCGGGCAGCGCAAGTGAGGTCGCAACTGCTGCCGGAACGGGCAGGGCTATCGCTACTGCTGTTGCCATGGCGGATGTTCCGTCATCAGGCGGCCATTCCGGTGATGATTATGCTTCGGCGGGAAGCGGATACAGACAGAGCAGGGAGTACAAGAGCCGCGCTCAGAAGAACATGTATCGTGATCTTGGACGTGCAAAAGCACTTGGACTTGATACAACGCCTTCCTACGGAAAAAATACGGCCAGGACATCAGGCAGTACAGATGGTGCCAAGGTCAGAATGTATTCAAATATCCCTAACAGCAGCGGGGGAGGGCCTGTTGTACGCTCAGTAAGACCAGAATTAAATGTGCAGTCCGGAGAACGAAGTAGCAAGCCTGCGCCTGATACTTCAAACCGTGGTGAAAGGGTGACGAAGCAGGATTATCACAGACATGAGGGCAGTGATAAGAGCAGGCAGCGTGAGGAGGCTTCAAAGAAAAAAGCGTCTGAAAGAACAAAAAATTATAAGGGTGATGACAAAAAGCAGGACTGACCAAAAGGACAAATATGCCTGCTTTTAGGAATCAGATTATTGAATACCGGCAAAAAGACAACCCCAGGTGCAATGGTGGCACTTGGGGTTTTTCGGGTAATCGAAGTTGAGGGTCTGGCTTCGTGAGGGTTTTCTTTGAGGGGCCGGATTGAGGGGTGAGTATTTTGCATATACTGTCGTCATATCATATGCTCCATGCAAAAATAGAGCAGGAACCTTTACAAGGTTACCTGCTCTTTCACATTTTGAATCATAAGCGGCTTTATGATTTTATGGTAATGGAATTATACTTTTCAAGGAGCTGTCTTCTAAACCCGGCATCTTTATATGCCTTACGTCGGTCGGCATCCCGCCCCTGCTCATCAAGCCATGAATACAAGCCATTGATTTCATCTTGCCCGGCAATACGATTTGAGTTCCAGTCGGCAATAGCCAGTTTTTCTTCTAACAACATTGCCTGCACCTCCTTTTTCTTTGAAAACAATAATGCTTCTCTACACATGTCTTCCAACATCTTTACACCATGAATTGCTTGCTTTACTTTGTTGTTGTTAACACCTGCAATCCTGGCAAGCATTCTTAACAGTTCCACTTTAAGCTCAATATACTTTTTGAACTCAGAACCATACAAAGTAGCTGCCGCTGCTGGAATATCCTACATGCCCGCCATGCTTTACGGCGTACTGGGGAGTCTGTAAGTATTCAAAGTATCCCCATATAGCAAAACCTGCTATGGCAAAGAATCCGTCGATGCCGTATTTTATATAGAAAGCCTGGAGCTTAAAGGCAACGTGTACACCGAGACAGAGCAGTATGACCCCTGCTGCCACCGACAGGAATGTGAGGGCCCTGCGTTTTTCAAACTCTCTGTCTGATGTTGCAGTATATGTCGTGAACGTTCTTCCTGTTCCGGCTTCCTTTATCTCACGGACGTTTACTGCCTTGACTATCCTTCTTCTTGCCATTCCGTCCCGCAGGAGTACGGCAGCCTGGTAGCAGGCTGCATAAAATCCCATCTCAAAGGCTCCCCTGTATGCCTCGCCAAATCTTTCGCCCGGATCACGGAGGATCATCCTCAGCTTTTCTTCGGGTACTTTGTCGCAGCACAGGGCGTGGCTGAGTTCAAGGCAGAGTATCTTGTGTATCGTGATGGTATCTTCGTATATGTCTTTCTGGTATCCGGGTATGGACAGCTTTCCCTTTTCTTCCTCTTTCATTATGATCTCTGCGATGTATGCAGGTATCTCGGTCAGCTCCATGATGCAGTTTCCGTCGAATGAGTCCCAGTTTGTAAACTCCCATGCATTAAGATAGTTTGTTCCGTCCATCTGATCGTTCAGGTAAAGGTCTATGAGCCTTGTAGTGTTGTATGTTGACAGCTGTGCCCCTCTTATATGCGACAGGGTGTAGCATGTAAGGAAGTTCTTTAACGTCCATTTCCATGGTTGCTCTATTCCAAAATACCTGTAGAACCCGTGTGCCATGAAGAAAAAGCCGAGCGTATCGAGGCGCCTGTCCTTGAGGATCAGCTTGAAAGCTTCATCCCGCATAAGGGTAAAGAACGCAAAGGCACAGTCACTGTCATGCCTTTGTGTTATCTGCTGCATGTATTCCTGACATATAAAGGTCGTTGCGTACTTGATGACTTCGGGGTTATGTGTGTTTTCTATCATCGCATCCATGAGCCGTGACATCTCGCTGATGGTGACTTCCGGCGGGATGGGGTCTTTTTTGTCATTCAGGATTATGCTTATCCAGCTGTATACGTCATCGAGGCATTTTATGAGTCTTTCATGTGATGGGGGAGCGGCTTTCAGATATTCTATCAGCCTGTCCACCGAGTAGGCGTGCACCACAACATTGTCAACTTCGTAGAGCCCTTCACCGGTATCCGTGACGAACTTCCCGTCCATGTATCTTATTTCCATATCCTGATCCTCCTTTCCTTCAAGGATACACTTCTTCTGATTTTAAAATAACACTTGTTATTGTAAAAGTCAATACATCCGCGCCGGAGAAAATTATTAAATTTTAATAAACTTTTCCGGTGTATATTGCAGCTTCTTCTGCCTTTTTTTGGAAATGCCTGATTTATGCGCTTTCCGGCGTCTTTGGTGAGCATCTGGGTGTCATTTGGATTTTGGGTATGTCCGGGTAACTTAGGGTATTTTATTGGTTCCATCGCTTGATTGTTCACCGACCCTAAAAGGACAATATATCTATAGCATCGCAAAAGTAATAGTTATTCCAGTTTTTTTACGCAAGCGAGGGATACCAGGATGGCAAAGAGCCTAAACGTACTTTACGGATTCAAGTCGGAAAAGATAGAAAAGAGCCTGACGAAGGAACTGGCGCTCAGGGGCTACGAGGTAAGGAGCACCATGCGTCCGACAAAGGACCTTATAAAGGATTTTGTCAAAAACCACCCTGAGCTTGACGTTGTCTTTTTAAAGGAGTTCCTTGACGGAGGCGGGGTATACAGCCCGCGCGAACTGACTGAGCTTGTCGATGATGCGGCGGTGAGCATCAACGTGGTGATGGTAATAGCGACTTCCCACAGGGGGAAACCCGAGATGAGGGAGCTTTATGCCGCAGGCATCCTTAACGTGTTCTTTTCAGACGGAAAGTTCGGCGCAAACACCGACAGGCTCGCGGATCTGGCAGTAAAGTCAAGGACACGCAGGCAGGCGAGGGAGTATTACAGGATAAACGAGATAGTACCGGACCACATAAACCTGACCTATGAACAGTTCCGTGACAATTACCGTTACCTTGTCGACAACTCCTTTGGCGCGAACATAATAGACAGGTTCGTGGAGATATCGAGGATGCTCTATCCGGGGCAGATGGGAGCTTTTATTGACGACATGCCGGACAGGGCAAAGGAGATCCTGATGCAGTACCGGGAGTTTTACGATATTGCGAACAAGATGTACCGCATGGGGATGTCAAGACAGAAATATCCTGTCCCAAAGAATATAAAGAGGGGCCTCACAAAAGAGGCGATGCAGGAAAAACTCAAGAAAGACTCAAACAAGAAGCCATTTGAGGAAGTAAAGCTGCAGCCTGTGCAGTCTGTCCCTGATGACAGAAAGCCGGTGGCCGAGGCGCAGCAGGAAGAGGCGGAAAAGACAGAGGAAGTGCAGGAGGTTGAGAGAAAACGTCCTGAAAAACCAAAGAAAAAAAGAGGCCTGTTCGGAAGAAGGAAGAAAGGCGCCGACGAGGAAGAAGTCGTAAAGAGCCTCTTTGATGAAGTCGGCGTTGATGCAGAGGGCGTCGGGGCAGAAGAGATCAGGGGTCTTGATGATATGCGCAGGGATGAGAAGGCCACCTATGAAAGCGACGGGTATTATGACGGGGAACCTGCAGCGGGGCAGCAGGAGGAGGAAGAGCTGCCTGACAGGGCCGATGATACGGCGAACCGGATGGGAGCCGGAGAGCCGGGAGATATACCTGAAAAGCCCGTGCCGAGTGCAGGATATGGCAAAGAGGAAGAGGAAGACGAAGGGGAAGAACCTCTCTTGTACAGGGATGGGATGGCGGCTGCCGGGGCAGAAGGCGCAGGAATAAGAGGAGACGTGGCCGAAGAGATAGACTATTCCAAGCTGAGCATCGAAGAGATCATGAAGATCGCCAACAGCCAGGACAGGTAGAAAAAAGTTGTTTTCGGGGTTTATAGAAATTTTAGAAATATTATACCGTTATTTAATTTGCGGTATAACACACACTATTTTATTTCCGATATAATTAAAAATACACGTAAAACAAATAGTTAATAATGGTAAAAAACGTGTACTTGTAGTCAATCGTTTGGACTGTAGGTAAATAAAGGAAATCAAATATGAAAAATGACGACACCGAGAACAACCAAAGTGACAGAAAAGGCAATGAGGGCATGCACTGGAAACAGAGTGACTGGTCGTGCAAGAGGCAGAAGGACTATGGAGAGATAGTCTCTGAAAACAGGGTGAAATTCCCCCTGCCGGAAGTGGGGTCTTACGTATACGTGCGTGTGAACCACGTGTATTTCAAGGGCCGTGGCAAGGACAGGACCATAAAGTGCACATATGAGCTGCTTGACAGGTGTGTTGATGCATGGAACACACCGCTTGTTTACAAGGTCATCGGATACTCGATATCAAAGGATGAGCCGCTTGCAAAGGGGAACAAGATAATCCTTGAGGCAAGGCGTAATAACGGGGGCGGATATGTCTACCGGGAAACCTTTGATACCCTGCGCTGTGCCATAGGATATTACTACCTTGAGGTAAGGCCGAACGACAGGCAGATATACAGGAGCAGAAGATGTAATGCGGACACAAGTCCTATTGCTGAGCTGACAGCCAGGGCGATAAGGCAGCTTAATGAAGAGAGCGGGAAAAATGAGGATGACGAAGCATAAACGGCTCATATCGGTAATAGCAGTGGTTGTGGTGCTATGCTCTGCACTCGTGCCTCTTCTTACCTCCTGCGGACTTTATGAGTCCGCCATGGAATCTGAGAATATGGGGGTAACGCTGATGGAAGGCGGTGACCTGTCACAGGCTGTTTCAGGTGGCGGGGAAGAGAGGATGTATTTTGACGAAAAGAGCGGCATGTATGTGACACCGGTCCAGTACAGGGTCAACTCGTTTGCGGATGCGCTCAAGGCTTTCTGGGTACCCGTGTCGGCAGTTTCTTTCGTTATAGGCTTTCTGCTGCGCAGGTTCATCCACGACAGTGCAGCCATTAGGAAATTCGGGATCACGCTTGAGATCGGCATCCCTGTTTTTCTGACAGTGTTCGTCTATGCAGTGTGCTTCTTTGCAGACAGCAGTATCATTCATTTCTTTGATTCAATCTTTTAAGGAGGGTTTTTCATGGGAAAACTAATAGAGCGTTTTGCTAATGAGCTGCGTGGTACTTCGGAATCTGAAGTAGCGCCTCTTGCAAAGGAGGGTGTTTCCGATCCTTTTGAGAGGTATGCCCTTGCACAGGAGAAAAAAGAGAGGTTTGAGGTGACATTCGGCGCCACTTCTCCTGACGGTTCACTGTATGGAAGCGATGAGTTCGGGGTAAGGCTCGTGCTTGAAAAAGAGCAGCTGATGAAGGACCTGACATATTATGAGGTTGAATACAGGGCAAACTTTGTAGGGACGCCTTTTGTTGTGCGGGTAAAGAGCATCGACGAGGAGGCAGGCATCGTCTATCTTGCATGTGCGTGGTCTGACTCAAGGCATACGGTCAACCAGCTCATTGATGAGATAAAGCGCGAGATAGCAAAGGAAGATTCAATGCTCGTCGTTCCCGGCAGGATCATAAATGTGTCTGAGGAGCGTGCGCTTGTTGACATCCTCGGCAAAGGGATACTGGGCATCATAAAGGTGGAGAACTGGAAAAAGGGGTACGTGCGGTACTTTACAAAGACTGTACAGAAAAATGAGATATATGACTTTGTCGTGGTGAAGGAACTGCCACGAAAGAGCAGGTCAAGGACTCCTGCATTTGCGCTTACGAGAAAGCCGATCACAGAGGACCCCTGGAAGAATATCCCGGAGATGCTTGCGGTAGGATCGGTCATAACCGTCAAGTGCCTTGGGCGTCCTGAGGGCAAGACTTACTGGTGGGGGTCTTCACCCATGGTCGAGGGCATCGAGCTTATGGGTGATTATACAGGAGCGATATCACATCCGCTCGTGGGAACGAGCTATAAATGCAAGATAAAGAAACTTGATCCGGCAAAGCACCGCTTTCAGGTAGTACCGTTTGCGATTGCCGGTAAGGATACAGGAACAAAGGATGCAGTTGAATTCATACAGTCAAAGAAGGTCTATAAGTAAGAGGAAGGGCTTATGAGCGACGTAAGAAAGGATGCGGTAAGACTGAGGCAGCAGCTCAGCACGGGAGCAAGGCATTACATATATTCTCCTGAGGCAAGGGATAACTGTGCTAAGACCCTTGTGTATATCGAACCGGACATAAAATACATGAAATTCGCCCGTGATGTCATGGGTGCCATTTCTGACTGCTATATCCTCTTCGCGGTAACATATCTGGGCGTGGCAGACCTTGATTCTATAAGGATGTTCCTTTACACGCTCAAGGCACATAACGGGGACCTGTACATAATGGATGCGTCCAATTCCGATAATGTGCGGGCAAGGCTTAAGAACCTTGTGGGGCTTGGGTTCCTGTTCAAGATCACATACAAGGCAGATACCTTTGACAGGCAGGGGAACCCTGTACGTGATAATGTGAGCCTTTACATGATCGAGGCTGACGGGCAGAAGTTCATGGAACAGAAGCTGGGAAAAAAGGCAGCCTTCCATAAATGGCTTGTGGCAAAACCCATGTTTGAGCTCATAGGCTGGGCATCTGCCAGCTACGCTGCATGCAGGGTGGCATCGGCAGGAAGGTTCATCGAGTTCAAGCAGGGCGTGTTCCAGACAAAGATAAGCGGCATTACGTTCATGCCGTCCATCATCAGGCTGAAGATGGCAGGAGGCAAGGATGATGTCCATGTGGGATTCTTCCCCGCCTTTTTCCATCATGACAGAAGCATCATGACGGACAATGATTACGCGGATTACTGCATCAGGCTCTTTAATACAATAAAGCAGTACCTTTACTTTAATGACTCAAAAGAAAGATACTGCCGGGTAGTAATAGTTGTTGAGGATAATGCGGACCTTGTCGAGCTTACGGGGTGGTTCAAGAAGATCTCAAACCTCGACGGAGACCTTGACAGGATTTTCCTCATTGGTGAGGGAATCCTTAAGATAAATGAGGATTTCAGGGACAAGTTCATCTGTCTTAAGAAAACAGCCGGACAGGAGAACTATAGTTACCTGCCTGCATCACCTGATTTTCTGTGAATGGAATCCGTCAGTTTTTCGTTATCTGAAATGGCTTCGAACCTTGCAGTTGCGTTCTCAATGGAGCGCAGCATGGTAAGGGCTTCCTGACAGAAACCATAGGAGGCCATGCCGTCTGTAAGCCGCTGCTGGATGACATCGATCACACTGTTCACGTGCCGCCTTGTCTTTGCTGCGATGTCCTCACCCATGAGGATGTCACGGGGGTTGCTGGTCGAATATCTCTGCTGGCCGTCCTGCCGCATTGGCGGTTCCTTGATACCGAGGTAGGTGTATAGCTGCTGGAGGCTTCGCACACCTGTGATCTGATAGACTTTTTTGGTGCTGTGCGTGCGCATGTACAGGTTATAGATAAAAGTCTTTTTAAGGGACAGGGATGTCATTGGCGGTTCGCATCCGAGCTTTTCTGAGGACTGTTTCAGTGCTGCCTGGAAAGCCTTCATGCTGAGGGGTTTTGTGCTGTCTGCCTTTGACGGGAATGCGAGGTCACCTTCTTTTTTGTTAAGGCAGTACTGCCTTATGCACTGCTGTGTTTCTTCCGTAAGCGCCTCGGTGCGCAGCTGATGCTTGTGTATGGAGCTGAAGGTGATGGCGTTTTTGTTTATATCGCATATCCGCAGTTTGGGGATTTCGTCGAGAGGCATGCCCGTGTCGATCTCGATCCGGAATATTATATAGTACGCATCATTTTTTCTCTGAAGGTCTAAGCCTATCTGTTCCAGTAATTGTTTGTCAATGACTGCAGATGCTTTATAGTTGGCCATTGTTAGATATTCTCCTTGCGAATCGGTATTTGTCTCATTAAGGTTTCGGGATACCTGACCTCGCCTTTTAGTGTACAGCGGGAATGAAAATTCCCTTTCAGGTGACAGGACGGTTTTACTTTTTTGGGTGGCGCAAAAGAACAGCCTGCCCGGGGCAGCCTGCCGACCATGTAATGACACGGGTAGGTATGTTGTGGACAGCCACTGCCATGAAAGAGTGGTCCTTTCTTACCCGGCTTTTATAAGTTTATATCCCTATTTATATTACCAAAAACGTGTGTTTTAAACAAATTTTTTAGGAGGCGGCTGACGCCGTAATTTGTCTATGAGCAGAAAAACCCGTGTGCTAGTATTCTTTCTTGTTTTGGTCCTGATAGCCCTTTTTGTGATGTTCATGCTCGTGGATGCTGTGTACGTGCCTGAACCCGAGCCGGTGATATATCCGCAGGGCGAGCTGGTGGACAGCGTGTTTGTGGCGCAGAACAATGATTATACTGAGGATTCTTCCCTTCCAAATACATACAGCTTTTCTACCGTTCCCTATCTTGTCGATGTTCCGGACGGTACCGGGGCAGATATCGGAACAGGAAGGATCTACAAGATAACCGATGACTACTATGCATACGTTACGGAATATACTGATCAGTATGATGTGCAGAGCATCATATCTGCACAGTTTCCTGTCGCACTGCTTATCAATTATGTCCCCGAAGCGACGAGGATAACGGTCAATGCTGAAAAGACCGGCTATATAAACGGTTTCAAGGCGAGATATATCGCAGATAATCTTCTCGTCTCTGACGGGGCAACAAACTCTGAAGCCATTGTCCTTGGCTATTCACTCGATCTTCCAGATGGCCCTTATTATGGGAACCATATGTTCATAGCCGTCTGCACGACGCAGATATCAACGGATGCCGCAAATAACTGTGCTGCAGTCCTTAGTGCGCTCATGAAGACAGTGCGTTACAGCAGTGACAGTGATTTGGCACTTGAAAAGGCGCGTCTTGATGAAAAGGCGGCGCAGGAGAAGATGCTTGAAGAGCTGCAGGAGAAGCAGGACGTTACTATTGAGGACGGGGATAACACGGTAGTGACTACCGTAGTAGGCGATGAGACCACCGTCTCGATCCCTATCGAGATCCCCGTGGATTACACGCAGTTTGTGCTCCAGGTTGACTGGACGCTCAATAATCCCAATGCCGTACTGGAACTGTTCACACCTGACGGGGCGATGTACGTATCGCCCGTGAACCAGCAGGCATATTTTGCTACATTCAGGCTTGACAGCATCACTGCAGGTACATACCAGCTTCGTGTAAAGAACTATCAGCAGTGCGGTGAGATACGTCCTGTTGTCAGCGGGACGCCGTTATCAGGGGAATGATCGCTTATGGCAGATGGTAAGAAGACTGAAAACAGGGTTGATTTCTGGACTGCCGTCGGAAGACTCAAGACCAGGGATAAGATAGCACTTCTTCTTGGAGTGGTGTTTGCAGGAACAGGCGCGTTTATGATACTTTTCTTTGCAGTCTCACGGATGAGGATAACAGAGTTCCATTTTCCACAGTCTGACCTGAGAAAAAGTGCATCAATGCAGACCTACAGGCAGACGAAAAACAGCAGCCTGAACCTTCTTGTGCAGTTCAAAGGCTCTGATTATGGCTGTTATGTCGGTAAAGAACCCATAAATGAAAATGATTATGGCGCAGCCTTTAAATACAGTGATGACGTCACCCTGCTCGTAGGGGTCATAGATGGTGTGACTGTCATGGAAGATGACTTCTATTCGCACGGGGTGCCTTCGATATTGGGACTTTCGGTTGATGGTACTGAGACTTATGAAAACGGTCTTTATGACAAGGGGTACCTCAATACTTTCCTGATAGAGTATGAGGCAGGTAAGCTGACTGCGGGGAACAGGACATTCTATCTTGTGTCATACCTTTTCCCTGATATGGACAGGAAATTATGCATGATGGCACTCATTGAAAAGAAAGACCTGCAGAAGTTTCTTGATTCACATGAGCTTCTAAATCAGGTGTACTTTGGCATGGTGCGGTTTGAGGATAAGACAGAGGAAGAGATTGCGGAAGAAACAAAAAAGCAGACATCCAGGATAGAGCTTGAAGATGACAGCTCCCTTTCCACGGATGAGCGTCTTGCCCGCATACAGGAGAAGGTGGAAGAGAGGAATTTCCGACTTGAGTACCCTGATGCGTCAGACCTTGAGGCATATGTTGATGTGACTGATGGGCTTAAAGGAAAGAAGGTTACATTTTATATCAGCTATGTTTACCCGGATTCAGTGCCCGATGAGGCTTATATCCAGTCTCCTTCAGGGAAGAAGTATCTTCCGACTGATAATAATTCATCACATAACGGGATAGTGTCTTGGGAAATGAGCGACCCGGAGGAGGGCAGGTGGAAGATGCACCTGTCAGCAAACAACAGGTACGGGGAGTATGAAAAGGGGGTCCTTGAAACAGATTATTTCAGGGAGATGTTCATATCACATGATGAGACAGCTTATCCGCATAGCATGGAAGACTGAGGCATGACTTTATGGCTGATGAAAATATGCGTGAGAACACCGAGCTTGAAGACGAGGTGTTGGATAAAGGTAAGGATATTGGAGAGGCGGCGGCAAAAGGTGCTGCAAAGGGTGCTGCAAAAGTAGGCAAGCAGGCTGTCAAGGGCGCTGCGAAACTTGGCGCCAAAGCAGCCAAAGGCCTGGGGCATCTCGTTGCCTCTGGAGCAAAGGCTATTATCGCTTTGGGACCTGTGGCTATCGGTATTACTGTTGGTATCATTATCATTGCGATAGTGATCATGCTCAATCCCTGGCAGAAACTGAAAAATGTGTGGGAAAACGTAAAGGGCGGAGTTTATGGCGTCTTTGCGGTAGTTTTTAACCTTGACCTGTATGATGAGGAACCGCTGACACAATGGCGTGATGGCGGTGACCCGTATGGTACTTTCCAGCTCCTTACAGCCATGGAGAAACAGTATGAGAAGAACTATGATGGCGGTGATGGGATACAGATAGAGGGAGAGGATGCCCTTGGCCCTGATGAGCTGAAGGAGCTTGAGGATGCCAAGGAGGATCTTGAGGATTCCATGGAGTATGAACAGGTAATGCTGGCTCCGGAAGACATGCTGGATATCCTGAGAAAGACGAATGAAGAAAACGAGCAGATGTTCACATACAGGACCATCTGGTACACGCCTCAGATATGGTATCTTACGGAAAAGTATACCGGCACTGACAGATGGTGGGCATGGGAAAAGAGTGAGGACAGGGAATACAATACGAGGGATGATGAGAAATACGGTATTGTGACAAACGAGAACTTCCGAGGTGAGGAGTTTGGCGGAGAAAAGATATATGCCCTGCACTGGCCTGAGATAATGGCGATGGCCTACTTCTACGGCAATGAGAAATATGGTGACAAGGGGTGGGGGACTGATGACAGTTCCGAATATATAGATACTGAAAACCGCGTTGATGATGACGGGACGATCCATGTGCTCAACAATACGGATAACTACTTTCTGACGGATGAGGAAGTGTCCAGGATCTTTAACATGTTCCGGTACACTTTTTCGTACAGATATGATGCTGTAGAGGAAGGTAAGAACCATGAGACTTCTGTCAGCGCATACAAGTTTCCTGAAATCGCAAACGGCAACGTTGACCTGGGCTACCGCTACGCACGCTATGACAGGCAGGACTACCATGATGATATCTACGATGAGGGCTTTGACGGATACAGACCCGACAAGCCCGACTATGAGGATCTTACAACGGAGTTTGTTCCGGACATCGCGCCTAAGAGTGCAAGGAACAAGATAGAAAATTACATTTACATGTATATCCCCGTGGACGAGGTGGAGGATTATACTCCTGATCCTGACTGTTTTGAGCCGCCCAACGGCGAATACTGCATAGGAAAGTGGAAGATAGTCGACCCGGAGCCTTTTATCACCGAGATGGCAGACCTGTGCCATTACTATAAGGATATCGACTCCGAGTACAAGCAGGAAAAGATGAAGTATGACTGGGCCACTGAGATGATAGACAGGTATGCGTTCTATCTTGATTTCCTGTCTGACAGTGCGGATACCCCGGCCTCGGCAGGGGAGTATTACAGAAACCTTGTTGAGCTGTACAACAACAAGGAGATAGAGGTCTATTACTACGGCATGCAGGCCCCTGATGCTGAAATGGACGAGTTCATTGAGGCAATCATCGAGGCTTATCCCGGTAAGGCGATAAAGTTTGTTGACTATGAAAATGCAAAGGCTTTTGGAGAGTATTACGAAGTAGACGAACGGGATGTGAAAGACCAGGCATCTGAAGGCGGAATCCCATTCCCGTGCTACGGGGTTACGTACAGTAAACGGACCGGCACCGGCTCGGGGGATATAAGCGGGCATGTTGATGTTGAAGATAATTATGTCGGTGATTTTTATGTATCAGAGCACGGAGAGTATTACGTTGACGGGTGGGCATCCCTGAGGGAGGGCGCTGATGTTGCCCTTGATTCAAATTATTCCTACACGGAAGAGCAGATATCCAGGGCCGTAAGCGCCCTGGCGGCAAAGGGCAATTCCTATACATATCCTAGTGACAGCTCTCTGCATGCGGGTGTTACGTACTATTTTGACTGGCATGCGACCATCAAGGACATCCATAAGTACAATCAGGAGACGGGCGTTGATGTCATTGCCCTTCTTGCGATAGTATATACCGAATATACCCCGAGGGTGGGTTTCCCTAGCTGGAACTGGTTCAATCTGACAGCTGGCTCCGGCCGGACAGTGTTCAAAAGGAGTTCCAGCGACAAATATAACTGGTGGGATGCGGCGTCAGATGTATCGGTGGCAGGCTATGAGACAAAAGAGGGAGCCTGCATGGTCGAGTGCATGAAGGATATTGTCAGAAGATATTGGCATTCCGAACATGCACAGAACACCTATTTTAAGATGCAGTGGAACCGCTATGGCTGGGACCCTGAGTCGGGGACGGAATACCTTCCCCAGAACTGGGACGAGGCTGTTGTGGCTGAGGCTGCGATGGAAGGTGCGGGACACTGCTACTGTCCATGGTGGGAAGATTCATATGTAACAACCGGTTACGCCTCGGCAAACCTGTGGTGCAATAAGTGCGCAAAGAACAGGGACATCCTGCTCAACTTAAGCGGACTTGGCGGAATTCACCTGGGTGACAGGGTAGATGTTGACTTCGGGGAACTGCCGTCAGATCTTGCGGCCATTATCAATATGAGTCTTGATGAGATATTCCCGTATCTTGTAAACGATGCCAACGCCAGGTATTCTGATTATGCGAAGTTCACTCCCGAGGTTGAGGCGAGGCTTCAGGCTGCGCAGGCAGCAAATGAGGTGTCGATAACCTTTCCTGTGAGGCAGTGGGAGGACCCGTCAGATCCCACAAACATGAATACAGTCGAACGAACGATGACGATAAGGATCAATAAAGTCATCGCGCCGCTTGTAGAGGCGGCAATGACAAAAGCATATGAGGCCAATGACGGGACGGTCATAAGTTCATGGGATGGTTCTTATGATGTAAGGTCCATGAGAACTAATTCCAGTGCCACAAGTGCCCACGCATTTGGCGCGGCGATTGATTTCAACTCCACATCCACGAGCGGCAGGTATTCAAATGCTCTGGGGAAATCCACACATGTGGATAAGGCTGCACATGATTCAATGGCTGAAAACCATGCAAAGTATGAGGTTTTTTATGATGGCGGTGCGTATGTGGAAGCATTCAAGCACTACGGGTTCTACTGGGGAGGTGACTTCTCAAGTAGTAAAGATGGAATGCATTTCGGATTCGTCGGAGACCATGGCAACAAAGCAAGACAGAAAGGGCAGGAAAACGCTGCGAATCATTAGATTATGGAAAACGGGAAGATTAGTAAATACATCTTAATAATTTTGTTCTGCGTGATTGCGGTGCTGATCCTTTTGATTTTTGCAGTATCGAGGATGGGAGCACCGGGACAGGATAATGCGGGTGATGGTTCATCAGGCGTTGTCTACGTGCCGCATGAGGTCGTTCCTGAATCGACGGAGCCTGCTGCCGGGGACGCGTCTGAGAGGTTTCCTGTCAGCGGACAGGAGAGTACGGGAAGCGGGCCCTACACTGTGAGCGTTCAGGTGGATGTGCCGCTGCCTGAGGATGACCTTGTAGTAAAGAGGGGAGACCTCATCATCTCACATACTGAGTGGGTCAGGAGCGATGCAGATGAAGATGCCATATGCAACGCTGTGGAGGCCTACACGAAGTCAACGGGCTACACGTTCACGGAAGCCATGATAGAAGACTTTGACGAGGAGCGTCTTATCTACACGCTGCTGCTTTTCCCGGGCGATGTGGAGCTGAACGTTCATGTGCAGTGAGGGCAGGTCACATGAAACCTTAAGCAAATTCATGTATGTTTAAGGTGTGTGGCGCCAGCGAATTGTCCCAACAGAAAACCTTTACCAATTTTAGAAATGTTTTACCCGGTACAATAAACCTATATCAAATTTGTGAATGTTTTACTTTACCTGCACATTTCCGCCTCCCGGACGCATCCACGCTAAGGCGTGTCTGCTGTCTTACGGGGTGCCGGCACTTCTTTCCTTATTTGCTTTTTCTTTCTCTCTTTCTTTCGTTTTCGCGCGGAAAAAGGGCACCTAAGGAGGGGCTGTGGAAAGGCGGAGGGCAGCAGGCTGATATTAAACATGTATAAATTTGCTTAAAGTTTGAGGAGCACGCTATGATCTGGAAAAATGAAGCAGAGAAGATTCTTGAATCGAAACGGGCCTATGTCAGAGAGTATCTCAAAGAAAATAATGTCTCGCCAACGGCAGCAGGATACAACGTGCTCCTGTATGTGATAATAAAGGCCAGCGAATGCCCTAATTATACCTGCGGGCAGCTCTTTGACCTGTATGCTGAGGAAGTTTTAAAGGATAACACAAAAAAGGCATCAAAAAATGCCTACAAAAATGCGTACTACGCCGTGGTACACTCAAAGAGCGAGTCCAAAAGTGCTTTCAGGTTCATAAAAGACTGCTCTATTTCCCTTGAATGAAGGAGGTTTTTATGAAAAGGATCGTCCCTTTTGTGCTAATGATATCCGTTTTATTATGCTCCTGTGGCAAGATAGCTCCTCCGGAAAAGTCATCTGAGGAATCTGAGCTTCCTCCCGTCGAGGAAGTGCTTGTCAATCCCACGGAGGTCGTACCTGTCCAGGGTGATGACAACAGTGTGGGCCTAATGGCGTTCTATCCCAATAATAACGAGAATATGTATGCCCTTGCGGGCACCAATACCATCACGTTCTATTTTGAGAACAAGGGCGTGGTACCCGGAGCAGGCAAGATAGGTGTCTATCAGCGTATCAGCAGCAGCATCTATACATCCGTCAGCATGGAAGATCCCAACAAGGTTGAGATTGGCGGCATGGATGAGATAGGGACTGCCCTTACAGGTTGGACCGAAGGCACAAAGATAGATGTCTATTTTGACAGGGTATTTCTTCCCGGCGAGAACTACTACGTACTGATGGATGAGGGTGTCTTTAAGCTTGGCAGTGTCTCGTCCGGTGCCGTGACAAATGCGTCCCTCATTACATTCAGCGTTAAGGGCTATGGCGTTGACGTCACACACATGGCTCATGGAATACTCAGGAATGTCGGCGATACAGTGTCTTTTGACATACTTGTGGACGGGATCGGCGCTTCGATGTTTGCGTTCAGGGATTTTGATGAAAATGCCCTTACGGTGTCCCCTTTAAACTCCACGTCGGATACCACTGCAACCATAAATTTCAACCAGGGCGGAGAACACAGCATAACCTGCTCCTTCTATAAGGACGGGAAACAGGTGGATTCCATCACGTTTACCTTTGATGTCGCCATGCCCGTTGATGAAAATGGCAATGTCGTTCAGCCGGAACAGGGCGGACAGGCCCCCGCAGGGAGCGCAGAGCCATATGAAAATCCTGCGGACAATCCGGATGTTATCCCTGACCCCGGGCCACCCCAGCCGTAAACTGCTCCGACTTATATCAGTCGGAACAGTTTGCATCATATGTGAGGCCATTATCATCAATATCAGACATGATATAGATAGTGTCCTCTTTTTTAAGTTCTACTCTCAGAGCTCCGTTCTCTGTCAGGATTGCTATACTTTCATTTTCCTGCTCAAGAAGTTTGACCGCTTCCTCATCCTCCGTTTCGATATAGAGATGTTCCAGCAAATATGCAGCCTGTGAAAGCAGCCTTTCTGCATCGGTTAAACTGATTCCCATTCTTGGTCCTCCTTTGTATTGTTAATGACGTAATGTTAAGTTATATTTCTGTCGTCTGTATGCTGTTTATAGCTTTCTATGAGAGGTAAAGAAATTTTATGACAAAAGAAGAAAGAACATTTCATGCCAATGATATAAGCAATCAGTACGTCCATAGGATCAGTCCGGATGATACAGATGTCATGGAAGAAATTGCCGACCTCCCTATACGGGATATCATTACGATATATTCAAACGCCTGTTACGCCTTTGAAAATGGGTTGTTTGCGGGTATAAACACAGATGCCTTAAGTGCAGGCGAATCTCAGGCGAAAAGATACGCAGATGCAACAGGGCACGTAAAGAATATTATTATCGAAAGACTTAAAACTGCAGACGTACTGTGGACAATCACGGACAAGATAACAGAATCGCCATTTATTGATGATATAAATGATGTCTGGGTGTTTACCGAAAAAGAGCTTGCTGATGAGCTGACCGATTATTATATGCAGCAATTTAGGACGACATTTGTTGTTACTGAAATCCCCAAAGATGAAGTGCTTAAATTCTTTGGGCTAACGTCCTACATGAGAGGAGCTGAAAACTTTCGCGTAAACATGGGCGATTATGCACAGATAAAACTTAAAGCGGAATGGATTGTCAAAGTGCCCGACTTTAATGGTGTGCCTGAAATCAACCGTCCTGTCATGAATCCCATATTCTTCCGCTCTGTCGCAAAATTGCAGGAAGAAAGGCTTTATAAGGCCGATTATGACGGAAAAAAGGAAAAACTCAGGGTGTTCGAGGATGACATGATAATGGCTTTTCATGACGCCAGGTTTCTTGTTCCTGTTAAAGGCATGGATCTGCTGAAGAATAATTTTGAAGAGGCCGATACCCAGAACGGGGAGGGTACATTATCCGAAGGCACAAAAATATCCATACCTTCCTTGTCAAAAGGCGAGGGCGATAATATATCTTTAGCTACTCCGGTATTTACAGACTGGGAAGAGTTTAACAAGGTGTATTCTCAGAAAGAATGGGGTGGATGGATATGGAAAGCGCAGGATCTTATTTCTGCCCCGGATGATGCTGTAGTGGTTAATGCTGGTTCTCTTGGTTTTGAAATATCCAAGAAAATGATACAGCAAATGCTGGATATATATGAAAATGAATTTGCTGTAAAAGACAAAACTATAAATAAAGACGAACTCCCTGCTGACTTTCAGCCTTACGCAAAAGAAAAACCGGTCAACACGGGCAAAAGTGGAGGTAAAGACGCTGTGAATGCTGCTATTAGAGCTTTGGACAAGGCATCCGGTGCGCTGCCAAATACTCTTGCAGAGTTTATGGATGCTCCTTGCAATGTAACAAAAGAAGAGTTCCTGAAAAAATATGGGGCTGAAAAAGTATTCAGACTTATAGGATACAATAAAGAAAAGGATAAATGGTCTTTAAGCCATTCCCCGAAATATGAGGGTGTTTGGTCAGAAGGTGCGTATTTTACATATGAAGATGCACTTTCTGCTCTTATGATGCGTAATGTTTCCTGTCCTGTCAACAAATGGGTGCTGAAACAGTCTACGGTAACTCAAATGCTTGGAAACCTGTGGACGATACGCTTCATACGAAATGATGGAAAAACCCTCACTGTCAAACAAGATGATAATGAAATATCTGTTACAGCATATACCCAGCGCGAACTTTTGGAGCAGTTTATATCGGAATATGGTGGGCGTACTGTCGTCTCCGAAGATTTATATAAAGATATGACAGGAATTTATCTCGACGACATTGTTTTATGGGTTCTCGCACGCCCTAATGCAACAAAAGACGTAGCAAAATGGAGTTTGCGCATGACTTATAAGTATAAAAGAGAAGGCTCGTATAACAACGAGTCATGCTACCATATATTTGCTACCTACGAGGAGGCGCTTAAGGAATCAAAATCCGGGTATTATCCGCAAAAAACCACTCTGTACCAGGAACTGACATGCTACACTGATTTGCCACACCTTTTATATAGTGGGGATAAGGAAGTCTTATTTGTTCCTAAAAAGATGGCAGAAGCCAAGGCTGTTATGACAGATGTGCGAGCTAATATAGAAAACACCCGGATAGACAACGACATCGTATCCTATCTGAAAGAATCGGGTATGTCGGAAAAGATGATTGATGGGTCTGTCAGCAAATTAAAGGAGCATGAGGATGTGCTTAAGGCATTTCATTCCTATATAATGTCGATGGAGTATCCTGAAGGCCCGATTATCGAGGGATATAGTCCAAAATCTTTGCATGAAGAGGCCGGCGATAAACTTAGCCCGCTCGGCGTAATGAATTACATGATATATCTGCGCCAGGAACCGGAGAGGGCATTGAAAGACTTAAAAGCAGGATTGCCGAGAAAGTAAGGTATTTATGACAAAGCAAGATAGGATCAAAATACTAAACGGATACAAATTTCCATATAAGCTGCAAAGGGTTCTTCTGCCACTATGTGAAGATGATTCGCAGGGTTTATCTCTTGCTTTTATAGGAAACGAGGGTACAAACAAAAGATCCTATACTAATAAAGTGGCTGATTTTCTTTATAAAATCGGCCTGATTGATGCATGGAAATGGAATGATAGCAGTAAAAATTATGAAAAATCAAAAGATGGCAACGGTATCTTGTGTTACCGGACATCTTTAGTTGACGATAGGATATTCAGGGAACGCCTTTTATACGAGATCGTCAATATTCAGTATCACAAGGAAAAAATTGCGGCTGATAAGAAGAAAAACAATATCGAGGCAAGGGCTGAAATTGGCGAAAATATGGGTGTCAATGCTCTCGATATATTTTGTAATGAGTTTAAGTACAAATACTTTATATTAAACTGCAATAAGAAAGAATTTGAGTATTTAAAGTCCTTAAACTCCAAGGTCGCATTTATTTTCTCTAAAATAATCGAATTTGATGACTGGACTCCTGACGAGATGTTATTGGAGTGCCTGAATGAACTTCCTGATGGCATAGTCAAACAGGTTACTGACAAAGACAAGCAGAACGCCAGGGATTATTTTCAGAAATACAACAGAAGGCTTCCGTTTTGGAACCGGGAGCTTAGTCTGTATGTTTCGAATCATGTCAAGCAGAACGGCAGATTTATCCTGCCACCTGCCACTACAGATGCGAGAAGCATGGAAGAATTGTTATCGCCGCTTATAGGAATGGGGACTGTTAAGGATAGCCTATATCGGTTACGGGACTATGTATCCTTCCAGAAAAAAGCTACGGACAATGGAATAAAACTTCCAAATCAGCATCTTCACATGGTTTTTACGGGCAATCCGGGGACAGGTAAGACAACCATAGCCCGAGTAGTTGCAGAATGCCTTTATTCTGTCGGTATTCTTCGTGAGAATAAGGTTGTTGAAGCAGAAAGAAAGGATCTTGTTGCAGAATACGTCGGTCAGACGGCGCCAAAAACAGATGAAGTTATAAAAAGGGCGATGGGGGGAGTTCTGTTTATAGATGAGGCGTATTCTCTTGTTCCGGAAGACAATGGAAGAGACTTCGGCGCAGAAGCCATTGCAACACTTATTACTGCGATGGAGAACCATTCCGATGAATTAGTCGTTATCTTTGCAGGGTATAACAAGGAGATGGCAAGATTTGTGGATTCCAATCCCGGTATTTCATCGCGTGTAGGGTACACATTTAAGTTTGAAGATTATAAACCTGATGAGATTGACCAGATATTAAAAATCAAAATGAAGGATTTTGCATTTTCAGAAGATGCCAATGCCCAGATAATGAGGGATATAGAGTTTTTCAGTAAGGCAGAAAACTTTGGAAATGGTCGTTTTGCGGACAGGCTTGCACAGGAAATCATAATAAAACACGCCAGAAATAATGGCGAAGAACTTACAAATATAGAAGTTTCGGATATACCAACTATTGAGGAGCTTTCTGACATCATCTTTTCTTCGCAAAAATACGTCCTTCCTGAGATGCTGACGGATGAAGATTATGAACGCACGTGCTACCACGAACTAGGTCATGCAGCAGCAAGATATAAGTTATTTGGTGATGCAAATATCCTGAAGATAACGATATCTCCAAGCGCAGACGGAACACTTGGATATGTTGTCCATAAAAACAACAATTTGCGTATATCCATAACAAGAGACCGGCTTGAAAAAGAGTGTATCTGCCTATATGCAGGGGCTGCTGCTGAAGAGGTTTTTCTTGGTGAAAATAATCAGTCAACAGGATGCTGGAGTGATCTTCAGAAGGCACAGGCTCTTTTAGAATCCGCTTTGTTCAGAGGTGGATTTTCTAAAACAACCGGGAAGATTTATGTTGAACATTCAGCGCTGAATGACGAACATTACAAAGAACTGGCTGAAAAATCAAACGAGATCTATGAAAAGTCGATTGCATTTGTAAAAGATAATATAGAAATGATAAAACAGGTCTCTGGCGAATTACTTATCCATAAAACTATGACTGGAGACAACATAAGCGAGTTGTTTGCAGCATATGAGACAAAAAGCTGAACAAAAGCGGTGCGCCAGAAAGCATCCGAAATATATTGCATTATTGAATTCCGTTTCTTTTGTCAGTCCTGGTAATAAATAGTAATCCATGGTATGTGAAAATCAACATTTTTTATTGATTTTTTCTTATACTACTGTCATGAGGGAAAATAGATTTAAACGTATAATTTCATATATTGCTGGCACCGTGTTGTTATCTGCTTCTTTTTCTTTCAGTTCGGCAGCTGCAACGCCAGATGTGAGTGACCTTAACGAGGTCTACGACATGTGCCCTTTGTGTGTGCGTGATACTTTTGAGCAGACAGGCTGGAAGCTGATCCTTGCTGATGACAAGGAAGTAAGCAAGACCTTCTCTAACAACGCAGGCGAAACAGCAGGTGTTACAGTCTACAGCGACAGGATAATCTATCTGTCAGACAAGAAGGACTATGCATGCCTGTCCGTAAACCATGAAATGGGGCATTATCTTGATTATGTGTACGGTAATCTGTTTGGTGAGATGCCGTCCCAGAGCAAGACCTTTGCGTCAATCTGCAAGGAAGAGGCTAAAGAGGACTCATATTTTGAGGACTATACATTAAGCAACAATGCCGAATATTTTGCCCAGGCATTCAAGTATTACTGTGAGGATGTTTCTGCCCTTGAAACACGGCCCCTCACATACTCATACCTTATAGGCATAGTCGGTACGTTTGATGCTGCATATGAAAAAGGATTCTATCTTACAGAGGACCCGTCCATTATTCCGCCAAGTATCCTGGCACCTGCTGCCTCGACAGAAAGCCAGACAGGCAAGAGCAGGAGAAGGGTTTCCAGTCCCAGATAGACCATTGCAGGATGAATCGCCCTTTGCCAAAACTTCTGCACGTGTTACAATGTTAAAAATCACAAACGTGAGAGGTGATGTCTTTGAGTGGTTCCTTTAATGATGTCAGGGCCCTTGCATCAGCAAGGCTTAATGAAGCAATGAGCGATCTGAACCTGAACGGTGCGAAACTTTCTAAAGCTTCAGGTATAAGCGCTGCGTCAATATCGCAGTATCTACATGGTGTATCTATTCCTTCGAAGGCAACAGCCCTTAAACTGTCAGCCGTATTAAAAGTAAACCCCGCATGGCTTCAAGGTTTGAACGGATTCAAATACGCAGACCTTGTGATCAATGAGGATGCTGCAGGTTCCGTAATGGATGAACTTCGGGAACTGGAGCTGTTATATGTGCGGCTTCCTGACAGGGGGCGTGCTGAGCTTAAGACTCTGATGGGCTATCTCGTATACAAATATGAGGGCAGTGTCTGAGCTGCCCCTGATACGGCTTTTGCGCCATATATTTTCAGGGTGGCTGGTTTTTGCTGAACTTTTGCCATACTTTTGCCCTGTTTTGCCTTTTCTTGTCTTGTAATTTCCCCAAATAATGGTAATATTATGTTATCTATTTGTACTTCTTTAAGAACCTGTATGCTCATACAGGATATTTCATAAATCCTCGATGAGAGGTTGTTTTTATATACAGTAGGTTAATTAAAGAGTGCCCGACTTATAAGATACGTTTTTGCGTGTCTTTTTTTGTTGCGCATTTTTTTAATTTATAAAAATCATTTTTTTAAGAAAGGAGGGCTACATATGGTAGCAACAAGAAACGGCGTGGATATCATCTGCGTCAACAACAGGGAAGAAGCCTCATGTATCTTGAAAAGGCTGTTTGACGAGACATCACTTTCAAGGAAAGAGATCTCTGAGACAGTAGGTTTTTCAGACCTGTCAGTAGCAGATGTAGTACGCTGCTACAACGAGTTTTTCAAAGCAGACGAAAGGAAGGTGATGCAGTATGCAGAGGCTTTCAGGAGAGCTGCTTGAGCAGAATCTGTTTGGAGCAGATGACTGCGAAGTAACAGGAGAGTTTGTCACGGATGCCCCTCGCGGGTTCGAAAAAAGCTTTTTTGAGAAATTCTTAAGGCTTTTAAAGACGGACAAACTAAGTGACTGTGATGATATCTCCAATGATGAGCTTATTGAAATGCTCGTCAGGGGGAAGGAGCTCTTTGGGTCTCTTCATGTAGGAACAATGTTTGAAGATTCCATGTTCCGCAGCCTTGAGCATCTTAAGTCACAGCCGATTGGAAGGCGTGTTTTATAAGTAAGAAAGGAGGTTAAACGCCATGGATTTTGTGGCAACAAATGTCACGGACAGACTCGGGAACGAGTTTTTACGTGTCATGATGACAACGAGTGATGGTATAAAAGCACAGCGTACCCTCACCGTTCAGCAGTTCTGCCAGCTACTTCATGTCTCTCAGGAAGAAATACTTACTTTTTCTGAGTACAGGAAGGATTTCTTTCCGGAAAGCACTATTTGCGGAAGGATAGCAGACTATGCAAATTTTGACTGCATATGGTCTGTGAAGGAGGGAAAAAGGTGTTTTGTGTATTACGAGGAACACTTCCAGATCCCTTTTCCAAAATTAATTTTTGCCATTTCCGTAAGGAAGGGCATAGTCGTCCGCAAGATGTGTTTTGCACAGAAAGCGGGCGATGAAAAAGGTGATGCCTTGTACAGGTATCCCTTTGGAAATGTTTCCTGTGAGGGCTATATATGTATGGGCAACATATCTTTAGAAAATGTATGTCCTGAGTCCTTTGCCGAGGAGTTTTTCCTTGGTGTCACCAATGACGACTATTACAATGGCGGCAAGGTGGAACCAAAGTATACACAGAGGCAGCTCCTTGAGAAGCTGTCAGAACTTGAGGCATTTCCTGACAGGTGGCTTGTCAAGTACGAAGACTTCGATCTTAAGGCTCTTACAGACCGCTTTAAGAATGCCAAGTAACAATCAAAAAATAAAAAATAAAAAAAGGAGGAAAGCAAGGTTAACATGGTTAAGCCTTGCACAGTAAAAGATGGACTTATTTTCTTTGTTTAAACAAATCAACTCAGGCGCAGGTACAACTCCTGCAGAAACAAAAGCAGTGGCTCCGGCTCCTGCAGTAATGGCAGCATCTGAAAATGTTGCGGAACCGGAGGTTAAGCCTGCCGAAGTAAATGCAGAGGCTCCTAAGGCTGAAGAGACAGCCGCAGAGACTACTGTTGCACCTGCAGCCGCACCGGCAGAGACAGCCAGTGAGCAGATGACGCTCCCCATCATGCAGCTCCCTATCGCACCGTCTGATGACGACGATGACGATGAGTCGGATGATGCTTCGGATGATGAGGGCGAGGCAAAAAAGCCTGCACCCAAAAAGAGCAGTGGGAAGAAGCTGACATGTCCTGTAACCGTAAAGGGCTGTGGCTGGGCGTACCAGGTAGGTGAACCGGGTCAGAAGTTCACCGGAAAAGAAATCCTTAAAGCAGCTTTTGAGGCCGGTTATAAGGAGGTTCTTCTTGGTGACTGCCAGATAGATGGCGAGCAGACTATCCTTGTAAACACTGTTTCGAAAAAAGCCGTAAACGAGGATATCCAGATGGGGAATACTGTGACTGTTATGCTTGGAAATTTCCGTGTGCAGTACAGTGTATCAGATTTTGCCCCTCTGACAAAGGAGGAGATATCCCTCTTTGATGTTGCTCTTAAGTTCCAGGATGACAACCCTGACTTTGCAGGTTGCTCCCTTCTGATCAACCACGATGCAGGGGTGGCTACTCCTGTATTTGCAAAGTCCATAAAGCCTAAAAAGAGTGAAACTTACTCTGTATGGACCGAGGACGGTGTAAAAGAGGTTGAGGGTGCAGCCATACCTGAGAAAGCAAAGGTGCTTCAGAGCGATAACGGCGTAACTTTTATTGAAACTTGCGCCGAGGGCAAGACTACTTCTGTCAGCATCTCTTCCGATGATTTAGGCCTTCAGAAAGTGAAGACCTCAAACATTAAGGAGATGTACAGGCTCCCTGCAACGATGTTTGTTGAGACCTATGGCTCAAGATTCCTGCTTCTTGCTGAGGATAATGAGAGTATTCAGGGGCCGAAGATTGTTGTCGGAAAGGACGTCATCGGCAAGGATGATATCCTGGAAATCCTGAAGGGGCAGTACCGTATGTTCCGGTCATCGAACAGGCAGATATCGATTAACTATGACCGGAGCAGCTCCAAGATAGGAGTTGCAGTGATATCTGGAAAGAAGGGGGCTGCTGCCATGGCAGCTCCAAGAGGCAAGGTGGTTGACTTTATGAGCTATCTTGCATCAGTAAGCAGAAGGGTAGAGGAAACAGAGCTTGGTACTTTTAAGGGATATCAGAATGATGAGACCCTTGAGGTTACCGGGCTTTCTTTTTCCATGAAACTCCCCAAGATCCCCATTACATATCTTGATACAATTATCCAGGAGTTCAGGAGGGACCTTTCAAAGGAGAACATGGTGCAGATCTATTGGTCTGTAAAGGAAAACTCCTACTACCTGGTAAAGCCCCGGGCGAGCTACTCAAAGGTTGCGGTTCATTACGAAATGACCCATACCGATGACGTGCTTGTGATGACGATCCATTCCCATAACACCATGCGGGCCTTCTGGTCTTCTGTTGATGACGAGGATGAGATCTACACCGGGCTTTTTGGTGTCATAGGGAACCTTGACCGGTCTACTCCTTCGATGCTCTTCAGAGCCGGTATGGAGGGATGCTTTGAAAGCCTCTCAGTTGACCAGCTCTTTGCGAAAGGAGGTGAGTGCGCATGACTACGATTAGTGGACGTACTCTTTCCGAAGTAATAAAGGGCATCCGGGAGACGAAAAAGCCAAAGAAAGATAAAAATGGCAAGCCGTATTTTGCCATCGAGGAATACTTCCAGCGGCTTGACAAGGCAGTCGGAGTAACTAATTACAATATTGATTACTCCGATTACGGATACACAAGAACTGACTCCGGTCAGGAGCTGTATTCCGTGAAGTGCCGTATCTCCATCATTGATGATGAGAGCCATGTTGTACTTTACCGCGAGTGCTTTGGCGGATACGAAGTGCAGCATGAGCACAACACAGGCAGGGAAGTAAACCTGCAGAACAGTGCCGAATTTGTCTGCAACGCCGCTTTTAAGAATGCCGCAAAGAAATTCGGCATATTTGGAAGGTTCGACGAGGACTCTGACGTGGCTGGCTCTGCAGAAAATGCTCCTAAAGCGACAAGGACACCGGCTGCTCCTGATAAGGGGTCTGTGGTGAACTTTGTAACGGCAGGACCTTTTGAGACTCATTCCGAAAAGGATGGCCGGCCTGTCTACACCCTCAGTGCCAAGCGCGTTGATGGCGAGAGGATGGAGGAGCAGGCATCAAACATCATCTTTTACCCCAATCAGTACAAGGGGTATGAGAAAGAGCTGAACGCCTATATAGGCGGCTGTAAGGAAAAGCAGTATAAGCTCAGGATAAGAGCCTCTGCCCTTCAGGACAAGAACGGGGTAAAACAGTATCTGTTCAAGGGTTTTGATAAGGCTTCTTGAAGGGGGTGGTCGTGTGAAAGATCAGATCCTTGACAAGGAGCTTGCAAAGACCTACAGGTACACAACCCAGCAGCTATGCCTGTGGCTTGCGCAGATGCAGAAGATGGCGGAAAGGCTTGAAAAGGGTCTTGAGGTCAACAAGAAGCAGTTCGTGTATGCTTCGTCCATGCTTGCTGACTACAAGAAATACTTTCTTGAAGATAAGCAGGCAATGGGGCTTGATGATGGGTTTTCCTTTCTTGAGAACAACAAGTTCATAGGTTTCTCAATACAGGACGGAAAACTTATAAAGGACGTGGACAATGAACAGGTATACCGCATCGTCGATAAGTGGTTTTACGGTTTTCCAATAACCGCAAACCATTATCAGTTCGAGGTGGCAAGCTATATCATTGCCCTGTCTGAAGAGGAAGATCGGGATGGTCTTTATCCCGACGAGTTGTTGGATGACGGGGACATTGCCGTATGAAAGGCACGTACCCGTTTTGTGATAGGAGACAGTCTTTATGGCTGTCTCCATTTTATTATAAGGAGGAGAATATGGTTTATTTACTTTTGCATCCCCCGGTGGGAGAGGACAGTCCCTGCGTTTATGTTGGCGCAGGCGATATCTCTGCCATGTACAGGGAGGGTCGCGAGACGACCATTGTGCTTAAAAATGGAAAGGAGTTTGAGGTCAATGAGAAGCCTTTAGATATTGTTGACCTGCTTGACAAGGCCATTAAGGAGCACTCAAAAGGAACAGTCGTGCTCTCTTCTAAGAGCAGCGACGATTAATCAAAGACACCTGATGCGGGCTGTAAATGCCTGCATCAGAGTTATTTTTTTATAAGGAGGTAGTTGCAATGGAAAATGCAACAAAGATAACCCTGTGCGTCATAGGATCAGGCGGCACGGGTACGTATTTTTTAAAAGAGTTTTCCCGATTTATATATGGCGGGGACAGGAGGTTTTCTTCCATGTATATAATCGATGGTGATACTGTCGAGGAGAAGAACCTCGAGCGCCAGTCCTTCCAGCAGGAAGATATCGGGCAGAACAAGGCTGCTGTGATGGCAGATGTCCTTAACTCCGCTTTTGATTTAAGCTGGGTATCTGTGGGAGCATATCTCACATCCATGGAACAGCTTGAAAAGATAGTCGGAAAGGCTCAGAAGAACCCTGTCATGCTGGTGGGTTGTGTGGATAATCACGCCTGCAGGCTCGTCCTTGAGGAGTATTTTAATACACATGACAATGTTGTGTATTATGACTCTGCCAACGAGTTTACAACCGGCGAGGTTGTATTTGCATACAAGGCAAACGGCGATGTTTATTCTCCGTGCAGGTCTTATTACTTTCCTGACATCAAGGGAAAACACAAGGCAGTAACGGAGATGAGCTGTGAGGAACTTAACAGTGTTTCACCGCAGCACATCGCAACAAATATGACTGCGGGGAATATCCTTCTCAGGGAGACCTGTTCGTTCCTTAGCGACCGTGGGACTCTTGGTTTTGTGACCTTTGATACGGCCACATACTACCAGGAGCTGACGCTCTATGAAGACGTAAGGCGTCAGGCTGCTTAAGAAAGGAGGACCTGTCATGGAAATAACAGCAGAACAGATCCTCTCCGCTGAGGATGTGTATACTGATGAGTATGCAAATTCTTTGTCGACCTTTTCTGACGAAAAGATTTTTTCAGTGATGTCGGCAAGACTCTTTAATGACCCTTCCCTTTTTACGTCAAGCATACGGATTTCCTCTAATATGTTTGATGTCGCTGATGACTGGGGAGAAGAAGGTGAAGAGGTGACCGAAGACGACCTTAATGATCTGCTATTCGAGTCCACCCTGACGAGGTATATTTTATGTGATTATACCTCGCTCTATGAAAAGCTTCGCGAAATGTTTGCAAAGGCTTTGGGAGAGGACATGCTGGAGCTTGTAGTTTACTCAGAGACGCTGGTAAACTATTGTTCTTTGGAGAAGTATTCATCGGATGCATATAAATTGTTTTTGAAAGAGCATCCGGATCTGGTCTGTCATTTTTTGGAAGAGCAGAAAACGGACAATGCTGCAATGATTGCAGCTGAACTTAATAAGGCTTTTCCAAAGCTGCAGGAGTTTCTCAGCTACTATGTCGAGTATGATCCTGAGCTTGAGCTGACGAACCTGAGGCTCTGGTTTTACCGTTCAGAAACTCTTGGACGGTTTCTTACAGAAAATCCATCCGGTCATGATGCGGACAGGTTAAGGGATGCAGTAGATGGCCTTTCCTTGTTCATGAATAAAGCCGTGTCCGATGGGGTATTTTATGCGTTTGAATGCATAGGGTCCTCCGATATCTGTTACGAAGACCGCATGCCCGTAACCACACTGTCAATCCATGACATTGCGCGTATACGCATAATAATGGAGCTTCTTCCAAAGTTCGATAAGAAAGGAGGGGAATAACATGGTCCCGTTACCATTAAGTTATATCAATGCGGGAGCTCATGTGTCCGCATGGGATAACCAGAACGATGCAGTAAACTTCTTTCACAAACTGCAAGGCCTGCTGCTGTCGCGTCTGGGGTTATCCGAAAAAAATGTGTCCCTAAAAAGCTTCTCGTGCAGAAACACATCAAGTCCCTTTTATGATGCGCTTGATAAATACGGATTCGGCCCAATGGAGCTGAATTTCTGGGATTACTATAATGAAGGTTACTATACCCTGGCTTGTGCCATGGGTGATAGTGACTCAGTGGCATACAATGCCCTGGACTGCCTTTTAAGGTTCCATCTTATAGGCACATTTGAGCTCTCCTCTTCTGACGCTGAATTCAAGGAGGTTGTCAGATGGTGGGAGGAACTCAGCGAAGAAGAATCTGATGACGCTGAGTGTTCTTCTGAGGATGCCCAGTATTATCTGGATCATCTGGAGCAGATAAATGCTGCCCGTCATGCTTTCAACCTGTGTGATGAAGGCAGGTATGAGGAAGCACTTAAGGACAGCACTTTTAAGGAGATAGTGGCTTTTTTCAAGAACCGCTATCATATTCCGGCAGATATGGTATGTCACTTCCTGCCTCGATTTATATCGGTATTTACCGATGATGAGGCGTATTACATGACATATTATGTCTATGCGTCCGAGGAGCTGTATCTTTATAATAAGTATAAAGACAGACTTCCCGCGGATGTAAGAGGAAGATGTGAAGCATTCATCGAATGCTTCCTGAACCCTGTTTGTGTTGAGGAGGTACATAACTGTTGTAAGGCTGAGACTTTTATCTCTGAAAGCGAAAGGTCAGTCTACAATGTTGTGCCGATTTACTACGCAAGCGGAGATGATGATGAATACAGTGCTGAAACAGATGTAAAACTGTTCTTTCCACAGGCTGTAGAATTTGTCAGCACTGAACTTCCAAAACTTAGAAAGGAATATGGGAGTGATGTTTGACTCATATTTCTTTACCAGGTCACAAAATGCTCTCAACCTTTTTTCGGTTGGGAGCATTTTTTTTTATGGTGTTAGTATGAAATTGGGTTGGTGAGCAGTTTTTGAACTACCACCAACCCAATTTCATACTAACACCATTTTTATTTATCAAATTCTACACGATTCAGTAACTCTTCCGGGCTATATGCTGGAATTGGACTCTTCATGAAGTCATTCACATTTCTTGTGATAATAAAATCAGCATCTACCCTCTTTGCTGTCTGAATCTGAACAGCATCTTCAAAATCTTTCAGCTTCATTTCGAGTGCATTTTTAACATCTTCTTCTGTAAGATCTTCAAAGGTGAATATCAGG
>JAEEGL014302021.1_pt1 | contig 65394 bp, 53 predicted proteins | sample 9134231 | NCBI WGS metagenome assembly JAEEGL01 (sample SAMN16246548, study PRJNA631951) | gut metagenome | biome: gut microbiome; feature: rumen; material: fiber-attached | host: Bos | place: Iran: Karaj | collected 2018-10
ATATGAACTTTTAAGTGTTCAGTTAATTCATTAATCTCATCAGTTAAGATTGCGATTTGAACAGCTGTTGCACCAGTATCTTGTTCATTTTTACCATATAGTTTAACTAATTCAGCTTTTCTTTCTTTAGTTACAGCCATATTATTTACCTCCTATTATATTATTGATAGTTTAAACTGAGTAAGGATTCGGAGACATTCCAAACCAAGTAAAAACTCATTCGTTAATCATTATATACTAGTTATTTTTAAAAAGCAATATATAAATTTAGTTTTGACATATATATATTTTTAATGTAATCCTTTGCTATTTTCTTCTTTATCTTCCCATACATCATCTGGCCAGATGAAATCACTAGGAAAATCAAAATCAGGTATTTCAGTTGGTGTTGTTTCTAATGTTGCACCAGTTTGAGAAAAATCGGCAAAGCCACCAAATACATCACTTGCTTTAGCAATTTGTTCTAATTCCTCTTTAGTTTTTAATTTAGGGAATATTCTTTTTAATTGTTCCATTAATCTAACAATATTATCTAACTTGCCTTGTTTATCTTCAGCAGGTATATAATCTACTCGAGAATTATATAAAGATGCTACTTCACAAAGTAAGTTTTCTACTGTATAAGGAATTTCTCTTGGTTCCATTTCTTTTTCACTAAAATATTCAGGAGTTGGTGTTGATTCTTTTTTCTCTGCTTCACTTAACTCTTTCCTTTGTTCTCTTAGTAAATTAGCAATTTTATCATTGTCCATATCTTTTTGTTCATGGAACAAATCTTGGTCTTTGTCTTTCCCAGTATAATCATGATTACGATTATATTTTGGATTTCTAACTATTTTTTTATTTTCAACATCGATATATCCGACAATAAAATCAGGATCAATTGTATGATTATAATCATAACCACTGTTATTGGAATTCTTTATAGTCCATAAGCCTTCTTTATAATAACACTCATAAGGAACGGCGATTATAACTAGACATTTAAATTGATGATGTCCCCAGTTTAATAATGATTCAAAGTGTGGGAAATCAAAATTATCATCACCATATGGCATAGTTTGACTTACAGCTGTTGCACTTAAAGTACTGGCCTTATAATTTAAGCCTGTTTCACATATTGATGGACCATTAATATTTGGTGTTCCATGTAGAGAAACTATAGTATGTTGTTTATCTAAATCGATTAATAAGTCATTCCATTCTTTAATAAATTCTGGGCCAAAATAATCACGAGCTTCTTCTTCGGTTTCATGACGTTCCATAGTTTTTTCTACTTCTTCTGGTTCAAATGTTTCTAAAAAACTTTCTACATCACTTATTAATTCACCAATTTCTTCCTGACTAGAAAATTCAGAATAATGATTTGCTTCAATTTTTTCTCTTATTGGTTGAATTTTATCTTTATCATACTTGTATCTTTTTTCTATTCCAGTATATTGAATCATATAATCACTTCCATTGTGGTATTATTTTAATATATCATTTAGATTGATCTTTAGTTATTTTTAATATTTTAGGATTTTCGACAATTACTTCTTCATTATATTTTTCAAGGAAGAATCCTTCATAAGCATCTGCTGATTCAGAATCTAGTGGTCTTACATAATCCAATAATTTATAATATGGAACACCTAATTCTTCAGCAGGAGTAAATCCTAAATCTAGCATACGATCAAAAACATGTTCAATATCATTAACATTTTGATATTTTATATCTATTATGTAGTCTACGATTTTTGACACATGTTTTAGTTGTTCTTTTTCTAAATCAATTAAATATTTTATTGTATCTAAGAGTCCTTGATATTCTGATTTATCCATGTTGTATTTCCTTTACATTGTTTTTCTATGTGTATTATCAATAATATTTTCAACATATTGTTGAGCATATTCATATATTTGTTCAGGGGTCATTTGTTCTGTTTGTTCTAAGCCCATTTCACTTTTAATTATATTAACAATTTGTTCAACAGATAAATTGTTTCTAAGATTAGCACGAGCATTATTATTTCTAGTGAAACCTGCATAGTCTCCAGTTTTAAGTAATTGAAGAAGTGCACAAATAGCAAAATCTAGACCAGAATGTGTAGATTCTCCGGATAAATATAATTCTTCATATTTATCAAATGTTTCACTTATAGCTTGATCTAAATATTCTTTTCCTACGATAACTTCTTCTTCATAAGTTTGTTCTTGAGGAGCTATCTCTGATGCATATCTAATAAAATCTTCGAGTGTTATATTCTTTTCTCTTATATATGTTCTAACATCTTCGAGGAAAGTTGAGTCATGTATACGTCCGCGTAAATTTTCCCTTCTTGTTAACATAGAATAATTTCCAGTTTGAATAAAATTAGCAAGATTACCTAGCGCTTGATTTCGATCAAATTTTTCTGTTAATACCTCAATTATTTCAATAGCTGTAGGTACAACTGTTTGTGATAAATCTACCGGTGCTTGTTCTTTCTTTTCGTGCTTACCTACATATACTTTCACTTCGTCCTTTGATTTAGTTAAGTTTTCAACATATTCAAATAAATTTATACCTTGTTCATCTAGACTTCTTTGAAGTTCTTCACGTAAAGATGAATTGGCAACACGATTACGTAAATTACTATCACGAGTAATGAATGTAACGTTTCCAGTTCGAATATAACTATTAATGGTGGAAATAACTGATTGACGATCTCCATATTTGGCTGTCATTATTTCGATTGTTTCTTTTAGTAAAGCATCAATATCTTCGCCTGATTTTTGAACAGGTTCAGGTTGTTCTTGAACTTTACCATTTAAAATATTATCTACTTCAGCCATTTTAGCTCTTTGTAATTTTGGATTATTACACTTATCAAAATGATCAAAGTATTGGAATAAATTAAAAGTTGGTTCCGTTGTTTTTAAGAATAATTCAAATACGTTTTTATAATTAACAAATTCCTTTGGACCAAATAGTTCACCATCGCTAAATTGTCTTTGAAGTTCATCAAGTCCTTCTTTGCTGCTAAATAATCTTTGGGCATATTGTTGAACGTACTGAATGAAATCTTGTGCACCAACGGTATTTAATTTTCCTGTTTTTGTTTTTTCATTAATATATGTACTAATAATATTAGCAATTGTTGAATTATAAGATATATGGCCATCAGAAGCCACGGCTATACCATTTATACTATAGGCAAATGGGTTCGGTTGCATTAATCCTTCTTGAATATAACTATTTCTAGTTACAAAATTAATTAGTTTTGTTACATCTTCCGGATCAATTAAGCGAACAACTATATCATCAAAACGGGCATCAGAACCAATCTTGGAACAATGAGTTATTCCATTTTGAGATAAGAAATCAAATATCTCGTTAGCTCCACGTTCAATATGAGCAGAATCTAATGGAATATATACTTTTAAGTGTTCAGGAGATAATCTTGCTGTTTTATCTGCTGAGATAAATTGACAAAAATATTGCCAATTAGGACTTACGAATACATCACAATTAGGATCTTTTTTAAAACGATCAATCCAATTACCAAAAAATTGACGCATAACATAATTTGGTTCACTTTTAGATACACCTAGACGTGTTAATTCATGATATACATTAGTTTCGCTAAAAAGCATATTATTGTTTTGTTCTGCAATAGCACGAAACCTTTTTAAAAACTGATCTATTTGTTGTAGTCTTTCGTTATTCATTATTATCACCTACTGGTATTTCTTGCGTAGAAGATAAATCAGGAAATACGAATTCTTGGGTATCCTCTAAATTAATTGGATTTATTTCAATAGTATCTTCCTGATTGTCAATTCCTAAATCCTCATCAGTTAATTTATCTAATTCTAGATAACCTGGTTCTAGTTCATCAACTAATTCAATATATTCTCCGTTTAATAAAACTTTAGTCATAGACATTTGCCTCCATCCTATATAAATTATAACATATTATAAATAATATAAAAAAGGAATTACCTTTTTACGATAATTCCTTTACGCACCACTTGTTATCTCTTAACTAATACTGGTCCTTGTTTTAATTTAGCATATTCAACTAATTGTTTTTCAAGAATTGCCCAACCAGTACGCCAATCATAACCAGCTCTAGTTATACCCTTTTCAAATAGTTCTACTGGAGATACGTCTTTATTATGATATGATGGGAATAAAAACTTTCCTTCGATATCAGGATCAAAGTTCCTTACTAAGTCATCAACTTGAGCATCAGCTTTGAATATATCCTTAGTACCTGTAAATATATAATTCTTTGCTGGTATTATGTCTTGTGGAATGTGTTTATATAATAAATTATATTTGCATAAGAATAATCTGCCAGATTTTTCTAAATCAAAGGGATTACGACAATCTGAACAAACATAAATATCATATATGTTGCTTAGGTTAGTTATAGCTTCAAGAGCTCCAGGAAGAAATTTAGGATTTTCATATTGGTCTTTAGTGCTAATAAATTCATTAAATCGATCCATTTCTTCTTTAGGAATAGCCTCTTCATCAATGTAATAATTGGTAAAATCATCAATGACATAATTGGTTCCTAAATATTGGTTTACCAAATCTAAAAAACCAGAAAAACATACAACCTCATCAACATCTAATAATAATTTAAGCTTAGGCATGGACATTCCCCCAATACATATTTGGTTGTTATTATAACAAAAGAATATGACAAAAAAAAGAAATATTTTATAATATTTCTAATTTTTTAATATAATCTAAGCAATAATCTACACAGCCATTAAATATCGCATCATATTCTTTTTTATTAGTTATCTTAAAATTATATAACATGATTTTATTTAAGAATGTTCGATTGTCTATGGATGCATTTGCATCATTTATATAATTTTTTAATTGTTCGCGATTAAAATCTATTCCTTCAATATCTTCTATATTATTAATACAATCTGTATTATTAAATCTAGGAACATATTTATGATTTAATAGCCATGCATCATAGATAAATAAGTCATTATGTTTTATTAATTTTGCCATTTTGCTATCAAGCATTTTCTTTTTGCCTTTTAAATATATTCCGATACTATTATCATTTTCATCATAAATATAAAAATGTTTAAAAGTGTATTCGTTATAATAGCGATCAGATAATAAATGAACTAAATATCCAACCATTAATGGATTATTCAACTTATCTTTGTATTTAGCAACAAATGTATCGGGATTAGATAAACCTTCGAGATCTTTTTCGCCGACTTGAAAGTGTGCTACTTTATGATCGGTTTTACATAAATCAGGTAAAACACTACCTAAAATAAATGAATCTGAATCTAGATTTAATCGTTCATTTATTTTTTTAGCAATAGCTAAATGAATCTTTGGCGTTGGCATTTAAAACAACACTCCTTTTTATAGATGTCTTCCTTCGACCTTTTCAACTTCTTCAGGTTTTCTTTCATAATATGATTGTAATCTCAAATCTAATGCATCCTTTAATTCTGGATAAGTATTACACATACTAGTATATGCACTCTCAACATATTGTTCATGTTCTGAATCAGATAATTGTCTTTCTATTCTTTCTTCAAAAAGAGCAATTAAATCTTCTGGCTTATATTGATAATCGATACCTAATTCAGTTAAATACTTATTTGCTTCATTTAGATTTTCTGGGTGCAAATACACCAAACGATCAAAATCATGCTTTGACAATTGTTTACCAAAAGCTTCTTTATAATGACGAAGCAAATTAGTAAAATCAGATAGTTCTTTTTCGATTGATTTTGGTTTATCAGGATAACGATACATTTTTATTTTTCCTTCGGCTGCCAATTGCATCATTGCATCATAAACATTTTCGATATATTCTTCTGAAAGTGGTTCTACGGCTTGTTCAGATACAACCTCATTAAATCCTGTGTGGATATCTTTAAATGTTTCATCAGAAAATGTATAGATAGATGAACTATTTGCGTACATTTTTTCAAAAGCGCCAGGAATATTTTCAACTATTTCGTATGGTTCATCTCTTTCGTTATCAAAGTGACCCAGTGAGTAAACCATATCATCTCCACTTCTTCCACTAAAATGAAGGGCTAAAACCTTTTCGGTAGTCCCATAAACATATGAACCATGTGTTGATTTATGTGGCTCAAAATGTGTTAAGCCTGAATGTTTGCTTCCGTGATATACAATTCCCATATTTTTTCTCTCCTTAAATTATAGTGCCTTTTTTGATGACTTTTGCCCTAAAGTCAAAGAACGAAATTCAATATTATAGTTTCCTTTTAAATCATTAATTATATCTTCGGGAATATAATAAAAATCTTCTGTATTATTATAGAATTCTTCGATTGTTATCTTTTTGTACTTGATTTTCTTTATACATTAACATATAACCACATTCTATAACTATTATATCATATTAAAGCATTATAGGGGCCACAATTAAATATGACTTTTTTACACTAAATTAATTGCTTCTCCCATATGATCATAATCTCCATGTGGTGACATACGTTTATGCATACGGATTTAAGGCATAAGAAAAGACCTATTAGGTCCTAATTATTAATGAAGTTCAAGGTAACTTCCAAAGCTTCTTTCATATGGTTTTCATTGTGAAATCCATGATCTGCTCCTTCTATCAAATGTAACTTAGCGTCCTTACATTTCTTACTTGTATTAAGTGAAGATTTATATGATACATATGGATCAGCTGTACCATGAATAAAGAATAATGGAACATCTACTTTTTGTAATGATTTATATGTTCTATATTTTCTTTCATCCTTAAAATATTCATAACTTAATTTACATCCTTTTTCAATTTGATAGAAGCCATTCTTCTTTGCTATTTTTTCCTTCTTTCCAGGAATATTTAATAAACCTCTACCATAATCTAATGCTGGATACCACAATATAATTTTCTTAATATTATATTTGTTTAAATCAACATTTGATACTATTCTTCCTCCCATTGAGCAACCAATTAAGTAAAATGATTCAAATTTATACTTATTATTTAACATATCTAACGTATCTTGTAAATTTCTTATCATATTGGAAACGGTATATTCAGTATATTCTCCGTCAGATTCACCACATGCAACAAAATCAAATCTAAAATTATTTATTTTATTTTTTGTCAATTCATTTGCCAACATAGTAGTTGGTCTAGAATCTTTACTACTTGTTCTAGCGTGACAAATTATAACTATTTCTTTTTTTGAATTAACTATATTTAATAAACCACATAATTTTAAATCATTATATGTTGAAAATAAAACTTTTTCTTCTTGAGTCATAATTATCACATCCTATGAATATTATATCACATAAGTTCATATTCTCTAGAAATAGTCCTATCGTTACTACAATATTTAATAACGTATTCATTATCTATAAATGTAAATCCATTTCCAAGTTCTTTCAAAAAAGATGCAGTGTCTTCAAGTATTAGTCTTTGTACTGTTTTTTCTGATATATTTTCATAATTATTACTGTTTTTAATTCTTATTGGATTAGGGATTAAATCGTTTGGCCTAAGAATTTCATTTTTATTTAATTTGTTTCTTGATTCGATAGGTATTCTTCTATATTCATTGCTTTTTATTTTGTATTGTAATTGTCTTTGCGTTAAATTCTTATTCTCGCATTCATTTAAATAATATTTAATTTCATCTATATCTTTAAGTGATAAAACCTCACGATAGTGGCTCCAGCACAATTTGGTCCACATTGTGGACCATTTTTCATTTGCAAACATATCATAGAATTGTCGCATTTTTCTTAATGTTCTTTCATTATATTTTTTACCTACTTCCTTCATTAGATTCTCAGAATATTGTTTAATTATATTTTTACCATATTCTTTTCCAGCTTCACTTAATAATTTTCCAATTTCAAAATATATACTTACCTTATGTCTATCTTTTGAATAGTCTTTTGCTCTGTCGTATATTTCACTTTTTATTAGTTTTTCCTTTATCTCATTATAATAACTCATATTACTCCTTTCTATGGTACACATGTTTCAACTTGTAGTTTATTATTCCTAATCTTAAACATAATGCTACCATCTATATCTGTTCTATATATTTTACTATTTTTCAAATTTTCTAATACTTCCTTATTTGGATGACCATATCTGTTATTCTTTCCTACACTAACAATGGAATATTTAGGATTTATTTCATTAATAAAATCTTTACCACTACTGGTCTTAGAACCATGATGTCCTACTTTAAGTACATCAATATCTGACAAATTATATTTACTTATTATCTCTTTTTCCGTAGTAATAGATGCATCTCCCATAAACATAAATTTATAACCATTTAGCTCTGTATAAATAACATTACTATTATCATTTTCATTATCGTATTCTTTTGTATGTAAAAAATACAATTTGTTATCATCAATATTTAATTCTTTGATACATGAATAATATTTTATTTTTTTCTTATCTAATACTTTGATTAATTCTTTTTCTAAATCATTATAGGGGCCACAATTAAAGATAATGGTTTTAACATTAAAGTTATTTACTAAATGGATAGCTTCCCCCATATGATCATAGTCTCCATGAGTTATTATTAGATAATCAACGGATGAAAATCCTAGGCTTTTAAGAAAGTTAATGGTTGAATCAGTATAATAATATGCTTTTTTATTTTTCCATTCTTCTTTTTCATAAGTTGATTTGCCACCAGTATCAATCATGATACTTTTATTTTTATGAATAAGAATTGATGAATCCCCCTGCTTTACATCTAAATAATATATGTAATAAGAAGAGTCAAATATACATTTGTATTTCATTGTTAATAAAGGAAGAATTATAAACAAAATATATTTCTTTTGATAAGTATTTAAGAATATAAATAATAAAGAGTAATAAATGATAATAGCTAGTGTATTTAACTTAGGAATATTAACGGTTAAGGGAATTAATAATTTTGTTATATATTCAATAACATATATAAATACTATAAGAAAATTATCTAATGGTTTAATTAATAAAGATAATAAACATAACGGATATAATATAAAACTAATATATGGGACATAAATAAGATTAATAATTGGTGATAAAATATTAAATTCATAAGTAGTATTAATAGTTATAGGAAGCGAAACTAGTAAAGCTAATAAAGATACTTTAATAGTCTTTAAGATATAATTACCCTTTATAACATAACCATATTTAATTAACGAATAAGAAATGATACTAGAATATAAAAAACCCGTATTATATAAATAATAAGGATTAATAATTAACATAATGGTAATTACAAGATAATATATTTTTATCACAGATATATTAAAATCTAATTGCTTATTTAGGAATAATAATATAAATAAAATAATACTGCGTAAAACACCCGGAATGAAACCTATGAGTAAAAGATATACAATTAAGAAGATAATAACCAAAGAATATCTTTGATAGTCTTTTAGTCCATTTAACAATTTTAGAAGAATAAAAGATATTAAAGATATATGCATACCAGATATAGCAAAGATATGGCTGATGCCTAAAGATTGATACTTATGATATGTTTCTTCATCTAAATAGGTTTTATTTCCTAATATTAGCATATTTAGATAACTATTACTCTTATACGTATTGATATAATTAATTAACTTATTTTTTATTAAATATAATAGATTTATATTCGTAGATTTAATACTAAATTCTGATACAGATAATATATATTTTATTTTGAGACTTTTTAGATAATTTTGATAATTAAAAGTATTAGGAATAGTATTCTTGTTAGGTATACTTAGATCTCCTTTTAGAGATAATAATATACCTGTTTTTAGTGATAATAATTGTTCTTTCTCTTTATATGATTTTATGTAATAAGTACATTTGAGTTTTTCTTTTCCTTGAAGAATAAAAGATAGTTTATCACCATCAATTGAGTATTCAATTAAAGTACCTGTAAATGAATGTTCATTAGTATCATATTTACTAGATAATGGTTTTAAACATAAAATATAGCTTATGAGAATGGATATTAAACATATTAATAAATATATATTACTAGACTGTAATATAGTCTTTAATCTTAGCAAAGAGTGCTTCCCCAATTCCAGTTACATTCATAATATCTTCGATCGTATTAAATTTGTTTTCTTGACGATAGTTAATAATACTTATTGCTTTACTCTCCCCAATTCCAGGAATACTAGTTAATTCAGTTATAGATGCCGTATTAATATTAACTAGTTTAGATGATACTTCAGTTGTAGTTGGTTTAGTAGTTGTTGTTGTATTAGTAGTTATACAGTTATTTACTTCAATAGTTTCGACAATAAAAGAAGTTACAATTTCAATATTCTTTTTAGTAGTTAATTCTTTATTATTAAAAATATAAACAACCATTTCCGAAGATAATTTCTTAGCTAAATTAATATTAGATGTATTAGCATTTTTAGATAACCCTCCGGCTTTATTAATTGCATCAATTATTTTATCTCCTTCTTGAAATTCATAAACTCCTGGTTTTTTAACTGAACCTTTAACATCAACATAAAAAGTAATCCTATCTTTTGATGTCGATGTAATAATTGTTTCCGTGGTAGTTACCTCTAGTATAGGTTCTTCAAGAATAATATCTTTATTATCTTCAAGATTATATAAATAAATACAACATATGGATAAAATAACAAACAATATAATACATAAAACATGTAAATAATATTTCTTTATGATGTACATAATTTTCCTCCTAATATATATGTACGCAAAGAATTGGATATTTCCTTTAAATTTAATAAAAAAAAGGAAATATTATTTATTTCCTTTAGTTAATATTACTGTAGATATTTCATCAGTTTTAATATTGTTAATAATTTGGGTCATTTGCTCATATTTAATATTATTATATATATCATAATAATTACATATTACTTGTCCATAATCTATTAGGTCAGTTTGTAAATCATAACTAACTTCTTCGATATCATCAAACGATTGAATATATTCAGAAATAAGAACTTTTCTTTTACGATTGAAATCATCTTCAGTTATAGATAGATTTTGTAATTGATGTTTAAGTTTTTTAATTACTTCATCTTTATTCTTAGTTTCAGCTAGAACAGTAAATACAACATGATCTTCCGTTATATCTCTTTTATAATATATATCATCGGTTATTAGTTTTTGATCGATTAATTTTTCATATAGAATACTAGAATGACCAAAATTAGAACCTAGTAATATATTTGTATAAACTCTTGTTTCCCAATCTTCTAAATTAATATCTTTAAAAATAGATTTAGGCATTTTTAAAGAAACACTTACTTTATCTATTTCAACTGGAGCTGTTACTACTTTTTCTTTTTCAACAACGGAATCAGGTTCTTGAGGAGTCTCAATTATAAGTTTTGGTGGTTCACTAAAAGTCTTACTTGCTTGATTGTCCTTTATTAGTTTAATTGCCTGTTTATAATCAAAATTTCCTGTAATTATGATAAACATGTTAGATGGATGATAAAAGGCGTTATATACCGTGTTAATGTCCTCTAGAGTAGTATTATTAACATCTTCACATTCTCCTGATACTTTATATCTATAATTAGAATTATGATATATAGATTCTCTTATAGCATAACTTAATTTAGAACCAGGATCATCTTCATACATTTTTATTTCTTCACATATTATACCTTTTTCTTTTTCAACTATTTTGTCAGTATAATATGGTTTTTGAACATAATCTAATAAACTTGTTAAATTTTCTTCAAATTTGGAAGTACCTGTTACTTCATAACAAGTTACTTTAAAGGAAGTATAAGCATTACAACTACTTCCTAAACTAGAAAATATTTCTGATGCATCTTTATCTTCGTCAATTTTAAAAGTTATATGTTCTAGAAAATGTGCTATACCATTAGGTACAGTATATTCTTTATTATTCATTTTAAATTTAGTATAAATGCTTCCAAAATGAGTGCTAAAAGTTATATAAAAACTATTTACTTTTTCGATAGGAAATAAATAAACATCTAAACCATTTGGTAGTTTTTCATAATAATATGTTTCATTTACACCTGATAATGTTTTTTTATTCATGTTTATCCCCCTTTAATACAAATACAGTATTTAGTTTTATCTTATTAGATAAATTCTCGATTTCTTGTGGTGTTATTTTTTTAAGGGTATTTATTCGAGTTTTTAAATCTGGTTTATTAAAAATATATTGCGTAAAATATAAGTCTAATAATCCTGATGGAGAATCAAGATTCATATTTATCATTGTTTCATATAAAGAAACAGCATATTCAACTTCTTTAGGTAATACTTTATTCATATCTTTGACTGCTTTTTCAATTAAAGACCTAGTTAAATCTATTTTAGTCAAATCAATACCTGTTGTTATACGTAATAAATTATCATGAGCATATGTTAGAGAAAAAATAGAATAACATAAAGATTGATCATCTCTGACGGCTTTGTATAATCTAGTTTCTAAAGTAGGACCTCCAAGAATAAGATTATATATAGGTAAAACATATTCTTTTTCATATTCTGTTAAATTATTTGTGTTATATAAATATACTAATTTGGTTTGTCTAAATGAAGAACTTAGTGAACCAACTGATGGTGTTTCTTTTTCTTTATTAGTTATATAATAATTTAATTCATAATCTGGTTTATTATTAAATTTAGCATATTTTTTAATTAATTCATTAATATGATCTTCATCTATATCTCCGATAACATTAATATCTATATATGAATTATTAATTAGTTCATCATAAACTTTTAATAATGATTCATTAGTAACTTTATCTAATTCTTCTTTTGTACCAGTTAGATTTAATGCTGACATAGAGTCAGGATCCATAAATTGAAGAGCTTTATTTATAGCAAATCTATCAGAACTTTCATTTTCAGTTTCTATTTTTTCCATTAAACGATTTTTTATAGTATTAAATGTTTTAGTATCAAAGACATTATCAGTAATATTAGGATTTAATACTAATTCAAATGGAAATTGAATAGCTTCCTCAAAATAATCTTCCTTGGTAAATTTGGGATTTAAGAAATCTACGACTACTTTAGTTTGAAAAGCAGTTCCTATTCTTTTATAGGTAACAATAACATTAGCTTGATATAAATCTTCAAGAGCTAAAACTAGTTTTCTTTTAGTTGAATATTTCTTACTAGTTTCGATTAACATATTCATTAAGAATACTTTATCCATAATTGTTTCTTTTTGAATATTATTTCTAAATATTACTTCTAAACGAACATTTTTAAATTTATCTGTTTTAATAGTATGAACATTATAATGCTCATATTCATGTGTTATATAGTCCATTTTACACCTCTTTAAATCTATATATTGTAAAATTGTAATTTTAGATAATGTTATTATAACATAATATGATAAGATTAAAATAGGTGATAGTATATGGAACCGATACATATAGTAACGGAAAAAAGCAATATTGCTCCCCTAGTTTTACTACCTGGTGACCCTTTAAGAGCAAAATATATTGCTGAGAATTTTTTAGAAAATTATGAATTAGTAAATGAAATAAGAGGTATGTTATATTATACTGGATACTACAAAGGAAAAAGAATTACTGTTGGTGGTTCGGGTATGGGATGCCCTTCGATGGGAGTATATGCATACGAATTGTATCATTTCTATAATGTAGAAAAAATAATAAGAATTGGTTCTTCTGGTTCATTAAGAAAAGATATAAAGATATTAGATGTTGTATTATCAATAGGATCATATTCTGAATCAGCTTTTGCTTATCATTGGAGCAAATCAAGAGATAGATATATTCCTTCCTCTATGGAATTAAATACTATTATTGCTGATACTGCTGATAGAAAGAATATGGATGTAAAGATTGCACCTACTATTACATCAGATACTTTTGATGTATGGAATAATATTGATCATATAACTGATAAGTGTCCAATTAAGGATAAATTAGGATGTTGTGAAATGGAAGGCTTTGCCCTATTCCATGTGGCTAAGACAGAAGGTAAACAAGCTGCTATGTTAGCTACAGTTGTAGATTCAAAATTTGAACCAGATGATACTGTACCTCCGGCTGCTAGACAAACAGCATTAAATGATATGATTGAACTTGCTTTAGATAGCATAATTAAAGAATAAAAAAAATACTAGGTTATCCTAGTATTTTTTATTGATTTAATAAACTATTCATGTATCTATTATATTGATTTTCGATTTCAGTGTCATTCCACTTAACACCATATTTCTTTCTTAATTCCATCATGGCATTAGTAGATGCATGTGTATCTTCATCTTGTTTATTAGATACTAATTTTTCTTTAATCTTATCTTTAACTTCATCATATGCTGGTTTTTCTTTGGCATCATTTTTAAGGATTATATGATATCCATATGATGTTTTAACTGGTTTAGTTGAATATGAACCAACTTTTAATTCATAAGCAGCTGTTTCGAATTCAGAAACCATATCACCTTTATTGAAGTATCCTAATTCTTGATATGTTACATCTTTATTATCTTTATATTTAGCAAAAGCTTCTTTAGCTTTAGTTCCAGCTTTAATATCTTTTTTGATAGCTGCGATAATATCTTCGGCTTGTTTTTTAGCTTTGTTCATATCTTCTTCAGAATCACTAGCAGGTGTAACTAAAATATGATTACAATCAATATCTCCGACAGTTTCTTTATTATAATATTCTTTTAATTCTTTTTCAGAAATATTTTTACCAATATAATCTTTAGTAGCAAGATTAGTTAAATAGTTAAGATATACTTGATCAACATATTGATCTAATGAATTATATCCATATTGTTGTAAAGCTGCTAATAATTGATTTTCATCTGGATAACTAGCTTGAGCACTTGTTTTTGAAGTTTCAGCGTATTCTTTAGCTTCAGCTACTTTATCAGCAAATTCTTCTTCAAGTATTTTTTTGTTAACCTTATCTAATGCTACATCTAAAGCATAATATTGTTTCATATCTTTCCATACATCATCAACAGATATTTGAGTACCATCACCAAATGTAACAAATGAATCAGTTCCATCTGCTAATTTAGTAACATTCTTTCCACATCCTGTTAATAATAGTACAGCACATAATGCTATAATTAATTTCTTTTTCATAATATCCTCCCTAACAAGTGATATTATAGCATAGTAAACCAAAAAAGAATAGTTTTTTACGTAAACCGAATGTTTTTTATCATAAAAAAAGGATTAATTGCTTAATCCTTTTTATTTTGAACTAATCTGTTGGAGTCCAGTGAGCAACTAATGTTGTATCACTTGTATAAGTACTTATTGTTGTTGCTTCGATTAGATTATCTCCTTCATACCATCCAGCGAATGTATTTCCTGTTAATTCAGGCTCTGGTAATTCTCCGAATAGTCCATTAGATACAACTTGAATTGTTGTTGGATCTACTGTTCCATCTCCTGGGTCTAAAGTAATTGTTACTTCAGTTCCCCATACAGCTTCAAGAGTATTATCATTTTCGAATGTACTTATTGTAGTAGCATCTACAAATGTATTAGTATTTTGAATCTTCCAGCCAGCGAAATCATATCCTGCTCTTACTGGTGTTGGAAGATTTCCTAACGCTTGACCTAATGTTGCAGATATTGAAAGTGGATTTACTGTTCCATCTTCACCTGGATCTAACGTTAATATTACTGTTGGTACTTCATAATGAGCAACTAATGTTGTAGCAGTAGTATAAGTGCTTATTGTTGTTTCTTCGATTAGGTCATCACCATCATACCATCCTTCGAATGTATGTCCAGCTAATACAGCAACTGGTAATTCACCAAATGGTCCATCAGAAACAACTTCGATTGATGTTGGATCTACTGTTCCGTCTCCTGGGTCTAATGTAATTGTTACTTTAGTTCCCCATACGGCTACTAATGTAGTATTAACATCAAATGTACTTACTGTATGTTCATTTACAAAGATATTTGTATTTTGAACTTTCCAGCCAGCGAAGTCGGATCCAGTTTTTTCTGGAATTGGTAACTCACCTAATTCATCACCATATGTTACATCGATTGATGTTGGATCTACTGTTCCACCATTTGGACTTAATGTAACGCTTACTGTCTTTGGAGTCCAATGAGCAACTAATGTTACATCTTCTTCGAATAAGTTTGTATCACCATTTTGAACTTGATCATCAGTATCTTCAACGAACCAACCATCGAATGTATATCCGGTCTTAGTTGGAGTTGGAAGATTATTAATAGTGGCATTGTAATTTACATTCTTAGATGTAGGACTTACTACTCCACCATCAGCATCAAATGTGAATCTAATATTCTTAAGAGTCCATACAGCTTCAAGTGTTACATTTGAAGTATACTTACTTACTGTTGTCTTTGTAACAACTTTATTTGTATTCTTTTCTTTCCAGTTAACAAAATCATGACCTGTTCTTATTGGATCTGGTAAATTAGACATTTCTTGATCATAAGTAGCAGTAATTGAATTTGGACTAACTGTTCCAGATTTTGGATCTAATGTTACAGTAACAGTTATTGGGTTCCATTGTGCAACAACAGTGAAGTTTGTATCAAATGTACTTGTTGTAGATTCACCAATAATTGTTGATGTACCTTGTAATACCCAATTACGGAATGTATAACCAGTCTTATTATATGGTACTGACATACCACCAATTTGTTGTCCATAAGTAACTTGTTTTGAACTTGGAGATACTTGACCACCATTAGGGTTATATGTCATTGTTACAGTTACAGGGTTCCACAATGGTTGCATTGTATAACTTTGATTTACTGTAATTGATTGACCCGGATTATATTGGTCAAATGTTGTTGTATTCTTCCATTTTTCCAATCTATGACCACGTCTTGTATAAGTATTATTTAATACAAATGTTGCAGTAGTTGTATTAGCTGCTCCAGCTGTCGTATAAATTAGAGCATTTTGATCAGCAGGAGGAGTGTTTTCACTACCGTTAGCTGTATATTTAATAGAGATTTGTTTTCTATATACACCATAGTATGTTTGATCTCTATCATATGTTATTTGAGTACCAGGTAAGATTGTTCCTGTATCGCTTGATACTTGAGTTGTACGCCATCCATATTGTGTCCATCCACTATAATATGTTGGGTTTGGTAAAGTACTTGTTACGAATTCAGGAATAATGTCTTCACTAGAATTTGTAGTACGATAAATAGCTGTTTCTGTGTAATTAGTTGTTGTAGGAGTAGCTCCTTGAACTAATGTTATCGTATTTTCTTCTTCATAACGAGCATATAATGTTATATCTTGAGATATATCATATAATGGTTCAGCTGCGTCATTGAAATCATTCTTATCGATGAAGATTAATTTCTTAGTTTCACCTGTTTCAAGTTGAGCTGTTCCATAATATTCAGAAGCTGTCATGTTACGTTGACAAACATTATTCTTAGCGTAGCAATATCTTTCGAATCCTACAAATTCAGCTCTTTCATTATTATAAGGTAATAAACTTAATGGTAATACTACTTCACATGTTGTTTGACCACCAACTGGTGTACATGAAACAGTATTTGATTCTTTGTTATAACCTAATAATGTTGGATTATCATCGTCATCATCATATTCAGCTTCAATATAGTATATAGTAGCACTAACTTCAGTATTACTTTGAATAATTGCCATGTAGTTAGTATTTTCACCAATATTAGTTGTTGATTGTAAGTCGGCTGTACCAACTTCGACTGGTGCATTACCAGAAACTGACCAACCATCATGACGATAAATATTATCTTGAGCAGAAATAGCTACTGTTGGAATTGTTACAGCACATGTATTGTAATTTGGATAAATATAACAACTTGATGTTGGATAACTTACCACAAATCTAGCAGGTGTTGGTGAATTCCAATATGCAGTTACTTTCTTACCATAAACAGCATATAAATTAATATTAGATACACCAATACTTAATGCTCTTTCAATAGTTACTGTCGGTGTTACTTCACCAGATTCAGCAGCAGCTTCATCTAATGTCCATCCAAGGAATTCATATCCAGCTCTTACACCAGTGAATGATAAGTCTACTGTATCATTCATTAATCCTTCGAAGTATGGATCTTGACCGGCATCAACGTGTAATCCTTCTGGATGATTATCAACTGTTATTTCATCAGTATGTTCAACATTATTTTCTGTATATGTATAGTATAATGTTCCACCATTTGCATGATATGTAACGGTATAAGTAACGTCATCCCAAACTGCATACATTTTTGTATCTCCGGCTACTTTAATAGTTTCACCTTCAGCATATATTGTAGCATTTGGATCATTAGCTTCATTTGATTTAACCCAACCAGCGAAGTCATGTCCTTGGAATGATAAGTTTCCTTTTTCAGCTAACTCAAATTCATAACCCGCATTATCATATAAGTCTTTAGATGAGTATACGATTGTTCCTTCTTGTTTAGCTGGTAAACCTTCTTCAGCAGAATGGTTCTTAGCATATGATAATGTAACATCTTTTTGATATACACCATAATATTCAAGTTCTGTAGCTGTAGTATCAAGTGTTACAGCATCATTTTGAAGATATTGATATAATGGTTGTCCTTGTCCTGCAACATATGTTGGTGCTGCCCAACCTAAAGTTGTATAACCAGGAATACTAGCAATATTCTTTGTTGTGAAACGAATTGATGTTCTATTGATACCAGTTTCAGTAGCAATATATTTAGAACTTAATCCGTTACCATTATTGTCGGAACTTGAATCTTCAGTCTTTGTATAAGTTCCGTCATTTTCTTTAATACCACTATAGTATCTTACAACAATTGGACTATCGTATGTAGCGTAATAATTTGTATTTTCTGTTATTTCAAATTTCTTAACGCCATTTTCTACGAATGAATTATCTTGATATGGATCTGTCTTATCAGATGTCCATGAAGCAATTGGCTTGTTATCGTAAGTAGCTGAAATTGTTGGTGCTTCAATTGTACAAGATAAATCACCATTGTATTTAACACATTGAGTAGTATTGTTTGTGTCATTATATAGTGTTGTTGTGTAATTATTTAAACCACTATTGAATTCAGCATATCTGAATGTACCTCTTAAAGGTTGATTTTCTCTAGTTACTGAATATAATCTTCTTATTTCGTTTTGACCAACTGTATATTCTAACGTTGTTAATGTTGTTGTGTCATATGTCGTAGCACCTCTTACTGTTGACCAACCTAAGAAATTATACTGTTCATAAACGGTTAGTTTATTATTTGAATTAGATTCAGATGCAAGATTTATTGTCTTAGTTGTTTCATTGTTCCAGAAGACAATAGTTTGCGATGCCTTATTTAATGTAGCGGCACGACGATCAAGTATTTCGTATGATAAGTCTATTTCTTTCTTGAATATAGCATAAAGAACGATTTCTTGACCGGCTGACATTGTTCTTACACCTAGGTCACGAGTACTTCCTTTAATACATATACCGTCACTATATTCACTAGCACAATTTGGATCATCAGACCATCCTACGAACGTATATCCTTCACCCTTATAGGCACTATATGCTGGGTTATCATATAAGTCGAAATCAACGAATCCTTGAGTTTGTTCAATAGGAATTGTAAATCTAAATACTGTAGATGTAGCATTATCTCCACCGTTTGTAACAGCATCAAATGTTACGATTACAGAGTTAGAAATATATATTGGATAAACTGTTGTATTTGAATTAATACTTATTGTTTGTCCAGGATCACATTTATTATTATCACAAGACGGATGATAATATCCAACTAAGAAATATCCTGGTTTATAGTATGCAGATGGTGTACCATTTATAACTCTTATCTTTTCTAGACGGAAGTTTTGATTACTTACGCTTGGATTAGCACTTGAAGTATAAACAGATACATGTTTAGAACTTGGTACAGTTTGGATACTACCATCATCTACTTGTCTACTACTTAATTGACCTGAACTGTCGATTAAGTAATAATCACGACTATATGTTAATACAACATCTGTTTTATAAATTGAATAGAATGTAGCGTCACCTGTTGGTTGATATGTTGCTCCAGCAGAATATAAACCTTCATCTGTTTCTGTATCCATACGCCATTCTTTTCCAGTTTCAGTTGTATATCCTGTTTCTGCTACTGGAGTTGGAATTTCAATAGTATCAATTTCTTCTCTTACTCCAGCTCTTTCAACAAAGTATTTACAAGATACAGGATCAATATCTGGCATTGCTTGTGGGTTTGTTAAACCACTAATAAATTGAACATTATATGAATTTTCATAATATGCATAGAAGATACGACCTGTTGTAGATAATGTATAATCAGTATTTACGATTGGATTGTTTTGATTAATTACATATCCTACTGGATTCTTACCAGCATATTTAGCACTTGCTGCTGGAGGTTCAATAGTACAACTTGGTTCTCCATCATATTTATAACATTCTTTAACTACTTCCTCGACTACACATGTTTCTGGACTATTACAATCTTCAGTAATTCGATAGAATGTGGCAGTCATTGGATTATTTATTACTGTGTGTGAATAATAAGTTTTATTACCTGTTAACTCTAGTACTTCTCCACCGAAGAAGACAGGATCTTCACCGATTGTTTCTACCCAACCTAATGCTTCATGTCCAGTATAAGCATATAATGTTGGAACGATGATATCACATGATGTTTCGTTATTATAAACTGTACATGATAATTCATCTGGAGTAGCATCAACGTGAGCAGTTGGCATACTAGAATCTTTTTTATAAATTTCAAAATCTGCATGATATGTTTTCTTGAATATAGCATATAATGTTGTATTTTCTGTTATTTTTGGTTGTTGAGTAATTACTTCTTGAGAATCAGGAGTTCTTGCCCATCCAACAAAGTCATAACCTTCTTTATATGCACTATATCGGGCTATTAATGGTTCTCCAGTTTCTTCATCAAATTCTACAGAATCATAAGTATAACTTTCAGCTATCATAGCATTTCCGTTGTAATCAACATATAATACATTACTTTCTCCACCAAATATTGTTCCACCATTTGTAGTGTAATCATATGTTAATGTAATTCTTTGTACTGTTATATCACGAGATAACATTGCATTTTTACCATTGTTACCTGTAGCGCTTGTTCCTACGGCAACAGTACCTGAATCAGATTTAATACTGCTTAGGTTATTAATTGGAACTGTTGATCCTTTTTCTGTTTTAAAGTATCCATTAAATCCACCAGATGGACCATATTCAATTTCGAATAAGTAATTTGGTGTTTTACTTGTTCCTTTTAAGTATGTTAAATCAGTAGTATTTGTTAGTGTAATAATTGGTGTTATCTTATCGACTTTAATAAATGAAGTGTCGCATGTAGTAACTTTGAATCCTCTAATTGTTGTAGCTTGAACACAAAGTTTTTGACCACTAACATGAGAATCAAATTCAATTGTTCCGCGATAAGTTAAAGGTGTTTCACCAATACTTAATTCAGTATTTGGTGTACATCCTTCTTCATCAGTAGCAATACAATATTTAACATATTGTAATCCATAAATAGATGTTACATCGAAACTCTTGCTTGCTGATGTTTTATAATCATATTCTTCATCTTCCGCTGGATAAACGTATTGAGCATCAAATGTGATTTCTGCTGTGTCTGGGTCAGGTGGAGCTGTTACAGTAACATTTACTGTTCCTTCAGCTTCAACACCATTTATTCCAGTTGCTACACATCTAATTACTTGATTTCCTACAGGAATATTTGAAGTATTAGTAATTGGTGTTGGATCATCACCATAATAGTATTCAGCAGTTCCACCTTCAGCAAGTGGATAATTAATTGTGAATAATGTTGATACATCAATTGATGTTCCTTGTTCCCAAGTTGTATTTAAACCAGAAGCTTGAACAGTTGGTGCATCATCATTTACGGTAATAGCGATTTCATCATCACATACGGCTCCGCCCGAATTTAATGTTGGTTCAGTAGTATATACTTTTACACAAATATGTTCAGCATATAAACTCTTACGATATGGAATCTCTAATTCCTCAAATTGTGTTTGGCCTGTTGCAAGATTTGCTAGTTCAAGATTTGGTTCACAATTTACACTTACAACACTATGACAATACATTACTTTAGTAATTTCATGTGTTGAAGTTACTCTTATAACTCTTGATGCTGATTTATAATAACCATTTGAACCTACTCCAACTAAGTTAACAAATTCGGTTTGTAAACTTGGAGTAATTGGTGTTTCATTAACAGTGATTATTGCTACACCAGTGTCTTTTAATCCATTACCACCAACTGTGTTAGCTTGTAATTTATATTTACCAGGAGCTAATATTGCTGTAGTAGTAAATTCATCTTCAGCGACTGGTTCATCATTTTCATCTAATACGAAATATTTATATGTTGTTGTTCCACCACTTATAGGAGAAAGTGAAACAACGAAGTAATCTGTTGGAGTATATTCAGTTCCTTCAACAAATTCTCTTGTTCCTTCAGTATTTAATACGTTAATACGAGGAGCAGTTGTATCTATTTTGAATGTTTCAGGAGTACTACAAATTAATTCTGATTCAAGATTTTGTGAAGATATCGCTCTTGCACAAATACCTTGAGCATAAGTTTGAGATGTATTAAATTCTGCAATAATACTTTCTTCTGAAGCACTTACTGTTTCATAACGTGAATTTAAACTTGTTCTTGGATCACAACCTGTTTCAGTATCGGCATTGAAGAAACAATATTGAATTTGTGTTACAGCTATAACTGCTTCGGCATTTATTTGAATTGTTGCCTTTGTATTATATTCGTTTCCTTCATTGTAACGAGTAACAGGACCCCAACTAATATTTACTGTATCAGTTATTGGTTCTTCACCTACGACTACTGTCATAGAAGATTGATCAAACAATCCATTCTTACCAACAGCTTTCATATAAATAGTATAAGTTCCTGTTGGGAATTGATAATCTGGATCTAATGGAGTATCTTCATCGATATAATACATTGTTTCGGTATCTTTACCACTATAACTCCATTCAACTGTGAAGTAATCAACATGTTTTTGTTGTGCACCATATTCATAATTCTTAACACTTAAATTTGGTGTTATTGTTGGTGCAAAACTATCGACTAATACTGGAATAGTATAACATTCAGTATAGTCACGATCATTAATTGTTGTTGCTGTAATACAAGCAACTTGTGATGCTTGAGCAGATGGGAATTCAAGAGTAACATCTTGTGTTAATTCACCACTTGTTATATTTGTAAAGCTTGTTCCAGGAGTACAATTATTTGATGTAGTAAAACAATATTTAGCATCTTTAACTCCATACATTGTTTCAATTGTTGCTACTTGAGTAGCTGATTTTTTATAATCATTTTGTCCTGGTTTTCCAGTTGTTTGAACTGGAGCATATGTTATCTTAACTGGATCTGTAGATCCATCATAAGTAACTTTAACATTAGTTGTTGCAGTTGCTGTTTTACCATTATTCTTTAATGTTTCAACATCAACTCTTATTACTTTATTTTCAAATTCTTCGATTGAAATTTCACTCAAATTCGTTAATTCTGTTTTAGCATTTGTTGTTGGATGATAGAAATAATAATGCGTTTCATCTTCATCAGCAAAGCCCCAATCTAAAGTAAATAATTCATTTACTGGTAATTGAGCACCAATAGCTATTGTTTTAGTTTCTTGGTTAGATGTTGCTGTAGGATCTTCTTTATCAAATAAGAATCCATTATCACATACTGTTTCTGATTTTCCTTTTTCAGTAGTAATCTTTACACAAATTAATTGTGTTGATTTTGCTGATTGAGTAAAGTCAATATTTTCAGTAGCATTTGTACCTGTTAAGGCAATATCTGTATTTGGTTGACATTCAGCAGATGCAATACAATATTTTGCTTCTGAAATAGGATAATTTGTTTCAACAGTTACAGCACGAGTTAAACGACTATAATATGTCTTACCTTTATCACCTGTATCTCCTTCAGGGAAATCATAAGTAATTGTTATTGTATCTGGTAATGGGTGTGGAGCAACTGTAAATGTCTTAGTAATAGTTGCTTTAGATCCATCTGATGCAGATGTTGCAGTAACAGTTATTGTTACTTCGCCTTGTGGTAATTCGTTTACGTTAGCAAATGGTTTAGCACCAGTTCCATCATCATATGTGAATGATAACTCTCCACCATTAACACCATATGTTGCTGTATAAACTTCAGTCATTGGTTTATTAGTTTCTACTTCAACATTTGATAAATCAAACGCTTCAGTTATTTGAGGAGTTATACCATCAACTTTAATTCTAGCTGTATCACAAGTTACTATTGGTTCTGTTGTAGCTGTTGTTGATACTTCAGCACATATATATTGTTCATATATATTTGAGCCAAATGTTACTTGCCATGTATAACTGTTTCCACCAGCTTCGTTAATTGCGATATTTGGTGTACATTTATTCATAGTTGAATCAGCTATACAATACTTAGCACTAGTTATATTATTATCGGCAGTAAAGACAATGTCTTTTTTAGCACTTTGGAAATATTCGCCAGTACCTGTTGTTTGGAGATTGTTGAAACCAATTGATGCTGCTGAATCTAAGCGACGCCAGTCAGTTACTTCTACTCCACCACGAATTGTATGCCAATAAATATATTTAAGATCTAAACCGGGGAAATCTTCAGGATTTGTTATTGTTTCTCCGGTAAGGATATCAGTCATTGTAAATGTTGTTACAACTCCTGTATCAGGATCTTTAATTATCATTATGTCGTATACATATTCATCAGTTCCTACTGGAATACTTCTTGCTGAACGAGCAAAGTCTTCAAGTGTCGGTGAATAACTACCATGATTTAAAGAATATACGTCAAACATATAATCTCCGACGATATATGCTTTTCTTATATCTAAGTTAACATAATCATCATAATCTAAATGTTTTGCATTAACATTCGAAATACCTATGAATGTTATTAGCAATAATAATATTAAATATTTTAACTTCCTTTTCATCTTATTACCTCCACTCTACACTATGATAATTCTGTAAATACAGGATTAGTTGCTTTAATACTAGTACGATATAAATAAGCAGGTTTTAGTGCAGGTACTAAAGTGTTAAGTGAAGTACCTTTTACTGTATTAGAATATATTTCACGAATTGTGAAGGTATCAAAATCTTCATCATAAGATACATGGAACAATGTTGTTTCTTGATCTTCTGGAATACTTCTTGATGCAATCATAAAATCTCTTAGAGTTGGCTTAAAACCACTTCCGATATTAAACATATAATCGCCACATACATATGCAGATGATACATTTAATGTTTTAAAGTACTCATCGTCTAGTGTTCTTGCTTGAACATTTGGTATTACTAATGCTACAAGCATTATAATTAATAAACTCATCACTTTCTTCATATTCATCTATCCCTTCTTATATACCACATCATGTTTTTCTTTGCTGTCTAAAAATTGTATCTGAATTACTGGATGTTTGCTTAAATCACAAAGCATTGTTGTTACTACGGCTGAATCCGACGCTGTAGTACTTATAGCCTTATCTTCATAATATAAGATATAACGACCTTTTAAATCTTTGTGCTTATCATATATTTGAATTGTCTGGCTTACTAAATTGTCATCGTCTTTAAATGTATAATAATATTCGTATTTATTACCTTTGCCACGAATAGCAAAAATAATTACGAGTATTGCAATTGCTATAGCAATTGCGGCAATCACAGGCTTCTTTAATTGCATTTGTAACCAACTTCTTTCGCTTTGTTTTTTAATTCAGATTTTGTATATTTATCACCAATTTTGAAAGCATTTTCGGCAGTTTCAATATTGTTAACAGCATTTAATGTGTAATTGTCAATTTCGACAACTTTATTTATTTGGATGTTATCGAGGATAACACCATACTTTTTACTATTCATAACTAGAGATATTGTTTTATTTTCTTCATTAGTTTCAATTTCAAAAGCGTTAGCTGAAGCATAAGCATAAGCATTCTCTAAAGTATTTTCTAAAGCTTTTAAGAATGTTTTAACTTTTACTTTAGCATCTTTGATTTCTATTTCTTTTTTAACCTCAACTTTATCTATTTTGTTTTCTTTAAAAACAAATCCAATTGTATCTCTAATTTCAAAGCCATCATTGTTTACTGTTTTAGTACATGTTACTTTATTGCTTGTAAATGGAGCAATAACAATAATTAATACTATTGATATAACAATGATTGCTACTGATATAATTATCATTTTCTTTCTATCCATAAACCCTCCTATTAATTATTTTACTTTTCGCAATTTCTTGCCGTTAAGGCATGATATTGGCCATCATCCGGATCATATACTGTTAAGCTACCACAACTTCTTATGCGACCTGCAACTTCATAAGCTACAGTAAAAGAATATGTTGTACTTGTACCAATCTCAACTCCGTTACTTCTAATCATAATTGGATTCTTTTTAATTACCGGATTCATTGGTGTTCCATTTTTGTATACTTTGATAATATATAAACCAATATTTTCATTATAATCAGCATCATATTCATATCTTGTTTGTGGTGCTTTGGTTGTTGTTTTCTTTGAATATACAACAATATCTGTTTTTCCAGGATTTGTTGTATTATATGTTCTTAAAGCAGTTGTAACTTTCTCTGTTGTTGTCGTAGATGGTTTAACAGTTATAACACCTTCAGTAGTTGTTGTTGTACGAGGTACTGTAACCAATCTTGTATCCATTGTTGTCGTCGTTGTTGTTGTCGTTGTTGTTTTAATTAAGCTTCGTGAACGTTTAACTAAAGCTAAAATCAAAAGAACGATTAAGGCAATCAATATCAAAGTGAATATAAAGATTACTATATTACGAAGTATATTCTTTCTCTTTTGTTTTTTGATTGCTTCTTGTTCTGCTAAGCGATTCTTCTCAAGCATTATATCAACGTCATTCATGATTGGTGCTGTGCTTCCTTCAGAATAAGCGATTGGTTCAACACCAGCTTGAGCAGTAATCATTTCTGGACTCTTAGCTTCTTGAATAGTATTTTCTTCGACAATCGTATGTTCAATAGATTCTACTACCGGTTCTTCTTCGATTGGTTCAGAAGGTACTTCTTCAGGTTCGCTCGGCACCTCAGGTTCTTCTTTTATTTCTTCTTGAGGTTCTTCTGGAACTTCTTCGATTGGTGTTTCCTCAACTTCAGGAGTTGGTTCCTCAATCGGAGTTTCATTCTCTTCAACAACTTCTTCAGCTTTTGGTTCTTCAACCTCAGGTTGTTCTATTTTTTTTGGTTCCTCTTTATTTATTTTTTCTTCAATTTTTTTACTCTTTTTTGGTACGGATTTTGGGGTATTAGATTGTGTGTTTTTATTCTTCTTATTTTTAGCCATAATAATCCCTCTTTTCTATACTATCCTCTATTATCTATTATGCCATAAATATGCCAAAATATCAACAAAAACAAAGAAAAAAGAACTCCTTTTTTAGAGTTCTAAATTGTGTTCTTATTATTGTAACTAATTCGTACTGTACAGATTAAAATCACAAACAAACAAACGAAGGCGACAATACTTGCAATTAAGATCATTTTTAAACGATTATCAACCTCATTCATAGCTCTTTTTGACAAACTAGCATGACCAGCTGTTGTTGTTTGTCCTTGAATCTCTTTTAGTCTTTTTCTTATTGATTTTTCTATTTCTGTAGTATCTTTATTAAATTCTTGTGATGTCCATCTTTTACAGTAAAAATAATTAATTACTTCGCGATGTTTACATATGTCTAGATTAGAAAATTCATTTCTTTTTGGTTTAATAACATTTATAGTTTTTAGTTTTCTTGAACATCCAGTATAAGACGATAAAGAATATACATTAAATGTATACTTTATAATACGTTTTAAGTCAGAAGTTTGAAGACGATATATACCTAAATAAGTATCATTGTAAGTAATTAATTTTGTTGATGTTTCGGGTTTATAGTCAATAGCAGTAATAGCCGGAGGCATTTCAACTGAATCTAACTTAACATACATTTGCTCCGTTAAATTATATAGAGTTAACTCAAATCCTATAACATTACCCTTTTCATCATAAGCGTAGGCGTATCCAGCAGTAACATATGAGGCATCGCGGTTAACTTCAACTATTTCAGCATATGAACATTCGGCATATACATTAGTCGAAATTAAACAAATAATAATTAAAAAGATTGATGCTAAATACTTTCTCATATTATTCCCTTTTCCTATTCTATTCATAGTAACCTACTATAATAATTATAACAAAAAAAATATACTAATACAATGTTATAAATGAGCACAAAAAAAATATATTGCTGACAACAATATACTTCCTAGTTTTAGATCATCTAATTAATTAAATGTCAGTTTAATTTATTAAATGCCTATCTTCTTCTGAGTTTTCTTTCTCCTATACATAATAACTCAGTAATAAAGATGAGATCTTAATTGACATCCTGTAACAGCTTACATTTCTTTAATATAAAATATATATTAGATATTTTTTTCATTATAAATTTTTCATATTAATTTATTATATTAATTTATATAACAAGTATATTATTTAATTTTATAAATTATTATTACTAGATTTTTAATTACTAGAAATAAATATATTTTATTAATAATTAAATATAAATATTCAATTATTATTTAGAAAAGTAAATCTAAGCAGTCGTGTAGTATTTTAATTTATTACTTTCAATTATTATTAAATTTATTTTTATTATATTAATTTATATAACAAGTATATTATTTAATTTTATAAATAATAAATTTTATATAATTCTTTACTAATAATAATTTATTAGTACTACAAATAAACGAATATTATAATTTCTATATTAATTCTGTTTGGTAGAATTAATATAGACAATTATTCATACTCATTGCTTAGTTCTGTTACCTTACTAAGTTAATTATATTTTACTATCACTTATATCGAAAGTCAATAGTATTTTTAAAAAAAATTTACATGTGTAAAGTAATTTTAAATTTGCATAAAAAAAATATATTGCTGACAACAATATATCTTCTAGTTTTAGGATCTCAGGTTTATCAAAATGTCAGTTTTGATAATCAAGAGCTCATCTTTATTATTGAGTTTTCTTTCTCACTTATGTATATACTTAGTAATGAAGATAAGATCTTTATTGATATCTTGTAATTTGTATATTTTCTAGTTTTAATAAATTATTAGTATATATTTTTCATATATTATTTCACAAAAATTTATTATATTAATTTATATAACAAGTATATTATTTAATTTTATAAATTTATATTACTTTAATTTATTACTAGATATATTAATTTATTAATTAATAATTGAATAATAAATTATTTAATTATTGTTTAGAAAATATTTTCTAAGCAATTTATATGTAGTTTTTTATGATTATTAGTTTTTAAATTTTTCAATTATAATTTTTTATAAATGTATATAACAAGTATATTATTTTATAAATAATTTTAATTTACTAGGTTTAAAATATCTAATAATCAAAACTACAATTATGAATATTATTTAATTTATTTACTAGATATTATTTCTGTTTGGAAGAATTAATATTTTTCATTAAATTAATTTAATATTCTTTGCTTAGTTTGGTATTACCTTACTAAGTAATTTTATTTTACTATCTATTAGAGTATTAGTCAATAGGTTTTCAAAAACTTTTTTACAAAAACTGTAAATATTTTAAACTATACAGTATTTGTGACCAAATATACACCTCCTCTATTCCCATATTTACATTTAATTCTTTGGATGTTATAATTTTTTTAGGAATAGGAAGGTGTACAAATATGAATGATTTGTTACAAGAAACTAATGTCAAGTTCGAAGGAATTATTATCGATCTTGAAAACTTAAAAAGTGAATATGTAGAAAAAATAAGAATTGTTGATGAAGAAATAGCTGAGGAATTAAATGTTGTAAAGAATTATAAGAATGATTTCTTTGTTGCTAAAGATAAGATTGAAAAAACTAATAATGATATACAAACATTTGAAAAAGAATATAATTCTTTAATAGAAAAGTTTAAAGATGATGAAATTGGTGCTATTCTTTTAAATTCAAATAGAGATCTTGAAGCTAAAATTGAAGAAAAGAAACAACAAATTATCCAACAAAAAAGAGATATAAATAATTTAATTCAAAAAGCTGAAATGGCTAAAGATAAACTTGTAAAGTTGACAGCTGAGAAAAAGATTCTTGAACTTAGATTAACAGATGTTGAAGATATATATCAATATTATAAAAAAGCTATCGAAGATATTATTGATTTCACTAAAAAGAATGAAAAAGATATTATTGTAACTAATAAGAGAAAAGAAGAAGAAGCTAAACAAAAAGCTAAAGAGGAAGAAGAACGTAAGAAAGAAGAAGAAAAGAAAGCTAAAGAAGCTGAAAAGAAAGCCAAGGAAGAAGAGAAAAAGGCTAAAGAAGAAGAAAAGAAAAAGAAGAAAGATGATAAAGAAGAGTCTGACGAAACAAAAGAAGAAGTAAAAGAAGAAGAGACTCAAGAAGAAACTAAAGTTGAAGATGAATTTACTCTTCCTGATGAAGATGAAATTACATTTGACTTCAATGACTTAGAAAAAATAATTAATTTCGAAGACGATTTAGAAAATTAAAAAAAGATTCACAATTGTGAATCTTTTATTTTGTATTATTTTACTTTAGCATTAGCTACTTTAGAATAAGCACTGTATACTTTTTTACCATTAACTATTCTATAAGCTCTAACTTTATAATAATATTTCTTTTTACTTGTTAAACCTGTATCAGTATATGATTTAGTAGATTTTACATCAGCTACAGTAGTATATCCACTACCCTTCTTTAAACTTCTTAGAATTTCATATCCTGTTGCTCCAGCTACTGCTGGTACTTTAACAGTCATTTTTGTTTTAGCTTTTGAACTTACTTTAATAGTAGGTTTCTTTAATTCTAATTTCTTATTTACAGTTTTAGAGTATGCACTACAAATATTATATTCATTACATACTTTTAATCTGAAATAATATTTAGTTCCAGTATTTAATCCGCTTACAGTTACTTTACCGGCTTTAGTAGCAGTTTTAGCAGTTGTAAATTTCTTATTATCTGTGCTTGATTCAATAATAAACTTCTTTGCACCTGTAGCTTTTCCTACAGTAAATGTAACACTATTATAAGTATTAGATTTAATCTTTAATGTAGCAGCTTTAGGAGCTGTCTTTGTAGTTAATACTTTAGATTTAACTACTAATTTATCTTTGCCATCTGTACCTGTTGTATATGCTTCAATCTTATAATAATATTTCTTATTAGTTGTTAACTTGTTTTTAGTATAAGTTAAAGCACTAACAGTAGCAATTCTAGTCCACTTTTTATTATCTGTACTTTGATATACATAATATCTATTAGCAGTAGTTGCTCTATTCCAACTTAATGTAATACTTGTTGTATTACCGCCTGAAACTTTAAAATCATTTAGATTTGGTGCAACTGGTACAGTTGGTGTTTCGCTAGTTCCTAATGTTCCTTTATCTTTCCAAATATATTTGAAAGTAATTTCTTGAACAACAAACTCTACCTCTTGGTTCCATGGAAGCTTGTCGCCGTCTACCTCAATATAATCTAATTCTTTACCTGATGGAGCTGTTACACCATTCATAAAGAACTCTTTCGTTGGGGTAAAGAAAACATCTTCAGTTTGAATTGTATCAGTTGGTTTACCACCTTTATTTCCGCCATTATAATTCATTGTTAGATTATATACTCTCTTTTTCCATAAATATTTAACAGTCATATCTTTATTAATAACGAGAGTGTCTCCGATATTATATCTAACACCATCGGCTTCTAAACCATCAAAATCATATTCAATCCACGAATGAGTGCCAGGTCTTAAAACGCTGTCATAATTATGGCCAAAGAAATTTTCTGTGAAATTTTCTTCATTGACAATATATTCAACTTCATCATATTCATATACTTTACCTAAATCTTCGCCTTTATGATATCCACCATTAAAATCAACCAATACTTTATATATAGGACCATAATCTTCAAGTTCAATTCTAAAATCGAAACTACGTATAGGATCGCCATTTTCAACAACATCACCTAATTCGCCATTAACATAAAACTTAGTTGTTTCGTCAATATAATATCCCGGTTTTGGATGAAATCTTAAATATAATTTGGCAACTAAATCTCCTGCGAAACGCTTTGTGCATACTTCTGGATATACACTGTAGTCACAATCGTTATAAGTTCCAGTCCATTTTATAAATTCTACTCTATATTTAGTATCATCATATAAAATATTTGTGTCGGGTTCGGCTTCATATTCTGGTGCAGTAACTCTTGCTGTCGCTTCAGTTATTAACTCAGCATTTTGACTTGGATCCTCTTCAAAAACTGCATAAATAGTTACGTGTCCACGACCATCTTCCCAGTCTTTAAGAATATCATTTGTTGATATTAATTCTGTTTGTTCATATGGAACAGTTTCAGGTGTATTATAGTCTTCTGGATTATAATTGGGATTATAACCTACTTTCCAACCAACAAACTTATATCCACCTTCAGCCATAGCAGATAATTTAATTTTACTCTTGTTTATTTTATGAATTGTTAAAATGCCGTTTTTTAGTACACTCATATCTTTGCCTTCTGGGGCTAGCGGATCATATTCATAAACTGCACCCGCATATGAATCTACTTGATTTGTAGTAGCGTTATAAGCATATAAATATACATTATTTGTAAAATTAGCATAAACGGTAAAAGACGAATACACATTGCCGTTAACATCACATTTATCATAATCATACGGATCGGCATATTGGTCAAAACACCAGCCGTTAAAATACCAGCCATTTTTTTGAGCACTATAATCAAATGCACTAAACCATTCTCCATCTTCAATTTCTACGTCATCAATATGAGTTCCACCAAAAGTTTCGAAACTAATTGTATGAGCTAATACTACACTTGGTATAGCCATCATAGCAATTAAACATATAATTGAATATTTAATAATATTTTTCATTACTCAAACTCCTTTCAATATATAATGAAATAATTACACACTTATTATAAGATATAAATTCTAAGAAATAAATAAAAAGATTCACTTTGTGAATCTTTTATTTTGCTTTAGTATTAGTTACTTTTGAGAAAGCACTATATACTTTCTTACCATTTACTATTCTATAAGCTCTAACTCGATAGTAGTATTTCTTTTTAGCTACTAAACCATTCTTATCAGCATAAGATTTAGCACTCTTTACATCAGCTATAGTAGTATATCCACTACCCTTCTTTAAGCTTCTTTGAATTTCATATCCAGTTGCTCCAGCTACTGCAGGAACTTTAACTGTTATTTGTCCTTTTTTAGCACTTACTTTAATAGTTGGTTTCTTTAATGCTGGTGTATTATTTACTACTTTAGATACTGAACATACATTATATTCATTGCATGCTTTAACTCTGAAATAATATTTTGTTCCTGGTTCTAATCCCGATACTGTTTTAGTACCTACTTTTGTTTCAGTTTTAGCTGTAGTAAATGTTTTATTATCAGTACTCTTTTCAATAATAAATTTCTTAGCACCAGTTGTTTTACCTAAAGTCAATTTTACTGAGTTATATGCTTTGGCTTTAGCTTTTAAAGTAACTGCTTTTGGTGCTGTCTTTGTAGTAATTACTTTAGAAGTTACTAACTTAGTAGAACCTTTATAAGCTTCAACTTTATAGTAATACTTCTTATTAACTGTTAATTTAGTCTTAGTATAATTTAAGGCACTAGTTGTAGTTAACTTAGTCCATTTCTTATTATCTGTACTTTGATATACTACATAACTAGTAGCAGTATCACATTTATTCCAAGCTAATTTAATACTAGTTGTAGTACCTGTTTCAACTTTAAATCCATTTAGGTTTGGATTAGGTTTATATACATCTTTCCACATATATTTTATAGTTGTATCACTAGTAAATGTAATTGCTGAACCTATTTCAACTCTTTGACCATTTACTAAGAAATAATCTAATTCTTTGCCAGATGGTACAACCATAGTACCTAACATAGTTTCTTTCTTAGCAGTTAGTTTAGCACCATCATTTACTTCATCGGTTTCAACTCCTAAGCCATTCCAAAGTCCACCATTATAATCATATGTTACGATATGAGTTACTACTTCAGGGGCAAAACTATATTGGTAATATCCTCGATTTTCTTGTTCAACACCATTTATATACATTTTAGTGTTTGCATCAATACGATATCCCGGCATGATTTCCCAGTCAAAACTACGAGAATAAGCATGTCCATCGGTAAATTTAGTGAAATAATCATCCATGTTACTTGTCTTTGAATTTAAACATACTTTATCAGTTTGGTCATACCATGGACAAGTACCTGTTCCATCTACGCTATATTTTTCAGGTTCAGCTGAAACAACTTCAAGTGAAGGCGCTTCCCCAACAACAGGAGTTGGTATTGTTACATACATTTTGTCAATATATTGAACATCACTTTCAGGATCTAGTTCAAATACAGCATATAGAGTTGGCCATCCACTTGCTGAATAATTTAAAGTATAGTCAACATTAGTTGATACTCTTGTAGTATCAGCAAATGCTTCGCCTTCATAATCGTTAGATTCTTCGCCACTTTGAGCATAGGCTGTTTGATAACCTAAACGCCATTCAACAAAGCGATATCCCGGGTGAGCTATAGCTCTTAAATAATAAGGTTCTTCGCCACCATCAGAATTATCAAATGCGCCTATATATTTATATACTGAATTATTAGCATCAATATTATATTCTTCATCTAAATCATCGGAATATATAATTACACCGGCATAATCATCTTCTTCATTAGTTGTTGCGTTATATACAAAACCATAAGCACGTGAATAATAATAGGCATAGAAAGTCATATCACTTGAAACACCCCAATACCAGTTGCCATGATTTGAGGCAGCCCATTGACCACTACCATATCCAAATTCAGGATCTGTACACCATTGGTCAAATGTCCATCCAGCTTTTGTAGGAACATAATCACCTACATAAAGGTCGCCACCATCTTCAACTGTAGTAGTAGCAAATACTTCACCATCGGCATAAAAAGTGATTGTATGAGCAGATACTACACCAGGTATTACTACCATAACTAATAGTCCCAATAACAGACTTTTAACTAATTTTTTCATTATTTTCCTCCTTCCAATATTTAATGAAATAATTACAATTTTATTGTAGCATTTTAAACAAAAATGTAAAGAAAAAACGATATTTTTTATCGTTTTTTAATCTTCATATTTTTCTTTTTCCCAACGAGCAAATATGCCACATGGAAGTATTAAATCAGAGTTTTTCATACGTATTCCTACTTCATCTGAAGTAATATATCCTTTATATTTTGCTTTAACCGTTAATTTAAGAACATCTTCTAAAACATTCATAGATAATCCGGTTGTATAAGAATTAATTAAGAACATGATTGGATCATCAGATAATAATTCAGCACATAAAGATACTAAATCATATAGACCAGTTTCAATATTCCAAATTTCTTTATTAGCGCCCCTACCAAATGAAGGAGGATCCATAATAATAATATCGTATTTATTTCCTCTTCGTATTTCTCTTTCAACAAACTTCTTAACATCATCGACAATAAATCTAATTGGACGGTCTTGAAGACCAGACGCTGCAACGTTTTCTTTAGCCCAATCAACCATACCACGAGATGAATCAACATGAACAACAGATGCACCTTTAGATAACGCTGCAACGGAAGCACCTCCGGTGTAGGCAAAGAGATTTAATACTTTTACTTCGCCTTTATGTTGTTCTACTTTTTCTCTTATGATATTCCAGTTATAAGCTTGTTCTGGAAATATACCGGTATGTTTAAAACCCATTAGTTTTAAATTAAATGTCATATCTTTATAGTTAATAGTCCAACTATCAGGCATATCTTTGTTATAGACATACCATTCTCCCCCACCAGTTTTACTTCTTTGGTAACGAGCATCTACTTTATCCCATAAAGCGGGTTTACTCTTCTTACTCCATATTATTTGTGGATCGGGGCGTGAAAGAATAATATCATTCCATCTTTCTAGTTTTTGACCATTAGCCATATCTAATACTTCATAGTCATAAAAATCTTCGATTATTTTCATATAACCACCCTATTTATTTAACTTATTTAAAAATCTTTTTGATTTAAGCATTGTTCTAAAGCTTAGACCAACACATTTTAATACTGCTTGTAATATCATTAAGAAACCTAAGGCAATAGTTTTAATTACATTACCACCTGATAATGTACATGCTAAAGCTATACCCACGACAATATATGGAACAGTTAAACATATTTCAACATATTGCATAGCATCTTTTTTATGATGTAAGGCTTCAATATAAAAGCATTTAATTAATGCATAGATTACTAAATATATTCCTACACATATTACTAGTCTATTGTTAGCTGTAGTTAATTCACTCATAAGTAAATTTAAAATACCACATACTGCACAAGCTATACTTTGATAAATAGAATCATTATTAACATCACTACCTATTAGCATGAATTCACCAAATCCCATAGTAGCTAATACTAACATAGCACAAATAAATAATGAATTAGTATTTATTAAATCCATAGTATCAAAGCCATAAATAGCAGGAACAAGAATATATAATAAACCAATTAGGAAAACAATGCTAGAACAACATGCTCCAATATAGAAATTTCTACGATTTTTTCTTATTTTATTCTTAGTAAGCCACATCTATTATCACCTATTTTAATTTTATTTTAATACTAATTAATTGTCAATATTAGGTTGTATTTTATATATTATTTAATTATAATATTAATAGAAAGGAGTCTATTATTTTGGAATTTTTAATACCTATTTTGATCATTATTGGGTTCATTTTATTATGTTCAATTCGACAAATAGCTGAATATGAAAGAGGTATTTTATTTCAATTTGGTAAATTTAAAAAGATATTAAATCCAGGTTGGAATGTAGTATTACCAGTTATTCAATCTTATCAAAAAATCGATATAAGAACAAAAGCTGTAGACGTACCTGAACAAGATGCTATTACTAAAGATAACGTATCTATCAGAATTAATGCCGTTATCTATTACAAAGTATTTGATGCGTCTAAAGCAGTTATTGCCGTTGAAAGATATCAATATGCAGTATCTCAACTTGCACAAACAACAATGAGAAATGCGGTTGGTGCTGTATCTCTAGATGAATTGTTAACTGAAAGAGATAAGATATCTATAGAAATTTGTAATATTATTGATGCTGCAACTGACCCTTGGGGAATTAAAGTTGAAAACGTTGAATTAAAAGATATTAAATTACCTGGTGAAATGCAAAGAGTTATGGCTAAAGTTGCTGAAGCTGAAAGAGAAAAACAAGCAGTTATCACTAAATCTAAAGGTGAAGAAGAATCTGCCGTTCACTTATCAAATGCTGCAACTATAATGGCATCTACTCCTGGAGCATTACATTTAAGAACTTTATCAACATTAAATGATATTTCTTCAGATCAATCAAATACAATTATTTTTGCTATTCCAATTGAAGTATTAAATGCATTTGGAAATCAAAATGTATCAAGAGACAAAGTAGTTGAAACAGTTCAAAAGATTACAAATAATAATGTTGAACAAAACAATAACGAACATAATGGTCAATAATTAAGTAAAATTAAAAAGCAGATTTATATCTGCTTTTTATATTTTTGGAAATATAATTCTTTTCTTAAATTTGAATATCATGCCTAATACATTAGTTGGTACAGCAGATAATGCTGTATTTATTCTTAATGCTGCCTCATTATACTCTATACGCATTTCTTCGACTTTAGCGGCGTTATCATGGAATGTTTTATACCATTCTGGCAATGGATATTGAACAACACCAGCTGCTGTTAGAGATTGTTCAATACTATTTAAAACATTAGTCATATCAATATAATATTTAAATGAATCACTATCATCACTGATTTTATATCTATTTACTAAGGTTTGAATTGTATTTGTAGCATTAGCATCAACAATATTTTGAATAACTTGAATAAACGTTTCAGCTAGTTCAAATCTTTTATCTATTTCACGATCAATTCTAAATTTTACTTCGTCTGCTTTATTACCTAAGATGATGATTTTATTGTATGTTTGTAATAATATTACAGTTAGTACGCCAACGAATAAGATTATAACAATTGCTAAGTATAATGGTCCCATACTATCACCTATTATAATAATACCATTTTTTTATTATTTTTTAAATATGAAAATTAAAAAAGTATTAGTTATTTTGCTAATACTTTTAATGTTCTTATCATTTGTACAGTATAACCTAATTCGTTATCATACCAAGCTACGACTTTAACTAGTTGTTTTCTGTCAACAGTTAAGACATCTGTTGATAAACCATCTACTAGAGCTCCTAGATGAGCGCCTACAACATCACTTGATACAATTGGATCATAAGTTATTTGTAAAACATCGTTGGCTGCTCTTTCAAATGCTTTATTGATAGCTTCTTTAGATACTGGTACTTTAAGTTCTAGAGTTAAATCAATAACTGAACCATCAATTACTGGTACTCTAAAAGCACTACCATTTAGTTTACCTTTTAGTTTAGGTAATACTAAGCCAATAGCATTGGCTGCACCTGTAGATGCAGGAATAATATTATTCATAGCACATCTACCACGTCTTGAATAAGCACCTTTTTTATGAATTACATCTAATGTTGTTTGGTCATTAGTTACGGCATGTACAGTAGTCATATAGCCTTTTCTTATACCAAATTTCTTATCTAATACATTAAGTACTGGAGCAAGACAATTTGTTGTACAAGAAGCGGCAGAAACGATTAATTCATTACCTTTAAGTATTTTTTCGTTTACACCATATACAACAGTCTTACAATCTCCTTTAGCTGGAGCACTAATAAGTACATGCTTAGCACCAGCGTTGATATGAGCCATAGCATCTTCGACTTTAGTGTAAGCACCTGTACATTCTAGTACAACATCAATACCTAATTCTTTCCATGGTAATTTAGAGGCATCTCTTTCACCAAATACTTTTATTTTACGATTCTTATAAATAAGTCCGTTTTTATCATATGATATTTTTGAATCATCAAATTCTCTAAAGTTAGAATCATATTTTAATGATAAATATAAATCTTCGATAACAGCAGTACCATTATTAATAGCAACTACTTGTAATTCTTTATCATCCATTAATAATCTAAATGCTAAACGGCCTATTCTTCCGAATCCATTAATTGCAACTTTCTTCATGTGGCACTTCCTTATTTAGCATCAAATACTGAGCCGCCGATAAATTCTCTTAAGATATTATCTTCGGCAATATATTCACTTGGAATAGTATAGAATACTTTTAAGTGATCTAGTAACTTACGTGCTTGATCATAGTATTTACTTTCCATAGGAATATCATATAGTAATGGAGCTACATAAATCTTTAATACACCAATTTCATATGAGTAAGCTGTATTAATTGTAGCATCAGCATCATCAGTATATGGATAAATCCATTCTTCTTCACCAGCAATAACATGTTCCCAAGTTGCTAGTGATTCTTCGGCACTATATCCTCTTGTTCTAAAGTCACGGCATATACGTCTTAATAAACGATTATCTCTTGTAGATACATAGTTATGTCTATCAACATTTAATGGTGTTAATGGACTTACGTATACTTTATAAACACTTTCTTGATCAACAATTTCTTCAAGTATTTTAGGATTTAATGCATGTAATCCTTCAATAATTAAGATATCTTTTTCGCCAAGAGTTACTTCTCTACCTAGATATTCTTTTTCTCCTGTAACAAAATTAAATGTTGGTAATGAAACTGTTTCACCAGCTAACATATCATTTAAGCATGTTACAAACAATTTTAAATCAATAGCATTGATAGATTCATAATCTTTCATACCATTTTCATCTACTGGAGTCATAGCTCTTTCTAAGAAGAAATCATCTAAACTGATTGATACAGCTGTAGCACCTAATGAACTTAAGTATAAGCTTAATTTACGGGCTGTAGTTGTTTTACCACTACTAGATGGTCCAGCAATCATTACTGTACGTTTACGATTATTAATAATATCTTTAGCAATATCTAAAATATCACTATCAATCTTAATATCGTTTCTTCTCATAAATTCTTTTATTCTACCATGGCATACTAAGTTATTAATATCTGTAACATAGTTAATACCCTGGCCACTTAACCATAAATCGTATGCGCGGAATGAAGCATAAATTTTATTTCTGAATGTATATTCGATCTTATCGTTTGTCGGATAAATCAAAATAAATTGATTATCGGATAAGTATGTTAAATCAAATAATGCTAATTCTTTAGTTGAAGCTGGCATATCATGACAATAGAAATAATTGAATTGTCCTTCTAGTTCAAATAAAGAAACTGTTAAGTTACTAATATTTAAAATATTATTAGCTTTTTCTTGCATTCCTTTCTTGCAATAGAAGTTATATGCTTCTTTTTTACTTACTGTCTTTTTAGTGATTGGTAAGTCTTGAGTTACCATATTCATCATACATTTTTTAATTCTCTTTAAACCGTTAATGTCGATGGATTCTTCAGTAACTACTTCGAAGAAAATACCATGGTCTAGACCATGATGAAATATAACCTCTCCATTGTAAAGACGTTTGATCGCATTACATAACATAAATTTCAATCCCGCTTGATATTCTTTAGTATTCATAATTATTATCACCTACTATCTAAATTATAGCATACTTATTTAAATATTTAAAATGCTATTTTTTATAAAAATATTATAATGCGTTAAATATACAATAGTTTTGACATTTTTATAATTAAAAAAGGACTATATTAGTCCTTATTTAAGTTTTATTTGAATATAATCTCCTTGAATCATTACATCATTTAAGATTTCAAAATTAGGATCATGTTCAGTTATACGATATAGTAAATTATATAATTCTTCAGTTTTTAAGAAACTTATTAAATCTTGTTTTTCATATACCCTATTATACCAATCACGTAAGTATTCAATACGTTGAGATAAATATTTATCTTGAGGATTCTTTTTATAATCATCTAGAGCTTGATTTAAGTTAGATAAAGAAGCAACAGATAATAATTCATGATAACGATATGATAATACTTCAATACCTGGTACTATTACTTTAGATATATTATTCTTTCTTAATTCATTAATAAATAATAATAATGCACATACTTTACTTGGATGAACATTAGGATTATCTATTCCTTTATTTAATTTATATAATTTTTTACCAATACGTTTATCTTTTTCACCTTGGCTACTTTGAACACCATATATATAACAAGTATCATTATCATCAATATCATATAGAATATGTGGTAATTCATATTCTTGTTTGTCATCTAGAATAGTAAATATCATATTTCTAGTAGTTTCATCCCACATATCTCCGGCTTTAGTTTTCATAATTACATCTAAACCTTCATAAGTGTTTACTAATTCATAAGAATGAGTATCTAATCTACGATTATGAGTGAATTCTATTTGTTTTTGTAAAAATAATTCAATATTTTCAATATCATATGGAGTCATACGTAACCATATACGTCTTAATAAATAGATAGCAGTTTCACGTACTATTACTTCATCATCATAGTCATCATATAAAAGAATAGTTTCAGTTAATAATTTAGATAATAAATCAAAGAATAAATTAGTATCATGAACTTGAATAGTTAAACAGTCATCGTTAGAATGATTTTTTAAATATTCTAGATCTTCAGGATATGCTTTATGCATATGAAATTCAGGTTCATTAACTAATTCTTCGAATATTTCATAATCATTAAATATAAAATTTATATTAGGAGTTTCTACTTCATCCTTAATATGATAAATAGATGTTTCAAGAAATAATTCTGCGAGTGATTTAGAAGTCATATGTTTATGCATGATTATTCCTCCTTTAAATATGTCTTTTGTTATATCATAAAACATAATAAAAAGGAAGATATTATCTTCCTTCCTCTTTTTCTTTTTGAATACGAACTAGTTCTTTTATTTTTCTAAAGTGATGATTAATACCAGATTTAGTAATTTTATAATCAGTTTCCATAGAGATTATTTCACCTAATTCACTCATAGATGTTTCTGGATATTTCTTACGATATTCAATTACTAATCGTGTTTTATCATCTAACAAATCTAATAAGTCTTTAGATTCTAAATATTCAATATTTTCTATTTGTTCGTCACAAGTTTTAAGTTGTTTCTCAACATTAGCCTGCTCACAATTATTAAGCCTATTAACCATGTTTTTATGGTCTCTATATATTCTTATATCTTCGTAATAGAATAACGCTTGAATAGCTCCAAATAATTTAATAATATCGGCGATTTCTTCACTAGATTTAATATATATCATATAACCTTTTTCTCTTTTTAATACTTTAGCAGAAAAATTTATAGATATTAATATATCATTTACTAAATATGCTAATTCTTTATCATTTACTAAGAATTCTAAATGATATTTACTCTTAGATGGATCATTAATTGAACCACAAGCTAAGAATACACCTTTCACAAATGAGGCTTTTTCTTCGAATGAATAATCTAATATCTTATTAGTTAAATCATTAACATCACTTTTTATTAAATCATTCTTTTCAGTTATTTCTAAAATATATATAGTTTTAATTTTAAATTTCTTTTGCTTACGAATAGTTAATTTAGTATTAATACCATATAATCTTTTAATAAGATTAAACATACGACGAGCAACTGAAGCGTTTTCAATATATAAAGTAATATGATTAGACATATCAGCATTATATTTAATATAAGCACATACTTCGGCAAAAGATTCTAAACGATTAGTTTCTAGTTTAGTTATTTCTTCCTTTATTTGAGTTGTAAATGAAGCCATATATTCACTCCTTTCAAAAGATTACGTTTATTATATTATCATGAATAAAAAAAGAAGTATATACTTCTTATTTTACAAATTTGTTAGAAATATTAAATTCAAACTTATAATTACCCCTAGCAATATTTTTATCAGTAACGATATCAAAGATAATTTTACGTACTTCATTAGCTCTTAGAGTATCATCAATATTTACTGGTGTTCCATCTTCATATGTTGTTTTAAATTTAACAGATGGTGTTGTTGATATTTCATTATCAGAACTACGGATAATTCTTTTATAAATATCTATTATCTTTAGAGGTACTGTACTTTGATTATGTAAATCTAATGAGAATTTATATTCACTATTAGGATTTAATATTAAATCTACATACATTTCTGTTGAATTATAAGAAATAACTGGTCCAGTTATATCACGATCATCAACATTAATTTGGGTAATTGTTTTAGCATTATTAAAATATGCAGCCCAGGCCCCAGCTTGAATTGGATTAGAGCTTACAGTATCGGCGGCTAATTTAGAATAACTTACACCAACATATAAACCACCACACATGATGATTAATACACCGAGAATAATAATTGTAATATTTTTAATGATGGTTCTTGCTGTCATATTCTTTTACTCCTCTATACTTTTTAATTCATGTCTTACTGCTCTTACAGCATCTAAAACATCTGGGTTATATTTATTTGCTTCATTTTCTTCTAGGAAACGCATAGCTGAAGCAAAGTTTCTACTCTTAGCATATTCTTTTAATCTAACTAAAATGGTAACTATTTGTGATTCAATTGGAATAGCACTTCCTTTTACACCATTAGGATATCCTGAACCATCATATAGTTCACAATTGTATTTAATAATATTTTGAGCTACTCTTAACTCTTTTGGATCGCTAACTAATAATGAAGCAATAGCTAAACCATTTTTAATTTCTTCATTAATTACTTTATTAGTTATTACAGTATTTTCTCCGATTGTTATAGCTCCAATATTATATAATGGACAAACATTGATAATATTATCAATTGTTGTATTATTTAATTTATATTGTGGATATTGATCAGCCAAATAGATTGATACTACTCTTACCCACTTTTGTAATTTAATAGATTCTTTAGATGTACGAATATTATTAGCAATAGTTTTCATTATTGATTCTAATATATCTACTCTCTTAGTGTCTATTTTACTAATAGCAGCTGTTTGACGATTAATAATAGCTTGTAAATCACTACTTGTTTGATTTAATTTAATAATCTTATCAATACGTCTTCTTATAGTAATAGTATTAAATGGTTTTTCTAACATATCTGAAATATCATATTCATATACTCTCTTACGAGTAGCTACAGTTTCATCACCAGAAATAATCGCTACTGGTAATGTTTCAAATAAATGACGTTCTTTCATGAAATCTAGAACGGCAAAACCATCTACTTCTGGCATCATTAAGTCTAGTAATAAACCAACAATTTTCTTGGATTCAATACTTGTTTTTAATAATTCAATAGCTTCTTTACCATTCTTAGCCATAATTATTTCATAATCTTTTTCAAATATTCTCTTTAAAGAATTACGAATAATTGATGAATCGTCAACAATTAAGATAGAGAATCTTTCAAAAGAATCAGTATTTGTCATACGATCTCTTAAAGCTCTAGTTAATTCTGGATTATCAGCACTTACTTTGTTAAAGATACTTGTAATAGCATTTTTAGTATAACTATTACCACCAGCATTACTTTGTAAGATATCACTTACTTTATCTAAGGCTTCAGAAATAGATGCATTTTCTTTAGATAATTTATTTTGATAATGTTTAACAGATTCTTCAAGTTTAAGAGTGTTTTCTTCGACATCTGCTAGTCTATTATTAATATCTTCGCTCATCATAAATATTAATTTATGACCATCTATAGGAAGATAATTTATGATATTTTGATGCCATCTATATTCGCCAGCATCACATAATTTACGATATTTTATTTTAGTTTCAGAATTACCTTTTTTAGCTTGTGATTCTAAAGCATTTAAAGATAACATACTGAAGTATTCAGAGATATCATCAGGATGAACAAAATTAGGGACAATATCAATAAATTCAGTATATGATGTTTTTTCCTTTAAAATTAATTTATTAGCTAAATTAAATCCAAATGTATAAACTACATCACTTGGAATATCTATGGCATAGATATTAGAATAATTAGCATTTAGTATTCTTAATACTTGAGAAATTAATGTTTGTTCGTTCATAATTAATGCCTCCTTATTTTATTTCTAGATCGTATAATAGTTCATTACCTATTACACCATCAATATCTTTACGACAATTTTCTATTTTATCAATACATTCAAATCCACATTTTTCTAAGACTCTTGCGGCGCTGACATTTCGTTCATCACAGGTTGCATATATACACTCTAAATCGGTTTTTCTTAGTTCAGCAATTACACCACCAGCGGCCTCAGTTCCATATCCTTTATTCCAGCAATCTTGCATTAACCAAATGGTTAAGGATTTACTTCGGCTATCTTCTTGATATAGTGATATATTACCGACTATTTTATGTGTTGATTTTTCTTGTATTACTAATCTTGTATGATAAGCATCTTTATAGGTCTTTAAGATATAATCAGTAAAACCATTTATATCCCAATCTACTCTAAAGCCAGGCATATAGCGACCGACTTCTTTATCGGTTCCCCATGTCTCATACATAATGGAAATATACTCAGGAATGAATTTCTTCACAATTAAATGTTTAGTTTCAAATTCCATATGTATCACCCTTCTATCCTATATAACATATTATATATTATTTTTGCAAAAAAATAAACAAATAAAAAAGCATAAATGTATATTTATACTTAATTATTTGTAGATATTAATTCTTGCTTAGAATAAGAAACAATAAATTTAAATAATGACATTATTCTTTCACGATGATCTGGAGATAATTTAGAAGATTCTTGTAAGATTCTTTTAATCGTAGAGAATACATTTTCTTTAATATCTAAAAGACTTTCTACTCCAGCTCTTTCCATTACACTAAATAGGTCATTAACGAATTGCTCACGTTCTTTTAAAGAATATTGATCTAGCCAGTCATCGATAGCACGGTCAAGAGTTTGACTTAAGTCACTTAGTTTCCCTATTTTAAAGGATTTATCGTCATATAACCATGTTAGAGCATTATGAGAAATAAAACCGAATCCTTTAGACTTAACAACTGTCTTAGTTGTTTTTTGTTTTAATAACATACCAACAAGAGAACATTCCGGAACAATTAATTCAAATATTTTATCAATACGTTTATATCGATTAGAAAAGAATTCGTTTTCTTTTAAACCTGGTCCATCTAAAGAATAGATTTTAGTTACCTTTTTGAAACGAGATTTTTTCATATACATACCGGCAATTTCAGCTAAGTTTCCGCCTTTAGAATGACCACCTAGAATATATTCGCGTTTAGAAAAAAGTGATATTTTTTTATTAACATATTTAACGGCTTTAGCTTGAGCTATAACCGGGAAAATATATGCTAATTCAGCATCTTCTTTCCAACCACTTATTAAATCATCAGTTCCTTTAAAAGATATAAAGGTACGATTATCATCATAATCAATAAAGATAGCACCAAATTGTTGATCATCATTATTGTGTTCATAAACATAGTTATATAAATAAAGTGATTCGTAGCGTGGATAATTAGCTATTTCTTTTAACATATCTATAGCTCCTTGAACGGCTATTATATTATGAGTTTTCTTAAAATGGCTACGGAAAAATTCACGAGCTACTTCTTTTAATTCTTTTTTTTCCTCGTTGTTATAAACAATACCATCTAATTGGATATAAGATAAGTAAGTAAATATAACAATATCACAATCAGTTAGTGGTAATTCAGCAAATGATTTATCACCATATTTTTTTAAAAAAGCTTTCCAATCCATATTAATTCTCCTTATTTATTCTGAAAAAATTTCTTTAAATATTCTAAACCAAATATAATAACAATACCAATAATGAAGAATAAAATATTATCAAAGAAAATATTAATATTCATCATAGGTTGTGGTACTTCAAGGGTTGTTGGGCCCATAACTATTGAATATAAGGAACCTAACATTAAACCTAAGATAAGATATATCATCGCAGGTCTAAAATTCTTTAATCCTTTTTTAATTAAACCAACAATAGCTACAATACCAAATATTAATCCTAAACCAAAAATGATTAAGACAAATAAATGGGTAAAATTAAAATGTATAACATCTTTAACTGTAGCCATTATAGGAATATATAAACCAAATATTAACATTAATGTTGAACCAGAAATACCTGGTAAAACCATAGCACATATAGCTAATGAAGCAGCAAAGAATATATAAAAATATGAGAATACACTTAGATTATTAAAATCAATTACAGCTCCACCTCTAGTATTAAATACAGTTATAAGAATAACTAATATTGCTCCTAAAATAGTAAATATAATATTACGATATTTACCTTTAACATTATCTTTTTCTTCTTTAATTACTAGTGGTATAGCAGCAAAAATAAATCCTAAAAATAAGGAACTCATAGCATATATCTTTGTTGTAAATAAATTAGATAAGATAGTAGCAGCAGCGGCAAAACCAATTACCCAACCAATACCTAATTTTATTAACCAAATAACAGCTTGTTTCTTCTTTTCAAATGATCCTCTAAATAAATCATCTAGAGAGCCAATAAATTGGTCGTAAAAGCCTAAAAGGAAGGCTATAGTGCCTCCGGAAACACCAGGTACACTATCTGCTAAGGCCATAAAGAAACCATCAATAGCGGTTATAATAATGTCTTTTATACTACTCTTTTGTTTTATATTTTTTTTCATTTTATTACCTACATTCTAAAAGTTGGTGATTCATATTCAGCATAATATGGATTAGCATAGAATTCCATTCTTTCTAAATCACAATATCCCATTATATATTCTGCTGGTATTACATGTGAATAATATTCGCCTTGATATATACTATCATATACTTCGGCTATTTGTTTATTAATTTCTTTAGGACATCCTAAAATAACAACAGCATTTACTTCACGTATTTTGCTTATACTTTTTTCACTAGCAAAGAATTCTTCAAGTTCTTCTTTATCTTCATATGGTAATGGTAATGTTGTTGTTTCAATAATATTTTTAGCTCCTAATATATTAGTACCTTCGACATATAAACCTTCACCTAAAATATCTATAGCACTTTCTAAATTAGTTTCATGATATAAATAATCATAATTTTCAAAATCAAAATTGGCATAATCAAACATAATATCACCTTTACTTATTTTAACATAAAAAGAAGTAATTATAAATTACTTCTCTAGTTCACTATTGTATAGTGTTCGGAATACTTGAGAGTTTTCTAATAACTCTTCCTCAGTTCCATAATCAGCAATAGCTCCATCATTAACAACAAAGATACAATCACTATCTTTAACAGTTGATAAACGGTGAGCAATAATTATTATTGTATAGTCACCTTTCATATTATGAATAGCTTCTTGAATTTTACTTTGAGTTTCATTGTCTAAGGCAGATGTTGCTTCATCAAATAAGATTAATTTTGTTTCTTGTAATAATGCTCGAGCTATAGCAAGTCTTTGTCTTTGACCACCAGATAATGAGACACCACCTTCACCTACAAGGGTATCAACACCATTTGGTAATGAATTAACAAATTCATCTAAACAAGCTAATTTTAATACACGATTAACATCTTCATCGGTAGCATCACGTTTAATTATAGTTAAGTTTTCTTTAATAGATAAATTATAAATATATGGATTTTGACTTATGATAGATAAATTTCCTCTTAGAGATGATTTATCTAGTTCTTTAATATCAATATTATCAAAAAAGATATTACCATCATATTTATCATATAATAAACTTAATAAATTAAAGATTGTTGATTTACCAGCACCAGATTTACCTACAAAGGCAACGGTGTGATTAGCATATATTTCAAAAGACATATTTTTTAATACGGGAACATTTTCATCATATGAGAATGATACATTATCAAATTTAATAGTACCTTGGAAATCTTTTAAAGGTTTATTACCAAAGTGTTCTTTTTCAAATTCATCACCATCAACAATACCAAAGATACGATCACTAGCTAATTGATAACGTTTCCAATAGTCTAATAGGTATCCTAGTTCATCACCAATACTAGTAATTTCCCAAGAATAATTATAGATAATTAATACTGATGATAAAGATATTTGCCCAATATAGAAAGCTCCGATTAAAGCAAAAGAATTTAATAGTGTTAATAAGTCTCTAATACTACCATTTAAACAATGCCAACCAACTCTCGCTTTTGTATAGTCATACATAACATTTTTGGTTTCACGATTCATTTCAATAGTTTTATCTAAGAAACTATCTTCAGCATTTAGTATTTTTATATCTTTACAACCACGAACTATTTCAGAAATAAAACCAGATATTTTTTCTTTACTTTTTTTACGTTTCTTATCTTTTATTTGTAGTTCAGAAGCAGCTTTTCTTTGAGATTTCCCTAATATCATAATAAATAATAAGAAAATACAGAATACTAATTTATTAATAAAGAATACGGCAATAAAAATACCTATTTTAGTAATTAATTCTGTACCTACTTCGATTAACATACCAAAAATATCAGCTACTTCACTGGCATCATTATTAATACGTTCTAGGAATACTCCACTAGTATTTTTATTTATTTCTTCAATTTTTATTTTTAGGGTTTCTTTGGATAATTCATAACGTAATTTTTCTGTTACATCAAAATAATAACGATTGGCGGCTAAATTACCAATGGCGTTACATAAATTACGGGTCATTTCTATAGCAAATATAGCTATAGCAATAGTTATTAAATCATCAAAAGCACTGTTAGTTAAACTGACTATTTCTTTGGCAGATAGAATTGGAATTATTACTGATACAAAGCATAGTAATAATGATGTTATTAAGAAAATAAACATATATTTACGAGAAGTTTTTGAATAATCATAAATCTTTTTAATTTCACCCAAAGTTTGACGAGTGCTTATTTTCTTTTTCTTTTCTTCTTCCATTTTTTCACCTTCTTATCCTTCGTTTAACTAACAATAACATTAAAGATTACTTTAATGTCAAATAAAAAGGGTTTTGCCCTTTTTATTGATTAGAGTCTTCTTCACCTTGAATCTTAACTAAGACTTCACGTGGTTTAGATCCGTTTTGTGGACCAACGATTCCACGAGCTTCAAGTTCATCGACAAGACGAGCGGCACGATTGTAACCCACTTTAAATCTACGTTGAATTAAAGATGCTGAACATTTACCTTGTTCGATAGCAAAATCAACAACTTCATTATATAATGCATCTTCTTCAGAAGCATCATCATGGAATTCTGAACCCATTTCTCCGCCACTTGATGAAGGGGCAGCCATAGTAATTGATTCATCATATTGAGCAGCTTGTTGTTTACACACATAACGTATTACTTGTTCAATTTCATCATCACTAATGAAGTTACCTTGAATACGTCTTCCGTAGTTTTCACCCATTGGTTTAAATAACATATCACCTTTACCAATTAGTTTTTCAGCACCAGTACTATCTAGAATAGTACGTGAATCGATTTGTGATGCTACGGCAAAAGAAATACGTGATGGAATATTAGCTTTAACAACACCAGTAATAACATCTGTAGATGGTCTTTGTGTTGCTACGATTAAGTGAATACCAGCAGCACGAGCCATTTGAGTAATACGCATAATAGAATCTTCGACTTCTTTAGAAGCTACTAACATTAAGTCAGCTAATTCGTCGATGATTACTAAAATATACGGCATTTTCTTTATAGTATTATCTTCCGGATTTTGTTTCATTAAGTTTTCCATTTTTTCATTATAACCCGAGATATTTTTAACTTTTTCATCAGCAAACATGTTATAACGATCTTCCATAATTCTAACGATATTTTGAAGCGCTATAGAAGCTTTTTTAGGATCAGTTACTACTGGGCATAATAGATGTGGTACACCATTGTAATTAGATAATTCAACCTTTTTAGGGTCTACTAAAACTATTTTTACTTCATCTGGTCTCTTAGTAATTAATAAACTATTAATAAATGAGTTAATACATACTGATTTACCAGAACCAGTAGAACCAGCAACTAATAAGTGTGGTGTTTTAGTTAAGTCAGTTATACAGTATGATCCATGAATATCTTTACCTAAGGCAACTGGTAATTTTAGAGTTTTCATTTCACCAAGTTTTTTCTCTAAGACTTCTCTTATTGGAACACCTACGGCTACTTTATTAGGTATTTCAATACCTACGGTAGTTTTACCTGGTATTGGTGCTTCAATACGAACATCTTTAGCTGCTAATGAAAGAGCTATTTCTTTAGATAAACCTGTTATACGACTTATCTTTGTACCATTTTTAATAGCTAATTCAAATTGAGTTACAGTAGGTCCTTCATGATAATCAACTACATGAGCTGTTATTTGGAAGTCTGCTAAAACATTTTGTAAATTAGTTATAGTATTACGAATAAATTCTTCATCGTTATGTTTATTATTTTTCTTTAATGGTTCTAATACTTCATCTAGTCTTGGTAAACGATAATTACTATTAACATTAATCGTAGGCATCATTTGAGCAGGACTAGTAGGTATTTCTGGAACTTCTTCGACTGGATTAGTTGGATGTTTCTTTAATTCTTCGACACTAGAAACAAGTATTTTATCCTTATCTTCATCTTCAGTTTCTACTTCTTCAAGTTTTTCACCATTTAATAATTTTTTGATATTTGGTTTAACCATATCTTCTTCTTGCTCTTCAAGAATATGTTTTTTACGTGCTTCTTCTCTAGCTATACGTTGATTTTCAAAGAATTTATTAATCTTATCAATAATAGAACTAAATGATACTTCAATCATAAGAATAATACCAAATAATAACATTAAAGATACGATAATAATAGTACCTACACGATCAGCTAAATTAAATAAACACCAACACGAAATTAGGCCGATAAATCCGCCACCTAATAAAGAAACATTGGCAAAACCTTCACTAATTACACCAAAATATGTTTCTAATAAATTATTACATGCTTGACTTAATCCCATTCCTTGAACCATATTATCAATTGAACATATAGTTAAGAATCCGATTAATAAAATATATAAGCCATTTAATCTTGATGTAAAGAAGGCTGGCATTTTTCTTTTAAATAACATGTATAAACCTAATACTAAAAATAGTATTATTAAAATATTATAATATGCTCCGAATAAAAACATAGTAAATTCTTTTACTAGATCACCAATTATACCTAGAGATAATAAGCCAATAACAGATATAACAATTAGTATTAATCCGGTTACTTCAATAGATATTTTAAAACTAGGAGCACTTGATTTCTTTTTACGTCTTCTTCTCCTTGCCATATTTACCACCCTATCCTAATTATACACTTTAATTATACAATTATAAACACTTATATACAAAAGAATTGTAAATAAAAAAGGCATTATTTGCCCTTTTCTAAATAATTTATAACTTCATTAATAGTATTATTAAAATCATTAAAATCAACATCGAACCATTTGATATCCATTTGGTTATTAAACCAAGTATATTGTCTTTTAGCATATTTTCTGCTTCTTTGTTTAATTAGTTCTAATGATTCTTCAAGAGATATCTTATGATCAAAGTATTCATATAATTCTTTATATCCGATACCTGTTTCTATAGCTTTAGAATGAATATTTTTATCATATAAAGCTTTAACTTCTTCGATTAAACCATCTTTGACCATAATATCTACACGTTTATTAATACGTTCATATAAGGTATCTCGATCAGTAGTTAAACCTATAAACTTAGCATCATATAGTAATGTATCTACTGGTTTAGCTTCACCTTTTTTATTTAAACGACGAATTAATCTCTTTCGATTATTAACATGAATATCCGTATTAGGATCTATCTTTTTAACCATTTCTAATAATTCTTCATTAGTATATTCATCATAAGTATTATTCGTAGTTTCAGTTTCAAATTCGTAATTATATAAACCGGCTTTAATATATAAACCAGTTCCACCTACAATTATGATATTTTTATCTTTATTATTATCTAAGATATTTCTTAAATCTTTTTGATAATCATATACAGTATACATATCAGTTGGTTCAACTATATCAAATAAATAATGAGGTACACCTTCTTTTTCTTCTTCGGTTACTTTAGCAGTACCGATATTTAATTCTTTATATACTTGCATTGAATCAGCATTAACAACTATACCATTATAGTGTTTAGCTAATGCAACACTCATTTTAGTTTTACCAACACCAGTTGGACCAGCAACAACAATAATCATAATATCACTTCCGTAAATTATTATAACATAAAATAAAAAGGATAATTATTTATCCTTCTTACATACTCATTTTATGTTCTTGTTCAGTATTTACATACATTTCAGTTAATTCTTCAAGATGTTCATCATGTAATGTATGAATATGGTTCATGAATTTAGCTATTTCATTTATTCTAAAATCATAACCTTCTTCACCTTTTGTAGGTAATTGAAGGAACATAGTGAAGACATAGTTTAAATCAGAATTTAATCTTCTTATATAATCCTTTACTTCAGTTACGTTTTCATAATCACCATTAGCTATAGCGCATGCTACGGCATTCTTTTTACTAGCAAATGCTGTATAATCATTAAATAGTTCATCAATATTCATAATAACCTCCATTATCTACTTAAATTATAGTAGATAACTAAGATTTTTTAAACAAATTATATATTATGTTTACAGTTAGTTAATAATTTATTCTTTAAATCAAGGGCTGCGAGAGCACGAGCACTAACTTGATTTTTTTCTTCGGGAGTTAATTCAGTAAGAGTTTTACCATTAGGTAATTCGAAGATTTTATCAAAACCGAAACCATTTTCGCCACGACGTTCATAAGGTATTGTCCCTTTAAGAATACCCTCACCTATAAGTTCTCTTTCACCATCATAGTAAGCTAAAATACATACAACTTCAGCAGAACGATCAGTATATTTATTTACTTCATTTATTAGATAAATATTACGTTCTAGTTCTGATGCATTTTCTCCTAGAAAGCGATGAGTTAAGACACCCGGATAACCATCTAAACAATCGATACATAAACCCGAATCATCAGCCATAACTGGTTCGTGAGTTATCGCATATATTTCTTTAGCTTTCTTTAAGGCATTACCAGCAAAAGTATCAGCATCTTCGATAACATCAATATCAATATTTTTATCTTTTAAGGAATATAATTCATATTCATTAAATATTTCTTTTATTTCTCTTAGTTTATTAGTATTATTAGTTGCTAATATCATATTAATCTTCCTTCTTATACATATTTATTATTTCTTGCATTTTCTCTAATAAATAGTTTATATCTTCATTCATATTCCAAACAGCATCCTCGCTTAAGACTCCGGCTTTAATATGCTCAATTTGATTTGATTCATAGGTTTCCTTATCTTTAAACCAATTTTTACTACCATAATAATTATTTAATAATCGTATATTATTCTTTTGTTTTTTAAATTTATTAATAGCACGTTCTAGTTCATTAATAGATATTAATATATTATCTAATCTTTCTTCATTTTTAGTTATTCTTTCATACATATAAATCACTCTTCCGAAATTATTCTATCATACATTTTACTTTTTTTATATTATTTGATAAAATACAAAAAGAACGAGGGGTATATTATGAGAAAGTTACCGGATATTAAAATATTAGATGAAAAAGATCCATGCTTACATAAAGTAAGTGAACCAGTTACTTTTCCGTTAGATAAAGAAACAAAAAAGAAAATTAAAGATGCTTTAGATTATCTAGAAATGAGTCAAATTGAAGAATACTCAGAAAAGTATGATTTAAGAGCTGGTATGGGTTTATCTTTTTGTCAAATAGGTATAATGAAAAGAATATTTGTAGTTTCGGAAGATAATGATGATGGTACTTTTGGTAGATATGTAATGATTAATCCAAAGATAATAAGTCATTCTGAAGAATTAATATATGTTGGCGAAGGTGAAGGATGTTTATCTATTAATAGAGAAACATGTGGTATAGTTCCTAGATATGCTAGAGCTACATTTACAGCCTTTGATGAAAATGGTGATGAGTTCACTATTAGAGTAAGAGAAGAAATAGCGGTTGCTTTCCAACATGAAATGGATCATTTAGATGGTATATTATTTACGGATAAGATAGATCCTAAAAATCCATTTAAGAATAAAGATAAAATGCGTGAGATTTAATCCCACGCATTTTTTTATTACTTAAATATCATTACTGATTTTGTATCATATAAAGTATCATTTACTTTAATAAATAAAGCATATTCACCAGATTTTAATTCGATATCGAATATTCTAGCAGTATTCTTATTATCTTTTTCTTTATAAGTTAAGATAAATACTTTTCCTTCTTTATTCATTAAGTATAATTGTACTTCATCATCTTCTTTAATTGTATAATCTGTTGTGAAAGTATGTTGAGTAATATCTAATGTATTAATCCATTCAGATGTTTTATCTAACTCAATATCTTTATAATTCTTTTCTGTTAATTTATCAGGAGTTACTGTATTAAATGTCTTTAGAGCACTTACATCAATGTTTCTCATAGTAGATCCATACATTGGAAATTTGAATGCTCTATATTTACCTTCATAACTTCTGGCATCAAATATTACGTTATCATTTTCATCTAGTTCGATAATTCTATGAGAAATATCTGTTGGTGCTTTTTCTAAATCTAATAAGTTGTTAGATGTTTTACGATAATCATCATTAACAATATAACCAAAGTTCATTAATTTAGAACCGTTCCATCTAGCATAACCAAATTTAGTAGATAACCATTCTTTATTATGATCATATACCCATAATGTTTTAGCTTTCTTATTAACATCATCAATTTCTAATAATTCACAATCTGTATAAGCATCATCAAATGTATTAGCAGCATCTGATTTACCATAATCATTAACACTTAATCTATCATATCCATTATTTTGATAGAACAGTTTGTTATTGCCGACAAGTTGTGGACTATGTTGAGCCATTGGATATCTTCCAGTATCTACTTCGATTAAATAATCTTTCCATACATCAGCTTGGAATAATGGATTTGTTGGATCTGTTAATACCCATTTTAATTGCTTAGTTTTATAATTAAATCCCCAAATAGTATTGGCATTTCTAAATGATACAACAAGATTTCCAGAATATTCATCATAGTAGAAACCATTACGGATTGCTGCAGCTCCAAGATACTTATCTGAGAATGTTGGATCAATTTCTTTAACTATCTCTCGGATATCTAAATCATCTACGACTTTACCAGTTTTAGGATCAATAGTAATAATCATTGAATGAGTCATATATACTGGTACATCGCCACCAGCCATCATAATTTTATCATCATCTAGAATTTGGAACTCAAATGAATAACCGTTCTTTAAAGTATAATAATTATAAACTTTACCTAAATAATCCATTTCAACAAAACCAACATATTGTTCTCTAGCTTGTCCTTGTGGAGTACCTAATAAGAAATGTCCATTCCATAGCCATTCAACATCCATTGAGTTATTAGCAGTTAAGTAGAATCTTAACTTACCTTCAGTATCCCATGCAGTTAAATGCGTAGAATATGAGGCAATCATAAAGTAAACTTCATCAGTAACTTGGTGATTTTCTAATACCTCAAGAGGATATTGAAGATTACTCTTTTCTGTCTTAATAGTATATTCTTTAGAATGATTAATACCTACTAGTTTAACTTTATTTTCATAATCTTCATATAACCCCCAAATTGGAATAGCATGCTGTTTAGATTCTTCAACTGTAGTTACTAATTTATCATTAATATATACTTCTACTTCTGTTGGTTCTTCGGTTTGGAAGATAATAATTGCTGATAATGGACTTAGCTTATATGGATCTAATTCAACATAAGCATTTTCTAATGTGTGTTCTTTATTATTTAATTCCTTCTCTAATCTTTTGTTTACTTCATATTGATTATAAACTTGTGGAAATATAGCTGAATATTTAGTATCAACATTAAAATATTTTTTCAATTCTTCAGGTATTTCTTTTTTCTCAGCAGGTTTATTATTCTTGCCAAAGAAGACAAAACTAACTGCTATAACGATAGCTATGCAAGCAACTGCTATGATTATTGGTATAATTGTCTTTTTATTCTCCATAATTTCACTCCTTTTTATTCGTATATAATTACTGATTTAGTATTATATAAAATATCATTTACTTTAATAAATACAGCATATTTACCTGGGCCTAATTTAGCATTAAATATGCGTTTAGCAAATGGTGATTTACTTTCTTTTTCTTTATAATTTAAGATAAACATCTTACCTACTTCATTTACATAATATATATCAATACTATCATCAGATTTTATATCATAATCAGTAGTAAATGTATGTTGAGTAATATCAAAGGTATTAATCCATTCAACAGCACTATCTAAATTAATATTAGTTGAATTATCTTTTCTTAATTCATCGAAAGGAACTGAATCATAGATATTTAATTGTTTAATATTAACATTATTAGTTGTTTTGTTATATAAATTATGTTTAAAAGCACGATATTTTCCTTCTTCAGAAGTAGCTTTAAATATAACATTATAATCATTATCTAATTCAATAATTGAAGCAAAGATATGATCTGGATTCTTTTCAGATATTGATAATAAGCCATTTGGATCTTGACGATAGTCATCGTGTGTACAATAACCAAAATCAATTAGTTTATAGTTGTTTTCATCAATACTTATTGAACCATATTGATGAGAGAATAATTTTTTATCAGCATCATAATTCCATACTAATCTAGCTTTTTTATCTTTTATTTCATATACTTCACCAGATGAATAGTTTTCTAAATATGATGTTTCATTATCATTACCACCATTTTCAAAACCATGGTAACGATTATAACCATTATTGAAGAATGCTATATATCCTTCTTTAGTTATTTTAGTAGAGTGTTCACCAAGTGGATATCTACCAGATTCTAATGTTACTTTATATTTATCCCATACTGGAGATGTAAATAATTCATTAGCTGGATCAGTAAATATCCAGTTTAATTCTTTATTCTTATAGTTAACAGATAGAACTGTATCCCATCCTCTAAAGGATAGAACTAATTCTCCGGTTGTTTCGTTATAATAAAAACCATTACGAATAGCTTTTTGTCCTAATACAGCTGGATTAAAGTTAGGATCAATATCAGTTACTAATTTAGTAATATTTATATCACTAACCTTTTTACCATCTTTAGGATTCATTTCGTAAATAACTTGTTCAGTTACATATACTGGTTTAACACCACCAGCAGCCATTATATTACCATTAGATAATATTTGGGACTCAAATGAGAAACCATTTTCCATTGTGTAATAATTATATATCTTACCTAAATAATCCATTTCAACAAAGGCTAAGAAGTTTTCGGCAAATTGTCCTTGAGAAGTTCCAATAATGAAATGACCATTATCTAACCACTCTACATCCATACGATTATCTACGGTTAAATAGAATCTTAATTTACCCTCTACATCCCAACCAGTTAAATATGTGGCATAAGAAGCTACAGTGAAATATATTTGTTCACGATTAATATTTTCACTTACATATTCAACATTTAATGGATATTCAAGATGTGATGCTTCAGTCTTGATAATATGAGTTGCTGAACGTTCACCCATCTCCAATTTAATTACGTTTTCATAATCTTCATATAAACCATATACTGGAATAACATGTTTTGTCGTAGCTTCTAGAGTTGTACAGTAATTATCGTTAATATATAGTTTTATTTCTTCGGCTTTTTCCGTTGTAAATATAATGATAGCTGATAAAGGACTTATTTGATAAGGATTATTTTCAATGAATGGTTCATCAAAAGTATATTTCTTATTATTAAGTACTTTTTCTAATTTATTATTAATTGCTTTTTGATCATTTACTTGTTTAAGTAATGCTGTGTATGTTGTTTTGTCATCGAAGTATTTACTTAATGTTTTTGTTTCATTGAGTGTTACCATGCAGAATAATAAACTTATTAAAAGAATAACTACTACAGGAATAACAATAGCTAGCGTTCTTTTGTTGTTAGCTTTATTATTTTTTACTTCCATAAATCAATTGTTACACCTCCAAAATATCTAAATACAGGTATTTCATCATACTCTGTTTTTGTTTCTCTAGGTACTTTAGTATTTTCATCATATGTAAATATTAAATTTAATCCATTATATATTGCTGCTTGAGAATTAGTATCTAATGTTAATTCTTTATTAGTTACTGTTATATAGAATGAATAACCATTAACAACAATATTATATTTATCAGTATTCTTATCTGGGAAAGCATTCATTTTTAAGGTATTATTAATATTTAATGAATAACCAGTATTATTTATTTTTATAGAAATAGTATTATTACCTAATTTAATATCATATTCTTTAGCTTTAATAGTTATTAATATGTCATCAATAGATAATTCACAATATTGATAATTGCTAAAGAATCCTTCTTTATATACTTTAATATCCATCTTTTTATAATTAGTGTTAAAAATAGTATTAATAGATTTAACATCTAATTCTTTAAAAGCTTTGACAAATGTATCTTTGTCAGTATTCATTACTTTTTGAACAAATTGTAATAGTTTAAATGAAATTTCTTTTTCATTATAACCTTTATCTCCGCCAATAATTAAATTTAAATTACTAGGGTCTATTTCATATGTTAAATCAAATAAAGCTGGATGTTTTTCACCATGAGCACCTTTATAACTAGCAGTGGCTTTGAGGGATCCACTATGTCCTATCTTTTTGGCTGTTATATTGTCATAGATAAATTCAGCGGCTATACCTACTTCATCATGACCTCTTTTTTCAGCATCTTTGGCTTTATTTGAACTTATTACTAATAATATTCCTATAGCTAATAAGGCTATAACTACTAAAGTTATTATAAAAATAATTGTTTTCTTATTTTTCATCACAATCACCCTATTTTCATTATATAACAAAAAAAGAGAGATTAACACTCTCTTTTAACCTTCTAGACACTTAGATAAGCCAATTAATGTACAGGCTTTTTGTTTTGTTTCAGAAGATTGATTATAAGTAAATTCAACATACATACGTAACGTGCCACTGCGCTCTTTTACGTCGCCATACTTAGAATAGTTATATCCTAAGATAGTATAGAAGTTATCGGTGATATTAATGTAGATATCTTTTTTATTATTAGTATTATCAACAATAATATATCCTTTTATATCTTTATACTTGTCAGTTATTTTTTGAATATCATATACATATCCTGATTGATTTAGATTCATATTAGATATCTTTTCTTTAGCTTGTTTTAATATATCATTTACCATTTCGGTAAAGGAAGCTGTTGTTCGTTTATTAGATTTCTTTAAAGTACCAAATAAAGTACATTCTTTTTTAGTATAAGAAGTACATAAATTTACTTCATTTATTTTATCTGCTTCAGATTTATTATAAGATTTAATATTACCACTCTTTAATTCATTATCAGAATCAAAGTCTAATAACATTACTTTATCACTATAAATATTATAAATATATTTAATAAAACTATAATCTGTAGCATCAATAATAACAATACCTCTATAAGATGAATTTAAGTCATTTAAAGGAACAGAAGTTATGTTTAAAGTATATATACCTTTTGTTTCAATACCATTAACTGATTGGACTTTTTTAACTACAGCGTCTTTGATAATTTTAAAGTCTTCGACAAATAATTCTTTATCAGTTAAATTAGTTTCAACACTTATAATTCCTTTGACAATAGTATTAGATAAAGTATTATTAGATAATATTTCAACTTTAAAGAATATGGCAGATTCAGGATTAACAGCAAGATTATAATAAAGAGTTTGATCTTCGATTAATGCGTCTTTATCTAAAGATAGTTTTTCATATTTTTCACCATCGTTAGAGAAAGATATAGTATATGTAACATCTTTATTACTAATATATGATTCTTTAAATTTTAAAGAGAAAGCAACAGTCTCTTTATTATTATTAGTTACTTTTAATAATTTAGTTATTTTATTACCATATTGTAATTCTTCATCAATCATATTACCTTGAAAATAAGCAATAGTTAATTCTTTTTTATTTATTTGTTTTTTATCAATAACATCTTTAGCTTTAGTATCAATCGTAGGTTTTTTAGGCTCCATATAATTGGTAGTAATAAAATAATAACATGATAAAACTAAAAGAATACCTAAACAAATAATTATGAATATCTTCTTTATCATATTATTCACCCAATATAATTATATAATATTTAAATAAAATAAAAAAGTGAATATATTATTCACCTTTATAATCTTCGAGAAAATGTGGCCCTTTATGACCTTCATCATCAGGTTCATCTCTTAGTAAGTCATTATAGTTTTGTTGTCTTAATGCTTCATAAGTCATTATAGCAACGGTATTAGATAAATTAAGAGCACGAACGTTATTAGTCATAGGCATACGCATACAATGGTCTAAATGGTCTTTTAGATATTTAGGATCAATACCTGTAGACTCTTTACCAAAGACAAAATAGATATTTTCTTTAGGATTACTATAATCAAATGAAGTATGTGGTTTATGACCATATCTAGTTAAATAGTAAAATGTACCTTTATTCTTGGAATAAAAATCTTCCATATTCTCATATATGTGATATTCACATTTATCTATATAATTAACACCACTTCTTTTGATATCTTTTTCTTCCATAGAAAAACCTAATGGTTTTATTAAATGTAATACAGAATTAGTAGCTACACATGTACGCATAATATTTCCAGTATTTTGTGGTATTTCTGGTTCAAATAAAACAATATTAATCATATTATCACTTCCAGTTATTAATTATAACATAAAAAAAGCAAGTATTAACTTGCTAATTCATAACTATCAATTATTCTTTGGAAATCACCATCATATAATAAATGATCTGTTGAATCAATAACTAAGACTGGTTCACTTTCATCGTAATAGATTACTGCAGGAACTTTATTAATAGTTTTACTATTTTTAAGTCCTAAACTATCATTTATTTTATCAAGATAATTTTCTTCGAGCATAAGATTAGATACATCTAAATAAATAACATTATCCATTAAATTATATTTATTTAATAATTTCTTTATTTTCTTTTCATTATTATAAACTTTTTCATCTTTCTTATAACTAATAACAAAGAAAGTATCAGATGGCATATCAATTGAAGCATCTTTTAAATCATCAAGAGTTATTTCTTTAGTAGCTAATGGTGATTCACTAATAATATTATCATGCATAATATTATGAATATTATAAAAAGCAAAACATGCGCAAATAATTAGGACTGTTAAACCTAATAATATTAAATAATTTCTTTTAGGTATCTCTCTTAACTTAGCCACACGTTCGCCTTCTCTCATTTTAATTTTATCATTTAACTTAAATAATCTCAACAAAAAAGACTAAATAATTAGTCCTTTTAAAATCTAAAGTAAATAAATGGATTATATGAATTATTAATTAAGAATGATATAGATAATAACAATAATCCAATTAAAATAATATCAGTAATAATACCATATATAATATTATCTTTATATTTTTCATTTAGTTTATTAAAAATTGGGAAACTAAAGATTAAACCAATAATAATAAATGGTATATAACTAATTAGATTAAAGTTATTAGTTAAGAAGGAAGTAAAACCACCCCATTTAAATGTAAATATATTTTTAAATATAGATTTAAGAGTATGTAGATTCTCTACCCTAAATATTAACCAACCAATATTAATAATAATAAAAGCATATAACCAATTAATAAACTTAGGTAATTTATCTAATAATTTGTGTAAGAATTCTTTTTCTAATAATAATATTAGACCATAGAATAATCCCCATAACAAGTAATTCCATGAAGCACCATGCCATATACCGGTTAATGCCCATACAACTAAGATATTTCTAATCCATTTTAGTTTAGATACACGATTGCCTCCAAGTGGTATATAAACATAGTCTCTAAACCAACTAGATAATGATATATGCCATCTATGCCAGAAGTCAGTAATACTAGTAGCTAAATATGGATAATTAAAGTTTTCATTAAAGGTAAAACCAAATATCGAACCTAAACCAATAGCCATATCACTATAACCAGAGAAATCAAAATATATTTGGAGTGTATATGCTAAAGTACCTAATAAAATAATAGGAACACTATATTTAGTTACACTACTAGTATTAAATATAGCATCGGCAATTACCGCTACATTATTAGCAATTATTACTTTTTTAGCTAAACCAACAATAAAACGACGCATTCCCATACTAACTTTATCGATAGTACATTGACGATTATCTAATTCTTTTTCAATAGTTTGATATCTAACAATTGGACCTGCGATTAATTGAGGGAATAAAGATATATAAGTTGCTAATTTAAAAATATTCTTTTGAACTTTAACCTTACCGTGATAAACATCTATAACATATGATAAGATTTGGAAAGTATAAAAACTTATACCTATTGGCAATGTGAATTTAAAATTTTCGATATTAGCACCGATTATCGGATTTAAATTACCTAATATAAAATTTAAATATTTAAAGAATATTAATAAACCAATATTAAATATAATTGATATTATTAAATATATTTTTTTATTCTTCTTATATTTGTTAATTAATATAGCAAAGAAATAATTAACAAGTATTGATATTATCATTAAGATAATATATTTTGGTTCACCCCAAGAATAGAATATTAGTGACGCAACCAATAATACATAATTACGATATTTATCCTTAGTTATGAAATATATTCCTATTAAAATGGGAAGAAATATAATCAAGAATGTTAAACTACTAAATAACATTAAGATCTCCTCCAATTCAATATAAAATTACCACCAAGTATATAATCATCATCAAACAATACTAATACTTTAGAAATATTATTATCTTTAATATATTTCTTTACATCAAAGTCTTTATAATATCTTAAGTCAATAACATATGTATTCTTAAAATGAGAAGCAATTAAATTATTTACAGAGTTAGAGAATGAATTAGATAATATAAGTAAATTTTCTTTTGAATCATTATCAAATTTAAATACTACTTCTTCATAATCCCAACCATAATATTTACCATAATGGTTAATATATTTGTTTTTATTATATTTATTACTATCATATAATTCCATATTACCATATGGTTGATCTGTTATATCAAAACTGGAATAATAATCTGGTAAGTCATATTTATATACTGTGAACTTTTCTTTAAAATTATAGAATCTTGAATTACGAGCTAATGAACCAAAATAATCAATATTATATGTTTTTTCTTGGATAGGTTTTAAAGGTTGACCAGGAATGTTAAGTAATTTATGAATGGCTTTATATCCTTCATATGAGCCTTTATGATTCCAATGATGATCGGTTTTGTAAAAATGATTTTTATATTCTTCAAAACTATTAAAGGTTAATTCATCAATATGATAGTTACCGGTCATGTGTTCTTTAAAATAATCTAAAACATTAATTACTTGTTTATTCTTTTTAAAGTTATAATTCTCAGATGTTTGAACATAATAATAATAAACATCACTAATATCATTTAAGCGTGAATATGAGTAAGTTAAAGTTAATAAGCGATCATTAAAATTAGTTATATCTCTTGTATAACCATATATTAAATAGTCATTACAATCAAAAGTATAAGCTTTAGCTTTACTCTTACCTTTACCAACATATAAATAATTATTTTCACATATTTCTTTATTAGTTAAAAAAGCAGTATGAAGATTAAATAATGTTGGCATATTCTTTTTTATAGTTCCAGATAATACTATTTGATCCATAATAGTTTTTTCTAAATGATCTTGATAAGAATTATCGAGATAATCTTTATAAGAAAAATGTTTAAATCTATTTAAGTTTCTGGCTTCTGGTATAGATTTTATTTTTTCTTCGGTAAAAAGAGAGGCAAAACCTCCAAAAAGAATTAACATAAAAACAATTATGAATACGATATTTCTTTTTTTCATTTTGTCATCTCCTTTTTTATATAGAAA
>JAEEGL013603473.1_pt1 | contig 65360 bp, 64 predicted proteins | sample 9134231 | NCBI WGS metagenome assembly JAEEGL01 (sample SAMN16246548, study PRJNA631951) | gut metagenome | biome: gut microbiome; feature: rumen; material: fiber-attached | host: Bos | place: Iran: Karaj | collected 2018-10
CATAATTTGCTTCTGTAGCTCAGTTGGTAGAGCAGAGGACTGAAAATCCTCGTGTCGTTGGTTCGATTCCGACCGGAAGCACCACAAGCGGGTTTAGCTCATCTGGTAGAGCGCCACCTTGCCAAGGTGGAGGTAGCGAGTTCGAGCCTCGTAACCCGCTCCATTTTTTATCTCGGCGCCTTAGCCAAGTGGTAAGGCAGCAGTCTGCAAAACTGCTATGCTCCAGTTCAAATCTGGAAGGCGCCTCCAAAGCGGAAAAGCAGAGTAGTCATACTCTGCTTTTCTGTTGTATAATTCACGTATCGTATCAGCACATTGGAAAGAGGGACGACAGTATGCTCAAATCGATCTATACATGTACAAATTGCGGGTCGACTACCACAAAATGGTATGGTCGTTGTCCTTCCTGTGGTGAGTGGAATACGCTTGAAGAAAGCACGATGGAAGTGGGGAAACGCTCTTCTTCTGCAGTGAAGGGAAGCACGAAAACGATACCGTTGTCAGATGTGGACGGAGTAGATGAGATCCGTTATACGACAGGTATCGCAGAACTGGACCGGGTACTTGGCGGGGGCATCGTCAGAGGAGGTGTCGTTCTGCTCGGAGGTGAACCAGGATCCGGTAAGTCTACACTGCTTCTTCAGATGTGTTCCCACATCTGCGATACAGCTACTGTTCTGTATGTTTCAGGCGAAGAATCGGCAAGACAGATAAAACTGAGAGCGAATAGGATCGGTGTGAATTCCAGTCAGCTGCTGATTGCCAACGAGACCAATGTGGAAAAGATCAATTCGCTGATTCAGAACGAAAAACCGGACCTTTGCATCATCGATTCGATTCAGACCATGGAAATCGATGGTGTCAGTTCTTCCGCAGGTAGCATCGTTCAGGTGAGAGAATGTGCTTCCGCACTTACGAGAACTGCAAAATCGCTGGGAATCCCGATTTTTATCGTTGGACACGTGAATAAGGATGGTGCGATTGCGGGACCGAAGGTAATGGAGCATATCGTTGATACGGTTTTGTATATTGAAGGCGATCGGTACCTCGCTTTGCGTGTTCTCCGATCAGTGAAAAACAGATTCGGCTCCACGAACGAGATAGGGATCTTCGATATGACTGACAAGGGATTGGTTCCGGTTTCCAATCCCAGCATGATCCTTCTGGAAGGAAGAAATGATTCTCTGTCTGGAAACTGTCTCACTTGTATTATGGAAGGAACGCGTCCGATCGTTGCGGAGATACAGTCTCTGACATCAAAAACTGCGTTCTCAGTTCCCAGAAGAACCGCTGATGGATACGACTACAATCGTGCAAACCTGATTATTGCGGTTTTGGAAAAGAGGGCGGGATATTATATCAACGGATTGGATGTCTATCTGAATGTGACCGGCGGAATAAGACTGGACGAGACTGCAAGCGACCTTGCTGTTGCTATTAGTATCGTTTCTTCAATACTCGATAAAACTCTACCTGCCGGGACTGTGGCTTTCGGGGAAGTGGGGCTCGGGGGAGAGATCAGGAGCGTCAGAGATCCAAGCATCCGTGTCAAGGAGCTGGAGAAGCTCGGCTTTGAAACCGTGATACTACCGAATGCAAATTTGAAAAAAATGAATCCGAATGAATACAATATCAATCTTGTCGGCGTATCCAACATTAAAGAAATCAGTAAATTGCTGCATTGAGAGTGTAAAGAGAACGAAGTCCTGGACCGAAAAATACCGGTTCAGGACTTGTCATATTCAGGGGGATGATGGTAAAATTCTTATATAACAATTTCGCTAAATGAAAGTTTAGCGAACTGGAGGGGAGTTTTGAACGGATTTTTACTCCTTCTCAGGTGTTCTTTACCTGTATCTATCGTGTTTACGTATACAACATCCGTATCAATCATTATCAGTATTATTTGATAATTATTTATTTTTCTGTTTTTAACTGAAAGGTCCTGCTAATGAAATATGATGGCTGTCCTCCCGTGATTCGCGAATTTCTTTTATATCTGGAAACGATCCGTAATCTTTCACAACGTACGGTTCTTGCATATTGGATTGATCTTCGAACTTTCTTCCGATATATGTATCGCTCCCGCGGATTTGTATCAGATGATACTCCGTTTGAAGAGATCCGGATTGATGATCTGTCTCTCGACTTTGTGGGATCTATCACACAGATGGACGTATATGAATTTCTTCATTTTGTCATGACTGACAAAGATAACAGTGCCAGTACCCGTTCCAGGAAGATCTCTGCTCTTCGGTCATATTTTAAGTACTTAACTATTAAAGTCCATAAACTGGAGAATAATCCTGTAAAAGATCTTGAGGTTCCTGCATTGAAAAAAACTTTGCCTAAGTATCTGTCATTGGATGAGGCCATCGCTTTGCTTGGCACCGTAGACGGTGAATTTGCTTCAAGGGACTACTGCATACTTACCCTATTCCTTAACTGCGGAATGCGTCTTTCTGAATTATGCGGAATCAACGTTCTTGATCTGCATGAGGAGACAATCACGATTACAGGCAAAGGCAATAAAGAAAGACAGGTTTATCTGAATCCAGCGTGCAAAAAAGCAATCGCGCGTTATTTTAGGGACAGGAACAGCCGCACATATGCCAAAAAGGACAGGCAGGCGCTCTTCCTGAGCAGAACCGGGAGCAGACTGACACCTCGCAGGGTTGAACAGATCGTGAACGGATATCTGCAGAAAGCTGGGCTTGACGGTCAGGGATATACTGTTCACAAACTCCGTCACACGGCTGCAACTTTAATGTACCGTTACGGCGATGTGGACATTCTTACTCTAAAAGAGATTCTTGGTCACGCACATACTTCCACCACAGAGATCTATACGCATCTGGATGACAGAAGACTTAAAGAGGCAGCCGACGCCTCCCCGCTTTCTAATCAGGAACTGAACATAAAAAAAGGAGCCGAATAGGCTCCTTTTTACTCTTTTATTTCTTCTCGGCTTTTTCTTTCGTTGCGTTAGCGTTAAGATCAAGTTTTTCAACTTCCTGAACAGCCATTTTCATGATGCGCATCTTTGTACGGTCGGGACCTGTCTCAATGAGGAGCGTATCGTCCTTGATGCTTACAACACGACCTACGATGCCGCCAATCGTGGTGATGCCGTCACCGACTTCGATGCTGGCGCGCATTTCTGCCTGCTGTTTCTCACGTGTGCGCTGGGGACGGATGACCATGAAATACATCATCAGCAGCATGACGCCCAGCAAAACGAATGAATAGTAGTTTTCGAAACCGGAAGCGGTTGTCAGTAATAGATTCATTTGATATCCTCCAAATCTCAATTGAGTAGATTATATATCAGATTATTGATTCCGACAAGGCAGTCAGATTCTTTGATCTAAACGGTTCGCATATTCACTCACGAATTCAGCATAACGGGTTTCGTCAAGCGCTTTTCTGATTTCTTCCATCAGGTGATTATAGAAATACAGATTATGCATGACGCACAACCGAAGGGCAAGCATTTCCTTGGCTTTCACAAGATGATGAATATAGGCTCTGGTGAAGCCATGCGCACATACAGGACAATCACAGTTTGGATCGATCGGCCGCTCGTCAAGCTCGTATTTCTGGTTATTGATGTTAAGAATGCCGTCCCATGTAAACAGATGCCCATGACGTCCGTTTCGTGCAGGCATGACACAATCGAACAGATCGACACCAAGTTCAACGGAACGAATGATGTTGCCCGGTGTACCGACGCCCATCAAATACCGGATTTTATCAGCCGGCGCATAAGGCTCAACGATATCGATGATGTGATACATCTCTTCCGTGGGCTCTCCGACAGCCAATCCACCGATTGCATATCCATCGCAGTTCAGTTTAGCGATCTCTTTCATGTGCTCGATGCGCAGATCTTCAAAAGTGGCACCTTGGTTGATCCCAAACAGTAACTGATTGGGATTCAGCGCATCAGGAGCAGCATTGTTTTCTCTCATTGCATCCTGACAGCGAACGAGCCACCGATAGGTCCTCTCTACAGATCTTGAGGCATAATCATAGGTTGCCGGATTCTGTACACATTCATCAAAAGCCATAGCAATCGTGCTTCCGAGTCTTGACTGGATGCGTATACTTTCTTCTGGCCCAATGAATATCCTTCTTCCGTCTACGTGTGAGTTAAAGGTGACACCTTCTTCTTTAATGTTGCGCAATTTCGCTAAAGAAAAAACCTGAAAACCACCGCTGTCTGTCAGTACAGGACCGCTCCATTTCGCTAAATTCCGAATGCCACCCAATTGATGAATCTTTTCTTCCCCTGTTCGGACATGCAGATGATATGTGTTGGCAAGCATTACCTGGCATCGAACGCTTTCAAGGTCTACAGATGATAAGGCACCTTTAATAGCCCCTGCTGTGGCGACATTCATGAATGCCGGCGTTTCAAAATCTCCGTGAACCGTGTGAAAGTGTCCCCTACGGGCTCTTCCCTCTTTTTTTATCAGTGTGAACATACGCTTCTCTCTGTAATGAAAAATAATTGAGTTATAAAATCAGCATTGCGTCACCAAAACTGAAAAAACGATAACGTTCTTCAACTGCATGGTGATATGCGTTCATTGTGTTTTCATATCCTGCGAAAGCACTGACAAGCATGATCAAAGTGCTTTCGGGCAAATGAAAATTCGTAATGAGCCCGTCCATCACTTTAAACTCATATCCGGGATAGATAAAAATACTGGTATCTTCATGACAGGCGCAGATTTTTCCGTGTTTCTGATATACAGATTCTACAGTCCTGCACGAGGTGGTACCGGTACAGATCACCCTACGGCCGTCCTCTTTCGCGCTCTGAATAATCTGAGCGTTTTTTTCATCAATGGAATAGGATTCCGTATGCATGATGTGCTGAGTAATATCTTCCTCTTTGACAGGACGGAATGTGCCTAAACCAACATGAAGTGTCACTTCTGCGATCTGAACGCCCATTCCTCTGACTTTATCGAGAAGTTCTTCTGTAAAGTGGAGACCTGCAGTCGGGGCGGCGGCAGATCCAAGAGGCTTGGCATAGACTGTCTGGTAGTCATCCTTATTCTCGAGTTTCCTCGTGATATACGGCGGAACGGGCATTTCACCGAGCTTATCCAGGATCTCAAAGAAATTCATGCTTTCAGGATAATCGAAATCCACGATGCGCTTGCCGTCAATCAGATACTCTCCGACGATTGCTGTAAGTATTTCTCCAATAGTCACCTGAGTTCCGGGTTTCAGCCTTTTTCCCGGACGAACAAGGCATTCCCATTGTTTGACACCAAGCTGTTTGAGCAGCAGTATCTCGATATGAGCGCCGGACTCTTTCTGACCGAGCAATCTCGCTGGAATAACTTTGCTGTTGTTGATCACAAGAACGTCGCCCTGTTTCAGATATTCCGGAAGGTCTGAGAAGACCCTGTCCTCCATCACGGATCCGGATCTGCTCAAGTATAACATCCGGGAACTATCTCTGGGAAAGACCGGTGTTTGGGCAATCAGTTCTTCCGGAAGATCATAATAAAATTCCGATTTATTCATAATTCAACCTCTTACACATAGACCAAAATATTATATTTACTAAGGGAAATCTTTGCAAGTTCAAATGGATTTGATCGCGGTGAGGATTCCTTTGGACGGTCAGTGATGATTAGCCATAAATCGTGGTTCTGTCCTGTATTTACGATAGAAGAATGATTCAATATTTTGATAACTATGGATTGAATGGACTCGTTGTTCTGTGCTATTATGTTTACGATTTGGATTTATTGCAAAGGGATACGAATTATGGAAAATTTTGTGTATGAACTGTTTGGAAACCTTCTTAACCTGGATGTAAAGATGGTCATCATGTGGATCATCGGAGGTATTCTGATCTACCTTGCGATTGCGAAGGAGATGGAGCCTTCCCTCCTCCTCCCCATGGGATTTGGAGCGATCCTTGTAAACCTGCCCATGTCCGGGGTAATCACTCAGATTATCGACGGAGAGCCTGAGGTCGGCGCTTTTGATGTTTTGTTTAACGCCGGTATTGCCAATGAGCTCTTCCCCTTGATCCTATTCATCGGAATCGGTGCGATGATCGACTTCGGTCCTCTGCTCTCGAATCCGAAGCTGATGCTCTTCGGCGCTGCTGCACAGTTCGGTATCTTCTTTACCCTGAGCATGGCAAGCCTGTTTGGATTCAGCATGCAGGATGCTGCTTCAATCGGTATCATTGGTGCTGCAGACGGTCCTACAGCCATCTTCGCAGCGAACTATTTCAATTCCAACTACAAAGGCGCGATTTTTGTTGCGGCATATTCGTACATGGCGCTTGTCCCGATTGTCCAGCCGCCTGTTATCAAGGCGCTCACTTCCAGAAAAGAGCGTCTGATCCGCATGGCATATGAGCCGAAATCTGTTTCTCAGACCACGAAAATCCTGTTCCCGATCATTATCTCGATCGTTGTCGGTCTGGTTGCTCCCCGCTCTGTAGCGCTTATCGGATTCCTGATGTTCGGTAACCTGATCCGCGAGTGCGGTGTTCTGAATGGACTCTCTGCTTCTGCACAGAATGAACTGGCCAATCTTGTTACTATTTTCCTGGGAATCACAGTTGCTACTCAGATGCACGCTGAAAAATTCCTGCGTGCAGAGACTCTTATGATCATGGGCCTCGGCCTGATTGCGTTTGTTTTCGATACTGCTGGCGGCGTCATGTTCGCGAAACTGGTTAACCTGTTCCTCCCTGAAGGAAAGAAACTGAATCCGATGATCGGAGCAACCGGTATTTCCGCGTTCCCGATGTCAGCGCGTGTCGTTCATAAAATGGGACTTGCTGAAGACAATCAGAACTTCCTGCTTATGCAGACCATCGGTGTCAATGTTTCCGGACAGATCTGCTCTGTTATTGCAGGCGGTATCGTCATGAACTTAGTTTCGAGAGGATAATGATATGAGTATTAATGTTCCTGCTTTTCTTGCCAGTCTGTTGATCATGGTTAAAGGGATGATTGGTATCTTTGCCGTCATCGCAATCATTTATTTGAGCACAGTTATCCTGAACAACGTATTTAAGGGCAACTGAATCGCGTTAAGAATCAATCCGGAGCAGTTCTTCCGAACTGCTCCTTTTTCTTTACTGGCAAATTGAAAATGCCTCTTATCTCTCCCATGAGGATCCGATAAGAGGCACATAATCATTTTTGGAAGAAAACGTATTCTCTAAAATATCTCTATCTCTGGAATCAGTCTTTGTACAGGTGAATCATTCCTGCTTTATGCATCTCCTGCAATACGACCAGCGTGATTGGAACTGCAAACATACCCGGCAATCCATATATCCGCAAACCGACATACAAACAGATTAAAGCCAGAACCGGATGAAGACCTACTCTTTGTCCGACTATTCTGGGTTCCGTAAACTGCCTGACGATCTGCATAACGATGAAGCCTATGAGAAGAATCAGGGCCTGAATGTATTTCCCAGCTATCACGTCGATTATCATCCAGGGAATCATAATCGTAGAAGTACCAACGATCGGCATAATGTCAAAGACTGCGATGCCGGCCGCAGTAAGTATCGGATTCTCAACTTTTGCAATCAACATGAGAATAGACAATTCACAGAAAGTAATCAGCAGGATGATGAGATAGGACAGCAGATATTTGCCTATCGTGTTCAGAGAGAGTTTCTTAAAGTGGACACAGAAGTTGAAGACGTCATCGCTCATCTGTTTCTTGATGAAAGCAACAATATTGTCATAATCAAACGAAATAAAGTATGAAGAGATGATGATCATCAGAAGTTTCATCAGCAGTGAGGGCAGATTTGATACGAAATTCGTCGTAAAGGAGACGATTCTGACGGAGACTGTTGTAACCAGATTGCCAAGAGAAGAAAGGATACTGTCGGCGGTAGACTGCAGAACTGATCCGATAGTAGGTCCGAGGTCATCAATGATGTCATAGTGCTCATACCATTGAAGAACATAGGAGATGTACGGTTCGACGTTATTTGAGTAAAGCGACGGTAATTTAACAAAAACAACCTTTGCCCAGTCGACCAGACGGAATCCAAGAATGACGAGCGTCAGAACAAGGATCGCAATCACGACAGTAATCGTGATAATTGAACACATCTTTTTGTTCATCCCTGACCGCTCGGAAAGCTTTGCGATGGGACGATGAAATGCATAGGCAATCACGAATCCCACGAAAAACGGCATTACATAAGGAAAAGCATATTTCATGAATACCATTATCAGAAGAACGATCACGCCATAATATGCAGTATAGACAAGAAATTTGATGGGCTTTTCCAACGTCAGTGACCTCCAAGCTTATTAGATAGAGTAAGCATCTCCTGAGCATTCTGAAGTGCAATGTCTGTAATATTCTCTCCGGAGATAATGCGCGCCAATTCTTTGATACGCTGTTTACCGTTCAATTCGGAAACAGTGGTATATGTTCTGCCATTTCTGACAGTCTTTTCAATAAGCAGATGCTGATCAGCATAAGAGGCAACCTGAGCAGAGTGAGTGACGCAGATAACCTGATGTGTCTGAGCGGTCTGAGATAGTTTGACCCCTATTTTTTGCGCGCCGGAACCGGAAACGCCGGTGTCGACTTCGTCAAAGATCAGCGTCGGAATGCCGTCTTTATCAGCCAGAACACACTTGATTGCAAGCATGATTCTGGCCATTTCGCCGCCGGACGCAATTTTTGAGAGAGATTTAGGCTTTTCTCCAGGGTTGGTGGAAATCAGAAACTCTATGCTGTCGATACCGATGGGTGTCAGTTCGCGGGTGTGAGAACTGGAAAGCGCCAATTCCACAGACGGCATATTCAGATAAGTCAATTCGTCTTTCAATTGCCCGGAAAACCTTGAAAATGCTTCCAGGCGGCGTTTCGATAGAAGCTGTGCCTTTTCTAGAGTGACCGATTTTTTCTCTTTAAATCTGGTTTTTAACTGCTCCAGCAGTTCATCGGACGTTTCGATCCGAGACAATTCCTTCTCTGCGGCTTCCCTGTATTTCAGAATGTCTTCGCAGGTTCCTCCGTATTTCCTCTCGAGACGGTGAAGAAGATCCAGACGATCCTCTATCTCATTCAGTCTGTTCGGATCGTAGTCAAAACCAGGCAACATCTGCTGAACCGATTCCACTATGTCATTCAACTCATAATATACATCGGAAATTCTTTTTCTAAGAGAATCGATCTCAGTTGAAAGCCCTTCAAGCTTTTCTAATTCATTTGATGCAAGAAGGACACTGCTGACCGGACTTCCGGAGTATGTGTCATTCTCATCCGTAAGGCTTATAACTTCAAGCAGCGCGGAAGTAATTTTTTCAGAGTTCTTCATCAGATTCCGCTGGGACTGAAGATCTTCTTCCTCTCCTGCCTGTATGGCTGCGGTATCGATCTCATTGATCTGGTAGCGGAGATAATCCATTCGATTCGCTTTTTCCGCTTCATCCAAACTGAGTTTATTGATTTCTTTCTGAATATCCAATAATTCTGAAAATGAAACCTGATAGTCTGCCACTTCATCCTGAAGATCGGCATATTTATCCAAGACAAAAACATGGCGTTCCGGATCCAGCAGTTCCTGATTATCCAGCTGACCGTGAATATTTACTAGATTCTGGCACAGCTCACGGACGGTAGCTGCAGTTGCGGGTCTTCCGTTGATACGGCAGGTGCTTCTTCCTTCAGAGAACACTTCTCTGGACAGAACAAGTTCACCTTCGACGTCGTATCCCTGTTCACAGAGTGAGCGTAAGAGTTCATCGGGAATATGGTCGAAGAAAGCATATATAACCGCTTTATCAGCACCGCTGCGAACGATCTCTTTATTTGTGCGGTTGCCAAGAATGGCATTGATGGAATCGATCAGAATCGATTTCCCTGCGCCAGTCTCACCGGTAAGAACATTAAAGTGCTCACGGAAAGAGACGACGGCCTTCTCAATGACCGCAACATTTTCAATCTGCAGTTCTCGTAACATCAGCGATAACTCCGAATGCTTAATCAGCAATCTGATCCAGACTTGAATGTGCACTTTCTACAACTGTCTGGATATCAAAATAATTACTTTCCGAGCCTTTCTTAACATAGGCAAGGAACTCTATATTGCCTTTTGGCCCCTTGATTGGTGAGAAATCCAGCGCAAGGATTCCGAACCCCATATCAATCAGAGAATGAATTATATCGGAAACGACTTCCAGATGGACAGTTTTATCCCGTATGACACCGTTCTTCCCGACCTTGCTTTTTCCGGCCTCAAACTGCGGTTTGATAAGGATGACACCTTCTCCGCCATCATGCAGAAGCGCAAAAACAGCAGGAAGAATCAATTTGACGCTGATAAAGGAAACATCCATCGAAAAGAAATCAAGTGCATCCGGAATCGTTTCCTCGCTCAGATAACGGGCATTAGTGCGTTCAAGACAAACGACTCTGGGGTCATTTCTCAGTGACCACGCAAGCTGACCGTAACCTACGTCGACAGCATATACTTTCGATGAACCATGCTGAAGCATGCAGTCGGTAAAGCCGCCCGTTGATGCCCCGATATCCGCACAGATGCATCCGTTGAGAGAAAGGCCGTATTTCTTTATCGTCTTTTCCAGTTTAAGGCCGCCGCGACTGACATACCTCAGTTCTTCAGCGATCCGGATTTCGGCTGTTTCGTCTATGCTGGTTCCCGCCTTCTCGCATTTTTGACCGTTAACATATACGCTCCCTGCCATAATCAGGGCTTTTGCTTTTTCTCTGCTCTCAGAAAGGCCCTTTTCAACGAGCAGAACATCAAGTCTCTTTTTCATCAGACGTTTCCTTGAGGTAACGATAGATTGAATTGGCATCAAGACCATACAACTCTTTTTGCCTGTCAACAGAAGCCTGCATGATACGATTTCCGTCAATCGCGATAATGTCAAATTGAGGTCCTGTTGATATTGTGGCTTTGAGCTGTTCCCCTATTCCGCCCCTATATGAACCCTCTTCGACGAACAGCACGCGTTTATAGGTTTTTATCAAGTCGATTGCTGTCTCAGGGAGAGGAATGATCATGTTCAGCTTCAGAATGTCACAGTGGATTCCGTTTCCGTCGAGCATATTTGCAGCCTTCTGAACTTCAGCTAATTCCCTTCCGTAGGTAATGATCAGGGTCTTTGCATTATCGTGAGGACAACGGATAAGATCCCAATCCTTGCCTGTGCAGACATAATCGGAAAGGAGCTGGTCCTCTTTTCCGCGCGGGTAGCGGATCGCTTTTGGGCCGGACGTCCGTATAAGTTTGTTCATCCAGTAGATCAGTTCTGAATAGTTGGATGGAGAGACAACATGGAAGTTTTTAAGTACGGAGAGGAGCGCCACATCATAAATGCCTTGATGGGTCTCACCATCGTCACCGACGAAGCCGGCGCGGTCAATTGCAAGCAAGATATTGCTGTCGTTCAGACATATATCATGTACTAGCTGGTCGAAACATCTTTGAAGGAAAGTGGAGTATACGCAAAAGACAGGTTTTTTTCCGCCCTTGGCAAGACCGGAAGAGAACGTAACTGCATATTCTTCAGCAATTCCGACATCAACGAATCTGTCCTTGTGGGAATGGTAGAAGTATTGGAGACCGGTTCCATACTTCATTGCCGCTGTGACAGCAAATACGGATTGATCCTGATCAGCAATCCGGTTCAACTCTCTCCCGAAAGTATTGGAGAAACTATCGGCAAGAGAAATGTCCGGGTTACCCTTCTCAAGGTCAAAACTTCCTACGCCGTGATAAGCACCAGGATTCTTTTCGGCCAGTGTGTACCCTTTTCCCTTCTGAGTAATGACATGGACAAAATACGGACCGTTCGATGTCCTGGACAACTGGGAGAAAATCTTAGTCATCTCAGGAAGATCATGCCCGTCGATTGGCCCCACATAGTTGAAACCGAACTCCTCGAACATTGTTCCGTCGAACAGTTTCCGCCGGAAAGATGTTTTCAGGTTAGTGATCAGGGTTTCTGTCGGCTGTCCGATTACAGGAACACGGTGCAGGACTTTCTTGACATTGTCTTTTAATTGGATGTAGTTTTCAGTGTTCCGCAATCCCATCAGGTACTGTGAAACACGGCCAACACTTTTGGAGATTGACATAGAGTTGTCATTAAGGACGACAATGAGGTCCTTGAGTTCGGTATTGATATTATTCATCGCTTCATAAGCGAGGCCACCGGTAAGTGCTCCGTCGCCTATGACCGCAATCGTCTTTGAGCAGTTACCGGAAGCCTTTTTTGCCGTGGCGAGCCCAATTGCCTGCGCAATAGACGTACTGGCGTGTCCTTCGATAAAGGAATCGAAGATGCTTTCGGAAGGCTTCGGAAATCCTGAGATCCCATTTTCCTTGCGTAGCGTACTGAATTCTTCTTTCCGTCCTGTCAGCATTTTGTATGGATAACACTGGTGACCGACATCAAAGATAATGGTGTCAGATGGAACATTAAAGGCGCTCAGCAAGGCGACCGTTAACTCAACCACACCGAGATTGGAAGCCAAATGGCCTCCGTTTTGGGAAACGATTTCCACCATCTCGTCACGGATTTCATTGCATAGTTGCAACTTTTCAGATGGCTGAAGTTTTTTCAGGTCTACAGGTGAATTGATCGAATCTAATACTTTCGTCATTTAATCCGCACCAACAGTTGCATGGCGTACCATTTCAGCGCGTCACTGTCACTGAAACAATTCAAAGCCAGGCAAGCTTCCTGTGTTTTTTTTATAGCAGTTTCCCTTGAACGGCCTATGCCATAGAGGGAAACATACGTCTTTTTTTCGTTTTTTTCATCGCTGCCAATTGTTTTTCCAAGTACTTCAGCGGAGCTGGTAACATCCAGAATGTCATCGACAATCTGGAATACCTCCCCCGTTTTTTCGGCGAAAGTGCGCAGCGCTTCAAGTTTTTCCTCTTCTTCCAGTCCCGCACAGACAGCGCCCATCAGTACTGCTGCCACAATCAGTTTTCCGGTTTTATACTGATTGATCTCCTCGAGCTGAATCTGTCCCTTTTCCGTCTGCAGATCCATCTCCTGCCCATGGATCATGCCTTTATTTCCCGCAGCATCTGAAAGAACGGCAATCAGTTTTCTGACTGAAGCCGGATCGGGAATCAGAGCGATCTGAGAGAACGCTTCTGTAAGCAGAGCATCTCCTGCAAGGAGAGCGGTTGCTTCTCCGAATTGTTTGTGGCAGGAAGGCCTTCCTCTTCTGAGATCATCGTCATCCATACACGGGAGGTCATCGTGGATCAGGGAATATGTATGTATCATTTCCAGAGCGGCCGCTGCAGGAACCGCATTCCCGTGCTCACCCGAAAGCATATCACAGGTCAAGAACAACAGAGCCGGACGGATTCGCTTCCCTCCTGCCAACAGAGAATAACGCATTGCCTCTCCCACCGAACCCGGCTGGTTCTCTGTTACCCTTAGAAGATACTCATTGATTTCCAGAATATATTGATCGATTACATCCTGATAGTTCACTGCTGTTCCTCCGAAAAAGAGGATGCAATGCGGACGACTTTCAGTTCTGCTTCATTCAACAGGTTTCTGCAGTGCTGGAGACGTTCGGTCGCTTCTTCGTACAGTTCAATAGACTGCTCCAACCGAAGATTGGTGGAAAGAAGGCCGGTGATCTGTTCGATCCGTGCCATTTCTTCTTCATATGTCAGGATTTCATATTTCATTTGTTTCAACCTCATCAACTGTACAGGTTATAATTCCGTCAAACATTCGGACCTGCATTTGGTCAGAAATACAGATATCCCTTGCGGAGCGGATGACTTCGCCATTCTTCATTGCAACCACATAACCTTGTTTCAGCAATCTGAGTGGTGAAAGATTGGAACAAGTATCGGTGACTCTTTCCAATTCAATTTTTTTGGCTTCAAAAAACTGTGAGGCTGCAGAGTTTAAAGATAAACCGTGCTGATTTATTGATTCACGCATAAAACAGAACTTCGATTTCAGCACGGAAGCCGAATCTAAGATCAGTTTCTGTTTTGATTCAATATCAGCGGCAAGATCCGGGACGGCTAGTTCAGCCGCTGCGGATGGAGTTGGTGCACGCAGATCCGCGATCAGGTCCAGAAGCGTAATATCTATCTCGTGTCCAACGGCAGAAATGAACGGCACCTTCAGTCGGGATGCGGCGAGCACCAGTTTTTCTTCATTGAATATCCAGAGATTGTCCTTACTGCCTCCTCCGCGGGTGATGATAACCAAATCGGGTCGTTCCGGTCCCCGGTTGATCGAGTCGATCATTCTGCAGATGGAGTCGACGGCAAAAGCACCCTGGACATTGGAAGAGTAGAGACGCAGTTCCACAAAAGGATCCCGTCTGGACATAACATTGATAATGTCCTGGATGGCAGCCCCGGACTCGGAAGTTATGACGGATATGGTCTTAGGGCGCCTGACAAGCTGGCGTTTTCTGGATACATCAAAGAGACCCTGGGACTGCAACTTCTCTTTCAGCAAGTCGAGCTTTGTTTTGCGGTCACCAGCGCCCTTTTCCACCATATTCTTTACGTATAACTGAAAATCGCCTGTTACTTCATAGAGTGACACATCGCAGCAGACAAGCACTTTCATACCCTCTTCGGGCATAAACTTCAGCTTGGATGCGTATCCGTAAAACATGACACACTTAACACTGCAGTGCTTGTCAATCAGCCTGAAATACATGTGGCCGGACGCGGTATGCAGTTTGAAGCCGGAGATCTCCCCTTCCACCCAAATCTGAGAAAGCACCTCATCAGATTCAAGAAGAGATTTTACGTAGCGGTTCAGAGCTGTTACTGAAATACTTTCGCGATTCATATTATTTGTTCAGACTTTTTTCGATATTGCCCAAAGCACCATTAATAAACTGATAGTCATCGGTATTTCCGAACTGCTTGGCAAGATCAACAGCCTCATTGATAACTGCTCCTGAAGGAACATCCTGCATATACAGAAGCTGGGCAACACTGATCCTGAGTATTGCCAAAGATACTTTGGGAAGACGTTTCAGAGTCCAGCCTTTCAGATTTGAAGAGATGATCTCATCGATTTGTTCCCGGTTTTTTACTGTCAAACTGACAAGGGCATGAGTGAATTCATCGGCTTCAAGAACCAGACCGTCCTCGAGTTCAATCGAATCTTCCATCACAAGTTCATCATTTGCATAGAGCTGAAATACATACAGAAAAGCATTTCTTCTCGCTTCTGAACGGGTCATAATCAACCTCACATTTAACCTGTTTATTACTCAAGTTATTATATCATTGACACTATACCGAATACAAATTAACAAAGCGTGAAGAATCTTATGAATGAAATGATAAATCGGCATACAGAAACCCCGGAACTGTGATCACAGCCCCAGGGTTGATTCTTTGTTATTTATTCAGCATTTGAAGAAGATCGTTTTCTGAAATGATTGGAACGTGCAAGGCATTTGCTTTTTCTGCCTTACTTCCGGCATTTTCTCCTGCAAGGACATAAGTGGTTTTCTTTGAAACAGAGGAAGACACTTTGCCCCCGTTATTCTGAATCAGGTCTTCAATCTCTTTTCGCGAATAACCTTCCAGAGTTCCTGTAACAACGAACGTCTTTCCAGTCAACAATTCTGATTCCCTGTCAGAATGGTAGGTCAGGTTTACTCCAAGTTCCCGGAGTCTGCCAAGAAGATCCGATACGCTCTCCATGGAAAGATATTCAGCTACATTCTCCCCAATAACCGGACCGATTCCTTCGATTGCAGCGATTTCTTCACTGGAGGCTTTCATCAGTTTTTCCAGACTGCCGAAGTGTTCGCAGATAAGAGTTGCCGCCTTTTCCCCACAGTTCCTGATTCCAAGTGCGGACAGGAGCTGATTGAGATTGTTGTTTTTACTATTCTGAATAGCAGTAACCAGATTGGAAGCGGATTTTTCCTTGAAATTGTTCAGAGTCAGAACATCCTGCTCCGTCAGTTCATACAGGTCTGATACTCTGCGAACGAGGCCTGCTTCTATCAGGGCGTCGACGGCAGATGGCCCCATCCCATTGATATCCATTCCGCTTTTGGAGCAGAAGTGGATGATGTTCTGCCGGAGTTGCTCCGGGCATTCAGGATTGATGCAGCGGAACGCGACTTCATCATCCAGACGAACGACAGGAGATCCGCAGCTTGGACATGTCATCGGAATCCTGAACGGAACACTTCCTTCACGATGGTTCTTGGCTTTGATGATTTCCGGAATGATTTCTCCTGCTTTCCGGACTTCAACGGTATCACCGATGCGTATATCCAGTCGGTCGATATTGTCCTGGTTATGAAGACTGGCTCTGGAAACGGTTGTTCCTGAGATGAGGACCGGCTCAAAAACAGCTACAGGAGTGAGTACCCCGGTTCTTCCGACATTCGTTTCAATATCCAGCAGAATGGATTCTTTGATTTCTGCAGGATATTTATATGCTATTGCCCAACGGGGAACTTTTATCGTGGAGCCAAGATCATCCCGGATCCCCAACTGATCCACCTTTATCACTGCGCCATCTGTATCATATGAAAGAGTGGTTCTGATCTCCCCGATCCTCCGGATCTCATCCAGAATTTCAGTTATTGACGAGCAAGTGACATAGGAATCCAGGACATGAAATCCAAGGGTACGGACCCAATCCAGACCGGAGATGTGATTTGCCTGAGGAACAGATGTCTGCTGGATATTGAATATAAAGATGTCCAGTTTACGGTTTTTCGTGATCTCGGCATCTTTCTGCCGAAGAGAACCGGCAGCAGCATTTCTCGGATTTTTAAACGGAGAGACGCCGTCTCTCTCCTGTTGTTCGACAAGCAGAGCGAATACATCCCGTGGCATGAATACTTCTCCGCGTACCTCAAGATAACGGACAGACGGGTCGATTTTCTCGGGAATGGTAGTGATGGTACGAAGATTTTCTGTGACATCCTCGCCTACAGTGCCGTTGCCGCGGGTGGAACCGCGCACAAATATACCGTTTTCATATTCAAGTGAAACAGACAATCCGTCGATTTTCGGTTCGACTGAAAACCTTGCTTCGGGGTGAGCAGACTTGATCTTTTCATAGAAGGAGATCACTTCCTCTTCTGAGAAAACATCAGCCAGACTCTCCATTTTGACCTGATGGATGACATCGGAGAATTTCTTGGAAGAAGCGCCACCGATCTGTTCTGTTGGGGAAGTTTCAACACGGAACTGAGGATACATGGATTCAAGAGTTTCAAGTTCCCTCAGGAGCTGATCATATTCCTCATCTTCCAGAACAGGAGCATCTTCCTCGTAATAGAGGCGGGCGTTTTCTTTCAGAAAATCCTGAAGATAGCGGATCCTGTTTTTGGCTTCATTCATATCCATGATTACACCTGCTTATAAACAACATTTTCTTTTCCAAAATAACGTTCCAGAATCTCTTTCAGGTACAAGTCTGAAGAAGCGAACAGTTTTTCGGGAACGAGCATATTTTTACGTTCTTTCTCATAGAAAAAATGAACAGGGATATTGCCGTGGAAAATCCTCAATATCGCACTTGCGCGTTCAATCCGATCGAGGTCTTTTTCCGATGGAAACCGGATATAGATGGTATATTCTCCTGAAACGGAAGGCCCATGTTCCTGAGGCTTTTCCTGGGTGCTGTTTTCCCGGGGAATCGGCTCATATCTTGAAGCGCTGCGTTCGGTATAGTCTTTCTCAAAATCTTCCAAAGTCATAACATTCGAAACCAGCAGTTTTGGTGCTTCCTCTTCTTTTGAAGATATCCTGCCTTCCATGACCAGCAATGCATTTTTCTTCAGAATACCCGAACATCGTACGAGTGTTTTTGGGAAAACCATTGCCTCGACAATACCGCCCATATCCTCCGCCTGCACGAAAGCCATCGTCTCGTTGTTCCGGGTGGTCTTTGTCTTCAGAGAAGCAACCTCGCAGAACACGAGAACGTTCCGATTATCGAACTTGTCCGGTTCGGAGAGGATCGATCTGAAAGGAGTAAACCCATAATCCTTGATTCGCGTGGTGTACGAATTCAGAGGGTGGTCGGACATATAGAGACCGACAGCTTCTTTCTCAAATTGGAGAAGAATGTTCTGAGGATACTCTTCAAATTGTTCCAATCCCTCATCGCCGGGATGCAGGGAGGAAGTACCTTCATTGAACAGGTCACCAAAACTGATCTGTCCCTCGACCTCAGAGCGCTGATTTCTATCGTAGATCTTCGCGACATTCTCCAGATTCTGAATAAGTGTTTTCCTGGACTGACCAATCTCGTCGAACGCACCGCTCTTTATAATGTTTTCCAGTGCTCTGCGGTTCAATTCACCGGTATGCGGCATCCTGCTGTAAAAATCCGTGAAACTTGTAAAAGGACCGTCCTTTTCCCGTACGGATACGATCGATTCTACAAGCCCGCGACCAACATTCTTGACAGCCTGCAGACCATACCTGATTTTATTCCCTTCAACGCTGAAATACTGGTAACTTTTGTTGATGCTGGGCGGAAGCAACTCGATGCCGACCCGCTGACACTCTGCAATGTATTCCAGAAGTTTATCCGTATTTTCAACGATGCTTGTCATCAGAGCTGCCATGAATTCGACCGGGTAATGAGCTTTGAGATAAGCGGTCTGGTAAGCGACATCTGCATATACTGCAGCATGGGATTTGTTAAATGCGTAGGAAGCGAACGAAGCCATGTCGTTGAAAATCTGATTGGCTTTGTCTTCAGAAATGCCCCGCTTTTTGCAGCCTTCCACGAATTCGAGGCCACTTTTCTCCATTTCTGCTTTCTTCTTTTTGGCCATTGCGCGGCGTACTACGTCCGCTTTTCCAAAACTGAAGCCTGCCAGTTCACGGCAGATCTCCATGACTTGTTCCTGATAGATGATGACGCCGTTTGTGACGTCAAGAATAGGTTGTAATTCGGGCGTGATATAGGTCGTTTTCTCCGGATTCTTCCTGTTCTGAAGGTAGACGGGAATCGAATCCATAGGACCAGGACGGTAAAGTGAAATCAGAGCAATGAGATCTTCCAGATTCCCGGGTTTCATATTGATGATTAACTGACGCATCCCCGACGATTCAAGCTGAAATACTCCAAGTGTCTCTCCCGATGCGAGCATCGAATATACATCAGGATCATCAAAAGAAATATCAGCCATCTTAAAGTCCGGGATCCTCTTACGAATGGCTTTTTCCGCATCTGAGATGACTGTGAGGGTCCGCAACCCAAGGAAATCCATTTTCAGTAATCCCAGTTCTTCCAAAGCAGTCATGGTGAACTGGGTTACCAGGTTGCTGTCATTCCTGGCGAGCGGTACATAATCGCTCACCTCTTTATCCGTGATGACGACACCGGCAGCGTGAGTCGATGCATGTCTCGGCATGCCTTCCACCTGTATGGCAGCATCAAGTAACCGTTTCATGGCTGGATCATTATCATAAACGGTCTTCAGTTCGGGACTGCGTTCGAATGCCTTCTGAATCGTGATATTCAATTCTGCGGGTATCAGTTTTGCAACACGGTCGACCTGAGCGTATGGGTAATTCAGAACCCTTCCGACATCGCGGACAGCAAGCCGCGCAGCCATTGTTCCAAAGGTGATGATCTGCGCAACATGTGTGGAACCATATTTTTCGATGACATAGTCGATTACCTGAGAACGTTTCTCATAACAGAAATCGATGTCAAAATCCGGCATAGTGACTCTCTCAGGATTAAGAAATCGTTCGAAGATCAGGTTGTATTTTAGCGGATCGAGATCTGTAATGCCCATACAGTATGCGGCAATACTTCCCGCACCGGAACCGCGTCCCGGACCGACAGGTATATCATGCTCTTTGGCATAGTTTATGAAATCCCAGACAATGAGATAATACGTGACGTATCCCATTCTCGTAATTACAGATTTCTCATATTCCAGACGGTCGATCGCTTCCTGGGAAGGTGTCCGCCCATATCTTCTCACGATACCGTCATCGCATAGTTCATTAAAGAAATCCAGGTTGTCTTTTCCGTCCGGTGCAAAGAACGCTGGCAGTTTCGTTACGCCGAATTCAAAGTCAAAGTTGCATTGGTCTGCGATCAGGGCAGTATTGGTGACTGCTTCCGGAACATATGAGAACAGTTCCGCCATCTCCTGTGTGGATTTTACATAGAATTCATTCGTTTTGAATTCCAGGGGTGAATCATCGTAGGAAGCGTTCGTCTGGATGCAGACAAGTATATGCTGCATATCATGATCTTCCTTACGGATATAGTGACAGTCATTGGTAGCTGCCAAAGGGATATTCAGTGTCCTAGCAATCCTGATCAGATCGGGAAGGATCCTACGCTGTTCTTCTATTCCGTGATTCTGGATTTCAATGTAGTAGTTTCCCTCACCGAAGAGATCTCTGAAATAACGTGCAGTCTCAAGGGCAGCCTCGTAATTCTCGCTTAGCAAAGCCTGAGGGATCTCCCCTGCCAGGCATGCAGAGAGGCAGATCAATCCTTCATGGTGTTTCTCAAGAAGTTCTCTGTCGATGCGTGGCTTGTTATAAAATCCGTCGATGTTTGCGGCACTGACCATTTTGATCAGGTTGCGGTATCCGGTCTCATTTTTGCATAACAGAATAAGATGGTAAGGGTTGCTGTCGATACGGTAGACCATATCACGTCTGGATCTGGGCGCAACATAGACTTCGCAGCCAATAATCGGTTTGATCCCGGCTTTTTTTGCAGCCTTATAGAAATCGATGCAACCATACATCACCCCGTGGTCGGTGATTGCTACAGCAGTCTGACCAAGTGATTTGATATGATCCATCAACCTATCTATCCTGCATGCACCATCCAGCAGACTGTATTCCGTATGGAGGTGCAGATGGACAAACTGATTATTGCTGATCACTGTTGGATTCAAAATATTGCCTCGCTATTTCTCTTATCCTTCTTAATCGATGGTTGACACCTGATTTGCTCAGGTTTTCTTCAAGCACTCCGGCGAGTTCTGAATATGAATACTCAGGATGTTCCATCCTGCAGCGGGCGAGTTTCAGCTGATCTTCAGAAAGCAGGTTTTCCCCGCCTTTTTCAAGAAACTTACGGAAAATGGCAACATCTTCTGAGGATGACTGAATCGTCTTCTCCAGATTGGCGTTTTCACAGTTTACGCGTCTGGTGACAGAATTCTTGACGTCCCGGTATACTTTTTCTTCCATCAGTTTCAGTGTGCTTTCGAAAGCACCCATATATGCGAGCAAATCTTCGATCTGTTCGGAATTTTTAATATACAGCATATAATGATTGCCGTGCATGGATTCTCGGGGCGATAACTGCAATCCAGTCAAGAACTCCCCCAGAGCTCTGATCAGGGCGCGGCGGTGGGATGAAAACTGAAGATGATATCCTTTGTCCGGAGACGACATAGTCCCGCAGGCAAGAAAAACACCACACAGGAACGCTTTTTTCTGTTCGTCTGATTCCAGGAAAGCGCTGAGAAAACGGAAAGAAGGCCCAAATCGGGAGACCTGGAAACGATTGATTAGATCGGAGCATATAGATTCATCTTCAATTTTCAATGTGTGAACACGTAACCCTTCATGGATCTGAATGCTATCCTGAGGAAGGGCTGAAGAGTTGATCATTATGTTTCTCATCTGCTCAAGCATCGAGATGTTTTCAGAGTTTATTGACATCTCTGTGAAAGAGATTTTGGGGAAAAAGCAGATAAAACCATACTGAAGAGATTCAGCGATATCAATATCACTGAAATCCTGTGACAAAATCTCTGCTTTACAGTCATTGGAGAAACTCATAGAAAAATCGCTCCGCTCATTTCATGATCTCAACTTCCATCTGAAGATCGAATCCTGTTTCTTTCATTACCCTGTCATGGACCTCCCTGCACAGGCGGAGAATATCTGTCGATGTTGCGTGATCAAGGTTGATCACGAAACCGGCATGCTTTTCACTGACGGCAGCTCCACCGATACGAAAACCTTTCAGTCCGCATTCATCAATCAGCTTCGAGGCATAACTACCTTGCGGACGTTTGAAAGTGCTGCCGCAGCTTGGATAATTCAATGGTTGTTTTTCGATCCTCCGGGAAAGAAATCCGAACATTTCGTCATGGATTGTATCATGCTCACCTGGCTTCAATTCAAAGGTGGCAGAGAGGACAATCCATTTTTTGTTCTGATGAAAGATGCTGTGACGATAGGACAGATCAAGTGAATCAGCGGGTAGTTCCCGCACTTCGCAATTGTCATCCAGAATAGTAACGGATGAAAGAACATTTTTGATTTCTGAACCGTATGCCCCTGCGTTCATATAAACTGCACCGCCGACAGTACCAGGAATCCCGAATGCGAATTCCATTCCAGTGAGGCTGGCTCCAAGAGCGACATGACATACCGCAGTCAGTTGACTGCCAGCTCCGGCGTGGATGAAGTTCCCGTTTACACTAAGATCCTGCAGAGCTGACTTAGTAACAACTACATATCCGCTGTATCCCTCGTCCGGAACCAGCACGTTGGAACCGTTTCCAAGGATGAAGAAGGTCTTCTGCTCTTCTCTGAGCAGTCCGATTACTTGTACAAATGCGTCTTCGCTTCTTGGTACCACAACTGTAGAAGGACCGCCGCACCGGAAACCAGTATATGAAGCAAGAGATACGTTGCTCAGCACGTCAACATCTTCAAGAGATCTCAGTTTATCTGTCGTCATTTTAATCTTGTCCTTTTCACTGAATCATTCCAAGAGAATCGAGCAACTCTTTTTCGGCGTCATAACCTAGTTTCAGGTTGCGGAAATTCATGGCTGCGACTTCAAGTATTACAGCAAGATTTCGTCCTGGTCGGACAGGGATCGTGATCATCGGGACAGAAAGGCCAAGAAGGTCGATGGTCTCAGTCCCCATACCGATTTTTGAATAGCTTTTAGCTGAATCCCATTCCTCAAGTTTGATGACTAGATCAATTCTTTCAGTGATATTGACAGCGCCGACACCGAACAGCTGTTTGACATTTATGATGCCAATGCCGCGCAATTCGGAAAAGTAACGGATATTGTCAGGAGATTTGCCAACGATAGTTTTGTCTGACACCCTGCGGAGTTCTACAGAGTCATCCGCGATCAACCTGTGTCCGCGCTTGACGAGTTCGATTGCGGTCTCACTTTTGCCGACACCGCTTTCCCCGAGAATCAGAATGCCCTCGCCGTATACATCGACAAGTTCGCCGTGCATCAATGTCGCCGGTGCAAGTTCCACGTTCAGATATGAAATCGCTGCAGACATAAACTCAGAGGTGTTCTGTTCACATCTGAGGAGCGGGACACCATATCTGCAGGAGAGCATAAACATCTCGTCAAAGATATCCAGACTTCTGGTGACGATGACAAGAACAGGTTCCTGACTGTAAAGCCTGTCAAGAGCTTTCATTCTGTCTTCAGGAGATAGACCCTCGAGGTAGGTGTATTCCATTAGGCCTATGATTTGTATCCTGCGCGGATCAAAATGCGGCTTGAAACCGAGCAGCATCATCCCAGGACGGCTTACATCGGGGATTACAATTGAACGGTCTTTCTTGTCTTCCGGAGAATAGATTACTTCGAGTTTCAGTTCATCAATAAATGCTTGAATCGGAACCTTGTTTTCCATGGCAACCTCACGATGATTTTAATAGAAAAATTATACAAAAACCGGACATCAACTTCAATTCAGAGGATAAATATATGCCCGTCTCATAGACGGGCATAACATAGAGGACTGATTATTCATCCCGAAGTTTTTGAATAGCTTCCATGAAAGTTTCTATATCTCTGAAATCGCGGTAAACAGAGGCAAATCGGATGTAAGCAACTTTGTCGATCTGCCTAAGTTCATCCATCACCAGTTCACCGACGATCTCTGTGGATATTTCTTTTTCCAGTCTGTTTTGAAGATTCTTTTCAACTCTGTCACAGATAATGCTGAGTTGTTCCACACTTACGGGACGCTTTTCACAGGCTTTCAACATGCTGCGAAGTACTTTTTCTCTGTCAAATGCCTCCCGTTCCCCATTTTTCTTTACGAGGATAAGAGGAGTCGTTTCAATGGCCTCATAAGTAGTGAAGCGTTTTGCACATTCTACGCATTCTCTTCTTCTGCGTATTTTGAGGTCATCGTCGGAAGGTCTCGAATCAATAACTTTTGTATCAGGAGCACCGCAAAATGGGCATTTCATCTTTTTTCTCCAATAATACTTTCACAGCTAGCGAGTAGAACAGCAATCGATAACAATTCAGCAGCCGATCTCAATTCATCGCAAGACGGGAATGAAGGGGCAAGGCGTATGTATCTGTCATCAGGGTCAAAGTCATGAGGGAATCCCGCACCTGCCTGGGTCAAGACAAGACCGGCATTTCTGCAAAGCTCAACGACACGTTGAGCGGTATGTTTTCTGACAACGAGAGAGATGAAATAACCGCCGGCGGGCTTATTCCAGGAAGCTATGCCGAACCCGTCGAGACGATCATGGAGAACCTGATCAACTGTTCTGAACTTAGGGGCAAGGATGTCAGCATGTTCAAGCATTCTCTTTTTGACGGAAGCCAGATCAGGGAATAGTTTCGCGTGTCTTAACTGGTTCACTTTGTCATGACTGATAAACTTCGCCTGAAAATACGGAAGAGCTGTGTCCATGTTAGCCTTGCTCATTGCGATACAAGACACGCCTCCGGCAGCAAAAGTAATCTTGCTGGTAGAAGAGAAGATAATCGGCCTGTCGGGATGACCGGCTTCATTACATAGAGAGAACAAATCTATTGGTTGTACAAATGAACCATCCAATGTATGAAGCGGATAGGCATTGTCAACAAAAAGTGTAAAGTCGTTTGCCTTTGCATTCATTTTTGCAAGGCGTTCAAGGGTTTCCTCAGAATAAATATCACCGGTCGGATTCGAATAGATGGGAATGACCCACATTCCTTTTACCGACGCATCCGAAGAAACGATCTTTTCAACCAGATCCATATCAGGACCATACCCTGTCAGCGGAACGGGAATCATCTCGATTCCCATGACCTCGCAGATCCTGTAGTGGCGGTCATATCCGGGAACCGGGCAGATGAACCGTACTATTTCTTCTTTAGACCATGGCCGTTCAGAATGTGCAACTCCGTGAAGCATAGCTCTGACGACCGTGTCGAACATCAGGGAAAGAGAAGAATTCCCTCCTATCAGAATGTTGTCCGAAGGAACGTTCAATATATCGGAAAAAAGATCTCTAAGTTCTGAGATACCCCAGAATCCGCCGTAATTCCTGCAGTCTATCCCACTGGAACTGATGCAATCAGAACCAGAAGTGACGGAATTCAGCAAATCGTCACCCAGATCCAACTGTTCCGGGGACGGTTTTCCTCTGGACATATCCAGCTTCAGACCGGAATCACAATAACGGAGATATTCCGCTTTGATGTCATCAAGGAATACCGACAGTTCCTGTTCTGAGAATGTTTTCAGATCCCTTCTCATACCAATGCTCCAAATGTTCTCGGATAAAGCTGTACGTCACGGATGTTTCCGATACCTGTCACATACATGAGGAATCTTTCAAAGCCTAGGCCAAAACCTGCATGAACGGTAGTGCCATATCGTCTGAGGTCAAGATACTCTTTATAGTCTTCAGTATCCATTCCGAGTTCTTTCATGCGCGCTTCAAGAACATCAAGACGTTCTTCACGCTGGCTTCCCCCGACAAGTTCCCCTACGCCGGGTACTAACATGTCAGCGGCAGCAACCGTTTTACCATCTTCATTCATGCGCATGTAGAATGCTTTGATTTCCTTTGGGTAATCCGTAACAAAAACAGGACACTGAAAGATTTTTTCAGTCAGATACCGCTCGTGCTCAGACTGAAGATCGCATCCCCAGTAAACTTTAAAGTCAAATTCGGGATTGTGAGGTTCCAGCAGTTCAATTGCTTTTGTGTATGTAATCCTGACGAAGTCGGAATCAACGAGTTTTCCCAGACGCTCCAGCAGAGTATTGTCATAAAATCTGTTGAAGAATGCAAGTTCATCCGGACAATGCTCAAGAAGATAAGCAACACAAGATTTTACCATTGCTTCGGCTGTATCCATATAACCTTTCAGGTCACAGTATGCCATTTCCGGCTCGATCATCCAGAATTCAGCAGCGTGTCGGGTAGTATTTGATTTCTCAGCGCGGAAAGTAGGGCCGAACGTATAGATTTTTCCAAATGCCTGTGCCATGCTTTCCCCTTCCAACTGACCGGAAACGGTCAGATGTGTTTCGCGGCCAAAGAAATCCTGAGAGAAATCAACTTCACCGTTTTCTGTGAGCGGAGGAGATTTCGGATCCAGTGTAGTCACACGGAACATAGCACCTGCACCCTCTGCATCGCTTCCGGTAATCAACGGTGTATGAACATAAACAAACCCATTATCATGAAAGAATTTATGTATGGCAAATGCGCTCTCACTTCTGATTCTGAAAGCTGCTCCGAACGTATTGGTCCTAGCCCGGAGATGCGGGAACTGGCGGAGAAATTCAGGAGTCATGCGTTTCTTCTGAAGCGGATAGCCCTCATCAACACCACCAACGATCTCTACTTTTCTTGCGTTCAGTTCAAACGGCTGTTTAGCTTCCGGAGTAAGTACAAGCAAACCGGAAACTACGACAGAAGAGCCGACAGGAGCATTGGCAACGGCTTTATAGTTGTCTGTTTCCAGTGTAGAAGCCTCAATGATTACCTGAAGGTTTTTGAAGCAACTGCCATCATTTACTTCAAGGAATGCAATGTTTTTGCTCTCCCGTGAGGTGCGAACCCAACCGGATACAGTGATTTGTTCACCGTCTGTCAATTGCGAAGAAAATAAAGATTTGATTTCATATCGCTCCATGTTATAGTATCCTCCTACATACAATACCCTATATTTTATATCAATCATGTTTTTTGCACAACAAACAAATATCGCACTTGTCTATTCTGTATAGCAAAGATAATGCAGACAAATTTAGAAACCGGTTCCCCCCTGAATCATCTGTTGCAAGCAGGCGAAAAAAATACTGGATCAACTGTTTGACAAACACTGAAACTGCTGATATATTATAATAGTTTCAGCCAAGTGGAGAAGTCGCCTAGCTTGGCCGAGGGCGCACGATTGGAAATCGTGTAGGCGTCAAAAGCGCCTCGAGGGTTCGAATCCCTCCTTCTCCGCCATTAAGGGTCCTGCCGCGTTGTGGCAGGATCTTTTTCTTGTTTCTAGAATGATCGCCTTTTTTGTAATTATTTTTGAACTTCATGCATTGTTGTGATTGAATGATAAAAGGATATCTGGTTATTGCGCGAGGTTAATCTAATGGAACTGATCGAATATGGAAAAAAGATGAAACTTCTGCCCGAACTGCTTTTGCCCTGGTATGAGAAGAACAAAAGAGATCTTCCCTGGAGAAAAACGAATGATCCTTATCGCATCTGGATCTCTGAAATCATGTTACAACAGACCAGGGTTGAAACTGTAATTGAGCGATATCTTCAGTTCATTTCCGTTCTTCCTACTGCTGCTGATCTTGCAGCTTGCAATGATGACGAGCTAATGAAACTGTGGGAAGGGCTTGGGTATTATTCCAGAGCACAGAATCTGAAAAAAGCTGCTCAACTAATTATGAGCAGATATGATGGAGTTTTCCCAGAAGAATTGACACAGATCAGGGAACTCCCTGGGATCGGAGATTATACCTCGGGCGCTATTTCTTCTATTGCATTTGGAAAACCTGTGCCGGCAGTCGACGGTAACGTTCTAAGAGTGCTTTCTCGATACCTCCCCTGTTATCTTGATATTTCTATTCAGGGAAGCAAAAAGTTTTTCACAGAGCTTCTTTCACCCGTATACCCGAAAGATGCCTCCTCATTTACTCAGAGCCTTATGGAACTTGGGGCTCTGATCTGTTTACCGAATGGCGTTCCACACTGTGAAAAATGTCCGCTTGCAGAAAAATGCTCTGCCTTCCACGACCAGTCCTGGAATGAATTGCCTGTAAAGAACAAGCAGACAAGCAGAAAAAAGACATATCTGGCTGTTTTTCTGATTCGTTGCGACGGTTATATCGCAGTCAGAAAAAGACCATCATCAGGGTTGTTAAAGGATATGTGGGAGTTTCCGAATCTTGTCGTTGATGAATATCCGCAGGATCCTTCAGGCTATCTGAAAGAGCAGTTTGGTCTGGATGCCTGTAAAGTAACTTACTTGGGAGAAGCGAGTCACATTTTCACCCACGTAGAGTGGAGAATGAAAACATATTCCGCTTCAGTTCAGGAGAAGAACAAACAGTTTCGGTGGGTCACAGATGAGGAATTATCAGACAATTATGCACTGCCCACAGCATTCAAAAAACTCCTTTTAATTCAAGAACCGGAGAAGTGAATTCTCCGGTTCTTATGTTACAGATTACTTAATAGATCAATCCAGATTAGCTATCGTTTTTATCATCAGGTCAGTAAATCTTGCGCGGTCTATCGAGACGCCTGCATACGTATTGGGGTGATAAGTTTCTGTTTCGGTAAACGGACGAAGGGCATATGTCTTTCCTTCAGTCAGTGTCCCTTTTGTCTCGACGCGCACTTCAACGAACTCGGTCTCTATAATATCCGGACAAATCATGTAACAGGCAGCTACCGCATCACAAAGGATACCCCCCTTTCGCTGTCTGCGCTGTTCTTCTGTGAGTGTATCAGGACCATTAACACGGTCTCTTACTAGATCTGCAGCAACTTTCGAGACCTTGCCGCCATTGTCAAGCCTGGCAAGATCATCTTTATTTATGACGGCTTGCATGCAGATATCGAGTCCCATCATTGCCATAGGGACACCTGCTTCAAAAACGATTCTGGCTGCGTCAGGATCCGCATAGATGTTATATTCCGCGGCAGCAGTCCAGTTTCCGCGCGCAAATGCACCGCCCATAATAACGATTCTTTTCAGGTGTTTTGACAGGTCGGGATATTTCGTGAATGCGATACCAAGATTTGTCAGCGGACCGATTGCAAGGATCTCAAGTTCTCCGGAATACTCTTTGGCTTTCCTGTATACGAAATCCCAGGCATATTCCTTCTCGGCTTTTTTTACTGGTTCGGGAAGGTTGACATGTCTTCCGAAGCCGGATGAGCCGTGTACATCACCGGAGGTTCTTCTTTCTTTGAACATTCCCTTTTTGGCTCCGCGTAAAACGGGAATATCCGTACACCCACAAAGCTCACATAATTTCAGTGCGTTTGGTTCGGTAAATTCAAGACCTTTGTTACCGCTTACCGGGCAGAGTCCAAGAATATCAAATTTACCGGATCCAAGCATCATCATAAAACATACTGCGTCATCAAGGCCGGGATCAAAATCAATTATGACAGGCGTTTTAGTTCTTTCCATGGTTCCCGACCTCCTTACAGCTTTGAATTTCTCAGGATTTCTTCAATCGCGTCCAGGTACTTCAAACGGTCCAAATCCAGAACCAGCGTATGGACGTGTTCTTTTTCCGGATGCCAAGGATCTGTAGAGCATACAGTCATCCCGTCACATGCTTCAGAAGCACATTCGACTGCTATATCTGCTCCGACCGTCGTGAAGATTTCCGGATGGAGAAGATATACGATCGGCACTGTGTCATAAATGATCGCACCGGGACGTTTCCATAGTTTGAAACGTTCATCCAGATCTTCTCTTTGATCAAAGGCAAAGGAATCTTCGCAGATACGGTTGAAAAACTTGGCGGCTTTTCCGTTCAGTTTAGCATATTTATCCTTAGCTTCATCAGAAGTGATGTACGCGTTATGACAAACATCAAGTCCGCACATTATCACCGGTTTTCCAAATGAGAATACTACTTGAGCAGCTTCTGGATCGGCATAGATGTTCAATTCGGCGGTTCCCGTCGAATTTCCAAATTTATATCCGCCTCCCATGCAGACAATCGAGTCGACCTTCTCTTCTACAAGATCCGGGTAAAACAGCATTAACTTTGCTATATTCGTCATAGGGGCCAGCGGTACCAATGTGATCGGTTCGGTTGACTGTTCCAGCGTCTCTTTCAGCCAGGTAACTGCATCAATATCCAATTCCGGTCCATAGTGCAGATCTTCGTCAGGAAAGAACCTTCCGCGGTCCTCTTCGGAACCGACCCAGACTTCCCTAATCAATGGTTCGCTGCTTCCTTTTAGAACAGGAATATCAGCATCATAATGGGCTATCAGATCTCTGGTGTTGCGGTATGTCTGCCAAAGCGGAAGATTACCGAGAACTGTTGTGACCCCCAGAAGGTCCAGCGAATCACTGGCCAGTGCGAGCGTGATCGCTGCAGCATCATCGTGACCGGTATCACAATCCAATACGACTTTTCTCATTTAGTAACCTCCTATTAAGTACGGTCAGATTGCAAATGTATATAAATTGAAATAAACAGCATGATACCAAAAGGAACAAGAGCGAAGAGAAATGAGGAATCGATCGCGTGATCCAGACAAGCAATTACGTATGAAAGAGAGAGGTGGGTGCAAAGGTATTCGATGGCATATACCCCGAAAACCTTCTTCAGAAACAGAATAACGATTCCGACAAGTATCAGGAAAAGAACGGGAAAAGAACATGCTTCCTGAGTAAGAATCATTCCTCCGTGATAGGCAAACAGCAGCACTGAGGAAATAAGGAATAACAATATAAGCAAAATCCGAAATATAAAGGATGGATTATAAGTCCCACCCTTCAGGTGATCACAGTAAAACGACAAGCCGGTCTGGAACAGAAACAATAACAATGCTGTGATAAAAGAATGACTATCCAGAAGATTGTAGACAAAGAGAACGGTGGCTGAAAAGAATCGAACGGCTTTCGCTTCCGGAAACTTTAGTTTCAAAAAACCAGTCCCTACTACGGCAAAAAAATGAATCGCAAAGAGAATCAGCAGGTCTTTCCAAAATGCAGGATTCGCAAGCGAATAAAAACCTTCTTCAGATCCTGAGTTGAAGTACGAGCGGCAGAGTTGAAAGAATATTGAAAGAAGCAGTGTGCCGATACCTAGGAAAAGCGGATTCATTTTGCGGTTGAAATCCAAAAAATAGCATAAACATGCTATGATGGAGACACAGAGCACGTCAAGAACAGCCGGATAAACAGGACTGTACATTTCGCTTGACGCATAGAGAAAAAACATGCATTCCAAAAGTGAAAAGCAGAGCAGCAATAATGCGAATACGGAACGGTTTTTCCCCTGTTCAAAATACATAATTCAGTTTCCCTCTTCGGAATCAATATCAATTTAAAATATATCAGTTATTGAAAAACGAGGCAATGAATATGAACGGCAATTTGAATTTGGATATCACAATCCCCCACATCAGAAAAGCGCAGACTATCGCGAAAAAGTGCCTGGAAGAATTACCGCTCTATATTAGGCCGGGAATGAGCCGGGGTGAACTGCATCAGATCTGCGAGAACATCATGACTAAAGCCGGAAGCACAGGGTGGTGGATGCGTGGTGACTGTGCGCTCATCCTGTTCGGGCCACATACTACATTCTCTGCTCATGATAGTCCTGACGCTCTATTCAAGGACCTTACCATCGGCGAAAATGATGTTGTCACTGTTGATGTTGCGCCGATGTTCGAGGACGGATGGGGCGATATGGCAAGAACATTCGTTATCGAGAATGGGCACGTAATACCATGGGAAAGTTCTTCAAACGAGGAAATCAGAGAAGGTATGAGTATGGAGGAAAGGCTGCATAAAGCTTTTGTTGACAACTTTTCTCCTGATATGACTTTCAGCAGTTTACATGCTCTAACTACCGAGCTATTGGACGCATACGGCTATCGAAATTGTGATTATCACGGGAATTTTGGCCACACAATCGAAGCCCATCCGGACAATCGGGTAACTATTATCCCAGAAGAAACACGTTCGATCTTTTCTTATGGAAAGCCTATCACCTTTGAGCCGCACATCTGTAGGATTGGAGGATCGATTGGAGTGAAGTGCGAGAACATATATTTTTGGGACACCGGCAAACTTGAGGTTCTATAAGAAAAAGCTCTTAAAATCCTAAGAGCTTTTAAGATGGCGCATATTCGACAAATCACTCACTATTAACGTACGGAGATACCCGGAAAACGATAATACCGTCTTTTTTGTCCAATATGCTGACGATCCCGATCTGCTCCAGGTCCTTTATATAACTAAGTGCGCCGTGTTTCTTCCTGATGACGAGATACAACATGCCGCCATGATTCAGATGGGACAGCGCATCTCTCATCAGTCTCAGACAGATCTCTTTTCCTGCATGGATCGGCGGATTCAGTATGATGCAGTCAAAAATCTGTTCGATTCTTTCAAATCCATCCGAGCAGATTATTCTTGATACGATACTGTTCCTCAAACAGTTTGTTCTGCACAGCTCGAGTGCACGCTCGTTCACGTCGGACTGAGTCAGGCTGATCTCTGGATATTTTGTTTTCAGGAAGATACCGATCAGCCCATACCCACATCCCAGGTCAAGGACATTTTCTGTTTCAAGATTGACAAATCTAAGCAATTTCATAGAAGCGTCATCGACTTGATTGTATGAAAAAACTCCGTGATCGGTATCGAACTCCAGCTTTTTGTCTTTGCACCAGCAAGATACACGGCGGATGTCTGAACGTACAGAAGCATCATTTTCAAAATATTGACTCATTTTCATAAGACCTTTTAGGAGAAGAAATGATGGGTAAAGTATTGCTTATCTATACCGGCGGAACGATCGGCATGACTAAGAGCAGTAAGGGATATGCCCCAGCTGACGGAGACTTTGAGGATACACTAAAGCGGATACCGGAATTATATGATTCCCAGATGCCATCATGGGAACTGATCCAGCTTTCTCCTGTTAAAGATTCATCCAATATGGACGTTCATGACTGGAACAGAATCGCTGAGATGATCGAGAGCCATTATGAACAGTATGACGGTTTTGTGATACTTCATGGAACGGACACGATGGCATATACGGCATCTGCGCTGTCTTTCATGCTGGAAGAACTTTCGAAACCGGTAATTCTGACCGGTTCACAGATTCCACTTTGTGAAATCAGAAACGACGCCCGTGATAATCTCATCACTTCCATTGTGATTGCCGCTCAGGGCGTTGTCAATGAAGTGTGCATCTTTTTCGGAGGGAGTCTCATCCGCGGAAACCGGTCCACGAAATATTCTTCTGATGGTCTGATCGCATTTCTTTCTCCGAATTATCCCGCTCTTGCTGAGGCGGCGATCGATATCCATTATAATTACCCGGAAGGCAAAATAGTTTCTCACCTTCCCCACCCGCTTCATGTCCAGTACCTGCAGGATGTTCCTATTGCAGTGATCAAAGTATTTCCCGGCATAAATTTCAAATACTATAAAGAAATACTGAATCACAATTTCCGTGGAATCGTAATCGAAACATTTGGTGCAGGTAATATTCCGGGAGGAGCAGAAAACATCGAGAAGGCAATTTCGGCAATGGAAAATGATACGATCTATGTAATCTGTTCACAGTGCCCTGCGGGTTCGGTCAGCCTCGGACAGTATGAAACCAGCACGATCCTTCAGAACGCGGAAGGAGTCAGCGGGTTAGATATGACGACGGAAGCTGCTATGACAAAATTGTATTATCTGATCAGCAAAGGATATGAAAGGTCTGAAATCATAGATCTCATGGAGAAGAATCTGCGCGGGGAGATCAGAACAGATTGAATCCATTCTATATTATGAAGAAAAGCCCGTCAGATCAGGATCTCCTGAAATGACGGGCTTTTGGCGCGCTCGAAGGGACTCGAACCCCCGACCCACTGCTTAGAAGGCAGTTGCTCTATCCAGCTGAGCTACGAGCGCTCAACGTGGATTATTATATCCACTGAAAGATGTAAAGTCAATCGGAATTATACTTCATGCTCCCTGGCATAACATTCCCAACGCCATGAATCACGGCACATATCTTTGATATCGTGTTTAGCGTACCATCCCAGTTCTTTGTTCGCTTTATCCGGGTTGCTGAAACAGACTGCGGAGTCTCCGGATCTTCTCGGCCCGATCACGTAATTGACATTGACATGATTGACTTCTTCAAAGGCATGGATCACTTCCAGTACGGAATAACCCCTTCCGCAACCTAGGTTGTAGATAAACACGCCGGTATTGTTTTCCAGTTTTTTCAATACGGCAACATGTCCGTCTGCCAGGTCGCAGACATGAATATAGTCGCGAACTCCGGTTCCGTCAGGTGTCGGATAATCGTTTCCATATACTGTAAGAAGCTCCCGCTTTCCCGCTGCCACCTGAGTGATATAAGGCATCAGATTATTCGGAATACCATTCGGGTCTTCTCCAATCAGCCCGCTTTCATGAGCTCCGATAGGATTGAAATATCTGAGCAGTGCAACGGAGAACTCTGAAATTGCCGCACAGGTATCCTGAAGTATGTTCTCGCATATTGCTTTTGTCCTTCCATAAACATTCTGAGGACGGATGGCTGCAGTTTCGGGGATCGGACATGAATCGGGAGTACCGTAAACACAGGCGCTGGAACTGAATACGATCCTGAAAACAGAGTGTTTTCTCATACAGTTAAGGACATTGATCAGGCTTACCAGATTGTTCTGATAATACTCCAGTGGTTTTTCCTGTGATTCGCCGACAGCCTTAAAAGCAGCAAAATGAATCACAAAATCGATTGCGTATTTGGAAAAGACCTGATCGAGGGCACTAAAATCCAGAAGGTTGATCTGCTCGAAATCGATGGATTTTCCGCAGATGGTCTCGAGCCGATCAAGAACACTGAGTTTACTGTTAGATAAGTCATCAACGATCACGACATCATATCCGTTTGTAATCAAAGATACAACAGTGTGGGAGCCGATGAATCCTAAACCGCCAGTAACTAGAACACGCATTCCGATAATCCTCCGATAAAGAATACAACCCTTTATTTGAAAGGGTTGTTAACTATGGCAGGGCTGGCTGGATTTGAACCAGCGGAATGACGGAGTCAAAGTCCGTTGCCTTACCCCTTGGCTACAGCCCTATATCACCTAAATAAAATAGCAGAAAAAAAGGATGAAGTCTAGAAGAAAGAGTGGAATTCATTTCTCTGTAATCTCCAGTTCAGTTATGACAATCATATTCAAGTCTGACTTGATTCGAAATTCGATTGTTCAATCGTATCATGCTTCTTTTTTTGTTATCGCTTCCATATAATTAAACTGTGAGAAAGAGAGGTCAGAATGAATACTTTAGGAACCAGAATCTCTGATTACCGGAAAAAAAGCGGTCTTACTCAGGTTCAGCTCGCTGAAAAACTTGGGGTCTCTTTTCAGGCAGTTTCATCCTGGGAAAGAGATGAATATATGCCTGATTCAAAGCATCTGAACGCTTTGGCGGAAATCTTTGACATTTCGCTTTCCAATCTTACTGATGAGAAAAAAAGAGATTTCATTACAAAAAAAGAATTGTTTGATTGGACGCACATGAAGACGTTCATCAAAACGACTGCAAAGACCAGAGGTATGAATGACACACTGTCCGCGCTTGACTTCGCCGAAAAAGCGCATTCCGGTCAGAAAAGAAAAAAATCGGATATTCCTTACATCTACCATCCATTAAATCTTGCATGCCATTGCCTGGCATTTGGTATCTATGATGACGCGGTCGTTGCCGCATGCCTGCTTCATGACGTTGTTGAGGACTGTGGAAGAACAGTTGATGAATTACCTGTTTGCGCTGAGGCGAAAATACTCGTTTCTTTACTGACGCATGAGAAAGATGATTCCAGAAGAAAGCAGATTCTGGATGATTACTATTCCGAAATAGCGAAAAATCCCAAAAGTGCACTGATCAAGTGTATTGACCGCTGCAACAACCTGACGACAATGTCCTGGGGCTTAACCAGGGACAAGAAGTACAGGTGTATTGATGAAACTGAACAATATATCTATCCCCTCCTTCAGGTCGTAAAGAATGTGCCGGAGTATAATGATGCTGCCTGGTTACTGATGTACCAGATAGGAAGCATGCTGGACATATATAAAAGATTGCTATAGTTTATTATTCATCTTAAAAAAACTTTGATGAGATATGGCTGATTAAAACTTGCGCGCCATATGCTTATCAAAGTTTTTACTGCAAAAAAACATGCTTGACAAGAGAAGCAATTATTTCACAAAAACTGTCTGCTTTCGATATTGGACCACTTCCTGTCCCGACACCAGTATACAGAGTTAGCGTCCGCATCATATACCATCGATACCACGGTCGGACAGACTTCCTGCGCCACCGCTTTCAAAACAGAAAAGCAGTCATCGACATCAAAATCATCATCGGATTTCTCCAGCATTGATTCTGCTAAGTGATATCTGTCCCAACCCATCCATGGATGGCTTTCGCGATCCTTCTTATATGGGGAAAAATTAGTAAGGACCTTGTAAGTGGGCTTTTCGAAATATAAAGCGCCCTGTCCCGGAACAATGTGAAGGACATTCCCTTTACGGTCAGACAAGGCGCCCATAAACGTAAGACCAGGAACGCTGCAGATCGGTTTAACTGACGCGATCGAGTGGATTTCGTCAAGAGTTTTCTTCTGCAGCAGCAGATCGATGTCTAGATGGATCACATTGATGCTGTCGCTCCTCGGATTGCTTCTCTCATCAAACGGCCAGCAAGTCGGCATTCCAACGAAATCGCCCCTGCTGTTTGCCCCGAACAACGGGAGCCAACCTTCTTTCGAATCGTTGATTTCAATGAAAACACCTTTCGGATTGCTGTTGAGGCGGTATTCCATTTCGAGAAGATCAAGATTCCAACCGACGATCGTCTTTTTTCTGTTGGATACAATGCTGGTACACATAACACATTATTCCTTTTCTTAAGTATTGAATTACATCTTTTTCCGGAACAGGCCATGTCTGTTACAGTACGCATAGATCATTTTGGTTCGGCTTATTCTGATTCTGGCTTCCGCATTTCCTTCGGGATACAGTTTAATAATCTGAACGCCCTGATCCGACACTCCTGCGATAAAAGAAATAAAATGCCCCTTGGTCATCGCATGATCCATGGAAACATAATAATCTTCCTCACTGATTTCGCACTTGATGGTGTGTTCTTCGTCTTCCGGTTCGTAATCAAGATGAGGAAGTGTAATTCCGCAGCAACTGATGACGGCTTCACCAGTTGAAGTCATGACATTGCCGCAAACAGGACAAACATAAAAATATGTCTTGAGCATATTTGCAATTCGATTTTTGTTTCTGATATCTTCTCCCGAAAGCAACTCTATCACAGAGATATCGAGCGCTTTTGCAAGCGCTTCCAACAAACTGATGTCTGGAAACCCGCGTCCGTTTTCCCATTTGCTTACCGTTTTGCAGCTTACGCTGATTCTTTCTGCAAGTTCCTCCTGAGTCATTCTTTTTTCTTCACGAAGGCGGCGTATCACGGCACCCGTCAAATAGTTATCCATTTTTTATTCTCCTTGAGTATGATGCTAACAAAAAGAAAGAATACTTAGTACCTACGATGCGTAGAATTCCGGTGCTCAAGAATCGTGATACAGTTGCCGCTTGAACATAAAAAAACGACAGAAAATCAAGTTACTGATTACTGCCGTTATTATGGGGTGGGTAGTGGGACTCGAACCCACGACCCCCAGGGCCACAACCTGGTACTCTAACCAACTGAGCTATACCCACCATCGCACCACGTAATTATATATGGTGTTTTCTTCTTTTTCAACTGTTTTCGCTGAGAAACTGAAAAAAGGAGATCTGAAGAAAGTCCCGCAGATCTCCCTAAGTCGTATAAAATCAATGCTTAGTCTTCTTTTTCTTCTTGCTGCTCTTTTTCAGAAACCGAATCGGATAAATCATCTGATTCCTGTGACGGCACAGTTTCTTCAGGCATATCATCAAATGTGATTTCTGTCTCTTCCTCCTCAGAATTGTACGGATTTTCCTCGTCCATAACGATCTCATCAGGCTGTTCGACAGTCTCGTTCGAGTCGGCTTCAGGTGATTCTGCTGAAGGGGCGGACTGTTCAGCAGAACCCTGTTCTTCTTCCTCTGTTGGTTCAGATGCTGACTGTCTTTCCAGTTGTTTGACGTACGGCATCAAATATTCGTCGTCATTGAGTCTGCGGATTGTGGAACGGATCATAATCAAGGCTACAAAAGCAGTGAGAGCAAGGAGGCTGCATACAAACTGAGAAATCCTGATTCTTCCAAGAAACAGAGCATCAGTTCTCAACTGTTCAATCACAGCACGGCCGATTCCGTTCCAGACAAGGTACTTAAGGAATACTTCACCATCGAATCTTCTCTTATCGAGAAGTCGGGAGAGAAGCAAAAAACCAATAAGACACCAAAGACTTTCATACAAAAAAGTTGGATGAACAGGAGCATCACTCAGTACGATTCCATGCTGGGTATACAATGTAGAAGCGTTTCGGGCTACATAGCGGGAAATCGTGTCACTATACATCGCCCATGGCAGACTTGTGTTTGTCCCAAACAGTTCCTGGTTGAAAAAGTTTCCCCAGCGTCCGACGCACTGTCCAATAAGAAGACCCAGTCCAAGCAGATCAAGGAACGGCAAAAGTTTGATCTTCCGGATCTTGCAAACGATGACACATGAGAGAAGTGCACCGATCAAAACGCCGTAGAATGCGGTTCCACCGCCGCGAAGGTTGAAGAATTCTTTCAGTGAGTGAATTTCATAATCGTCGGCAAAAAGAACATAAAACAGTCTTCCGCTGAAAACGCCGAAAACCGTACAAACGATCACGATGTCGAGTACATTGTCGTCCGTAAGTCCGACTTTAGGCGCATTTTTCTGTGCATACCACACGCCTAGCAGTAGTCCAAGTGCAATCAGAATACCGTACCAGTAAATATTGAAGGAGCCAATTGCAAAAGCGACTCGATTAATTGTAAATTCTATGCCCAGATAAGGAAAAGAAACGTTACTCATGCGAACCTCTTAAAAGAAAATTAAATGGTCGAAACCTGCACTATAGTATATACTAAATCAGTCTCGATTTACACATCATTATTTTTTTTCGGGGAAAAGGGCATCTTGAGTTTGAATAACAAAAATATCAATAAGAATAGGAAAGAACGATCTCTGATGTATTTGGCAAGAAGAATCGTGTTCTGTTTGATGCTCTTTGTATTGTTTGCTTTTCTGATCTGTCGTCTCTTCTCCCCTGCCCACCCCACTTCTTTTCCATTTCGGATTTTTGGTGAGAACAAACTGATTTTTTTCAAACAGAACGAAATACAAATTTCCGAGAACCTTAGCCGCTGTAAATGGGATCCAACTCTTTTCATTGAAAAAGATGGGTTCGTGCAATATAATGACCACTCAGTAGAAACCGCGACAGGTATAGACGTATCCTCCTATCAGAAAACAATCGATTGGAATACGGTAAAAGCGTCAGGAATCGAATTTGCGATCATTCGGCTTGGCTACAGGGGAACCACGGAAGGCGGATTATTCGAAGATCCATATTTCGAAGAAAACTATCGGGGTGCATCAGGTTCGGGGTTACCTGTTGGGGTATATTTTTTTTCACAGGCTCTTACGCCTGAAGAAGCGATTGAAGAGGCAGAATATCTCTTGAGAATCCTTGACGGACGCGAGCTTCAGTTGCCTGTTGTCTTTGACTGGGAGTACGTTTCAGATAATGCCAGAACTGCAAACATCGACAGTGAGACCCTTTCCTCATGCGCAGAGGCATTCTGTAAGACAGTTGAAAACGTCGGCTACAGCAGCATGGTCTATTTCAACCTGTACACGTCCTATCTCATCTATGATATGGATTCTTTTGGAGAGGAATCCATCTGGCTGGCCCAGTTTTCCGATCAGCCTTCATACTATTATCACTATGAGATGTGGCAATATTCCTGTACCGGAACTGTTCCGGGAATCGAAACCGAAGTGGATCTGAATATAGCGTTGGATGATGAACTGGTAGGAATAATCAGACAGTTCCGTTCATGAAATTACTCATAAAAAACAAGAGCTGATGCTTGGAAAAGCATCAGCTCTTGTTCGTTCATGTCATGAATTGCGTTTTATTTTGTTTGAACTGGTTTTGACAAAAGGCTCTTTCCTTATCCGAACAACAGTAACGACTTTGTAGTTCGGCAACTCAGAAAGTTCTTTCTGGATATCCTCCAGAACATAGTTGGGATCTTTTTCTTCTGAGAGGTATACCTCGGCGGAAAGGGTGTACTCTTCACCTTTTTCATTTTTTTCTCCCCTTACGACAACTTCCTCGACATAAGGGATATTCATGATATACCGCTCGATTTCTTCAGGGTAAACATTCTTTCCGTTATTCAGAACAATAATGTTCTTTTTTCTGCCGGTAATAACGAGCTGGTCTTTCTTATCAATATAGCCATAGTCACCGGTATAGAACCATCCGTCAATAATAGCTTTCGCGGTTTCTTCCGGACGCTTATAATACCCGAGCATGACCGTGTCGCCTTTGACACAGATCTCTCCGATTCCCTCTTCATTGGGAGAATCTATCCTCCATTCAAGGCATCCGAGTCTGTGACCAACAGTATCATATGTAACTGTTTTTTCATCGTTCACAGATACGAGCGGTGAGCATTCAGTAATGCCATAACCTCCGATGAGATAGATCCCGATCGTATCGAAGAACTCGCCCAATTCAGGACGGATCGGGGCGCCTCCGCAGATGATCTTTCTCATTCTGCCGCCGAACACGTTCCTGACAGACTGGAATAGATAAGGCCGCATGTCAATGCCGATACTGCGGAATCTTTTGGATAGCAGCGAAGCAGCTTGGAATACCTTATCCTTTCCCTGCTTTTTGATGTTCTTCTGGATACTGGAGATCATGAATTCGGCTAGAGCAGGAACGATATAGATGTAACTTGGCTGGAAAAGCTGAAGATCCTTAACGATGTCCTTGAGTGAAGCATTGATGCACAATGTCGAATGGAACCTGATCGAGGGAAGGATATCCGTTACCGCTTCATAGGTATGGTGGTATGGAAGAACCGATAACCCTTTATCATAGATTTCTGTGACTTCGAAACCGTAATAGATCAGAGAACAGATATTGTGCTCTGTGAGCATTACCCCCTTGGCGATCCCGGTTGTTCCGCTCGTATAGACAAGCAGCTTTAATTCATATTCATCAGAATGAAGCGAATCATATTCTGCCCGAGATAAAGAAGCACCGTGTCTGATCAGCTCACGGAAGTCAGAAAAATCCGGATCCGCTTTCTGTATGTCAAAACAGATAAACAGTTTGATGCCAGGCAGCTCTTCTTTATGCTCTGAAACCCATTTCGCATATCTTGCACTGAAAAACAGTACTTCGGACTCGCTTTCAGTCAAAACGTTTATTTTGTCCGCGGTTGGTAGTTCTTTGTCAACAGGAACGAAAACGCCGGCACTCTTCAATACAGTTAGGAAAGCCACAATCCATTCGTAACGGTTTTCACTCATGCAAGCGATATGGGAAGAGCCGAACCCTAACTCCGTCAAAGCAGCACCAAGGTTTTCGGTGTCTTCATTGAATTCAAAGTATGTCACATGCTGGATTTCGTTGCTGCGTCCGATACGGTACTGATACGCATCTCTGTCAGGAACGGCATGCACTGCCTCATCAAGGATGTCTCGTACAGTAAAGTATTGCTTACCGTCATATTCTCTTTGGTAACTCATAATAATCCTGTCCATGACTTCATTCAGTCGTCATAGATATCACTTTCTTCAATATAGTTAATGTCCATCAAAGTTTTTGCGTAAAAAGCGGTAAGTGCAGCAACACCTATGACAGTGATGGCAAGACTTGCTCCGGCAGCTGCAGCGATTTCCAATTTCTTAAGCTTTTTGTCCGATTGCTTTTCAGCAGTCAATTTTTTTAATAGATTCATAATAATCTACCTCCATGCTAATGATAATAACATAAAAATATGAACTAATCTAACACGGCGCTAGTAGCTTCATCTTCATACTGTTTTGTGTACAGGGAATAATAATATCCTTTAGCATCGATCAGTTCCTTATGCGTTCCCTGCTCTATAATCTTTCCGTTCCTGACGACAAGGAGCCGGTCGGCATTTTTGACAGTTGAGAGACGATGTGCAATTACGATCGAAGTCCTGTTTGAAATAATCTTTCCGATAGCGTTCTGTATCTTCTGCTCTATTACAGTATCAATGTTGGCGGTAGCTTCATCAAGAATAAGAATCTTAGGATCAGAAATGATGGCACGCGCAAAAGCAATCAACTGTTTTTCGCCGGTTGAGAGCAGATCGCCTCCCTCTCCGATATCGGTTTCAAGGCCTTTCGGCAATTTTCTGACCACGTCGTCTGCAGATACAAGACTAAGGACTTCCCAGATTTTTTCATCTGTGGCATCCGGGTCTCCATAGAGGAGATTCTCCTTAATCGTTCCCGAAAACAGATGAGGGGTCTGCTGCACATAACCAATGGAAGAATGCAGCCAAAGCTGGGAGCGTTTTCTGAGATCGATTCCATCCAGCAGAATCTTGCCGCTGGTGGGTTCAAAGAATCTGCACACAAGATTAGCAATAGTAGATTTCCCTGCACCGGTCTCTCCCACGATTGCAAGATTCATACCAAATGGGATCTTAAGTGAAAAGTGTTCAAGAACATCCTCATCTCCGTCAGGGTAGCGGAAAGTTACGTCCACGAATTCGATATCACCTGAGACCTGCTCCCAGTTCTCTTTCTTTGGCTGGAAGGTGTCGCCGTATTTTTCAATTACCTCAGGAGTGTCTTCAACATCGGAACGGGTCTCTAAAATCTTAAAATATCTCTCGATATTAACCTGGGTAGTGATCAGATCGGAGATAGCATCGATCAGCCAGCGAACCGGTTCCATCATTCCCTCAGCATAGGTCATGAAAAGAGAGAACGTCCCAACATCTTCTGCAGCCAGATATCCGCCTTTCCATAATACAATAGCCAGCCCAAGAGAAGATGCAATGTTCAGCGTTGCCTGGAAAGCACCTCTGATCCCGGAAGCGCGTACAGCTGTTTTCCTCATCAGAGAGGTGTTTTTTTCAAAGTCCCCGAACATCTTATCTTCGATGACAAGGGATTTGATTGTTCTTGCCCCTGTTATTTCTTCGTTGAAATCGCTCGTTATCGTGGAATTTAGTTCCCGGACTTCGCGATTGATCTTGATCAAACGGTTCTGGAAAAGCGAAAAGAGAATCACGATAGCGGGAAGGATCGTCACGACCATGAGCGCCAGACGTGCATTAACGCTGAACATGACAACCACAACACCTGCCAGATAAGAGAGATGCCATACGCTGTCCATGACCGTCCAGGAAACCAGAGAACCGATTCTGGATGTGTCACTCATAACTCTAGAATGGATGTAGCCCACACTGTTCTGGTTATAGAATGAGAAAGAGAGTGTCTGCAGATGCCGGAACGCTTTATTCCTCATATCTTTATTTACGTTGACTTCGATCTGCATGGCGTAGGAACAGGAAATATAGTTAAGTACGGCAGAAAGAGCGGTAGTAAAAACATACACTGCAAGAAACAGCCAGATTCCCTGAACGGTCTGCCCGTTAACAAATGTCTCTAAAGCATATGAGTTGTATACTGGCCAGATGATGTCTATTCCGCTGCATATCAGACCGAAAAACACCATTATTGCAAATTTCCTGCGATATGGAGATACGAACGGAAGGATTTTTCCAATGCCAAAAAATGGCAGATGAGTCTGTTTATCTTTGCTCATTCAGAATCGCCTCCTCTGCCCCTGACTGAATATCGTATATCCTCTGATACAAACCATTGTTATGGATCAGTTCTTCGTGAGTTCCCTGTTCTGTAACTTTTCCGTGCTCCAATACCAAGATGTTGTCTGCCTTTGCAAGTGTAGAAATCCGGTGCGAGATCAGGATGATGATGCCGGTCCCGAATTTTTTCTCCAGTGCGCTCCTGATTTTTGCATCGGTTTCCGTGTCGATGGCTGAGAACGAATCATCAAAGATCATGATCGGCGTTTTCTGAGTCAGCATGCGGGCAATTGCAACACGCTGCTTCTGCCCTCCTGACAGTGTTACTCCGCGTTCCCCGACATATGTATCGTAACCATTGGTGAAGGCCATAACTGCATTGTCGAGCGCAGCGATGTCTGCCGCTTCGCGGATTGAATCGAGATCAATCCGGTCGGAAGTAATTCCGATATTCTCTGCAATACTTCTGGAAAACAAAAATGGTTCCTGAAGCACAAAACCGATATTGCTTCTTAGATAGGAGGTGCTTATGTTATTTATATCAGTATCCCCGATTGAGATTTTTCCCTGATTTTTCCCAAGCAGGTACATCTTATCCAGAAGCATCATAAGAGTCGATTTCCCGCTGCCGGTTCCTCCGAGAATGCCCAGAGTCGTTCCATATGGAATCGTAAACGAAACATTTTCGAGGACAGGATTGTCATCGAAAGAAAACGAAACATTTTCAAAACGAATATTTTGCCTGAGATCCGGGCAGGTATCAGAATCATGTTCCTCCTCTTCAGCCTGAATCATAATTTCATGGATCCTGTCTACGGAAACACCTGCTTTGCTCATTTCGGAAAGCATCCTGCCTAATTGTCGTATAGGCCATACGAGTTTATAGTTGTATGCAACAAATGCCACGTATTCTCCGGATGTCATTCCTTTTTTAACGCAGTAGAATACGCCTAATACAACAACAAGCATGATTTGCATTCCTGAAAGGAAGTCAGCTGTACTCCAATAGCGGCTCATCGTGACAGCCATTTTGTCCCAAAGATGTGTGTAGTGAGCATTTTGGCGTTCGAATTTGTTTACTTCATGGTTTTCCATTCCGAAAGCTCTAACGACACGGACGCCTGTAAGGTTTTCCTGGCAGATACTGGACAGAATTCCTTCATTGTCATCGCATTCTCTGAACCGTTCCCCAACTTTTTTGAAGTATCTTAGAGAGTTTATGAGAATAATAGGCATCGGAAGAAGAGAAATCAGCGTCAAACTGACGTTCATCTTCAACATAAAGTAGATAGAAGACAGCAGGTATAACGAGATACGGAAAAGCGCAGTAAGTTGTTCGGAAAAGAAATTTTTAATCATTTCTATGTCGGAACTACAGCGCTGAAGAATATCACCGGTCTTATTTGAACTGTGCCAGGAATACGGCAGGCGTTCCATATGCGCGTACAGAATATCGCGCATGTTTTTGATGAAGGTCTCCCCTGCTTTAGCGTTAGTGACTCTGAAACTGAACTGTGCAACAGCACGGATAAGTGCAGCAGCGACAATCCCTGAAGCCAGAAGCCAGATGTTTTCACGGACATGAGACAATCCGCCAAGATCATCGATGATCACAGCCCAGAGAGAATTGTTTTTTATCGGCTCTGAACCATAAATGTTGTCCAGTGTAACTCTGATGATCTGCGGAGCAACCATGTCAAAAACAGAACTGATTGCAGCAAGAACTATACTGAGGACAAACATCAGCTTTGCACCGTGTAAAAACTGACTGATCATCTCAGAACTGGAATAATAGGTAATTGTTTTCTTCTTTCCCATCTACGCACCTGTCAATAAATACAAAAAAGTCTTGATGTATTAACATCAAGACTTTTGGTGCGGGTAAGAGGACTTGAACCTCCACCGAGTTGCCCCGACTAGAACCTGAATCTAGCGCGTCTGCCAATTCCGCCATACCCGCAAAAGAACAATACAGATTATATCCAAGATAAAAAGACGTGTCAACAAAAATCTGTTTTATTTCCTGAGATGATTTCTGATACGATCAAAGATCATCTCCAGAGCAACAAGGTTATGTCCTCCACCAAGAACGATGATGTCCGCATAACGCTTGCTGGGCTCAACAAATTCTTCGTGCATGGGCTTGACCGTAGTGAGATACTGCTCAGTAACAGATTCCAGAGTTCTTCCTCTGCTTTTTACGTCTCTGAGGATACGGCGAATAATACGTTCATCCGCGTCTGTATCGACAAAAAGCTTGATGTCAAGCAGATCACAGATCTGCTTGCTTGCAAATATTAAGATACCTTCTACGACAATTACTTTAGCCGGTTTCAGAATGACCGTCTGATTGCTCCTGTTATGAACTGTAAAATCATAAGTGGGGCCGTAGACAGTTTTTCCTTCTTTCAGGTCCTTCAGATCTTTAAGGAAAAGATCGGTGTCAAAAGCATCGGGATGATCATAATTGAGTTTCGTTCTTTCCTCATAAGTCATCTCATTATGGGCTTTGTAGTAGTTGTCGTAATTGATTACAGTTACGTCATCACCGAATTCACCGACTATTCTTTTTGTGATAGTGGTCTTTCCACTTCCGGTACCGCCGGCAATCCCGATCGTAATAACATCCATAGAAAGCATCTCCTAGTATTTTTATTTATTCTAGCCAATATGGAATACTTTGTACACACTCTATTTCATTTTTTTAGAAAGACATTCTTGAGATAGGACATGGTTTCGTTTTCTCCATGCTCCGCAAGATATCTCAGCACTGATTCAAGATCACTGGCAGTCTTTTCATTCATATCATAATGGCTCTTCGCTTTTAAATAATAATCCAGTGCGGAACGGTCAGTGTAATTCTTTCCGAGATAAGTCTTGCATGCCGCGATTCTGTCGCAGATCATCTCCACGAAATAGCGGGGAGGCATTTCCAAAGGAACAGCTCCTTTTCCGGCAACATAATCATTCCAGTATTCAAAGTGATGCTTGTTTCTTCCTTTGTGGTGAAGCCAGGCTAAGGAGTAGCCGTACTGTTTACGCTCTGAGACCTGAGGACTCTCATGGCCGTTCCAAAATCTTACACCAGGGAAGAATTCAACTGGAGAGAATTTGGAAAGATCATGTGTAATTCCCTGCCAAGGAATCCCACATTTTACACATAGTTTAAAAACTTCTTTCTTATGCGTAAGCACTGTTTTGAGATGGTTGATTATTTTCATTTGTGTCACCGCATAATATTCTATTCACATACCTAATTGATTATAATCCATTTTCCCCTAAAAGATATCAACTGCATATTATTCTTTCAGAAAAAAGACACGGATTATTCTCGGGATGAAAAAAACTAGTAAGAATGAAAAATACATAAAAGAAAACCCCGTGATTAAACACAGGGTTTATCGAAACAAAATGGTGGACCCGAAGGGATTCGAACCCTCGACCTCCGCGATGCGAACGCGGCGCTCTCCCAACTGAGCCACGGGCCCAAAAGCAATAACAATTATATGGTTCTGAAAAAGATTTGTCAATTCGATTTTCCTGATCGGCATGAACTAAATCCGGTTCTCATTCGTCGAATTTGTTCAGACCAGATTCCTGATCTGAAGAGGGTGTGGATTCAATGCTGTCGGAGAAATCCTCAAACTTCTCTTCTTTACGCTTTTCCTCCAGCGCTGCTATCTCCGCTTCTTCCTTTTCTCTTTCAGATCTTTTTTCCTTGAGCTCTCTGTATCCGGCATAAAACATCGCAAAAGCTAGTGGAAACATAATCAGGCAGAAAACGGCAAGCAACCAGTCGATCTTCGAAAAAGCAGAAAAGCCACCCTCGATCCTGATGAGTCTTCCGACATTGGTCTTAACAGAAAATAGCAGGTATAGTCCGAGAAAGATCTTATACATGACAAAGACACCTCACCTCGGCATTATCTCAAATTCAACAGAACACGTCAATCGTTTGACTGGATTCACTAAAAGCAATAAAATTGTCTGGGATATTAGTTGAGGTATTTAAATTGAGAAAAGGAATTAAACTCGTTTCCGTTTTACTGCTGATTGCACTTCTTTCAGGGTGCGGCGTGACTTCGTCTGTTGAAGAACTGCTAGTCGCTCCTTCACTGGACGAAAGTCAGACAGCCGTTTTATCCGCTTTGGAGCAAAGTCATCCAAACCGGATAACTTTTGTGTATCCATTTACCGGTTTGAATCGTTCAGCTATTCAGAAATTTGATCTGGACAGCGACGGAGCGGATGAGATTCTCGTTTTCTTCCGTGATACCAGTGAAGGCCTTAACGCCTCAATGTCTGTTCTGGAGCAGCGTGACGATTTATCCTATTATGTCTCTTCAACGGAAGAAGGCTTCGGCGACAGTGTTAACAGCGTTTTTTATCTCAGTTCAGCTGCATCAGAAAATGTTATTCTTGTCGAATGGTCTTCCCCGAATAAGAGCAGTAATACGATTTCTGTATATACGTATGCTGACAACCAGTTGGGCATTGGGTTTGAAGAAAACAGCCTCGATCTGCTTATTCTGGATTTGGATGAGAACGATTACTCGGAATTCTGCTATCTTGTTCCTGCCTCAAATGAAACGGGTTTCGCACTGAAATACGTCCGCTCTGCGGAGGGCACGATCTTTTCCCGTTCTCAGTTTAATCTCAGTTCTTCCACTATTGGAGTCGAATCGCTGAGGCAAGGAGTTATCAGAAGCGGAGACAGGGCTATATTCGTCGATGAACTGTCAGAAACAAGCCTTCAAACGGAGATATTCCTTCTTTCCGAGGACAAAAGCAGGCTGATACGGGCAGAAGACCTCGTCAATTCTCTGGATCTGATCAAATTGTCTCAGAGACCGACGGAACTGGGGCTTAAATGTCTGGATATTGACGGAGTCACCTGCTTTCCTTCTTCCACTTCACCGTCGCAGAACGTTTTTGCCCCGGATTCCTGGGTTTACTGGTATACGCTGGATGAATCTGAGATCGTCTATGCCCGAACGACCTATTACTCTGAAGGATTCAGCACGCTGTTCCCGATCCCGAATGAATGGGCAGAGTTCTGCAGCGTTCGAGTCATGTCAGATAACCATTTTGAGATCATCGACGGGAACACCGAAGAGAGGCTTGCATCTGTAGTTATGCTCTCCGTTGATGATGATGTTTTCAATTATGTCGTTGACGGGTATTCCCTGATCGGGACGAACGGCACAACACGATATTATATGTCAATCAATGCCTCTCAGGAGGATGAGAATTATATTCGCGAATCATTCATTGTTCTTGGTTGAGATCAGACAAGGAGTTTTTCATGGACAAGATTCTGGTTGTTGAAGATGAATATGCAATTCGGGAACTGATAGCAGTCAACCTTTCAAGGGCTGGTTATAATGTTTTCCGCGCCCCCAGTGCTGAAAGGGCACTGGAAATCTATGAAGAAAGTCCAGATGATTTTCAGTTGGTTCTTCTGGATATCATGCTTCCCGGCATGGACGGAATTGCGCTTTGCAAAAAAATCAGATCGATGAATCAGAACATCGGTATCATTATGCTTACTGCAAAGGTTCAGGAGATGGATAAAGTTGAAGGGCTGAGCAGCGGCGCGGACGATTACATGACAAAGCCTTTCAGCATAAATGAACTCCATGCACGTGTTGAAGCTGTCCTACGTCGGGTTCATCCCGCTTCCAACAGTGAGTCAGTGATCCGTCAGGGCAGATTTACACTGAATACGAAGGCGCGCAGAGTGATTAAAAACGACGAAATCCTTGAACTGACCCAGGTTGAATACCAGATCATGGAGTTCTTTTTCAGGAATCCCGGTGCCGCTCTGGACCGGGATACAATCCTGACTGCCGTCTGGGGAGAAAACTACTTTGGTGACGTAAAAATCGTTGACGTCAATATTCGGCGCCTGAGAATGAAAGTTGAGGACGATCCCAGCAAGCCGAATTATATTCAGACTGTATGGGGATACGGGTACCGCTGGAGCGCTGAATGAGAAAGAACGGTTCCAAAAGAAAACGTTCAGGAGTCGGGATCGCAGGTCGTTGGTTTTATGTTACGTTTTTGCCAACGCTTCTGACGGTCCTCGTTTCCTGTTTTTCAATTCGCTACCTTGTTCAGCAGAACTATCTTGCTCAGGCTGAGCAGGCGGTCGATTTCAGAATCCGTTCCACTGTTTCAATGCTTCCTTCCGCTTCCCTTTCACGCCGTGACAGATATGACGGACTGGTTGAACTGGTCGAGGATTTTTCTGAAAAAGACCAATTCGAGTTCATGCTTCTTGATGCAAACGGAAGCATTCTTGTCACTTCCAGTGGGTTTGCGGTCAAGGATCCCCTTACCGAACTGAACTATCAAACTGCTCTTAACGATCCCTCTCATTCTTATACTTATGTCAGTGATCCTGCCGATAAGTCATCCGAGCATATCATGGCCATAACAAGAATCCTTGTTCCCGACTACGGAGATGCTTCAGCAATCAGAATTTCCTCAAGTCTTATTGGCATAGACAAAGAAATCGATGAATTTACCAAAATGCTGATCGCCATCGGCTCTGTGATCATGCTGCTGATCACTTTGACCGGGCTCCCGTTTATCCGTTCGATCACCAGACCTCTCAAGCAAATTGGAACTGTCGCCGGAAAGATTGCGCAGGGAGATTTCCGAACAAGAATCGGAAACAGATACACCGGTGAGATCGGCGATCTTGTAGAGAATATCGATGACATGGCGGACGCTCTCGAACAGTCAAACAGATTGAAGAATGACTTCATTTCATCGATTTCTCACGAGATCAGAACTCCTCTGACTTCAATAAAAGGCTGGGGTGAAACATTGAATGTGGTCGGCCCTGAGAATAAGGAACTGTTTTCTCAGGGAATGGAAATTATAATCAATGAAACAGAACGCTTATCATTGATGGTGGAAGATCTCCTGGATTTTTCCAGGCTCGAAGGAAACAGCGAGTTGGCTTTTAATTTTACTGATCTTGATTTCTTTTCGGAGATCGGTGATGCAATACTGACTGTCGAGCAACGTGTGAAACAACTTGGCATTCCCCTTCTCTACCAGATCCCGGACGAGACTATCGTCGTAAGGGCAGATAAAAACAGATTGCGTCAGGTCATGTCCAACATTCTGGACAACGCAATCAAGTATTCTTCTCAGGGAAAACCGATAGAAATCGTTTTTTCGGAAGCAGACGGAATGGGCTCAGTCAGTATTACTGATCACGGGCCTGGAATCCCTGAGGATGAGGTCGAAAAAGTGACGGAGCGATATTACCGCGCTTCGAATTCAGTATATGGAACAGGTATCGGCCTTTCTCTGGCTAAAGATATTATTGAGGCGCATGGGGGCACATTGTCTGTATCAAGTAAACTGGGCAGTGGCACCACGGTATCGTTCAGTATCCCAATCAAAACAGTTAAGGAGTCATGATGGGTAAATTCAAAACATCTATTGGCGGTCAGGCGGTTATTGAAGGAATCGCGATGAGAGGACCCGAGAAGACTTGTCTTGCAATCAGGCTGCCTGACGGCAGCATCAAGACGGAGACAACGGCTACGAAAAAGAACCCGTATCTTCATGTCCCTATTTTACGGGGTATCGTTGCTCTTTTCCTGTCGCTGGAGTCCGGATATCGTTATCTGATGAAGTCTACCGAGATTTCATTCCCGGATATGGAAGAAGACGCCTTTGACAGGTGGGTCAAGAAACATTTTGGCGATTCCAATAAAGTCGTTCCGGCTATTGCCGCTGTGTTAGCCGGTTTTCTATCTATTGCCCTGTTCGTCCTTTTACCGACTGTCATTACAGGCATTCTTGCGAAACTATTCCCGTTCCTGATCCCGGTCAGAACTGTGGTTGAAAGTCTTCTAAAAATGTCAATTTTCGTCGTATATATCTATTTCTCTTCGAAATTGTCGGACATTCGCCGAGTTTTTCAGTATCATGGTGCGGAACACAAAACAATCTTCTGTTATGAAGACCAGAAACCTCTTACAGTAGAGAATGTTCGCAGATATGGCAGATTCCATCCGAGATGCGGCACAAGTTTTACCGTTATAACACTGCTTATCAGCATCTTTATTTTTTCATTTGTTCCCTGGACATCTACGATTCTCAGGGTCATCTATAAGCTCCTGTGTCTCCCGCTGATTATGGGAATCTCCTATGAGTTTATCCGTTATGCCGGTTCACATGATAATTTTATTTCCAGAATGTTTTCGGCTCCGGGGCTGTGGATCCAACATCTTACGGTCTTCGAACCTGATGATAGCATGATCGAGGTTGCTATTGCTTCGCTCCTCGAAGTCGTTCCGGAAAAACCTGAATCAGGAGATGCTGTTTGAGAACTTATCAGGAAGTCAGAACAATTGTTGATCGTTATTTAACTAACAGCAGCATGACCCTACATGAAGCCAAGCTGCTGTTTCGTCATGCCACAGGATTTAATCTGAACCAGGTCGATTTCTGCATGGCCGACCCGAATCATTTAGATCAGTTCCTCGATTTGCTGAAAAGAAGAGCCGAGGGTGAACCTGTACAGTATCTTCTCGGAAAGTGGCCGTTTCTGGATTTTGAGGTTACTGTCGACAGCCGGGCGCTAATTCCCCGTCCCGAAACTGAACTCGTCGCACAGATTGCCGGTGAGCGGCTAAAAACGAAATTATCAGCGATGGCGGTAGATCTCTGCGCTGGTTCGGGTGTAATTGCTTTTGCTGTTGAAAGAATTGCTCATCCCACAGAAGTGCATGCTGTGGAAATAATGCACGATGCATGTTCGTTAATGGAAGAGAACCGGAATAATCTGCATTCCGAAATTATTATTCATGAAATGGATGCGGTTGATTATTTAGTTGCTCTTCCCGATCACGCTGTCGATGCTTTTATTTCAAATCCGCCGTATGTTTCTATCCGTGACTATATGAGCAATTATGACGAACTCCGTTTTGAACCGAAGAGTGCTTTTGTTGCCGATAATGACGGACTTTCCTTTTACGAGGCATTTTCTCCTCTGTGTTTCAGAAAACTGAAGAAAGGCGGCTTCGTTCTTTTTGAAATCGGAGACGATCAGTCAGAGGCAGTCAAAGAGATTCTGACAAGAGACGGGTATTCCGAAATCTCTTTTTTTCTGGATGATCAAGGCTTTGAAAGAATAATCTCCGGATACAGATATTGATTTTCCCTTGAGTAGTGCTAGAATAAAAATCGCACAGGGGCGCTTCGGCTGAGATGGTTTTAAACCGGTCCCTTTGAACCTGTCGGGTAATTCCGTCGTAGGAAGTGCGTCTGAGCGCCCTGACAGAGGGCGTTTTTATTTTTTTACAGAGAGGTGTTATTATGTCCCAAAAGTCCAATACCAAGATTATCGTTGAAGCTGCGCTGATGGTAGCTGTTGCCTCAGTTCTCTCTATCTATCCCAAGTTTAAATTCCTCCCCTACGGCGGTTCTATCACTGTTTGTTCCATGCTGCCGATCGTTCTTCTCTCTTATCGCAGAGGAATAAAATGGGGCCTTCTCGGTGGCTTTGCGTTTGCTTTGATACAGACCATTACAGGATTTACTAGCTCTGGAATGGGCTTTGTCCCTTTCGTTGTTGAATTGCTGTTTGACTATCTGGTAGCCTTCACCGTTCTTGGCCTTGGAGGAATATTTAAAGGCAAATTCAATTCACCCAAGAAGGAACTGGTGCTGGGCAGTCTGTTCGGACTATTGCTGAGGTTCGTTTCTCACTTTATCTCGGGCTATGTTGTCTGGGGTGAGTATGCGGACTGGTTTTTCGGTGAAGCTGGTGCATTCGGCCAGGCAGTAATGAATGCGGTTTCCGGTCCAGCCCTGAGTGCTCTTTATAGTTTTATCTACAATGCAACATATATGGTTCCCGAAATGATTATTACGGCAATCGTTGCGGCACTGATCGCTCCGTATGCAGATTACAATCTGTAAAATAATTCAGTAATATTTCAAAGAAAAAAGGACTGTTCTTGCTGAAGAACGGTCCTTTTTATGAAATATATGGAGCGGGTGATGGGAATCGAACCCACGTATTCAGCTTGGGAAGCTGATGTTCTGCCATTGAACTACACCCGCATTGTTTTCAATTATATCTATTCCCTTCTGGAATTTCAAGTGTACGTTGCCGTGATTGACATGACTGTTTCATGCTTCTAAAATAAAACTACTACTTTCGGGAGGGGGCTGTATATGTTTTATCTAAATGCCAAAATCACAGACAACCGTCTTCCTGATGTCTTTACGGACAATATCGCTACTGCCGACAGCGCTGCGCTTAAAGTTGGCGTTTATTTTCTGCAGAAGATGCAGGCAGTTCCCGATGAGATCTGCAGAGAATTGCATCTGTCAAGTGCTTCCGTTACCCGTGCTATCCAGTTCTGGCTAGATAACTATCTGATCAGTGAGACGCCTGTTCTGATGGATCAACCACTCCCACCGTATAAGACGCCTGAACCGGTCAAGGTCGGTAAAAAATCTCTGAGTCATAAGGAGATGGCAGAAGCGGTGCTGGCTGATCCGGATCTATCTGTTCTTCTGCAGGAATCTCAGCAGGTTCTTGGAAAAGAACTCTCGAATTCGGAATCCATGCATCTTATCTCAATCTATCAGGATTATCTTTCTTCCCCATTCGCACTTCTGAATATTGAACAATTCTGGATGTCTCATGTCCCGCCGAGAAAAGTCCTGAAAGAGACTGAATATACGGCTAAGGAATGGAAAGAACTTGGAATCAATAGAATTGATGAATTCGAGGAAAGAATAGCCTTGATGGAGAAAAACATGGCGTATCTCGAGGCGGTTTCTAGACTTCTTGGCGAAGACGTAAATGAAATGTCAAGAAAAACAAAAAGGATGATTGTCCGCTGGCTGGAAGAGTACCGGTATCCTATTGAATTCGTCAGGGAAGTCCTTATCAGAAAAGAAGATGCCAACGTGCCTTATATTGATTCCGTATTGAAGGACTGGCATAAAAAAGGATATAAAAGCATCAACGATACAAGAGAGACACCGGTCAACGTGGATGAAAGAAACGCCAACAAACCGGCAGTATCTCTAATCGACATAGCAATAAAGAAAAGAAACAAGAAGAGACAATAAAGATGGCTTATTCTGATGAAGCGCGTCAGTACGCGAACAAGATTCTTGAACAGCGCCGCGAATATTATCTGCAGGAAACGCAGCGCAGAAATGATGAAATACGTGCAAAGTGTTTAGGCTTTACAGAGCTTGAAAGCTATCGTAGAGAATTGAATATTAAGAAAATGCGTGCAGCTCTCAAGCACGATGAAACGGAAGTCGCCAATATCAGGAATGAACTAAATGCCGTTTCCAGAGAAATCAGTTCCTTGCTTAAGCGAAATGGTTTTTCTTCTGATGATCTGAAAGAATTACATGGGTGCTCTCTTTGTGAGGATACCGGTATCACTAAGGAGGGGGCTCTCTGTAACTGTAAAAAGGCACTGCTGCAAAGATACGAGCGGGAAAAACTGATTTCTAAATCTCCACTTTCCATGTGCTCCTTTGATAATTTCGATCTGAACTATTATTCTGACTCCTACCTGTCTGGCGGTTCATCGCCGAGAAAGCTGATGTCTGAGAATTATGCCAGATGCAAAGAATTTGCGGATTCTTTCCCAACTATGGATAATATTCTCCTGATCGGTTCAACCGGACTCGGGAAGACTCATCTGGCTCTTTCAATCGCAAATGTAGTTCTTGCCAAGGGATATGAAGTCCTGTATTGTTCGTGTTCCAATCTGTTTCAAATAATCGATGAGGAAAGAAACTCGTACAGAACTTCAGATACTATGAATTCAATCAAAAGATGCGATCTTCTGATCCTGGATGATTTAGGAAGCGAATACATCAACAATTACTATAATGCGATGCTGTATGACCTAATCAATTCAAGACTGTCTGAACGAAAACCTTCCATAATTACCTCCAACCTGGAGGATCCGGAAAAATTCAGACTTCGTTACGGAGATAAAATAACTTCCAGGCTTCTTGGGTGTTACGAGTTACTTCCGTGCAGAGGCAGCGATATCCGGACTCAGGAGCTTCTCTCCGACGATAATTAAAGTGCAAAAAAACCGCTGTGAAAACAGCGGTTTTTGATTTTCTCAGCCTCCCAGATAGGCTTTTTTTACGAGGTCGTTGTTCAACAGTTTTGACGCCTTATCATCGATTACGATTTTTCCGCTTTCCAGAACATATCCTCTGTCTGCGATCGATAACGCCATCTGTGCATTCTGCTCAACCAATAAGATCGTAGTCCCCTTTGAGTGAAGATCTTTGATGATTGAAAAAACTTCCTCTACAAGAATCGGTGCAAGCCCCATAGATGGCTCATCAAGCATCAGAAGTTTAGGACTGCACATGAGAGCACGTCCCATTGCAAGCATCTGCTGTTCTCCGCCGGATAAAGTTCCTGCAATCTGCTTCCGCCGCTCTTTCAATCTCGGGAAAAGACCATACACTTGTTCCTTAAAAACCGGAATATTCGCCTTCGGCTGAGTATATGCACCCATCTCAAGATTTTCTTCCACTGTCAACTGGGAAAAAACATGTCTTCCCTCAGGGACATGAGCCAGACCAAGTTCCGCGATTCGATAACCAGGCAATTTAGATATATCTTTGCCGTTAAAGAAAACAGAACCGGAGGTATTTGCCATGATGCCGGATATTGTTTTCAGGGTTGTTGATTTACCTGCTCCGTTAGCGCCGATCAGTGTCACGATCTCACCCGAATTGACGTGAAAAGAAACGTCATAAAGTGCGCGGATCGTATTGTAATATGCGTTGATACGATCGACTTTCAATACCATATCAGCCATATCAACTTCCCTTCTTTCCAAGATACGCTTCAATGACATTCGGGTTGTTTCTGATCTGATCAGGATCTCCTTTGGCGATTACTTTACCGAAATTCATAACGGCGATTCCTTCACAGATCCCCATCACCAGGTTCATATCATGCTCGATCAGCAGAATTGATATTTTAAAGGTATCACGGATCTTCAATATGTTTTCCATCAATTCAGCGGTCTCGTGAGGATTCATCCCGGCTGCAGGTTCGTCCAGCAGTAGGACTTTCGGATTCTCTGCAAGAGCGCGGATGACTTCCAGTCTTCTTTGTGCGCCATAGGGCAAACTGCCAGCTAGATTGTCTGCAGTTCCGTCAAGATCGAAGAATTTCAAAAGATCCATTGCTTTCTCTTTAGCCTTTGCTTCTTCTTTTTTATATCCGAAAGAATGGAACAGTGCTGCACCGAGGCCTTCACGAACCTGATTGTGCATTCCAACCTTGACATTGTCCAGAACACTCATGTTATGGAATAATCTGATGTTCTGGAAGGTACGGGCAATCCCCATCTTGCTGACTTCATAAGTGGATTTTCCAGTCGTATTGTAGCCGTTAACCATGATGTTTCCTCTGGTAGGCTCATATACATTTGTCAGAAGATTGAAAACGGTCGTTTTACCGGCACCGTTTGGCCCGATAAGACCGGCAATTTCGGTTTTGCCAAGTGTAATCGAGAAATCATCTACGGCACTTAATCCGCCAAAATCAATCCCAAGGTGATGGGCTTCAAGAACGGGCATATCATTCAAGTCGCGCTCTGGGATATATGCCCCACTAGGATATTCTACCAGACGTGATCCTGGACGCTTACCGGCCATCTGCATTCACCTCCTTTTTTTTGTTTCCCCTGCTGTTCAACAGCTTTTTGAGATGGATTCTCTCGCGGAACTGCACAAAATACGGGGATGAATTGAAGAGCATGATTAAGATTAGCGATACAGAATAAACCAGCATTCTGTAATCATCAAATCCACGGAGGGCTTCCGGCAGCGTTTTCAGAATAACGGCAGCAAGAATCGACCCGCGAACGGAGCCCATACCGCCGAGAACGACAAGCACAAGAATCTCGATAGACATGTTGTAATCAAAAGTCGCGGCTTTCATATTGGCAAAATTATGCCCGTATAAAGCGCCTGCAGCACCGGCAAAGAAGGCGGCAATGATGAAAACGGATAATTTATGCTGAATAACATTTACTCCGCATGATTCGGCTGCGATTTTATTATCTCTGATCGCCTGTATGGCCCTGCCGTATTTTGAGTTTTTTAAGTTGATTACCGCAAGCATCGTCAGAATGACCAGAATAAAAGCGTATGGAAGTAATGGCTTGGTTTTCAAATAAATCGAACTCGTATCTAGCCCGCGAGCACCGCCTGTTATTTGAAGGTTTGTGATTAAAGATTTAATAATCTCTCCGCAGCCTAGAGTGACAATTGCTAGATAGTCTCCGTTTAACCTAAGTGCGGGCAGCCCGACAATCAAGCCGAAGATGGCTGCAACGATTCCGCCGGTAAGCATCGAAACAGAGATCCGGATAAACTGAGGAAGGGACGGGAATCTTGCTAACAGTTGTATGGACAGAAAACATCCTGAAAATAGGCCAACCGACATAAAACTCGCGTGCCCTAACGACAGCTCGCCGAGAAGACCGACAACAAGGTTCAGAGAAATTGAAAGAACGATGTAGCAAGAAAGAGAGATCAGCATATTGGTCATCTGCCTGCTTGCAGTGTTCGTGTATACCAAAGTGGCAACAACAGCATAAGCAGCAATGACGAGCGATACTGTAATCAGATTGGAATTAAGCTTATTATTTTTCGTCTTCATCTGATCACACTTTCTCTCTGTTCAGTTTTCCGAGCAATCCGGCAGGACGGATAACAAGAACAAGAACAAGAACGAAGAATACGATTGCATCTGCCATCAGTGTTGAGATGTATGCTTTGGAGAACTGTTCGATAATACCTAGAAGCAGTCCGCCAAGCATAGCACCAGGAAGAGACCCTATTCCTCCGAAAACTGCAGCTGTAAAGGCTTTTATTCCCGGCATCGAACCGGTTGTCGGCCGAATGTAAACATAGATGCTACCATAAAAAATGCTCGCAACGGCAGCAAGCGCGCTGCCGATAGCAAATGTGATGGTAATCGTTCTGTTTACGTTTATACCCATCAATTGCGCTGCTTCCTTATCTTCCGAGACCGCTCGCATCGCTGTGCCGAGTTTGGTTCTGGTAACGAACAGGTGCAAACCGAGCATGACAACAGAAGTTACAATGAGAGTGCTTACAGCTTTCCCGTCTATCTGAATATCCCCGATGACAATATCAGGAAGATGGATAACAGCGGGATAAGCAAGCTGCTCGCTCCCGAAGATCAGGAGCGCCAGGTTTTGTAAAAGATAACTGATACCGATTGCCGTAATCAGTACTGCCAAAGGCTGAGCTTGACGAAGCGGTCTGTATGCCAGCATCTCAATGACCATTCCCAGTAGCGAACAAAAAAGAATTGAGATTATCGCTCCGACGACCGGAGATAATCCCAACTTATTCACTACTGCGATACATGTATATGCACCAATCATAATAATGTCACCATGAGCAAAGTTAAGCATCTTGGCAATTCCATAGACCATGGTATAGCCAAGAGCGATAAGTGCATATATACTGCCGAGACTTAAGCCGCTAATCAGAGTCTGAATAAGTCGGTTCATACTCACACATCCTAGAGAATAAGATATAGATATCCATCCGCACCCGCGGATGGATATCTATTCAGATTACAGATCAACCGAGATAGAGAGATGCAACACCGTCTTTGATAATCATGGCCTTCGCATCTTTTTCCGTATCGCCGTTCTGCAGCCAGGTCATAGTACCGGTAACACCAGTAACCGTAAGATCTGTCATGAGTGCGGCAAGCTTAGCACCGGAGCATTCGGAAGGATCCTTGACGTTTGCCTTCTCCAGCAAAGCCTTAATGACATAGACTGCGTCATATGCATCTGCTGCAAACTGGTCAGGGGTCGCGCCGCCGTTTGCGTCCTTATACTTTTTGACAAAATTCTGCACTTTCTCATCAGGATCATCTGCAGAGAAAGGTGTCAGCTCAAGTACATTGTCCGCGATGCTTACATCGTTTTCAACCTTTGTCAGAATGCCATCCAATCCATCACAGCCAAAGAAGAGTGTGTTCGCAGGCAATTTACCTTTTGCCTGAGAGAGGAACGTAGACGCTTCAGCCGCATAGATCGGGATAAAGACAAGCTTCACGCCGGAACCAGCAATCGCATTGATCTGAGTAGAGAAGTCTGTTTTCGTGTTATCATCGAATGTCTGTACTTCCTTGATCGCGAGGTTCAGTTTTGCCGCGCGCTCAGCAAAGGATTCATACAGACCGACAGAATAATCAAGGTCGCTTTGATAAAGAACAGCAACTTCTGTCGCGAGGTTGTGAGAAGCGATATACTCCGCACTGAATGCGCCCTGAGAGGAGTCGGTAAAACAAACACGGAACGCTTTATCGTTTGCTTTGATGCAATCATCGTTCGATGCTGACGGAGAGATCAGGAAGATGTCGTCTTCTGCAGCAGCGAGTGAGACACTGGCCATCTCGCCTGACAGAACAGTACCAATAGAGATATGCATGCCGGAATCCATCAATTTGCCGTATGCGGCGACAGCATTGTCCGCGCTGGCCTCAGAGTCCTGCATATCCAACTCAAGTGTCATACCGTTCACACCGCCGGCAGCATTGATTTCTTCTACAGCTACCATGGCACCATTTCTGACCGACAATCCATAGTTTGCATAGTCTCCGCTGAGGGGACCGATTCCGCCGATCTTAAGGACAGTGCCAGATGATGAACCTCCGCCAGATCCGCAGGCAGAGAGCATTGTAGCAGTAACAAGTAAAAGCGCTACAAAGGATACCAGTTTTTTCATAAATGTTTCCTCCAGTATTAATCTGTTTTCATAGCAAGAATCAACAGTGTCTGAATAAAAGAGACCCGAGGTGCCTTGCCTCAGGTCTCTTAGTATTCTAAGAATTAAATCCTAGCGGCTCGGCATACAGAAAAGATCTACAACCAAAAGGCGCAGAACAATAATGTATACGATTACGAGCACACTATAGATCATAGTCAATCCTCTGTGAATTTTTAATTATTATTAACGCTTTAACGCTTTATGTCAATAAATTATTCATAATTCGGGAATAATAATGTCATGGATCGGATTATTGGAATAAAATTTTGTAAATAATATACAAAAAGAGATTACAAGAAATGATATATTTACGCTTCTTCCCTGCTTTTCATTAACAGGTAGGCATTGATGAAACCGTCAAGATCCCCATCCATTACGGCTGAGACATTGCCCGTCTCATAGTTTGTGCGGTGGTCTTTCACCATCGTGTACGGCATGAAAACATAACTTCGGATCTGACTTCCCCAGCCAATATCCATCTGAACGCCCTTGATATCCTCGATCTTGTCAAGATGCTCTCTCTCTTTGATCTCAATCAGTTTGGCTTTCAACATCTGCATACATGTTTCCCTGTTCTGAAACTGGCTACGTTCTACCTGGCAGGAAACCACGATACCCGTAGGAATATGAGTCAGTCTGACAGCTGAAGATGTTTTGTTGACTTTCTGCCCACCTTTTCCGCTTGCCCGAAAGACATCCATCTGGATGTCTTCTTCACGGATATCAACCTGAACATCTTTTCCGATTTCCGGCATGACCTCAAGTGAAGCAAACGACGTCTGTCTGCGGCCAGAAGCATCGAAAGGAGAAATACGAACGAGTCTATGGACGCCGTTCTCGCTTTTCAGATATCCGTAGGCATTTTCTCCACTGATTAGCATGGAGAAACTCTTTACACCTGCCTCGTCTCCGTCAAGCCAGTCCAGGATCTTTGTGCCGAATTTGTGACGTTCCGCCCATCTGGAATACATCCGATAAAGCATCTGAGCCCAGTCCTGAGCTTCAGTCCCGCCTGCACCGGCGTGAACAGTAATAATTGCATTGTTTTTGTCGTACTCTCCGGATAGGAGAAGATCCATCTTTACAGTTCTAACAGTTTCCTCATATTCGTCAAGCAGGGAGATTAATTCTTCGACAAGTGAATCATCTTCCGTTTCCTCAATGATGGATAACATCGTCTCGCAGTCATCAGCCTGGCGAACGAGTTTTTCCCGCTTTGAAAGTTTTGATTTTAAGGCAGACTGACGGGCGAAAACCTCTTTATTCTTTGAACTGTCATTCCAGAAATCGGGTTGGGCAACGATTCCTTCAATTTCCTTTAATTCCTTGTTGATCGAATCAACATCGACAGAAGCGATCACCTCTTTGGCAGAGTCGTTCGCTTCCTGAAAACGCATTTTATATTCATCTAAAATGACCATTATTTCTTGATCCCCTTATAAATCATACATAGGGATTATAACCAATCATGTTTGTAAAAGTCCACACTACTTTTTTTAGATACTGGATAATGATGGTTAACGGAAGGTGGTTTTGTTCATAATCTTGCTGTATTATTGTATTATACCCAATTATATGATACAGAAAGGCAAAATTAATGTTTGTTGGCGCAAAGTGCCCATACTGCAATAAAGTATTCACGGATCAGGATGATATCGTGGTCTGTCCTGAATGCGGGACTCCCCACCACAGGTCCTGCTATTTCGATCATAATCAATGTGCAAATCAATCTCTTCATGGGTCATTCGAATGGCACAATACTGCTGTTTCTGCTGATCAGCAGAAGCAAACACCTGCCATGATTGATCCGTTATCCGGGAAATCGGTTCAAAGTCAGGCTCAGCAGCCTGAATCCGATATCTGCCCATATTGCGGAATGGAAAATCCCTACGGTGACAAGTATTGCAGAAGATGCGGTCATCCGCTTCCCTCGTATCGTTCATCAAGAGAAGTGCTCCCGGATAACAGACCTACAATCGTTGTTCAGCAGATATCCCTTGACGAGAGGATTGACGGCATTCCGATCCGGGATTGGTTGATTTATCTTGGGTCTACAGGGGTTTCCAATATCAGGACTTTTTTGAAACAGAACGCGAAGAATGGCAGTCTGTTCGGCTTCTCTGTCGGGGCTCTTTTCTTTCCTTTCCTGTATTTCCTGTATTACAAGGTATGGGGCGTATCCCTAGCCGTTTTGATTATTGATCTTCTGCTGAACCTACCGGCAATTCTTCTTCAGGCAAATTATCCGCTTGCCTCTCTCCTATCCATTTCGCCTTCCAAACTGATGATGATCGCCAATACAATGTCTTATGTTTATCTTGGGTTGATTGCGATTCTGTCTCTTTTCTCCAAAACGATTGTCAGGCGCAATGCTGCTAAGAAAATCAAAGATTATCGTCGGTCCTGCACAAATGAAGAAGAATACATGGAATTGCTGAAGAGCAAATCTTGCCCGAACAAGATGTTAATGACGATTCTGATGATTCTCTACATTTTGTCAATGTTTTTCGTGCTATTTACATGATAAGAGAGGAATAATCATGAAAAGAGTAAGAAAGGCCATCATTCCTGCTGCCGGGTTCGGAACAAGAATGCTTCCCGCATCGAAAGCAATCCCAAAGGAGATGCTCCCTATCGTGGATAAACCTGCGATTCAGTATATCGTAGAGGAAGCTTTTTCCAGTGGCATCGAGGATGTTCTGATCATTACAAGCCGGGGGAAGTCTGCAATCGAGGATCATTTTGACAGAGATCCGCTTCTGGAACTGGCATTGCAGAAACCCGGCAAGGAGTCTTTGCTGGCTGAAGCGCTTCAACCGGCACGCCTTGGAAATATCCAGTTTGTGCGTCAGCAGGAACAGAATGGCCTCGGCAATGCCGTCTCTTATGCCAGGTCTTTTGTCGGCGATGAACCATTTGCAGTTCTGTATGGCGACGATGTAATCATGTCAGATTATCCTGTAACAAAGCAGTTGATCGAGGCATATGAACAATACGGATTGACTGCTTTAGGAATAAAGGAAGTAACAGATGAATTGATCGTAAAGTACTCTTCAATGAAAATCAGACATCTGGAAGGCAGGTTTTATGAAGTGTCCGATATGATTGAGAAACCTTCACTGGAAACGCGTTTTTCAAATTACTCTATTCTTGGACGGGTTATTCTTAAACCCGAAGTATTTGATGTTATTGATAATCTCGAACCCGGTGCCGGGGGTGAGATTCAATTGACGGATGCGATCAAACAATTTGCAATAAAAGAAGGCTGTATCGGCGTCGATTTTATCGGTCAGCGCTATGATATGGGCAATAAACTGGAGATGTTAAAAGCAATCGTGTCCACAGCACTCCAGCGGGACGACTTGAGAGAGGAATTCGGCAGGTTTCTTCATTCATTACATGAAACAACAACTTGACATTCCATCATTCTGAAACTATAATAAATCGATGTCATTTGACAAATAATAATCCTTGCCCAGTTTCTGGGCCGGAAGTCCAAAAGGAGGAAAACAATGCAGGCTAGTTATGAAACCGTTTTGGTTTTGAGCACGAGTCTTGACGAAGAAGCAAGCAATGCCCTCGTTACCAGATTTACAGATCTGATCAATGCGAACGGAAACGTAGAATCTGTTGATGCTTGGGGCAAACGTCGTCTCGCTTATGAGATCAATGACGAAAAGGAAGGCAATTACTACCTTATCAACTTTGTTGCCGAAACCAGCTTTATTTCTGAGCTCAACCGTCTTTATTCGATCACTGATGGTTTGCTTCGCACCATTGTTGTTCGTAAAGAACAGTAACAAAGGAGTAAAACAATGTTGAATCAAGTTTCTTTGATGGGTCGTCTTACTGCTGATCCCGAATTGCGTCACACACCGAATGACATCGCGGTTACGACATTTACTCTTGCTGTTAACCGTTCTTATGTGAAGCAAGGAGCTGAGAGGCAGGCTGATTTTATTGATATCGTTGCCTGGAGAAGTACTGCCGAGTTCGTCTGCCGCTATTTTAAAAAAGGACAGATGATGGCAGTTACCGGTTCGATTCAAACAAGGAATTATACTGATAAAGAAGGGAAAAACAGAAAAGCTTTTGAAGTGGTTGCTGACAATGTCTACTTCACGGAAAGCAAAGGAAATAATCAGGGTTCTGGCAATTATTCCCCTTCCCCTTCTTATGATGTTGACTCCTCTTCAGAGAAACCGAGTTATTCATCCGGCACACCGGATGAGTTCACGATCATCTCTAATGATGATGACCTTCCATTCTAATTTCGTTTAAGGAGTCGACTTATGGATAACACTGAAAACACGGCTGTCCAGGCAGCAGAGACCGTTGCCGCAGCTGAACCTGTTGCTGAAAGAACTGAAAGACCTGAACGTTCTGAAAGACCTCAGCGTCCTGCGAATCGTCAGCGTCGTCGCAAAGTCTGCACGTTCTGCACTGAGCGTGATGCCGTCATCGATTATAAGAACCCTGCCCAACTGAGAAAATTCATTTCTGAGAGAGGCAAGATCCTTCCCCGTCGTATGACCGGCACCTGTGCCCGCCATCAGCGTGAACTCACAAACGCTGTTAAGCGTGCAAGACAGATTGCTCTTCTGCCGTACGTTACTGACTGATTATTAGTCAAAAAAAG
>JAEEGL013186303.1_pt1 | contig 65355 bp, 55 predicted proteins | sample 9134231 | NCBI WGS metagenome assembly JAEEGL01 (sample SAMN16246548, study PRJNA631951) | gut metagenome | biome: gut microbiome; feature: rumen; material: fiber-attached | host: Bos | place: Iran: Karaj | collected 2018-10
CGATACAATAATATGGTAGAGGTTCGAGGAGCTGTCAAGCATGCAGGGCAGTATCAGTTGGGAGGCGAGATACAGACCGTCCGAGGTTTGTTACAGGTCGCAGAGGGCCTACGGGAAGATGCTTTCCGTAACCGTGCTGTAATGCATAGGGAAAAGGACGATCTTACACTGGAGATGCTTTCCGTGGATATCGATGGCATCCTGGACGGCACCGTTGCAGATATTCCTTTGAGGAAGGGCGATGTGCTTTTTGTTCCCAGCAAAATAGACATGAAAGGAGAGCAGGTACTTAAGATAAGTGGTGAGGTTATCTATCCTGGTACTTATCAGTACGCCGAGAATACTACCGTCGAGGACCTTATCCTACAGGCAGGTGGCTTGACAGAAGCAGCTTCAATGGCTAAAGTGGATGTATTCCGCCGTATCAACGATATCAACTCAACCGAGAATACCGGACAAATGGCAGAGTCGTTCAGTTTTGCCATTGAAGACGGATTCCGTGTTAACGAGGGTGGTTTTAAACTGTTTCCTTACGATGAAGTGGTTGTACGCCGGAGTCCTTCTTACAGCGAGCAGAAAAATGTATCTATTACAGGTTGCGTGAATTTCGAAGGTTCGTATTCCATGACCAGCAAGAATTTCCGACTGAGCGACTTGGTAAAGGCCGCTGGAGGCGTTACCTCTTTGGCTTATACCAAGGGAGCCAGATTGAACCGTGTAATGACACCAGACGAACGTCTTCAGCGTGAAAGTTCATTGCGTGCTGCACAGATTCAGTTGTACGAAGAGTCTCTTTCGAGCGAGAAGGAGTTTAATAAAGCGAATGCAGATACCCTGTTGCAGATGAAGATGGATTTGGGAACAACCTATCCTGTAGCGGTGAATCTGGAAAAGGCAATGGCTAATCCCGGTTGTCCCGATGATATTGTGTTGCGTGAGGGCGACCAGGTGACGATACCCCAGTTCAGTAATACCGTCAAGGTAAGTGGTGAAGTTAGTTATCCCATCAGTATGAATTACAAAAAGGGTGAGCGATTGAGCTATTATATCAAACGTGCCGGCGGTTATGGCAATAGAGCCAAGAAGAACGGTGTCTATGCCATTTATATGAATGGTGCAGTACAAAAGATTAACAAAGCGGGCACCAAGAGCATAGAGCCTGGTTGCGAGATTGTTGTGCCTACCAAGAAACAAGGCAAGAAGATGAGTTCTGCCGAGATTGTTGCCCTTACCTCGGGTGCAGCATCCTTGTCCAGTGTAATCATTGCCATTATCAGCTTAATCAAAAAATAATTTTATCTCTATCCTATTAAGATTCTATTAAAAGTAATTCGATACCCGCATGGAAGAAATAAAATATCAGCAGCAGCAAATTATAGACCTAAAGAAAATTGTTAGTATTCTTTGGGAAAAGAAAAAAACCTTTTTAAAAGTGTGGGTGGTGACATTTATTCTTTCATGCATTTGGATATTACCACAACCAAGATATTATGTTTGTGAGGTTAAATTGGCCCCAGAGATGAATGGCGAAGATGTTGGCGGAAGTCTTTCTAGTATAGCTTCTTCATTTGGGTTTAACATTGGTGGAATGGCAGGGCAGGATGCAATTTATCCAGAACTATATCCGGAACTTTTTGAAAACCCAGAGTTCGTTGTTGGTCTTTATGGCATAAAAGTAGCCACGAAAGATGGTAATCTTGCTACAGACTACTTCACATACATGAAATCTCATCAAAAAAAGAATCCTCTTACGTATCCTTTTCTTTGGGTTAAGTCAAAAATATCTGCTTTCTTTGAGGCGGAAGATAATATCCCCAGAGGCAAAGGTTGTGACATAAATCCTTTCATGATGAATCGTAAGGATTTTCTCTTGATGCAGAAAGTAATGAAGAATATCAACTGTGCGGTGGATAGGAAGACAAGTGTCATTACTATTAATGTGAAAGATCAAGACCCTCTCGTATGTGCCACCATGGCAGATAGCGTGAAGAATCATTTGCAGGATTTTATCATACGTTATCGTACTAGCAAAGCTAGCGAAGACATTATTCATTATCAAGAGATGAGAGACAGTGCTGAGCGCGAATACGATGCTGCCATGGCATCATATAGCCGTTTCTGTGACGCGCACCAAAATGTCATTCTACAAAGTATCCAAAGTGAGCGTGACAAACTGGAAAAAGACTTGGAGCTAAAACAGAATTCTCTTGTTGCAATGGAAACCCAGTTGCAAAGTACTAAAGTCAAATTACAGGAGAAAACTCCAGCTTTTACTACTTTGAAAAGTGCAATGGTACCAGTTTTGCCAGAAGGCCCCAAAAGAATGCTTTTTGTTATTGGTATGATGATACTTGCTTTTGTTTTAACCTCTGTTTATGTTCTTCGGAAACAGCAATGAAATATCTAAGAAGGATAAGGCTCTAAGAAATATAATGTGGGCCGTCTGCGGCAAGATTGTCAGTTTGCTGGGAGTTCTTGTCGGCGCTATCATTGTTGCCAGATATCTCGGTCAGGAACAATATGGTATAATGAATTATGTGGTGAGCTATGTAGCAATATTTCAGGTGTTTGCAGATTTTGGATTAGATCTTATTCAGATACGCGAAGAGTCTAAGAATCCAAGCCTACGTAACAAAATTATCGGTACGGTATTCACCCTGAAACTCATTTTTGCAGTCATAACACTAATTGCCATTCCTATTACACTTTTCTTTTTCGAAACGAGTGCAGAGGTTAGTTGCTTTATCATGATATATGCCTTCTCTGTTGTCTTGAACACCACATGGGTCTGTCGAAACCATTTTACTTCTATTGTATGGAATGAGTATATGGTAAAGACAGAGATCTCCAGAACGCTAATCGGTATAACGGTGAAAGTGGCATTGGTATTGTTGCATATGCCCCTTATATGGTTTATTCTCTCTTTGCTCTTGGATTCATTATTGCTGGCCATGGGTTACACAATTTCGTATTCCAAAATGATTGACAGCATACGTAAGTGGTCGTTTGACAAGGAATTGGCCAAGTACTTTGTCAAACAGTCTTTTCCTTTGCTATTGTCGGGTGCGGCCATCGTCATCTATAATCGTATAGATCAGGTGATGATAGGCAATATCATAGACAAAAGTCATCTGGGAATCTATTCGGTAGCCGTCAGGTTTGTGGAACTTTTGGTATTTGTGCCGACAATCATCTCTCAAACTATTAGTCCTATGCTTGTAGAGATACATCAGAAAGACGGTCAGCAATATGAAAGGTTATCTCAGGTTTTCTTAAATATCACCGTGTCAGGGTGTGTCATATTGGCAATAGTCGTTAGCCTCTTATCATATCCTGTCGTATATCTTACTTTTGGACAGGAATACATTGGTGCTGCCTCTGTGTTGGCCATTTTATCCTTCAAGGTTATTGGTGATGCACTGTCCCAAACATCAGGACAACTCATAATTATCGAAGGTATTCATCGATATGCCTCTGTGAGGAATATTATTGGATGTGTTACATGTGTTGTTTTAAATCTGATAGTTATTAAACACTTTGGTATTCGAGGGGTGGCATATGTGGCGGTTATAACCATTTTTGTATCAGGAACATTAGCAGACTTTATCATTCCACCTTATAGAAAAATCTTCTGTAAACAGATGCAATCACTTTTTATGGGGTGGAAGGACATTATACATATAAGAACTCTACTTCAATGATTTTAAGACGCATATTTCATAGCTTGAAGGCTCGCATGCCGCTTCCTATTCAGTTTCTGTTAGAGGTACTGGGGTATTGGCGTCGTCTTTGCAAATATAACGCAAGCAGAAATACTGACAGAGATATGCAGAAGATGCAGTACACGCTTCTGAGAGAAAATCATATCATTGAAAAAGGTATGTCAATCCGCCAGACACATCATGCTTTTGGACAAGCAAAAGTGGCTGTTCTTATAAAGAGATTACGGAAGTATCAACGTCTTTACGGTCAAACAGACAGGGCGTTCTTATATTATCCAATATCAACAATCAAGGCTTATATAGACTACCAGCATAATGATAATGTAGAAATTCCCGATATCGAACATTCTTTTACTCTTCTATGTGAAGAGGCAGGGTTTTCACCTAAAGACATTGTTCTTCCTGCTGGCATAAAAAACGGAAGTGCCAGATATTTACAGGAGCAGGCAAAGTCAAATTTCAAGGATTTGCTTTACAGTCGGCACTCTATTCGTTATTTCCAAGATACTCTACCGTCACGGGCACTTATTGATGATGCGTTGTTACTTGCTTCACGCACCCCTTCAGCATGCAATCGTCAAGCATGGCATACTCATATTTATTTTGGAAACGATTCACACGAGATACTGCGTATGCAGGATGGATGCAAAGGCTTTTACAACGACATACATTGTTGCATTGTTGTTACGGCAGATATGAAAGGATTTTTGGGACACGAACCTTTCCAGTGCTATGTTGATGGCGGACTTTATGCACAAAATCTCATCAATGCTCTCCATTACGTTGGTCTTGGTTCTATCCCTTTATCTTGCGGCTTCATGAATGACAAATTGCAGAAAATACAGAATTGCTTTGGTATTCCGGAAAACGAAGTTATGATTCTTATCATTGGAGTCGGCGTCATGTATGCAGACATGAAAATTGCGATTTCTACGCGTAAACCAATAACTCAAACAAATAAGTATCACTAAATTACATAATAAACACGTGTATTTTATTCCACTCGTATATTTCAGCGCTCTCACATATTACTTCTGGCAAAAGCACAGGGTAATAGACCTTGCTGTGTATATGTCTGGGCTCTTCGTCATCACATCATTATGTTGCGTGCTGATGGTTACTGGCGGTTATCTATCTGCTGATGGTGGCGTGTTGTTTGATGGATGGGAACCAACTTTCGGTATTGTGCCCACACTACTCTACTGTGGACTTGTTACACTTACAATCTTTCCTTTTTCATTTATTCGTCCCGAGAAATTGGAGAATATCAGCAATGTACATAGGTTTATCTTATATGGTTTTACTTTGTTCATTATTGTTCAGGGAGTTATCATGTATTACCTAGTTGGGGGCTTTATTTCAGACCTTTTAAATGGCGACTTCAAGTTCTTGAAGAATTCGTATTACTCTGGCGACATATCACCTGCGGATGCAAAGATGCTCACAATGCCTTTGCCATTTCAGATGATGTTCTTACTGAGTTTTATGACATTGTTGGCTCTTCCCCTCTTTTTTTATTATTCATGTATCGAAAAGAGAAGTTTATGGCTCACATCACCCTTATTAGCAGTATCCATCAGTCCTATTTTGCGTGGTGTGCTTATTGCTGACCGCACGGAAATAATACATTACGGCTTGATGTTCTTCTTCTGCTTAGTGTTTTTCCAGAAGTTCATAACCAAGAAAGTCCGTAATTTCTTCTTTGTCGGAAGTGTTCCAGTGATAGCCGTAGGTCTAATTTATTTTATTGCAGTTTCTGTATCAAGATTTGAAGATCAGGATGAGGGAACAGGAGGCAATATGATTGAATATGCTGGGCAATCGTACGCAAATTTCTGCTATTTCTTTGAGAATCACAATCCAGAACTTTTTTATTTAGAACGCGAACTTCCTATAACTTCTTTTTTTATCTTCAACAATCAGTATGTTGATACAAAGGGAGAACGAACAGCTAGGGAAGGTTTTTTTATTGGTGTTTTTGCATCACACATTGGATCGTGGCTTCTTGATACTGGTGTTGTGGGAGCAATATTAATAAGCTCTTTATTTGCTATGGTATGCTGTATTGTGATAGGTAGGTACAATCGTACGGATTTTGATATTGGTGAGGTTTTTATGATATTCGCGCTTGGTGCAATACCTACATTTGGCATCTTTTACTATAGGTACTATACTGTAGCAACGGCTTTTGTCTATGTTGCTGCCATTTGTTTTTATATTCTCTCCAAATATGTTTTTGTTTTGGGGCATAATGACGTTAAAGAAACAGAAGAGGCATGAAATATTTTTTTCCAATACATCTCGATGGCGGCAATCGTGGTTGCGAAGCTATAGCTAAAGGGTCTGCTCTTCTTATAAGTGAAGATAAGGAAAATCTCTTTGGTTACTGTCGTGATGTAAAATTAGATACTCATTTGGGGGTGGATAAGTTTTTTTCTTTAATTCCTGCCAAACGAGACTCTTATGTCATTGACCGCTGCCTTGGTTTATTGAATAAAATATTTCATTCCAAGAAAACAAAAGCGTGGCGTGAGTTGTACCCTTACCGAAGTTTCCTTCGTCTTATCCACTCTGATGATGTTATGATTTCCACCGGTGGGGATATGATGTGCTATGATGACAATATGGCAGTTTATACAAATATCTATTTACATCAGAAAGGAATTAAGACTGTCTTATGGGGCTGTTCCATGGGACCGGAGAATCTCACCACAGCAAAACTTAAGTCGCTATTCAATTTTTCACTTATTTATGCCCGTGAGTCACTTACATATGAATATTTCAAACAACTCGGATTAAAGAACATTTGCCTTTGTCCTGATCCTGCGTTTATTCTTCCTGCAGAGGAATCCCCTTTACAGGAATGTTTCAAAAAAGACAACGTGGTGGGACTTAATATAAGTAATTTTGTGGTTGGTGGAATGTCGTTAGATAGTGATTTTGGCAAAGAAATAACCGAGTTGATAGGTCATATCCTTAAAAACACGGAGCATGACATTCTTCTTGTACCTCATGTTACTTGGAACCGGGATAAAGTGAATCAAGATGACCGTCAAATGGCACGGATTATAAAAAGTTGTTTCGGGAACGACGAGAGAATAAGTATCCTTGACATTGACCACATGAACTATTGCCAGATACGCTACGTAATATCCAAATGTAAAATGTTCATCGGCGCAAGGACCCATGCTGTAATTTCCGCATACGCGATGTGTGTGCCAACAATCGCACTTGGTTATTCTATTAAATCCCGTGGTATCGCCAAGGATTTAGGGCTTGATGAGGCTCTTGTTGTTAACAGCAAGAATTTCATTAAGGGAAGTCTGCTGCAATCCTTCAACTATTTAAAAGAGCACGAAAACGAGATACGTCAACACCTCTCAGAGATTATGCCTGTTTATAAACAGCGCACTTATCTTATACGAGAGCATTTGGCACTCCTTAATACACAGTAAACAATGAGTACACCCAGAATAATTGCATTATATTTGCCACAGTTTCACCCTATACCAGAGAATGATAAATGGTGGGGACCTGGTTTCACAGAATGGACTAATGTGGTAAAGGCTAAACCTCTTTTCAAGGGACATGTTCAGCCAAAATTGCCTGCCGATTTAGGCTTTTATGACCTGCGTTTACCTGAGACACGTGAAGCACAGGCTACATTGGCTCGGGAGGCTGGTATTGAGGGATTTTGCTACTACCATTATTGGTTTGGCGGAAAACAGTTGTTAGAACGTCCTTTCAACGAGGTTTTAGCAAGTGGAAAACCGGATTATCCTTTCTGTTTATGCTGGGCAAATCATTCATGGAGTAACAAGACATGGAATAGGAAGTCTTATCTTCAGTCGAACTCTATGCTGATGGAACAGACCTATCCGGGTGAAGAAGATGACACGCAACATTTCTATTCTCTTCTTCCGGCATTCAAAGACCCTCGCTATATCACCATAGACGGGAAGCCATTATTCTTTTTGTTTAATCCATGGGAGCATACTCGTGTACAGGAATGGATAAGTCTATGGAAAAAACTTGCTAAGGAGAATGGCTTGGAAGGAATCCATCTAGTGGCTATGTGTGACTCTACACTTACCTTCAAGTTGCAGGCCGATGGTACTCGAACACGTGCTGTCCCCAATCTTGACAGTAGTGCAGACCTTTTTCAATCAGTACTTGATATGGGTTTTGATGCCGTCAATTCTTTCGGACGTCGTCGGGGTGAGATGCTGTGTAGAGGTAAATATGCTGACTTGTTTAAGACAATCCTTCGCAAGTTAGGTATTCCTATGGGTGCTTCTTGTTATGACTATGCAAAGACGGTTAAGGGTTTCTTTGCTCCGGAAGACAAATGGGAAAATGTCTATCCCACCATCATGCCCAACTGGGATCGCAGTCCACGTGCCACCTCATGGGATGGTATATATGTCGGAGCTTCACCAGAGTCTTTTAAAAAGCATATTTTGCAGGCTTTAGATATTGTCCGGGAAAAAAAACAGGAACACCAGATTATTATCCTGAAGTCATGGAACGAATGGGGTGAGGGCAATTATGTTGAGCCAGACGAGCAGTTTGGACACGGATGGCTGACTGCTGTTAAAGAGGCGCTCAATGCATAAACTTGGGGGAAAAGTTGTATGGATATTAGTGTAATTATTCCAACATATAAGCCAGAAAGTTTTTTGTTTGATTGTTTATTAGCACTTGATAATCAAACACTTGACCATTCTCTCTTTGAGGTCCTCCTAATTTTGAATGGGCCAAAAGAGCCATATATGACCCAAATAGAAGATTTCATAAAGAAACGGCCAAATCTTTGCTGTAGACTTTTATACAACGATATTAATGGTGTTAGTTTAGCCAGAAACAGAGGATTAGATGAGGCAAAAGGCAAATATATCTGTTTTATCGATGATGATGATCTTGTTACGGATAGTTATCTTGAGGAATTATTGGCAATAGCAACACCTGACACAATAGCATTATCGTACGTCTGTGCCTTTGAGGACGGGAATAAGACCTTGCGCCCAATTTATATAACAGCGGATTTCAGGGAGAAAATGAGAAACGTACCCTTCTTGACTGTCCGTAGATATTTTTATGTATGCTGGGGTAAACTAATACACAGATCTGTTATAGGGAATCGCCGTTTTGATATTTCTCTCAGAAACGGTGAAGATTGTCAGTTCATGCTATTGATTTCTGATTGCATACGGAATGCCAGTTTTACAAGCGGCAATGTTAAATATATGTACAGACAGCGTCCAAATAGTGCTTTCTATGTGAATAAGTCTGTTTGGTACCATTTCTCTAATATGATTATTCGACTTTTCAAAGCCTCAAAGGTATATCTGTCTGGTCCTTGTAGGTATTCATTCCACTTTTATGTTACATATATGTTGGCTACCATAATGGGAGGAATCCGTCAGATGCTCCACAGAAAACAATAAATCTGTTAATTGATACTGTATAATCATGATGAGAGTCTTATTGCTATTTACATGTTTGTTCAGTTTAGCATTTCCTGCGAAGGCAAAATCTTGGAAGAAGGATTTTGAGAGAATATTGCAGGAAAATACGCAAAAAGGTATTATGTTTGGTCATCATGATGACACAATGTATGGATACAACTGGAGGTATGACAATAGCGATAGAAGCGACACCAAAGATGTTGTAGGTTTATATCCCGCAATGATGTCGTTTGATCTTTCCGATATTGATAAGGGTACTAGGAACCGTACGGAGTACGAAAGAATGCGCGTAGAAATACGGAAACAGCATGCACGTGGCGGCTTTGTTACTATTAGTTGGCATGCCACGAACTTAGTGACGGGTAAAAATGCATGGGATGTCTCAACCCAAAATACTGTTAGAAGAGTACTTCCCCGCGGAGACAAAGCCAACGAGTTTCTTGCTTGTCTCGATACCTTGGCAGCTTTCTTTAACTCTTTGAAAGATGCCGAGGGTAAGTCAATTCCTATCATTTTCCGTCCTTGGCACGAATGTAACGGAACATGGTTCTGGTGGGGGAGTAACCAGTGTACGCCAAAGGAATATAAGGCACTTTGGAAATTGATGGTTGGGCATTTAAAGAAAAGAGGAGTCGGCAATGTCATATATGCTTATTCACCCGGGGACAACATCAAGACTGCAGCCGATTTTCTTGGACGTTATCCTGGTGATAAGATTATCTCTGTATTTGGGGTTGAAGGATATTCCATCAGGACGTCTGCTTCCACAGCAGATAGGAATAGTTTTATTGCAAGGATAAGACGATCATTTAACGTCGTTGCACCTCTGGCAGAAAAGAGGAAAAAGATTCTAGCCTTTACAGAAACTGGCGTGAAACACAATTCAGATGCACAGTGGTGGACAAAGGCTCTCCTTCCTGCCATCGAGGGTTATCCTGTCTGTTTCCTTGTTACATGGAGGAATGCCACAAAAGACGATAATGAGTGCTATGGTATCTACAAGGGGCATCCCTCAGAGAACGACTTTAAGCGTTTTGCTGCTGACCCACGAATACTCTTTAGGAAATAAGAACCTGGACTTTACTTCCTTCTTCCCTCTTCCTTCTTACATCATTTTGTTTTTCGTTATCGTTATCGTACGAAGTCTGGTTAACGTTTTTGTCATCGTTTTCGTATGTGGAAATTCAGTGGGAGCAAGAAATAGCTTTAATAAAGATTTTTCTAAGTTACTATTCCTCTTCCTGAATAAAGCCGAATTGACTGATGATGTAAGAGAGAAGGAGTAAGATGTTTTAGTGCCTTTTAGGGTATACCCAAAATGGCTCGAGCCATTTCCCCTTTTGGCTCGAGCCAATGCCCTATTTGGCTCGAGCCAGCTTTTTGGAGGGCTTTTGGTGAAGAAAAATTTCATACCCGGAAAATGTGTTTTGAAAAGGAAAAATCTTTCCAAAAAACAGGTTACCTAAATTAGGGTCAAAAACAGGGGACTTAACTCGATACATGTCATGAGTTAATTCGTTACATGTTTTGAATTAACTCACTGCATTATACACGTAAATTCACATTACGTGGAGATAAGGAATAAATCATGAAGATAATCTGGATGAAGCAAAGGCGAATGCAATGGAATTAAACAGCATTTTTCTTTTTTATTATTTTATTGATATAAACAAGAATTATTGTTAGAATTATTTGAGATGTAACATACATGATTAAACGGGAATATGCCGATAGGGTGCTTGAGCTAAGCAAGGATAATGTAATCATGTTGGCAACATACATCTCAAGTGTGATTTTGCCAAAATATGAGAATACTTGGTAGACATAATTTTGTTTCTCTGTTATCCTTTTGCTTATATATGATAGACACATTATAAATAAGGGTGCGCACATATATACAATCTCGTATTTCTCTGCTTTCTGTGTCATAAACATGTATGAAACAAATAATGCAGCAATGACGAAGAATATACTCATGATGACATAATGGTATGTCTTCCGATTACTTATGAAACATAATATTCCCAACACAAAAACCGGTATCCTGGAAAATGCTGCATCTATATTCCATCTCCAATCGGCAAGATATTGCATTGCCAAAACACAAACAAGAAGGATTGCGGGAAATACCATGCCAATCTTGCGGGTCATGCCATAGAGAATGGGAAATAGCAGATAAAGATATAAAAGAAAACTTAGGTACCACTCAAGACAAAGACCACCAACACTCCAAAAGGATAATGTTGTCAGGTTGCAAAAGGCATCATAAAAGGATAAACCGTTCTCTGTGATATATTGGTAGAAACATACATAGATTTGGAATAGCAGAAACATTGGTAATATCCGATGCAACCTTCTTGCATAAAACTCTTTTGGCGAGTTTTTCTTCCATGAGTTACATAAGCCATAACCACTTAAGAATAAAAAGATATCCACACCTATAAATCCAGGATAAAATGCCCATAACAAACGTATTTCCTTACATGTGGCAAGCAGATGGGAAAGGATTATCAGTATCATGGCAATTCCCATGAAATATTGCCGATGTGTAATTAATCTATTGAAAAACATATTTGCCATAAGGGCATCTTTTACCTTACGTATCCGTGAATCTTATCTTTCCACGAATAATGACGTTTTACCATCTCATATCCGTTAATAGCCAGTTGCTGACGCAGGTCGGGGTGATTCATGATGCGCAGGCAGGCATCGGCCAGTGTGGCTGCCTCGTCCTGAATAAGGCAGTTCTCCTCATGCTTGAGTTCTGGGATGGCGTTGGAAATAAGACTGGTCATTACAACGGGAATTCCACAGCTCATAGCTACCAGCACTTTGTTTTGGATTCCTGCAGCCACGCGGACTGGAGCTATAGTCAGACAGGCATCACAAATGGTGTCCTCAATATCCTCGACAAAACCTGTTACAAAAATATTCTCTGAGGCCAACTGCTGTATGCTTTGCGGGGGCTGTGCTCCAACGATATAGAATTTGGACTTGGGCTTCTTTTTGAGAATGCGTGGAAAAATATCTTGGATAAAGCAAAGTACAGCATCCTGATTCTGCAGAGTTCGCATATTGCCCACAAAAACAATCTTGTTGGGATCGTACTTACGTTTGATGTTCTTACTGCAGATAATACCGTTAGAATGCAATTCCAGGCTCTCGGGGTGGAGGGATTTTGTCTTCAAATAGTCAATGTCGGCCTGAGAGACTAAAACATTTTTGGGGAAGTGCAACAGGCTGTACTGCTCGGCCCTAAGAATTAGCCTTTGCTCCATACGGTAGACATTCCTAAGGAGCCAATTGCCCTTGCTTTGTGAAGACATAGCGTAGGTCTTGGAAAGGGCATCTGTCATCTCTATAATAGATCGACTGTGAAGCCCCAGCTCATCAAGGTAAGGCATCATACGTAGCAGATGGGCAATGAAAAGGTCAGGGTTCTCTTTCTGAATTATCTCACGTAACTTTCTTCTGTAAGTGCCCGACATGTAAAAGCCGCATTGCATGGGCTTTGCCTGTAAGAAGCAAATAAGTGCATGAAAAAGCGAAGAGAAATGATGTCTGTGTACTGTATAAACCTTGTGGTATATACGCTGGGCCTCAAAGATTTGCGGTTGTCCGTCCTCCTCCAGGCTAAGCAAAATAAGTTTGTAGCCTTGCTTTCGCAACTGATGGGCTACATTGTTGATGCGAAGCACATCGCCACCGTTCTCTGGCACGGGGAAGCGTGGTGTAAGAATGCAAATCTTTCTGGCGTTTGCGGCATTCTCGTCAAGTTCTTTACGCAAGTTTGTCTCCAATGCCAAACGCTCATCATTTTTGGCAATAGAATGGTCTATCCGTTTCTGCCAAACAACGAATAGTATGACATCCACTAAAACTATCCATGTAATATTAAGTCCAATAAGGTACATCCCCGCGTTCAATAGGGCGAAGATTATGTCGGCCACTAGAATTGTCAAAAGCGCCATGTGCATGTAGTGACCTGTTCGTATGAGCTTGTGATGGATATGGGTCTTGTCAGAATGGAATGGATGCTCACCTCGAAGAATACGACTACAGGCAACACGTGTGAGGTCGAAGGTGGGAATCAGTAAAAGCGTATAAGTCAGCAATAGGCTGAACTCTTCTGGTTCTTTTATGGTATTATCCGAACAGAATTTCAGTCCTAAATAGCTTAGTGCATAGCCCAGCATCAAGCTGCCGGAATCACCCATAAAAATTTTGGTACCTTTGGCGTTGTCTCCAAAAAGATTATACCAAAGGAAAACAATCAGACTACCGGATATGGCAGCTGTAAAGAGGCAGAATATGTGCATACCCCATTCCCAAAAAGCCCAGGTAAAGACTATAAAGGCAATGAGTGAAAGACTACTGGCAAGTCCGTCAATACCATCTATAAGGTTGATGCTGTTTACCACTATCATCACTAGGAATACCGTTAATGGGTAACTGTAAATCTCTGGAATCTCATAGATGCCACAGAATCCATATAGATTATTTAGGGTAAGGCCTATAAGGGGGAAGCAAAGTGCTGCTATAAACTGGATGAAGAACTTTAAATGTGCAGAAAGCCCAAAAAGATCATCTAACAAGCCTGTCACGTATATGGTAAAGATTCCGAATCCAATAAGCAGCGTGCTCGATTTAAGGGGCTCACTCTCTCCGTAGAAGTTGAAGATGATTGCTAAGGTAACGGCAATACCAACAATAGTGCTGGGAACAAAAATAACACCTCCTAGACGGGGCGTGCTATTTTTGTGTATTTTGCGGTCATTGGGCCTGTCGAAGTATCCGTTGCGTTTGCACAGATTAAGTATCCATGGCATTAATAGCATGGAAGTTAGTGCCGAAGCTACGAAGGATATGAAAATGTAGAGCGCAGTCATGTAATCGTTTATATATTATAAACGTTTTTTACACTTTTTTTATTGTCCAAAATGCAGGTTTTTCCTGAGAACAAACCGACTTTGATAAAAACTTGCATCAATATTTACGGAAACGTAGCGTTCCCTCTGCTCCGGAAAGTACCATTTTGTCGGAAGTCAATTCTTCTATCTTCAAGCGTCCGTTGTTGGGAATGCCATATTTCTTCAACTCTTCTATGGGATGAGCTACTGAGTCAAGTTCAGAATCTTTAAAGATCTTATCCGTCTGGATAATAATACAGCCTTCTGCCTGTTGATAATATGTCAGGTAGAAGTCTTCCGCTTCGCCTGGAAGAAATTGCAGCATAAGCAAGTTGTTGCGTACCTTGTAATATATGCTGGCATTAGAATTATCTGGTTTGCTGTAAACGGGTGAACCGTCTAAAGCCCTCCAATCCAGAAGTTGCCACATACCACCCAAAGTGCCGCTGTCATCTCGTTTATTCTCGCAACTGCTGGATATAGCCAGAAAGAGAATTGATACTATGCAGTATAGAAAAAAATGCCTGTTAGTCTTCATCTGTTACTTCGTTATATTAAACAATCCGCTGTATGATACGGAAATCATTCCACCATTGCTTTTTCCAAGAATCTCACCATCGTTATGCCCGTAGCTGGCTGTAATTCCTAATCCTTTCACTTGACGAGGTTTGTAAGTAACTTCTGCCATCAGATAGTTGGCCTTCTCTGGGTTAGGAGTAGGAGTGTTGTATGAGCCTAGACTCTTTTCGTGGGTATAGAGCAGACGCCAGCCCCATTCTTCTGTTGGCTGGCCGCTAAGACCTACGTGATGAGCATTTACGCGACTATGGTAAACCATGAGTCGATTGCTGAATCCAAAACGGTCGTTGTACATGGGTGAGGAGAGTAGCGGGTTACCCATAACGAATCCTGAATGCTGCCAGGCTCCGTAAATGTGATTATTGTAATATTGGTCGCATCCGCTTATCTGCTCAGGCATGTTGTCCGTTTTATCATGATAGACGGCTCCGCTTTGATCCATTGTACCAATGTGTTCGTAAACAATACTGCTTAGGAAAGGATTTTTGGGAAGGTTAACCTCTACGCCCCAAAGCATATCCTTCCAGCCGTATTGCCAGAACATCTGGCTTTGGTCCTCAAAGAAGTGCTCCAGATATGCTCCTGCACTCCATCCTTTGCCATGATAGTCTGCGCGCAGGTGCCAACTTCCTACTTGGTTACCTTCACTGTTTCTGTAAGGATCACCATCATTACTATCGCTTCCACCGGGAATTAAAGCGTGCCAGAAACTTTTGAAACCATGCAGCAGACTCTCGTCATAATATTGTGGGCCAGGGAATCCTTTTCTTTGAGGGATGTTGTGTCCTGTGCCACCAAACTGGCAGCTCATTTCCAGACCTCCTGTTACCGTAAGGGGGAATTTCTCTTTATTCCCAATGCGCAGGAACAAAGCCTTGGAATGATAGAGCGAACCGGTGGTGTAAAGGTATGGATTGTTGTCGTTAAACTCACGCTGCCAAGCATTATCTGTATACCACCCGTATGCAAGATGTGCCTTGACTGCTAGCCATTTCTTGGTACCGGGAATAACCAGAAAGTCAGGTAACTCTATGCGTATTTGTGGAAGTGGCCTGGCATTAATACCTGAAGTCATACCACCACTACTGAGGGCTTGGTTCTTCAGTTCAAGGGGGCGTTCCTTCTGGCCTAAACTAAGGCGAAGTGCTTTCCATTGAAAATCGGCATATAGTTGCTGAACAATAAAGTGTTTGCTTCCCATACCTACTGCTACAGCCAAATCAGCTCCATATCCTATGCGCCAATTTCGCAAGCTGTCTGTCATCACATCTCTTTGAATGCCACCACGCAGGTAGCCGTAGTTGTTTTTGTGCGAACTTAGGCCATATCTGTTGTTCGTAAACCAGAATGGGGCATAATCACCATCGCTGAAGGAACCTGTCATAGTACCTTCATAATAAATGTCCTGTCCCAAACGACTGATTTGTGCAGCTGCCGTTAAGGGTAGAATCGTTAACAATAATATAACAATACGTTTCATTTGTTTCCCAATATCCAAAATTTTCCTGCAAAGTTAAAATTTTTATTTGTACGCGTAAAGTGTTTTGCTACATTTTTTGATTTTTATGATAATTTCGGCATAGACGTTAGCCCAATTGCATAAAATGTTGTAACTTTGCAAAAATAGAGCGAAAATTCGATTATGAAGAATTTATATAAGGGGATGCAAGACCCCACCAAAGTTTTTCTTTTGATAGGAACTGACGAGGAGGCAGCTGAAATTCGAGCAGAATTGAACGGACAGGGGCTAACTCCCAAAACACATTGCATATTGCCCGAAGTTTTGTCAGACACTTTGCAGGATATGGAAAATGTTGCGGCGGTCTGCTGTGTTTCAGGTGCTTTACAGAAAACAGATTTGCAGATTCTGTGTCAGTTTTGTCAAGAAAACAAGACGTTGTTATTTTTCTGCACTCCAGGACTTAGTGTTCTTCAGAAAAATATGCGAGTGAAGAATGTAGGCTTTATGTCTTTTCTTTCCCCCGTTGAAGAGCCGCTTAGTCATTGGTGGAATAAACTGGTGAAACGCCTTTTTGATTTATTGGTCAGCGGCATCTTCCTCTTCTTCATTTTTCCTTTTATCTACATCGTTGCAGCTATAATTATAAAGCGTAAAAGTCCAGGGCCGGTTTTTTCTATAGTTAAGGAAAAGAATGGCAGCGGCAAGTCTTTTGATAAGCTAACATTCAGAACAGAAGGTCTTCCTGAATCGTCATTCCTTCGGAAACCTGCCTTAAAGAATATGCCACAGCTCCTGAATGTTTTTGGGGGTAACATGTCTGTTGTGCCAGACATGGTGAATTGCCGGTTCTGTAAGAATGCAGATGTTTGGTACAAGCAAAACTGGTCGTTGTGGCTCGACATTAAGATACTTGCAAAAGCAATATTGAACAAGAATAAAATAGATTAACATTATTAACAGAATCAATAGTTATGTCGATATTTTCAAAATTATTTGGTCGGAAATCAAACTCTGATACTCGTATTGGCGGCATGGAAGATTTCATGTTGCTTATTAGAGTATATTACCAGTCGGCTATGGCAGCCCAGTTGGGAATCAACAATCTGGCTTCATTACCTGACTTGAGGATTTTTAAGCAAACCTATCATGTTCAGACGGTCAACAACAAGTTGGGCGTTGGCGAAAAGAAACAATGCCGTAAGCTGATGCAGGATATTTACCATATTAGTGACGGTTTCTTTGATGAAGTGGACAATAGCGTAAAGAAACGTTGCAAGAAAATACAGGATGTCCAGGGCTATCTTGTTACCTTTCAGGGTTTTAGTCAGGATTTGATGATGCTGATGGGCAACTTGATGCAATGGAAATTCCGCCTGCCAGGTTTCTTTAAGAGTGCCTTGCGACAGATGGTTGAAAAACAGGTTCATGAAATAATGACCAAGGTAGATTGGAAGGATGACGGTGTACGTCGTACCTGCGTAGCTATCAGAAAGTATCAATCGGCCCTTGGGTATACGGAATCATGGATGTCTGAATATGTTTATACCCTTGTTATGCTCGCAAAAAAGGAGCCAAAGAAAAATAGTGAGGAATAATTTTGCATTTCGTAAAAAAAAAAGTTATCTTTGTCCTCGAAATATCGGAGTTCGATAGAAAATGGATGCTAAACTAACAGAACTAATCATTCAACTAGAGGCCCGTACTCGCCAACTTTTAATGCAGTACAGTAAGTCTCAGGAGGAGAAACAAGATCTCTTGTTGCGTTTGAAAGAACGTGATGAGGAGATACTGTTGTTGAGGCAGAAAAACGAAGGACTCCAACAACAATATACCCATCTTAAGATGGCAAAGTACATTGATATGGCTGATGATGATGTAAAAGACCTTCGAGGCCGTATCAGAAAGATGGTGCGTGACGTTGACCGGTGTATCTCCATGCTTAAAGTAGAATAAAAAATATGGCAGAGCAAAGTGACACCCTATCAATAACTCTCCGTTTTGGCAGTTGGACGTTGCCAATGACTGTTCGTCGTGAAGAGGAATTTGTCTATCGGCAAGCAGAGAAGCTTATTAAGGAGAGATTCAACTTTTATACAAACAGCTATCCAGGCCAAAGTACAGAAATGTATCTTGTTATGACAATTTTGGATATAGCTGTCAAAGTTAAACAGCAAGAATCGTCAATGGATATAGAACCTATAACCAGCCGACTAAAGCCGTTGCTTGCTGAGTTGGAGTCCGCACTCGAGACAAAACAGAGAGTTAATGACCCCAATTAATAAATCAAACATTAAGAATTCATGATACCTTATATTATTTATGGACTGATCATAGGTATTGCATCCTTTGTGATCTTTTTTTGCATATGGTATTTTGTTGTATTACCAAGCAAACGTAAAAGAATGACAGAAGAGGCCGAGCAGGAGGCAGAAATTATTAAGCAAAAGAAATTACTAGAGGTTAAGGAGAAGTTTATCAGCAAGAAGGCCGAGTTGGAAAACGAAGTTCGCCAGCGTAACCAGCAGATTCAGCAAGCAGAGAACAGGGCCAAGCAAAGAGAGCTTAGTCTTAACCAAAAACAAGATGAACTGACTCGTCGTAAGCAGGAGTCTGATACGATGCGTACGCGTTTGGAGGCCCAGCAGACTGTTCTTCAGAAGAAAGAAGAAGAGTTAGAACAACGTATGGGATGTTTGATGGAACAGGAACGTACCAAGTTGGAAGAAATTTCTGGACTTAGCGTAGATGAAGCTCGTGAGCGTCTGATAGAATCTCTTAAGGATGAGGCTAAGACAAGTGCTGCGGCTTACATCAATGAGATAATGGATGATGCCAGAATGACAGCTAATAAGGAGGCAAAGCGCATTATCATCCAAACTATTCAACGTGTGGCTACAGAAACGGCAGTAGAGAATAGTGTTACTGTATTCCATATTGAAAATGATGAGGTAAAAGGCCGTATTATTGGTCGTGAAGGACGTAACATCCGTGCTTTAGAGGCGGCCACAGGAGTGGAAATTGTGGTGGATGATACCCCTGAAGCAATTGTTATCAGTGCATTTGACCCCGTTAGACGAGAAATCTGTCGTTTGGCCCTGCACCAGTTGGTCGCTGACGGCCGTATTCATCCTGCTCGTATTGAGGAGGTCGTTGCAAAGGTTAAGAAGCAGGTCGACGAGGAGATTATTGAAACAGGAAAGCGTACTACCATTGACCTTGGCGTTCATGGCTTGCATCCCGAGCTAATTCGTATTATAGGTAAGATGAAGTATCGTAGCAGTTATGGCCAGAACCTATTGCAGCACGCCCGTGAGACAGCTAACCTTTGTGCCGTTATGGCTAGCGAATTGGGCTTGAATCCCAAGAAGGCAAAGCGTGCTGGCCTGTTGCATGATATAGGTAAGGTACCTGATGAAGAACCGGAAATGCCTCATGCATTGTATGGCGCAAAGTTGGCAGAGAAGTATAAAGAGAAGGCTGATATCTGCAATGCCATAGGTGCCCACCACGATGAGATGGAGATGACGACACTTCTTGCTCCCATTGTTCAGGTTTGTGATGCCATCAGTGGTGCCCGTCCTGGTGCCCGTCGTGAGATCGTGGAGGCCTATATCAAGCGTCTAAAGGACTTGGAGGACATCGCTATGAGCTATCCTGGTGTGGTTAAGACATATGCTATTCAGGCAGGTCGTGAACTCCGTGTTATTGTTGGTGCAGATAAGATTGACGATAAGCAGACAGAACTTCTAAGTACGGATATTGCCACAAAGATACAAAACGAGATGACTTATCCAGGGCAAGTTAAGATTACGGTCATCCGTGAAACAAGATCAGTTTCCTATGCAAAATAATCCTTTATATATTATATGGTAGTAAAAGCCTTGGGATTCCCAAGGCTTTTACTTTTTATTAGAACTTCCACCATTTCTTTTTAGATTTCTCTGGTTCAGCTTCAAACTGTTCTGTCAGTACCTGCTCGTATGTCTTGTGTTTCGAGATTATTTCATAGATGGTTCCCCAGTCAGGCAATCCACCCACATTGCGGTCGTCAATCCAAACATCAGCCTTCAGTTTCCTGCTGAAATGTATATTCTTTTCCACATCCTCCTCAGGGAAATCCTTGTTGATGGCATAGAACTCTACACCTCTTGCTTTACACCATTCCACAGCATCGTCCAGAAGTTTACCTTCTCTAACACTCCACAGAATGAGTTTGTGGTGTTCTTTAATAAGCATTCTCAGCGTGTCTGTGGCAAAGGGGATTTCTTTGCCAATCTCAGGATATTTATGCTCAACGATTGTACCGTCAAAATCTACTGCAATAGTCATACGTTTTATTTATTTACTTGGGACTTTATTCTTCTTCCTCAGTAAAAGCAAGGAGAATCTTGTGGAAGACGGCAGGGAGGTTCTTCTTATAATAAAATGTTTCGAACCACATTATACTGTAAATGACAACGAGGAAAATAATCCAGCCTAAGAGAATTTTTATAATCATTATTTAAATATCGGTTAGTTGTTAAACATCAATTAGGAGAGTGTCCTTTTCATGATATCTGAGGGTTCTGAGTCTTTCCCATTCAGGTGCATTCATCTTCCATGTGTGGGATGTAGCCTCAGAGCCGAAACTATCTATCTTTTTTACCACCATCTTAAGTGTCATACGATGAATATCGATTGCAGGAAGATACTGTGAAGCGTTATCTGCCTCGTTATGCGTTTCAACAAGGAGTTGCATGTTGGTCAACTCTTCCAATAAGACCCTAACTACAGTTTCAGGCAATTGAGTGTCTCTTGCCAAAGTACGAACTGAATAGGCCGTGCTGCCATTGGCAAACCGCTTGCAAATCTTGCTCATAAGGAGAAGGCAAATGGTATCGCGGTAACGCCGACTCAGGTCGTAGCTCTGTCGCTCAAATGCGTAATTCTCCATACATTGGTTGGCATAACACAATTGTCCGCCTAACAGACAGATACTCCATGAAATCTGTAACAACAACATAAAAAGGGGTAATGCTGCGAATGAACCGTAAATGGCGTTATAGCTGCTCAGTTTGATCTGATAATGAACATAAAGGTATTGAATAACAGAGAATGCTATTCCTGCAACAATTCCAGGTGCTATTACGTTCTTGAACTTAACATGTGTGTTGGGCATCATTTTGTAAAGCAAGATGAAGGCAATGCAGATAAGAACAATAGGCGACAAGCGAAGGATGATTCCCAGGGTATTGCTTAGGTACAGATAGTCGGGGAGCAGGCTACGGAAAGTCATTACAGCCATGTTCAGACCACTTAGGATGATGATGACAAAGGGGAGTAGAATAAATACACTGATGTAATCCGTAATCTTTTTGTATATGTTACGTGAAGATTTGACAAACCAAATGGTGTTAAATGCTGTTTCTATGTTGGTGGTTAGTGAGAGCAAAGTGTAAAGCAAGAATACCAGGCCAACGCCCAAGAATACACCACTCTTAGTGTGTTGCAAATAAGAGTCCACAAAGCCCAGTATGGTGTCAAGAATCTCAGGGTTTATCTCAATGGAATTTCTGATTCTATCCTCCAGGAATATGTCGAAACCAAATCCTTTGGCAATTGCAAAGATGATGGCCAATACGGGAATGGCTGCCAACATACAGTTGTATGTGAGGGCTGATGCGTAGCTCATGAGGTTATTCTTCATGATGCATTCCGCTATGATTATGCCTCGCTTAACCATTCTCAGCTTCCATCTTTTGAAGGGAGATAGCTTCTGCTCGTTTATATTCCAAATATAATCCAGATTCCTCATTGTCATCTCATTAAAATAGAAAAGACAGTAAACTTGTAAGCCGGGTTCTGTAATCTTTTCCTTTTTAAAGGAGAAAGATGCTTGTCATTTATCTGCGACCTGTGTTGCCACAGGCCTCTATCGTTCTACCCTCCAGCTCAGACGGGCCGCCTTCTCTTTTGTTCGCTGGTATACATGAACTTTCAACTCCCGGAATGCACAGCATTGATGTCACCACCAATCTGGTAGGCTCTTACCCTGCCTTCTCACCCTTACCATCAATGACGGCGGTTATTTTCTTCTGCATTTACAGACTCTCGCGAATCTCTTTCCGTTAGGAAGCGGGATGCCCTGTGTTGCCCGGACTTTCCTCTCGTTTGCTCTTAACAGAGAAAACTAGCGACAAGCCGGTTTACTGTCTTATTCTGTCTGCAAAGATATGAAGAAAACTTCTAAGTGCCTTTGTTTTTCTGAAAAATCTCTCATGTAATGTTCGTAAACGAATGTAAATAATCACTATTATAGCATTTAACAACCGTTAATGATATATACATCTGTGTTAAATATTAGCAAAAAAGCGCCTTGGATAGTATCAGATTAAATAAAAATGATATATCTTTGCGATGTTTTAGAGATAAAAAACGCGAAAATTAACAAATAAAACATGATATAGTTATGAAACAGACAACTAAAATGTGGATTGGGATGACGATTCTTGCATTTGCAAGTAGTGCTGTAACTGGTGCAGTGGTTAAGAAAACAACAACAAACGAAACGCCTGCACCCATTTTTGCTCCATCTCCTGTGGCAGCAGCTGCGCCAGGCGGTCTGGTAGATTTGACAGCTGCAGCAGAATCTTCTGTAAATGCTGTAGTATATATAAAGGTAACGCAGACCGGGAAGACACAGCGTGTAACGGTCCAGGATCCGTTTAGCGACTTTTTTGGTGATTTCTTCGGTTTCGGCGGTCGTGGTCAGCAACCGCAACAGCGTGAATACAAGGCACCCGACAGACACGGTGCTGGTAGCGGTGTAATCATCAGTAGTGACGGCTATATTGTAACCAACAATCATGTGGTGGGTGAGGCTGATCAGATTGAAGTGAAGTTGAATGACAATCGTGAGTTTAAGGGTCGTATTATAGGTTGTGATGCCACTACTGACTTGGCCTTGATTAAAATAGACGGTAAGGATCTGCCTACCATACCCATCGGTAACAGTGATGAACTGAAATTGGGACAATGGGTGTTGGCTGTAGGTAATCCCTTTAATCTTACCAGTACCGTTACAGCTGGTATCGTAAGCGCTAAGGCTCGTACGCTTGGTGCCAATGGTATAGAGAGTTTTATTCAGACTGATGCTGCCATCAATGCTGGTAATAGCGGAGGTGCTTTGGTGAACGAGAAAGGCGAGTTGGTTGGTATTAACGCTATGCTGTATAGCCAGACTGGCAGCTATAGCGGCTATGGGTTTGCTATTCCTACTTCTATTATGAATAAGGTGGTAGCCGACCTTAAGGTTTATGGTACTGTTCAGCGTGCTGTACTTGGAGTTGGCGGGCAGGATGTATCAAATTACATCGATAATGAAAAGGCCAAGGGTAACGATGTTGATCTGGGTACTGTTACAGGTGTTTATGTTGAAAAGATTTACGACACAAGTGCTGCAGAAGATGCCGGACTGGAGAAAGGTGATGTGATTACCGAATTTGACGGCAAGCAGGTTAAGAAGATGTCTGAACTGCAAGAGGCTATTGCTCAGCATCGTCCTGGCGACAAGGTTACCATCAAGTATCTCAGAAACAAGAAATCTCACACAGAAACCGTAACATTGCGCAACTCTCAGGGTACGACAAAGGTTATGGAGGAAGTCGACCTTGACCAATTGGGAGTTCAACTGAAGCCTGTTTCCGATGAGGAGAAGAATACGATGAACATCACTTACGGTCTGACGGTTAATGCCATCCGCAACGGAAAGATGAAGACGGCAGGAGCTACCAAGGGTACCATCATTCTGCAGGTTAACGACCAAAAGATGAATGCCGTGGAAGACTGGGAAGAGGCTGTCAAGAGCGCTAACCAGAGTACAGACCGCACCTTGTGGATCAAGGCTCTTACTCCAAGCGGAAGAAAGGTAAGCTATGTTATTGATTTGAATGAGTAAGTTCATTGAACATTTATTATAATTGAAAAGTTTCCCCGAAATCTTGTCCATTTCGGGGAAACTTTGTACATTTGCGCGTTAAATCCAGTAATAAACTACCAGAATGAGGAAAAGCTTGTTTTATGTTTTGTTTTTCTTGGCCTGCATGATGTTTCAGAATGTAGAAGCTAAGATAAAACAGCAACCAGTATATTTATTTGGTTTCGCAGCGTCGTTTGTAGATTCCTTGGCATTCATAACAGATGTTCAGTATATTGACTCTGCTTATGTTGACACAAAGACCAAATTCCTGATAGGTAGGAATTTGTATTCTGTCCAGTTGCAAGACTTTCTTGAGAAGAACGAAGATTGTAAGCACCCGGTAACGTCTATCTTCTTTGGAAAGAAGAAGGAGAAGGTGGAGAAAAAGATGCTTTCTGTTCGTCGCAGATTCGAAGGGGATTTTAGACTAAAAACCATTGTCTGCCCTTTTCACGCTGAGAACTACATTGATTCGAAAATTGCGGCCCCCGTTGCAACTGAAGCCAATAACAAGCCAAGTAAGAAAAACAAGAAATAATAGCGTTTGATGGATGAACGTAGGTTGTTTTATCGTGTTGGTGGTCATGCTTTCTGTGTGGTCTTCAAGGATGAGTGTAATAACGAATCCCTGATTCCTTCATTTGCCCGATTCAGATTGGATGAACCAGCAGAGTCTTTGCTTTTTACTCTGACAGTAGATGACTCCTTTCGTTTTGTCACAAAAGGAGAGGAAATTGGGCAGTTCGACTGCGGAGGCTGTAATCATGGTGTTTATTGTACAGACCGCGAAGAGTATCAGTATGAGATTTCTGATGTTCAGGGTATGTTGTGCAGCTATATGCAGGCTTCTCCGGATTTTAGGGAATGTGCCGTTGCGATAAAAGGTGAAACATGGAGCCAACGTAACTACGGACTCAATAATGCGCTGATGATGGTTTATGCCTTTGCTTCGGCTGACCAGTTGACGATGCTGATGCATGCTTCTGTTATCCGCCATCAGGGAAAAGGCTATTTGATGACAGCGCCTAGCGGAACAGGCAAGAGCACGCATACCCGACTTTGGTACGATAATATTCCTGGTTGCGACCTGATGAACGATGATAACCCCGTTGTAAGGATTGTCAATGAAGAGGCCATTGTTTACGGAAGTCCGTGGAGTGGCAAGACACCTTGTTACCGGAATATCCAGGCTCCTGTTGGTGGAATAGTCCGTATTCAGCAACGGCCAAAGAATACCATCCGTAAGCTCTCTTCACTCGAAGCTTTTAGCAATCTGCTTCCTGCTATCAGTAATATGAAGTGGGACAAACGTGTGTATAATGGTGTTTGCGACGGAATATCTGAGCTGATTCGTTTGTGTGGAATGTATGAATTGGGTTGTCTCCCTGATGCAGCAGCTGCCCATCTCTGTCATGATACTATTGTAAAATGAGTGTTCTAAAGTCCATTATACACTTCCTGTTAAAGGTCTTGTTGACTCCGTTCCGCTATTTCAACAAACGCAGAAACGGGGTTGCTTCCTCTGAGGTAAGGCACGAGTTGCCCAATGATGCTTTCTTAGGGCTTGTTTCCGAGACGCTGACCGAGGGGCATACGGCAGTAATATGGGTTAAGGGATATAGTATGCGACCTTTCATAGAGTTTGGCAGAGACAAGGTTAAATTGGTCTCGGCTGCAACCTATCAGGTGGGTGATGCCGTATTGGCTGAGATAGCCAAGGGCCATTATGTGCTGCATCGTATCATTAAGACGGAGGGTAACAAGCTGACTCTCCAGGGCGACGGAAACGTAAAAGGTGTTGAATATTGTACTATGGCTGACGTTAGGGGCGTAGTTACAGAATATATCCGCCCCAACAGAACCCTTTCGGCCGATGATGCCAGTTTAAAGAGGAAAATCCGTCTATGGCGAATGCTACGTCCCATAAGAAGAGAATTGTTATTTATTTACAAAGTACTGATATAGAATATGAAGATTAACGAAGGTTTTGAACTCCGTACCGTTTGCGACGATAATGTTATTGTTGCCTATGGTCGTAAAAATATTGATTTCAGCAAAGTAATTAGCCTGAACGAATCAGCTGCCTTCATGTGGAATGCTGTCATAGACAAGGATTTTACATGTCAAGAACTGGCCGATTTGCTTTGTAAGGAGTATGAGATTGATAAGCAGACCGCATTAGAGGATGCAAATCAGATTGTAGCTAAGTGGAAAGAATTGGGATTGGTATCTGACTGATGGAGTGGTTATTGGACATCTTGCAGGAGATGGGAACCACGCTCAGGCTTCCCACATCCTTCGTTGTAATAGAGTTTATTGGAACCTTTGCCTTCGCTATTTCCGGTATCCGTCTGGCATCGGCCAAACAATTCGATGTTTTCGGAGCTTGGATTGTAGGTATGGCCACGGCGATTGGAGGAGGAACCATACGCGATCTGATGTTAGGCGTGAACCCATTCTGGATGACCAACAGCATCTATTTTATCTGCAGTGGGTTGGCTGTACTATGGGTGATGGTCTATGGTAAATACCTGATTCGTCAGAAGAACACCCTTTTCATCTTCGATACCATAGGATTGGCTTTGTTTAACGTCATTGGCATAGAAAAAACACTAAACCTGGGCTTCCCTTATTGGACAGCCATCACCATGGGAACCATTACAGGTGCTGCAGGTGGTGTAATCCGTGATGTCTTTATCAACGAGGTGCCGCTTATTTTCCGTAAGGAAATTTATGCTTTGGCTTGCGTGGCTGGTGGCTTGGTATATATGCTGTGTAACCGATTGGGAATGTCTGTCGAGGTGAACGCTCTTCTGAGTAGCTTTACCGTTATAGTTATAAGGGTGTTTGCCGTCAAATATCATTGGATTCTGCCCAGACTAAAGGGCGAAGATGACTTAACTTAAAAAAAGAAAAAGACCATGAAACAAGTATTTTGGGTACTTCTGTTCCTCCCATGCCTGACAATGGCTCAGGTGCAGCGTATTTATGACGAAAACGTAAAAACGCTTACTGTTGTCGTGGATGATGACCCCACCTTGCCACCTATCCTTTCATTACGGAAAAGGCACGTCTTGTCTATCGAATGGGACGAGATGAGTCATGACTACCAACGGTACGTCTATCATCTGCAGCATTGTAATGCCGATTGGGAACCGTCTGACGAGATTTTCGAAAGTGATTTCATGGCGGGCCTGAATAACCAGTTGGTCGAGGAGAACGAAAAGAGCTTCAATACTACTCAGATTTATACGCACTACCGATTGCGTCTGCCTTCCCAGCAAATCCGTCCTCTGTTGAGCGGCAACTATTGCCTTCAGATTTTCCATGAGGATGACGACATGAAAGAGGATACGCCTGTCATGGAAGTCCAGTTCTGCTTGTATGAGAGTGTGGCAAATATCAGAACGCAGGTTAGTAGCAATACCGATGTGGATTTCAATCGCGACCACCAGCAGGTTACGCTCGCCGTGGGATACGGAACACTTAACGTAATAGACCCTCAGCACGAGCTGAAGGTTGTTGTGTACCAGAACCGTCGTTGGGACAACCGTGTAACGGGCCTTATCCCCAATATCCGTAATAATGCCGGTATAGAGTTTACACATAACAAGAACCTTATCTTTCCTGCCGGAAGCGAGTTCCATAGGTTTGAAATACTGGATATACATCGTACCGCCATGGGCGTGGAGCGCATAGAGTGGTTCGCCCCCTACTATCACGCCACTCTTTTTGCCGACCAGCCCCAGCACAATTACACTTTTGTTAAGGACCAGAATGGTGTGTTTGTGCTCAGGAGTTCAGATGATGTGGACGATGCCATCACAGCAGAGTATGTGGTTGTCCACTTCTTCCTGCAGGCACCTAGGCTTCAGGGTGGAGACGTTTATGTCTGCGGACTTTGGACTGGCGAGGCCTTTAATCCTGAGTGCAAGATGGAATATGACGAAATCCACAAGCAATACCACGCTTCGCTTTTGTTAAAGCAGGGATATTACAGTTACCAGTATAGGCAGGAAGATGGTGCTACGGCACGTACCGAAGGCGATTTCTATCAGACGGAGAACGAATATAGCGTGCTGGTTTATTATCGTGGGCAAGGGGCTCGATACGACCGTCTGGTAGGTTATTCAGTAACTAATACGGGTCAGCCATGAAGCATTTCTCATTCTCGTTTAAATTATCGAATTTTGAACTTTTAATTTTGAAATTTGAATTGTTGACGTTAACGTTGACGTTATCGTTACCAGTTCAAGCTATTACATACGAGTGGGAAGATAGTACTCGCGTGACCAATATGCTGCAAGATGCCAGGCAGCATGCCGAGGGTAAGAACACTATATTATATTTTGCCCATCAGTTTCTGGGTATTCCGTATGTGGGACATACCTTAGAGGTGAATGCTGAGGAGGAGTTGGTGGTCAACCTGCGCCAGTTGGATTGCACCACTTTTGTTGAGACAGCAACAGCTCTTGCCTTAGCCTTCCAGCATGGCGGGTTGGGATGGGACGATTACCTATATTGGATTCAAACCATCCGATATAATAATGGTAAACTGGACGGCTATTGCAGTCGCAACCATTATTTCAGCCAGTGGATAGCGAGCAATTCCCAGTTGGGGCTGGTAGAAGAGCAGATGGGCGAGACCTCCGGAAATCATTACCCCTTCACCGCCATTCAGCAGTTGCAACTCAATTTCATGAGCACGCATCCCGATTATTACGCTATGCTGAAGGATCATCCCGAGCGGGTTAAGACGATGGCTTCGTTAGAGAAGGAAATGTCTGGTACCGAAGTTCGATACATCCCCGCCAGTTTGCTGAACGAATCTGAGAAGACGCTCAAATACGTTAAGGATGGCGATATCCTGGCCCTTGTCACCAACAAGATCGGACTCGATGTCAGCCACGTGGGCTTTGCCGAGTGGGGCAAGGATGGAAAACTTCATCTGCTGAACGCCAGCAGCATCCATAAGAAAGTAGTCTTAGAGCCTATGACGCTCTACCAATATATGCAGAAACATCCCTCCGTCTTAGGAATTAGGGTGGTTAGAAGCCTCACCCCTAACCCCTCTCCCGTGGGCGAGGGGAACTTAAAAAAAATAATTAACAAATAACCAAGCCCTCATAACCTTGACTCCCTCCCTCACGGGGGAGGGCGGGGGGAGAGGCTGTAATTATGAAATCAAATAAAGCTGCACTTTGGGTTCCGACCCTTTATTTTGCCGAAGCATTGCCCTACATGGCAGTAATGACCTTGTCTGTAATCATGTACACTAACTTGGGCCTTTCCAACTCCGAGTTGGCCCTCTACACCTCTTGGCTTTACCTCCCATGGGTTATCAAGCCTATCTGGAGTCCCATCGTGGATGCCCTCAATACCAAGCGTTGGTGGATTCTGATTATGCAGATTTTCATTGGTGGAGCCTTGGCCGGAGTGGCCCTTACGTTGGATACAGCATGGTGGCTGCGCGGTTCTCTGGCCTTCTTCTGGCTGATGGCGTTTAGTAGCGCCACGCACGATATTGCTGCCGACGGGTTCTATATCCTCGGCCTTACGGAACGACAGCAGGCGCTCTACGTTGGCGTCCGCAGCACCTTTTATAGGATAGGAAGTATCTTCTGCCAAGGCGTTATCGTCATTCTTGCAGGCTGGTTGCAGAATTCGTTCTTGATCCCCGTAGCCTGGAGCATCACGCTTCTGCTTATGGCTGCCATTATGATACTCCTCGCCCTATGGCATAGTCGCATTCTCCCTAAGGTAGAAGATGACAGTAAGGATTTTCCCTCCCCCAAAGGGGGAGTTGGAGGGGGCTTTATGTCTACCCTTCGCGTTTTCTTCTCCAAACCTGGTATCGTCTTTGCCCTTCTTTTCATGCTCTTCTTCCGTTTCCCCGAGGCACAATTGGCCAAGATGGCACAGCCCTTTATGCTTAGGACGGCTGGAGAGGGCGGGCTGGAGCTCAGTACCGCCACTGTGGGGTTTGCATACGGAACGATAGGTGTCTGCGGCCTCTTGGCAGGTGGTCTGATAGGTGGTTGGCTGGTCAGCAAGCATGGTCTTCGTCGTTGGTGGTGGCCCATGATATTAGCTATCTCTTTGCCTGACTTGGTCTATGTTTATCTGGCCTACGTGCAGCCCACCAATATGTTTATCATCAACTCTTGCGTTGCCATCGAACAGTTGGGCTACGGATTTGGTTTCACCGCCTATTCTCTGTTCTTGGTTTACTTTGCCAAAGGTGAGAAGAGCACCTCCGTCTTCAGCATCTGCACTGCCTTCCAAGCTTTGGGTATGATGATTCCCGGAATGTTCGCGGGCTTCTTGGCTGACCTGTGGGGCTTCCCCATCTTCTTCTCCTTCGTTTGCCTTTGCTGCGTAGTAACCTTCATCGTCAGCGCGTTGGTAAAGATTCCTTTAACGGAATAACGGGAACTGTAGCCTCTTTGAACTATTGTGATATTTTTAGTACCTTATGGGGGCGCCAAAATGAATCGAGCCAGTCTCGTTGACATTTCAGTGAAGAAAAGATTCATACCTCAAAATGTGTTTTTGTTATCTATTTGACCTTTGATCTTCTGATTATATTTAATCGTGTTAAAGAAAGAAGAAAATATTCTTTATTTATTATGTATTATGTATTGTTCTCGCTTAATCGTATCTTTAAATCCTATAAAAGCTATTTACGAAAAAAACATGATAAAAATTCTGAGTCGCAGACTTCTGGTATTATGCTGCTTATTGTCTGCCTCGAACTTGCTGCATGCATTTGACTCGTCTGTTGACCACCTTCTTGAGGGTGCTATCATGTGTTCCGGTTCTGAGGAGAAGGCTGCGTTGGCTTTTGACGGCGACCCTGTGACATACTATAGCACTGCAGTCAGTGAGATGCAATGGGTGGGTCTCGACTTGGGCGAGCCCTTTGTTATAACCAGGGTAGGATATACACCAACTTCAACCAGTCAAGGGGCCGATCGTGTGTTGCTGAGCCTATTTGAGGGGGCAAACAGTCCTGATTTTATGGATGCTATGCCGCTTTACTTAATTAGTTCGGTGCCAGGTAAGAAATCCGTTACTGCTGATGTTAACGTGAGCAGGGGCTTCCGTTATGTTCGCTATGTGGGCGCTTCGGGCTCTTATTGTAACATTGCCGAGCTTCAGTTCTATGGTCATGCAGGTGAGGGTGACGATAGCCAATTCTACCAGATTACCAATCTGCCTACGCTTAGCATTCATGTTCAGAATAATATCACCCCAGTTAATCGCGGCGAGGACTTTGAGTCGCAGTCGGTACTTATATATGATGGTGGAACGCTTATTCAGGAATATCCTATCTTGTTCCGTGTGCGTGGTAACTACTCTGCGTCCCACGAGAACAAGGCGTTCCGTATGAAGTACAATGACGGAAAAAGCCACCATGTGATGAAGGGCGGACGCAATGAGTCGCCTGCAAAGGCAAAGAAGTGGGTCCTTATCAACAGCTATCGCGACAAGACGTTGATGCGTAATCCTGTGGCTTGGACTATGTCGAAACGAGCAGAAAAGGAATGGACTCCTTGGAGTCAGATTGTGGACCTGGTTGTTAATGGAGACTATCGCGGTACCTATACTTTAGCGGATCATGTAGATTTGGACAAAGACCGCATAGATATAACAGAAATGACGGAGACGGACATCGATGAGGAAACCATTACTGGCGGCTATTACGTGGAGGTGGATAACAATGCCACACGTGAGCCTTATTATTTCTGGTCTTATAGTGGTAACCCAATTACCGTACATGACCCCGATGATGATGTTATTCAGCCCGAACAGTTCCAATATATTCAGGATACCTGGAACAATATGGAGAATTCCGTTTTTGGTGCAGACTATACTGATGAGGAGAACGGTATGCGCTCTGTGCTGGATGTGGAATCGTTCCTGAAGTGGTTTATTGCAAGCGAGTTTAATGGTAACACGGATATGATATGCCAGGTGTTTATGTTCAAGGAACGCGGCGATGACCATTTCTATACCGGTCCTATATGGGATGCAGACCTTGCTCTCGAGAACGACCAGACCACTTATCCTGCCAATGAACGTTATGACTGGACCTATAAGGTTCGACAGACAGGCAATTGGGGAAAGTTTGTCAGTCGTGTACTTTCCGACCCATCTGTCTTTGCCCAATTAGAGGAGATGTGGGCTAAGCTTCGTAAAGCCGGAGCCTTTAATCCTGAAGATTTGGCTGCTGATGTTGATTCTCTGCGAGAAGAGGTTCGTGCTTCAGCCAATCTCAACTTCATCCGCTGGCCTTATCTAAACCAGTATATCTCGCTTAATCCCGAGGTGCCAGGTTCGTGGGAGAAGGAGGTAGACCGTGTGCGCGACTTTGTAAGGGATCGCGTGGAGTGGATGGACTATATGCTCTCGTACGGCCTGCATAAGAAGGGCGGTATCTATCAACTTGCTACAGCCTATGAACTGATAGAATTCAGCAAGCTGGTGAATGAATACGGTGAAACGGATGCCAGGGCTGCCCTTCTCAACGACATAGATATGAGGGATTACAACGAGGAGTTCCAGCCGATTGGAACATCCCAGAATATCTTTGCCGGAAGTTTCGACGGAAAGGGTCACACCATATGCAACCTCCATATTAGTGGTGGAGATGCTGTAGGTTTCTTTGGACATGTTGGCAATTGTACCCTAAGCAACATAGTCTTTGATGCAACGTGTAAGGCTGAAGGCGAGAATTACGTCGGCATGCTTGCTGGTTATGCTCATGATGCTGCCGCAACCATTACTTGTATCGAGAATCATGGTTCTGTTACAGCAACAGGCAATACCGCCGGGGCACTTGTTGGCTATGGAAACGAGTTAGTTGTCTTTAACGTAGCCAACTGTAGCAATACAGGTAGCATTGCGGCACAATCTAATGCTGCTGCTCTCATAGGTCCCTCGGCAGGCAAGATAAATGTGCTTAACAGTTACAACATTGGAATTGTTACGGGTGCAACAGAGGGCAAAGAGTTTGCTTTTGCTACCAAGAGCCTTTCTGTTGAAAACTGTTGGGACTATACTTCTACCCAGGCTAATAACATGACGCCTGAGCAGGTGGATAACGGCTATCTGTGCTATCAACTCAACTATAACGATATCACAGGCAGTAACAATTGGAGGCAAAACCTGGACAACGGACGCCAACATGATCCATGGCCTGTGCTGCACAGAACCAGCGGAAGGGTTTACGAAGGGGTAGAAGGCTACACCAACCATAATGCTGATGCCACCACATATCGCTATTATAACCTTGTCATTACAGGAATCAACGATGGCAATAATGGTACCATTCAGTTCTCAGAGTTTGATATTCTGGATGATACATCGAACGAGGTGGAAGACCTTTACATTTATGACGGTGGACCCGATGGATATGGCGGTGAGAACTGGGATAATGCAGCCGACAATAATGTTAATACCAAGTACTGTGCCAGTTTCCATGGCAATGCATACTTCCTTTTCGATGCCATGGACGATGTAGAACCTTACGGCTATCGCATCTATACGGCTAACGACACGGGGAATTATCCTGGACGCAATCCCTGTTCGTGGAAACTCTATGGCAGCGATACCCAGTTGACTGATCCCAACGACCCTGATTGGATTCTCCTTGATGAGCGCAAAAACGACAATTCCTTGCCGGCTGCCAACTATACACCAGTTGACTTCTTTGTCACGTCACCAACACCATCCATGGAACTTAGTAGGCATTCTGCAACCCTCTTGCCAAAAGAGACGCTACAACTGGAGATTAAAACTGAGAATGTTAACCAACAAAGTCTGACGCTCCAGTGGAGAAGTAGCAATGAGGCTGTTGCAACAGTTAGCGAAGAAGGTCTGGTTGTGGCTACAGGGCTTGGGAAAACAGATATTATTGTCTTTGCCCTCGAGAATAAGGCATTGTGCGATACTTGTACCATAACCGTCATTAAGGAACGAGCAGGATACCGCTACTATCAGTTTGCCATTGATGAGGTAAGAGGCAGTTCTGCAATTCAGCTCTCTGAGATTGACCTTATCAACAAGGATGGCGAGGAAATAAAGCCGCTTGAACTTTACGCCTATACCGGTTCTTATTACAGTAACGAAGTGCAGGAGAATCTCTTTGACGACAATGTATATACCAAATATTGTGGTCCCTTCAACTCTACCTTATATCTATTTATAGATGCAGGTGAAGAGGTCGCCCTTTCCGGCTATAGGTTCACCACAGCCAATGATACCCAAGCGAATCCGGGTCGTAATCCGCAAACCTGGTCGTTGTATGCCAACAATACCATGAGCGAGGAGCCTGACGATGCAGGGTGGATTCTCCTTGATCACCGCGAAATCGATGAGACACTGGGTGCCGCCAATTATGAGCCTTATGATTTTTCCATTTCATCTTCGCCAATAGATATTACATGTATTGTCTCATACGAAATATTGTATGATGGCATGGTTGTGGCTACAGATACAGCAGAAGTAACCTATGACAGTGTTTTGCCTGCACCGTCAGCATCTTTGACAAACGACTTCATTACTCTGTCGGAAATAGGAACACATCCCATAAAAGTTACCAGTGACGTGACGGTAAGGTTCGAAGTTAACTGGAACGGCCCGTTTGAGTTCTCTACGGATGAGTCCACAGCCCGATGGTATAATATGCACATCAATAATGGCTGGTACGTAGGTAAACTGAGGGGTGAACCTTACAATCCAAAGAAGAACGATGGTAAGATAACCCAGACGCCAGAATACCTGTGGGCCTTCGGCGGCGATCCCTACCATGTGAAGGTGTATAACTACACAACGGGGTTTGCTGAGACGCTGACAAAGGATGGCAAGAAAGCTGTGATGCGTAAAGGTGACTATACATGGGATTTGCTGCCGAACAACGGAGGTTTCGTGCTACGGGAAACGGGAACCGACTATAACTGCGTCAACCAGTTAGGTGGAGCAGGTGGTTCGCTGAAGTTCCTGAATAGCGAAAGTAGTCTCACGGATGAAAGCTCTACTTTCCGTGTGGAAGATGCTATGGATGTTGTGGATGGCATCAGTACAATTGATAATGGACAATTGATAATTGATAATTCGACTAGTGTTTATGACCTTTCAGGTAGGAAAATGTTCAGTGTTCAATCTTCAACGTTCAATGGACGAGGGAAGGGCGTCTATATCATCCACACGAAGGATGGCACAACCAAAAAGACAATAATAAGATAAGGTTATTATATAAAAAAGAGAACCTGAACAGTTCTCTTTTTTATATTAAAGAGGTGTGGTTGTTAATCTTCCCAACCTAAAGCGCTGGCACCAAGAACTGCGGCGTTTGCGTTCATGAGTCCAGAAACCAGGAACTTAGCCTTGCCCTTGAAAATCTTCAGTACGGCATTGTCGTAGGCTTCCTTAATGGGGTTCATAATCAAATCGCCAGCTTTGCATAGACCACCAAAGAAGATGAATGCCTCAGGACTTGAGAAAGCTGCGAAGTCGGCACAAGCCTCACCCAGCATCTTGCCTGTGAACTGGAAAATCTCGTTGGCAACCTCATCGCCCTTGCTGGCTGCAATACTTACATCCAGAGATTCAATTTCCTCAAGGGGCTTCTCGCGCAAGAGAGAAGGACGGTCTGTTGTGCTCAGAATCTCACGGGCAGTACGGGCAACACCTGTTGCAGAGCAGTAAGCCTCCAAGCAACCGGTACGTCCGCAACCACAGGGACGCCCATTAGCCGTACGGTCCATGATAACATGACCCAACTCACCAGCGAAACCATCGCTACCATAAACCAACTGGCCGTTAATAACGATACCGCTACCTACACCAGTACCTAAGGTAATGACGATGAAGTTCTTCATACCACGAGCTGCACCGTAAGCCATTTCGCCCATAGCTGCAGCATTAGCATCATTAGTCAACTTAACAGGAATACCAGTTTTTTCTTTAAACATGTCTGCCAAGGGAACCACACCGTCATGAGCCCAAGGGAGATTGGGAGCAAACTCAATGGTGCCATTGTAGTAGTTGCCATTGGGAGCACCAATACCCATACCCTGAACCTGTTCTGTACCGCCAATCTGTGCAAGCAGAGGCTTCAGACACTCAACGCCAGCCTCTACAAACTCTTCGGCAGTCTTGTACTGCTGAGTCTTGATAGAGTTCTCGCCTACAACTTCGCCGCGAGCGTTAACGACTCCGAACACGGTGTTTGTTCCACCCAGGTCAACACCAATAACATAAGGTTTTACTTTGTCCATAAGGTTGTTTGTTTATTAGTTTAAAAGTTTGTAACTTTCCGACAAAGGTAGGCATTTTCTGTCGAGAAACACAATTTTTACAGCGAAAATCTATGAAAAGTCAATAAAATGTACGAAATTTGCAGCGTTTATGATGTTCGTACGTTCAGTAGATGTTATTGACCTGATACTAAAGGGCCTCATGATAGGAATAATAGCAAGTGCTCCGATGGGTCCGATTGGCATTCTGGTTGTGCAGCGTACCCTGAAAAAAGGACGCTGGTACGGTTTCGCAACGGGTGTTGGAGCCGCATTGAGTGATATAGTCTATGCTGTTATCACAGGCTTGGGTATGAGCTTGGTGCTCGATTTTATTGAAAAGCCTTCAACCATGCTGTATCTGCGCCTTGGTGGCAGTATTATGCTATTCTTTTTTGGACTATGGATGTTCAATTCCAGACCACCTGCACCACATACACCAAGTGGTAAATTAGGTTCTTTCACACATAATGGCTTAACGGGTTTTCTGCTGACACTTAGCAATCCTTTGATTGTGTTCCTGTTTATTGCACTCTATGCCCGACTGAATTTTGTGGTGCCTAATCATCTGTGGGAGCAGACTTTGGGATATGCTGCTATTTTCTGCGGAGCCTTGCTGTGGTGGACATGTCTGACAGGTGCTTTGAAGAGTATGAAGGCTCGCTTACAAATGGAGACAATACAATTCTTTAACCGTCTCTTGGGTGCTTTGGTGATGGGCGTTTCTGGTATTATGTTTGTTTTGACGCTTATTGATAGATTATGATAGTAGCTCAGAAACTCAGGAAGCAGAACATCTCGGCCTACATTATATATATGTTTCAGGTAGAGGATATCATCCGTGCCTATGGACTGGATGTGGACCGTATCTGCAACGAGTATCTGCCAAGGTTCCAATATACAAAGGAGCAAATTGCCGACCAGCGCGACTGGTATGCAGGTCTTATCAGGATGATGCAGGAGGAAGGTGTTCAGGAGTGCGGACATGTGCAAGTAGTTAAGAATACCTTGATGCTAATGTTCGACCGCCATCGGGAACTGCTGGCCGACCCCAAGCAACCCTTCTATAGTGCTGCCTATTACAAGGCATTGCCTTTCATTGTGGAGCTAAGGAGCAAGGGCATGAACAAGGAAAAAAACGAGATAGAAAACTGTGTGGATGCCCTCTATGGTGCTACTGTGCTGAAGATGCAGGGGCGTGAACTCACCGATGAGACCAAGCAGGCTCTTCAGCCTATCAGTCATCTGCTGGAGATGCTGAGTAAACTCTATAATGAAGATAAAAATTAAAAGATAAAAGATAAAAATTTAGGTTACATTTGGAAAGGATAACTATCAACTTTCAATTAGATAAATGAACGCAGAAATAGAAAGAAGAAGAACGTTTGCCATTATCTCGCATCCTGATGCGGGTAAGACTACACTAACGGAGAAACTGCTACTCTTTGGAGGACAGATTCAGGTGGCAGGCGCTGTAAAAAGCAATAAGATTAAGAAAACAGCTACTAGCGACTGGATGGAGATAGAGAAACAACGTGGTATCTCTGTAACAACCAGCGTGATGGAGTTTGACTACGAAGGATATAAGGTAAATATCCTTGATACGCCTGGTCACCAGGACTTTGCCGAAGATACGTTTCGTACGCTGACAGCTGTAGATAGTGCCATCATAGTAGTAGATGGAGCCAAGGGCGTTGAGGCCCAGACGCGTAAGTTGATGACGGTTTGCCGTATGCGCAAGACACCCGTTATCATTTTCGTGAACAAGATGGATCGTGAAGGTAAGGATCCCTTCGATTTGCTGGATGAATTGGAAGAAGAACTGAAGATTAAGGTTCGTCCTTTGAGCTGGCCTATCAATCAGGGTATGCGCTTCAAGGGCGTATATAATATTTATGAACAGAATCTTAACCTTTTCACACCAAACAAACAGAAAGTGACGGAGAAGGTAAGTGTTGAGCTCGATTCTGTCGAGCTCGACAACGCAGTAGGTGAGGATGATGCAGCTAAGCTGCGTGAGGACTTAGAGATGATAGAGGGTGTTTACCCAACCGTAGAGGAGGTGATAGGTACTTCGGAGGATGGTACATCAGCTTACTTGGATGCTGAGGTGGCACCTGTATTCTTTGGCTCCGCCCTTAATAACTTTGGTGTTCAGGAGTTGCTGGATTGTTTTGTGAAGATAGCTCCTTATCCACGTCCCACTACAGCAGAGGAGCGCGAGGTAAGACCAGAGGAAGATAAGTTCACTGGTTTTATCTTTAAGATAACAGCCAACATCGACCCCAACCATCGCAGTTGTATTGCCTTCTGCAAGGTTTGTTCAGGTAAGTTTGTTCGTAATGCGCCTTATTTGCATGTTCGTAACGGAAAGACGTTGCGTTTCAGCAGTCCTACCCAGTTTATGGCGCAGCGCAAGGAAACCATCGATGAGGCTTGGCCTGGAGATATTGTTGGTTTGCCTGACAATGGCATCTTTAAGATTGGAGATACACTGACAGAGGGAGAACTATTGCATTTCCGCGGACTGCCTTCTTTCTCTCCTGAGATGTTTAAATACATTGAGAATGCCGACCCCATGAAGACCAAACAGTTGGAGAAAGGTATCAGTCAGCTAATGGATGAGGGTGTGGCCCAGCTCTTTGTCAACCAGTTCAACAATCGAAAGATTATAGGTACAGTGGGTCAGTTGCAGTTCGAGGTTATCCAATACCGACTGGAGAACGAGTATAATGCCAAGTGCCGTTGGGAACCTGTGAGTCTGTATAAGGCTTGCTGGATAGAATGTGAGCCAGGTTACGAGGCAGAACTGGAGCAGTTTAAGAAGCGTAAGTACCAGTATCTGGCTAAAGACCGCGAGGGTAGGGATGTGTTCCTTGCCGACAGCGGGTATGTGCTTAGTATGGCCCAGCAAGACTTTGAACATATAAAGTTCCATTTTACCAGCGAGTTTTGATAAGGTTAAAATGTTAAAAGGTTAAAGGGTGACTTGAAGGAACCAAAATATGAATTGCGAATTAGATATAAAGAATGCTGTAGAGGTACTGCGTAAGGGCGGTGTTATCCTCTATCCCACAGACACCATCTGGGGTATAGGTTGTGATGCTACAAATGCAGATGCAGTACGCCGTGTGTACGAGATAAAGAAACGCGAGGACAGCAAGGCACTTATTTGTCTGGTAGATAGTGCCGACCGTATGCAACGCTATTTTCGCAACGTACCTGACGTAGCTTGGGATTTGGTGGATTATGCCACCAAGCCTTTAACGCTGATTCTGGACGATGCCGTAAACATTGCTCCCAACCTCCTTGCTGAGGATGGCAGCTTAGGCATCAGGGTAACGCATGAGGAGTTCAGCAGACAGATGTGTTACAGGTTCCAGAAAGCTATTGTCAGTACCAGTGCCAATATCAGCGGCGAGCCTTCGCCTCAGAACTTCTATGATATTTCAGAAGAGATAAAGAATCAGGTGGACTATATTGTCAACTTCCGCCGAGGAGAAAAGTCTAAGGCCCAACCCAGTCAGATAATTAAGTTGACAAAGGACGGAGAGGTGAAGATTATTAGAGGATAAGGATGAGAAAGAGAAGCAGGGATATATTGGCCTATGTGCTACGTTGGCGTCGCAGACATTTGAACGACAATCAGTTTGTACTTGTTGTCAGTTTCTTTGTTGGCATCTTTACTGCTTGTGCCGGATTGCTGCTGAAGTGGTTGATTGGTCAGATCGAGCATCTTCTGACTCAGAGTTTTGTGGAATCAACAGCCAACTGGCTATATCTTGTATATCCTGTTATTGGTATTTGGCTTACCATGCTCTTCATCCGTTATGTGGTGCGTGATGATATCAGTCATGGAGTTACCAAGATTCTTTTTGCTCTTGCCAGAAAGCAGAGTCAGATAAAGCCTCATAACACATGGACGTCAGTTGTGGCCAGTGCCATAACCATCGGCTTTGGAGGTAGTGTGGGAGCAGAGGCCCCTATTGTGTTGACGGGTAGCGCCATAGGTAGTACCTTTGGTCAGATATTCAGGCTGAGCAGTAAGCAGATGATGCTGCTGGTAGGGTGTGGGGCTGCAGGTGCTGTGGCAGGTATTTTTAAGGCGCCTATAGCAGGACTTGTCTTCGTGCTGGAGGTGCTGATGATAGACCTTACCATGACCAGTCTTCTGCCGTTGCTGGTAAGTTGTGTTACAGCAGCAGCACTTACCTTTGCCGTATCCGGTATTAATCCTATCTTTGAGTTTCATCTTCAGGATGTTTTTACAGTGGAAAGACTTCCTGCATATCTGGCCTTAGGCGGAGTATGCGGCTTGGTTGCCCTGTACTTCACCAGAACCATGAACATGCTGGAAGGCATTTTCAGAAAGCTTCAGGGACGGTATAAGAAGTTTGTTTTTGGAGCCATAATGCTGAGTTTGCTCATTTACTTGTTTCCCTCGCTATATGGTGAAGGTTATGATTTAATTACGTTACTGCTGAATGGTACAGGAGAAGCAGATTGGAATACTGCTATGGATCGTTCTTTGTTCTATGGCAGTAACCATCTGTTGGTTTATCTGTTCCTGATAATCGTCTTTAAGGTATTTGCCTCTACAGCTACCAATGGAGGTGGCGGTTGTGGTGGTATCTTTGCTCCCAGTCTGTTCTTGGGCTGTATATGCGGTTTTATCTTCTGCCGTTTGTGGAATATCTATGATGTGTTGGGCTTCCAGATTCCAGAACGTAACTTTGCTATGTTGGGCATGTGTGGTCTCATGAGTGGTGTTATGCATGCTCCACTTACTGGTATCTTCCTAATTGCTGAGTTGACGGGCGGCTATCAGCTTTTCATGCCGCTGATGGTGGTATCGGTTATGGCCTATTTGACAATTAAGGCCTTTGAGCCTCACAGCATTTATACTATGCGTCTGGCTCAACGAGGCGAGTTGCTTACCCATCATACCGACAAGTCTATACTTACCCTTATGAGTATGGATAGTGTGATACAGCATTATGATCAGGTGCTGTATCCTGATATGACGCTGGGCGATGTAGCCAATCAGGTCAGCAACAGCAAGAATCATGTTTTCCCTGTAGTAAATAAGCAGATGCAGTTTGTTGCGGCTGTATATCTGGATGATATCCGTCATCTTATCTTCCGTTCTGAGTTGTACAGACAGTTTACTGTTGCTCAGTTGATGAAGCAACCCGAGGGCATCCTTACGGTTAACGATTCTATGGATGTAGTGGTAGCAACGTTCGACAGGACACATGCCTGGACGCTGCCTGTTGTAGATGACGAGGGGGTATTCGTTGGTTTTATCCGCAAGAGCTCCGTCCTTACTGTTTACAGGCAAATGTTAGCGGATCTCTCTACAGATTAAAATCCTCGCGTTTCCATTGGATTTGGCTTCTTGCTATTATGCACAGCAATAGCAGGTATACCAGCAATACTTGCCACCAGGTAGGGTAAAGTCCTGTTATGGTAGTATACGGAATGCTTGCTAAAGACTCTACAATCCAGTCTTGTGTCTTTATGACGATGGTAAGCAACCATGCAATACATTCTATTGGAATAAGCAATGTGAGGAGTCCCAGATAGATGATAATGGTGGTGAGCGGAATCAATATCACGCTGACTATGGCGCCTGTTAAAGGCAGCGTGTGAAAATAGTAGATGCTTAGTGGTGCTGTTCCTAACTGGGCAACGACAGATAACATTAACGTGTCCGTTATGACATTGCGCAGTCTTATTATTTCTCTTAAGGGCTGATATAAAACAATGATGAAGAACACAGCCAGGAAAGAAAGTTGAAAGCTTATTCCGAAGAGGGCGTTGGGCTTAAATAGTAATATCGTCAGAGCGCTCAATGCCAGAATGTGTAATGGGGGCGTGTCGTTTTGTGCAAAGGTGGCAATGGTAGCTAAGGTGAACATAATGCTGGCTCTTACTAATGATATGGGCATTCCTGCAATGAAAGCATAGCCCCAGATGGTAAGAAGTATGGGCGGTAGCCAAAACCATTTCCATTCGCTGAATCGGATACGTCTGATAAAGAGCATATACAGGATTCCGTATATAATGCCCAGATGCATACCGCTTAAGGCTAAGAGATGCGATGCACCCACTTGGGCGTATTTCTTTCGTGTTTCTTTGGCCAATCCTGATTTTTGTCCCAAAAGTAAAGCCGAACTGATAGATAAAGATTCTTCGTCAAGACCTGCATCACGCAGCCGTTCCGTCAATGCGTCCTGCTGTTGTTGTGCCTTTTGGCATACAACCTTATAAAACAGGTTCTCGGACGGCATCTCTTTCTCCATTCCTATGCGTGCCATTCCCAACGTTATCCAAAAGGTAAAGAGTAGGGCATCTGCTACAAATGTTATTTTCCTTAACAACATACCCGAAACCAGTATGGCAACGGAAGCGTATAAAAAGAAAATGCTGGAGAGCAAATTCCCCAGCAGTATACCTGTTATATATAAGGGCGTTACCCAAAGAAGGGGCTGTCTTATTATCATAAAGCGCTTAGTTGAGCACAGGCATCGGATGGATTGGGAGCCTTGAAGATGAAGTTCCCAGCTACCAGCACGTCTGCACCTGCTTCTTTCAGCAATTTCCCGGTTTCTTTGTTCACGCCGCCGTCAATCTCTATAAGAGCATTGCTGCCTGTTTGGTCTATCAGTTTACGTAACTCCTTTACTTTCTCTGTGGTGTGAGGGATGAACTTCTGACCGCCAAAGCCAGGATTAACACTCATCAGCAGCACCAGATCCACATCTTTTATGATGTCCTGCAACACACTTACAGGTGTGGCAGGGTTCAGCGTAACACCAGCCTTCATGCCAGCCTCATGAATCTGCCCTATCACACGATGCAGATGAGGGCAGGCCTCATAGTGTACGTTCATAAGGTATGCACCCAAATCTTTCACCTCCTGCACAAACTTCTCGGGTTGTACAATCATCAGGTGAACATCAAGCGGCTTCTTGCACAATCTTGCCACATGTTTCAGAACGGGAAAACCAAATGATATGTTGGGAACGAAAACGCCATCCATAATATCAAGGTGCAACCAGTCGGCTGTGCTTTGGTTGAACCATTCCATTTCGCTCTTCAGGTCGGAAAAGTTGGCCGACAATAGCGAGGGTGACACTATCATGTTAGCAGAGCTTTATGCTTGTTATATACTGGGGGCGATATGTCCGCGCAAATTGGCGTATGCGTGTCAAAACGGCAACGCTGGGTTGAATGTAAGGTAGAGGTAATACTTGTTCCATAGGCACGATTCGGTATTATTTATTTGCTTACTGTCTTTACAAATAAAACGTACCGAATCGGCAAAATATTGTATAAAAAGTGATTTTTTTTATCCTACCAATGCAAGATTATGCTGCTGTACTAATTTTCTGAGATTAATAAGTGCATATCTCATACGGCCTAACGATGTGTTGATGCTAACGCCAGTCTTTTCTGCAATCTCCTTAAAGCTTAGGTCTTCATAAAAGCGCAGAAGAACAACCTCACGCTGAACTTCTGGCAAGTAGTCCAGTAGCTTCCGCAACTGGTCGGCTTTTTGCTGTTCAATGATGCTTGTTTCTATTCCGCCTTCACTCAGACGTATGTCGTTAAGAATGATGGGGGAGAATTTCTCTTGGGTAACCAGCATTCCTGATTCCGTTTCACGTGTAGAATCAATTATCAGATTGTGTGCTATGCGAATAAGCCAGGCACTGAATTTGCCCGTTGTCTGATATTTATGGCTACGTATGGCCATAATGGCACGTGTAAAGGTCTCCTGGAAGATATCATCAGCCACATCCTCTTCTTTTACAAGGAAGAGAATATAGGAATATACATAACTTTGATGACGCTGTAACAACTCGTCAAAAGCATTATCATTACCATTCTCATACAATTCTACCAACTCATAGTCGGTACTTGTACTCAGATTCTTCATTACGCTTGTTTTAAATGTTTCGGTGTAATGTTTTCTCTATAGGCAATGATGTTTAAAATAGTTTTTTTACGAGTTTACTTGTGCAAAGGAAACACTTTTTAAGCAATCTTCCAAATTTTATGTCATTTTTTTTGTTATAATGTCCATCCTTCAGTATGTGCACCACGCAGAAAGTCCTCAATTTGCATACGTTTTTTGCCGGAAATCTGCACTTCTGTCAGATAAAGGTACCCATCGGGCAAAGCTACGCGCAGGTATGTTTTGCCGTCTGTCTGGAGGTTGGGGGCTTTAACATTTGTCAATGCTGTTTCTTTCCTAGTCTTGAAGATTTTCATCACCAATTCTTTCCCATCCTGAGTATGTAGTGTTGTCCAGGCAGCAGGGTAGGGGCTCAGACCTCTTACAAAGTTGTATGCTTTCTGGGTGCTTGTCCACTTTATCTCACAGGTTTCCTTGAAGATCTTGGGTGCAGGGCGGAGCGGCTCATCTGTCATAAACTGTTCCTGGTCAACAGCCTCTGCTTTACCTTCAGCTATCAGGTCAATAGTCTTCTGTACCAGATCGGCCCCTTGCATCATCATGCGGTCATGAATATCCTCCAGACAATCTTCTTCTCCTATGGGAATACGTTCCTGCAGAATAATACGGCCCGTATCTATGTTCTCGTCCAGAAAGAATGTAGTGATACCCGTCTCCTTGTCACCATTGATGATAGCCCAGTTAATGGGAGCAGCACCTCGATATTGTGGTAGCAGAGCTGCATGCAGGTTAAAGGTACCCAGGCGAGGCATTCCCCAAACCACTTGAGGCAGCATCCTGAAAGCAACTACAATCTGCAGGTCAGCCTTAAGATTGTGCAACGCCGACAGGAATTCTTCGTCTTTCAGTTTCTCTGGTTGAAGCACGGGAATATTATGGGTGGCGGCATATTGTTTTACGGGGCTTGACTGCAGGACATCATGATGTCTTCCTATGGCTTTGTCAGGCATCGTAACAACCCCCACCACATTATACCCGTTATCTACCAGTTTGGCTAATGAGGGGACAGCAAAGTCTGGTGTCCCCATAAATACGATTCTTATGTCTTTCTTCATCTAATTCTAGGTTCTCGAACGCGATTTCTTTTAGGAATTACAAGTTAATTATCAAAGAAGTCAAAGCCTGCAATAGTCTGGAAGAAGCGGTCAACATAGTCCCAAGACGTTGGAGACCAGAAGAAGCCCTGACGATAAAGCACTTGCATGGTGAAGTCGTTGACTTCCTGTACGGGAATAGCCTCTTGGCCGTGAGTGACATCACTATATGCCACCAGACTCTGTAGACGCTCTACCTTCTGCGGGTCGGACTTAACCTGTTCCAGTCTCTTCCTGAACTCCTCCTGCTCTACCATGTACACGGGGGTACCTACAGAATCCAGTTCACGGAGTACGTCACCAAGGAACACGCTGTGGTTGTTGTAAGGATGGAATATACAACACTCGCGTGGTGTGGTAGTCAGCAGACAAATGGCATGTGCCACCTCGTTGATGGGTGAGAACTCAACAGGGTCTTTGAAACTCTCATAAGGACAGCAACCAATTAAGCTGAAGGCGCGCATCCTGTTTGCGAAGCTGTTGGTTTGGAAGTTCACCTGGAACTCACCGTCTGTAGAACGGGCAGCGAGGTTGCCTACACGCATAACCTTTCCAACGAGTCCCTTGGTAGCAACGGCATCGAGAACGATACGCTCAGAAAGGAATTTCGAAAGGGTATACTGGTTGCCGAAATATTGGTTCATAAACAGATGTTGCTCGTCCAGGAAGGCTTTGTCTGCCGTCTCACCATGCGTAAGGAAACCGCCCACGCTAACGGTGGAAACCTGAATAAGCTTAGCTCCCGTCTTCAGGCAGAAATCTACGCAGCGTTGCGTACCTTCTACGTTGACTCGTTCGATGTCGCCGTCCTTGGAGAAGTGTTTCACGATGGCAGCACAATTGAATACGGTGTCGTAGCTTGTTGCTGCGTCATCACAACAGATTGAACAGAGGTCGTCCGTCACATCACCCTTGATGACCCGAAGTCGTCCGTTTTCAAAGAACTCGCGATGGGCTGATGCAAAATAGTAGTACAGAAGCGTCTGCAAGCGCTGCTGGGCATCTGATTGAGTCTTGGCACGTACAAGGCAAGTAATCGTCTCAGCCTCGGAATTGATGAGCTCGTGGAGCAGGTGAATGCCCAGGTATCCTGTAGCTCCCGTCAGGAAAACATTCCCTAACGTGAGTGGAGTACCTTTACGGAAAGCGTCTATTGTGCTACCAGCCAGTACTTTTTCAATGGCGGTATAGTCGAAGTCCTTAACTTCAGACTCCAATCCACCACTCTCTTCAGAATTCTCACCTTTCAATAGAGCAGCAATCTGTCGGGGTGTAGAATTGTCAAAGACATCTCCATATACCAGATGGTGCCCTATTTTATCTACATCTATAATCAAACGTGTTACGACGAGTGACGTACCACCCAGTTCAAAGAAGTCATCGGTGGCTCCTACACGTTCTACCTGTAGGATATCAGCGAAGATGTCGCAGAGCTGTTTCTCCAGATCATTTGCCGGTGCCACATATTCTGTTGTTACGGAAAGCACAGGCTCAGGCAGTGCCTTCACGTCGGTCTTGCCACTGGGCGAGGTGGGCATTTTGTCGAGTTGCAGGTAGGCGGTAGGAACCATGTATTGGGTCAGGCTCTTGCTTATCTCTACTTTCAGTTCATCGATGTCCACTGGATGATTGGCAGTGAAGTAGGCACAGAGGTGTTCCTTGCCGTTAATCTTGCGAATCATCACAACCACTTGACCGATACCCTCCTGTTGGGCTATCACGCTTTCTATCTCACCTAATTCAATGCGTAGTCCACGCAGTTTCACCTGATTGTCTGTACGTCCTAGGATACTAACGTAGCCGCGTTCGTCCCAACGGGCATAGTCGCCAGAACGGTACAATGTTTTGTCAATGGGGTCGTCAGGGAAGAACGGGTTGGGGATGAAAGCTTCGCGTGTCTTCTCTGGCAGGTTGTTATAACCTAAACCTACCTGTGCACCACCTATCAGCAGTTCACCTGTAACCCCTAAGGGAACGCGGTTCATGTCGGCATCCACGATGTATTCGGTAACGTTCACCAGTGGACGACCGATGGTGATGTGTTCGTCGTTCGTCACCTCGTGACTGTTGCTCTCCACCGTTATCTCGGTGGGGCCGTAACTGTTGAAGAGATGGGCTTTGGTGGTCTTTTGCAGTTCATACAGTTGGCTGTCAGAGAATTTCTCACCACCCAGTTCTATGATGCGGCAACCTGCCAGTGCCTGACGGAAGATGTCTGATTCGTATAGCTGCATCAGTCGTGAGGGCGTGCCTTGGAACATGCCCACGTTGTTCTCCAACATAAACTCCGCCAAACGGATAGGATCATTGGTAATCTCATCGTTGGCTAATGCCAAGGTAAGACCATTGTACAGTGGAATACCGATTTCCTCAACAGAGGCATCGAAGGATATGGTGGCCAGTCCGAGAATACACTTCACCTCCTGCGTCACTGTCCAGTTGCGGAAGTTGAGCGGATGGGCATAGAGTTCGTTGCAGATACCTTTGTGGTGAAGCATCACACCCTTTGGACGACCCGTAGAACCTGACGTATAAATAATGTACGCGAGGTCGCTGCCTTCCTGTGGAATACCGGGATTAGCCGTGTTCTGGCATTGCAACAAATCTTCTACGTTCAGGGCTTTCTCCAATACCTTGAGACTTCCCTCACCTGCCTGTGTCTTCAGATTTGCAAGGTTTTCTTCATCTGTAACGATATAGGTAGCCTCACTGTCCTCAAGAATCAGCTTAATGCGGTCTGCAGGATAATGCGGATCGCAAGGAATGTATGCTGCACCAGCCTTCATGATACCGAACATGGTAAAGATGAGGCGGCTGGTACGCGGTAGCAACATAGCCACACGATCTCCACGCTTTACACCGTGCTCAATGAGCGCATTGGCCACACGGTTCATCTCTGCATTTAATTGGCTGAAGGTAAAGGTACCGTCGCATGCCACCAGAGCCTTGGCATCGGGCTTCTGCTGGGCATTTGCCTCAACGGCTTGATGGAACAGGCGGGTAGGCACTTCTGCTGTGCCAGCCATACGGAACGAATTAATCAAACGTTCCTGCTCCTCACTGAGCATCGACACCTTGAGAAGACTGCCTTTGGGTGCTTCCATGAAATGCTCCACAACGCTTATGTAGGACTCTGCCAGCCCTGCTATCGTCTTCTCACTATAGAAGGCATCGTCATACTCAAGGCAGACCACAGGTTGCCCGTTCTGTTCTATAATGATGATATCAAGTTTCTGTTTTGGTACATCTACTTCAATCGATTTAATATCTATATTCTTGCCACCAACGGTATGCTTTTCAAACACTCCCAACTGATAAGTGTAGGTTGTGTTAGCCGAGAAATCATAATCGGCAGCAATACGTGCGAAGGGGTATTGCTCGTGTCGCATCGTCTGTTCGAAATCCTGACTTGTACGGCGGATGAACTCCTCTACGGTCTGTTCTGTAATGTGTCCTGCCAATGGAAGGGTGTTAACAAACATACCTGTTGTGTCAGCCAGGCGCAAGTCGGAACGGCCATTGCTGATTGTGGAGATATATACATGACGATTGTTTGTGTATCGCGATAGTGTGTAGTAAGCTGCGGCAAGCATCAGGCTGGCAGGCGTTACATTCAGCTGCCTGCAGAACTGCTCCACTTTGTTGTAATCGAAGGTTCTTGCTACCTGGGCAACATGACCGTGAGGTTCACTGGGCGAGAAGTCGTCAGTTATCTCCGTGCAACCTTCGCACTCCTTCATTACTTCAGCAAAGTAGGCTTTGGCCTCCTGATACTCTTGACCATTCTCCGCTTGGCGCTGCTCCTGCGAGAACTGCAGATAGCCTATCTGTTCGCGATCTATGGTTCCTCCGTCGAGGAGAGTGCATAACTGACGTAACATCAGGTCTGTCGAAGCTCCGTCAGAGATGAGATGGTGAACGTCCATCAGAATGACTACGCGCTTTTCTGTTTGCACGATTTCCATGCGGTAGAGCGGACCACGCTCTAAGTGGAAAGGCAGTGTAAATTGATGTTGATAGTCGGCCAGTTCCTCTTCTGTCATCTCGTTACGGGTTACCAGCGGTTCCTGATCAGGATCGTACACCTGGACAACGTCGTCACCCTGTGTCTCGAAATGGATGTTGAAGGCAGGATGTGCCTGGATAATCTGTATCAGGGTTTCTTCCACCTTGTCAGCATCAACGCCAGAGGGAAGTGTGATGGCAATGGGAAGATTATAGGTGACATCAAGCGGATGCTTCATGCACTCGTAATATACACCCAACTGGGCGTAGTTGAGCGGAGCAGAGGTAAGATTAAGGTGAGTTTCCGTCTCTCCCTTCTTACTTCTTCCACCATCCATCAGACTTTTGATAATCTCGTTCTCGATACTCTGAATAGTCACTTCTTTCGCCATCGACTTAGCTTCAAGCTCTATGCCGTAGCGCTTGTTGATCTCTACCGCCAGTTTCATGGCTGTAATGGATGTAAGGCCAGTGTAGCCCAGCACCGTTGTAATGCCAAAGTCGCTGTTGCCCACTAGTTTCGAAATAATCTCGTGGAGCTCCTTCTCCAGCACGTTCATTGGGGCCTGTGCTGTTTGTTGCGACTGAACTGCAGCAGACCTGACAGGCTTGGGCAGTGCCCGCTTGTCCACTTTCTGGTTTTGGTTCATCGGGATGGCATCAATCTGCATCGTCACCTCAGGCACCATATATGGCGGCTTCTTTTCAAAGATGAATTTGTTCAGTGCTTCTATGTCGACAGGAGAATCGCTCACCACGTAGGCGGCAATGTACTTGCCAGCTCCTTCTCCTTCCGTATCGAAAGCATGCACTGTGGCATCCTTGATACCTGGGAAGTCACGTATCACAGCCTCCACTTCTTTCAGTTCGACACGGAAACCGCGAATCTTCACCATACCGTCACGACGGCCTACGAACACCAGCTCACCGTCTTCACGCTGTCTGACGATGTCGCCCGTCTTGAAAATACGGCCGTATGTGTCGTCTTCCATTATTTTCTGGGCCGACAGCTCAGGAGCATTCAGATAGCCACGGCATACCTGAGGCCCCCTTACCCAAAGCTCACCCTCTTCGCCAGGGGCGGCAGGTTGACCATTATCGGCCATAATAACCAATGATGTATCACCCAGAGGGGTGCCTAATATAGACTGCTCTTCACGCTCTATCAGATTATGTCCGGCAATACTCGTACACTCAGAACTACCGTAGAAGTTAACCATTCGGATATGCTTCGGTGGGGTTAAAGGCGGTAGTGCCTCACCACCGCAACTAAGCACCTCCAGCGTGGTGTCTTCATCCATACTGCCGGCAAACTGATAAGCCATCATGGTAGTCATGAAAATATGTGTGATGCTTTCCTTGCGGATATACGCTTTCAGTCGTCCCATGTCAAAGCGCTCGGCATTGTCCAGGATGTGCAGGGTAGCACCTAAAGAAAGGGCTCCCCATGTCTCAACAACAGTGGGTACAAAACCGAAGCTGGCGTAGTTAGCTACACGGCTACCGACCTTCATGCCCAGGAATTTGCCAAATGGAACAGAAGACGAGGCTACGTTGCGCTGTTCCAGCATAACGCCCTTGGGTTGTCCTGTGGTTCCTGAAGTATAAACAAGCATCACCAGACCTGTTGGGTCAGGGTCTTTCAACGGCTCGGTGACAGGCGGCAACTGGCTGATATCCTTTGTCAGAAGGAGTGGCGTAGTAACATCGCCTAACAGCGGCAGCAACTCCTCGTCGGCAATCAGCAACTTGGCATGGGCATCCTGAATCATGTATCTCAGACGCTCCTTGGGGTAGGTGGGGTCCAGGGGCTGATAAGCGCAGCCTGCTTTCAATACACCGAGTGGCGCAATGGGCATCCACTCGCAACGTGGAATCAAAATGGCAACCACATCCTCTTTGCCCAGCCCTTTCGAGGCTACAAATGCTGCTATGCGGTCGCTGATTTCATCCACTTCGGCATAAGTGTACCGCTTATCTTTATAAACCACGGCGACATTTTGTGGAGTCGCCTTCGCCTGCTGACGGAACAGCGCGGCAATCGTCTGTGTCTGAGTCATATTCATGGTGTTAATATAAAATTTATTGGCAAAGATACTAGTAAGTGAGGAATTCTCCAAACATTTTCGAGAATTTTTGAAGTACAGCCTATCTTCAAGGCTGTCTACACAGTCTCAAAGATATGACTAAAACCCAATTCTCGCCTTTGACCTTGGTATCTCAATAGGGCAGATATCCTCTAGTAAAAAAGCATTAAATTAATCTTTTTCCAGCAGGATGTTAAGCATTTGGTGGTCTAATTTGTGGCCATGGAAATACTTGTAATCTACATCGCTGCGGTGACTGTCTAATATGCCGAAGGAGCCTCGCAGGTTCCACAGAGCCCATCCCAGTCCCATCTGATGGAAGACACTCAGGTTATCTTGGAGCCACTTGAGGGCTACTTTATGTGGTGTCTGGTTGTGGCATCCGAACTCACCAATAAAGGCACTTCCGCCCTGATGGAATAAGGGTGCCCAACTGCGCTGCTGCATGTCCAGTAACCATTGACGGTCATAGTGCCTGCCGTCAGCATCCAGAGGCCACATTAGCTTTTCCTTAGGGAATGGCATGGGACCGTTGCCATAAACCCACGAGGCACCGTAATGCGAAACAAGCATGGGCTGATAGCCGCGTCCGCACTGGATGATTTGGGGAAGGTCTTCTATGGTCAGCAGGGGACGTCCGCCCCATTCCAGTCCGTCGATGAGAATAAGACGGTGTGGAGAGTGACTGCGTATCTCGCTTACCAGGCAACGCACTACTCGCTCATAGTCCTCGTCCTTAATCTTCGCTACCTCGTTCAGCAGATTGAAACTCAGGTGCTTGCTCTTTATCCCTTTGTATCGCTGAGCCAGAACGCCCCATTGGTAGGCACAGCCGTCTAATGCCTCTTGGTCACGGAAGATATCTTGTGGTTCGGCTGGTGGGTTAACGCAATAGCCTGGGGCACGATGTAGGTTCAGACAGACATGAATGTGGTATTTCTGTCCCCATTTCACGGCATTGTCTAAATCCTCCAGTACACGTTCGTCTATCTCATAGTATTCGCCAGGCTTGCTCCAGTTCCAGTAGCTAAGCGGCAATCGCACGAAATTGAAGCCCCAGTCAGTTATCCATTGGAATTCCTCTTCACGGAAGGGTTCCGGGTGGTCTGCAGTGAAGTAATTCAGCAGATTGAATCCGCGCCACCGCTCAGGATGAACGTTTCTGACACGGGCCAAAGCATCGGATGCCAGACCAGGCATCATAAGGATACTGGCTGTCGCACCCAAGGTTAGAAGAAAATCTCGTCTTTGCATGATAACTTATTTTTTTCAGTGCAAATATATATATGTTTTTCTCAATAACTGCCAAATAGTGTTTTATTTGTCAAATAATAAGAATGATTCGAAATATGTCTTCAGAAGCAACCCAAAAACAGGGACTTAACTCGATACATGCATTGAGTTAACTAATTACATGTTTTGAGTTAACTCACCGCATTTAGTGCGTTTATTTCATCTATGATCAACGGTCAAAAAATACGATATTCCTGTGCATAATTCACAATGTGGCGTAGAAGTAGGCTATCCCGCACTTTTGTTTGGTGTGCAACGGCTTTATTTCTCTATCACCATTTCAAACTGGCAACAGGGGTCTGTTCGGTTGGCTAAGTGTTTGGTGATTGGCGAACAGCCCAATAGCACGCTGTAGGTGCTGGCCTTTATGGTCTTGCCGTCGGGTAGGAATTCCAGCAGACGTAGCCATCCATCACCGCCGCTTCCGCCAGCACCGCCAGCGAGGTACTGCACATTGAACATCATCTGGTGAACACTCAAACCTGAAGCATTCTTATCACATCGGTAAGCCATATTGCTCAAGAAGTCGTAATCGCTGCCAGGCTCTTTGCCGTCATCGGAGGCAGGGTGTCCTGTGTGACCGCAAATGGCCAGACGGATATTCTTGCAGGGATAGAGCAGTTTTTCCCAAATTTGTTGACCCCAGTTAGGACCAGAAACTTTGTAGCTACTATTGGTGTATTTGGGCGTTCCACCACCTTTAATCTCCTTCAGCAGGTTGTGAGTCAGGAAGATAACCGTATGGTCCTTGTAGCGGTTGCTTTTGCAAAGTTCGCGAGCCCAACAAAGTACTGTATCTCTGGGCGCCCATTCGGTACCTATTATCAGTAGCTTGCCCCAATGTCGCGTTTCGAACTCCCATGCTGCATTTTCCAGCGATGCTTGTCCCATACGGTTGGGTAGAGTTGCCACCAAGTGTTCGGCCGTTTTGCTATTGCGTTCAGGTGTGCAATATTCGGGGTAATGTGTAAAGTCCTCGTCGCCGCGCATGTAGCCATATTCGTGGTTGCCACCTGCAATAATATATGGTACACGATTATCCAAGCGTTCCAGACAATGACTGACCCACTGCCACTGCTGGCGGCTGGTCTGGTTGTGGTTCTTTTTGCCTTTCACTACTAGATTGTCATTTGTCTGAACCACATCGCCTGTAAAGAGTACGGCTTGTAAATTCAGTTTTTCGGCATTGCCCGCCATCCATGCCGTGCAGAGTTCCAGGACGGGTTGGTTCTGGTCGAACCGTGTATAACTTTGTGCATCGCCAAAGACAATCATCGAGAAAGATTCCTGATTGCTCATCTGCACCTCTGCCCTTTGTGCCCTGATTGCGAACGTAATACATAGCGTAAGTAATAGAACGAAGAATTGTTTCTTTAACCTATAGTCCATAACCTTGTCTGTTTTCCTTAACTATTACTAATTCGCCACAAATATATATAAATAATGTCTTGCAAGCAAGAAACTCTTGCAAAAAGAATGGACTTCGTATGAGAACCGTTCGAGTTATCGGTTTGACTACGTCTCGAACACACTTTCGTTCGGATAAAAAAATATATTCTGATTTATTTTGTTTATCTCTCACTTAATCGTAACTTTGCAAACTATTATGGAGAAGATACTGACAGAAGAAGAGCAGAGTAGGTTTTCTGGCTTGATAGATAATGCCAGGAAAGTGGTGATTTGTGCCCATGTGTCACCTGATGGTGATGCCGTAGGCTCTACTTTAGCACTAAAGCATTGGCTGACCCGTAAGGGTAAGCAAGTAACAGTGGTAGTTCCTAACATCTTTCCTGATTTCCTGCACTGGATGCCTGGAGCTAAGGATATAATGGTTTACTTAAAGCAGGAAGAAACGGTTGAGTCCATTGTGGCCGAAGCTAATTTGTTCATTATTACAGACCTGAATGATTCTACCAGGATGCAAGAGTTGGAAGCCTGTGTAATGGCGAATCCTGCACCCAAGATTATGATAGACCACCATCTTAATCCTACAGATTTCTGTCAGTTGGTGATATCCCGTCCGGATATGTGCGCTTCTGCTGAGGTGATATGCCACTTGCTGTATCAGTTGGGAGAGATGGAACAGATTACACCTGATGAGGCCACCTGTATTTATGCTGCCATGATGTGTGATACGGGTGCTTTTACCTTTAACTCGAACAGGGCTGTGGTGTATGAATGTATCTCGCATCTGCTGAATCGTGGCATCGACAAGGATAAGATATACAGGAATGTTTTCTGGACGTATTCCATTGCGCGGATGCGACTTACGGGCTATCTGCTATATGTTAAGATGGAGAACCTTCCTGAACTGCATGCCAGTATTATCACGCTTACCAACCAAGAACGCAAAATGCTCGGTATTAAGAATGGTGATACGGAGGGCATAGTTAATATGCCTTTGCAGATATCCGGCATGAGACTGAGCGTCTTCCTCAGCGAAGATACAGAACATGATGGTGTGGTAAAGGTTAGTCTGCGCAGTGTTGATGATTTCCCTTGTAACGATATGTCGGCTCAATTCTTTAACGGAGGAGGTCATAAGAATGCCAGTGGCGGAAAACTTTATTGCAGCATGGAAGAGGCTATTGAGAAAGTTCGCAAAGCCATAAAATCCTATGCTCATTTGTTAAAATAGATTATGTGAGTGACAATTATTTTGTATTGTTATCACTTATTCGTACCTTTGTGCACAAAAAAGTGCGCAAAATAGATAGAATATGAAAAAGCTTCTTTATACAGCCCTAAGTTTAATGATAGCCTTTGCTGGTTTTATCTCTTGTTCTGATGATCAGACTTACGCTGAGCAGAAAGACAAAGAACGTAAGGCAGTAGATGCATTCTTAAAGCGTGATGTGACAATTGTTGGCCCATCTGGTGATACCATCTGCAACGTTGGCGTTATTAATGTAATTACCGAGCAGGAGTTCATAAATCAGGATTCTACCACTAATCTTGAGAATAACGAGTATGTACTCTTTGCCAATAATGGTATATATATGCAGATTGTCAGGAGGGGTGTTGGTGAGAAAATTTCCAAAGGGCAGACGCGCCAGGTAGCCTGCCGATTTGTCGAATATAATATATTAGGTGACAGCTTGCAGTTACGTAATGATGTCAGCTATTGGCATACAAATCCAGACATCATTGCTGTAACCAACACATCTGGCACATTCTCTGGCAAATTTGTTATAGGCGATATGGCTGGTGCCATGTATCAGACTTACGGCGAAGAGAAGGTTCTGGAGGGTTGGTTAGCTCCTTTTCCTTATATCCGCGTTGGAAGGCAAACAACAGCAGATGGTGAAATAGCCAAAGTAAGACTGATTGTGCCCCATACTGCAGGTCAGAGCAATGCCGCTACCAATGTCTATCCCTGTTTTTACGAAATCCTTTATCAGGAATGCCGTGACTAAGGTAGGCGGCGTATACATTCATGTACCTTTTTGTAAGAAACGTTGCATTTATTGTGACTTCTATTCTACAACCAGTGGTTTTGAGTGGAAGCGTTCTTATATCTCCGCCCTTAAGCGTGAGATGCGCTTGAGGCGTTCCGAAATAGACTTCTCGCGCGTACCTTCTTTATATATAGGAGGCGGAACCCCCAGTCAGTTACCTTCAGATTTACTGATAGAGTTGTTTCAGACTGCAAAGGACAACTTTACGCTTTCTGAAGGCGCAGAGGTTACCATTGAGGTTAATCCTGATGATGTAACGCCCAGCTTGATTGATGCTTTGCGCCAAACACCTGTGAACCGTATAAGTATGGGTGTGCAGACCTTCAGGGATGAAATGCTGCGATTCCTAAACCGTAGGCATACCTCCGAACAGGCTTTGCAAGCTGTGCAACTATTTAGGGATGCAGGTTATGGCAATATCAGCCTTGACTTGATATATGGTCTGCCCAGTCAGACATTTGAAGCTTGGACTTGTGATGTTCAGCAATTGCTGAAACTTAGTGTTCCCCATCTGAGTGCCTACGCGCTGTCATACGAGAAAGGTACTCCCTTATATAAGATGCTTCAGGGAGGCGAAGTCTCAGAGGCTTCCGATGAACTGTCGTGGAGGATGTATGAATATCTAATGGATGAAACAAAAGCCTCAGGATATGAACATTATGAAATTTCCAACTTTGCTAAACCTGGTATGCGTGCCAGGCATAACAGCAGTTATTGGGATGGCTCCCCATATCTTGGCTTGGGGCCGGGAGCACATTCTTATGATGGCGATAATGTCCGTAGGTCGAACAATACGTCGTTAGAGGAATATGTATCTGCAATAGCGGATGTTCCTCATCAGTTGGAGGTTCTTTCTCGCGAGGAACAATATGATGAGCTGATTATGACACGTTTGCGTACAGCTTCAGGACTTTATCTGCGTGCTCTTACTCCTGAGCAAGAATCCTATTGCCTGCAGATGGCCGAACAGCATTTATGCTGTGGAAATCTGATAAGAGAAGGCGATATCCTGCGTCTTTCAAGGAAAGGTATTTTTATTTCCAACAGTGTTATTAGTGACCTGATGTGTTAGCGTCTTTCTTCAATTCTCTTTTTCCTGTTCCCCCTTTTATTGAAAAATATGTTTTTTAACATGCAAACTTTCTATTGTCAGTTCAAATATTATTTCTAATTTTAACCCCTGAAAATTAAAACTAATAGCATTAATAACAAAAAATATGAAGGTTTACAAAACAAATGAGATTAAAAACATTGCTCTGATGGGCAATGATGGTGCGGGTAAGACAACCCTTACTGAGGCCTTGCTTTATGAGGCAGGCATTATCAAAAGAAGAGGTCGTATTACCCAGAAGAATACCGTTAGTGATTATTTCCCAGTAGAGCAAGAATACGGTTATTCCGTTTTCTCTACTGTTTTCCATACAGAGTGGAATGGCAAGAAGCTGAATTTTATTGATTGCCCTGGTAGTGATGACTTTGTCGGTTCTGCTATTACAGCATTGAACGTTACGGATACAACTGTTATCCTTATTAAAGGAGGCGCAGGTGTAGAGGTTGGTACCCAGAACCATTTCCGTTATACTGAAAAGTTAGGCAAGCCCGTTATTTTCCTCGTTAATCAGCTGGATGACGAGAATTGCGATTATGATAATCTTCTGGAGCAACTGAAAACCATCTATGGCCCAAAGGTAGTTCCTGTTCAGTATCCTATTGCAACTGGTCCGGACTTCAATGCACTGATTGACGTGCTGCTTATGAAGAAGTACTCATGGGGTCCAGAAGGTGGCGCTCCTACTATCGAGGATGTTCCTGCTGACCAGATGGATAAGGCTATGGAACTGCACAAGGCATTGATAGAAGCTGCTGCCGAGCATGATGAGAGCCTGATGGAGAAGTTCTTTGAAAGCGAAGACCTAACTGAGGATGAAATGCGCGAAGGTATCCGCAAGGGTTTGGCTTCACGTGGTATGTTCCCGGTATTCTGCGTAGATGCCGTTAAGGATATGGGTGTTCGTCGTTTGATGGAATTTTTAGGTAATGTAGTTCCTTTCGTAGACGAGATGCCTAAGGTCTTCAATACTCGTGGTGAAGAAATTACTCCTGATCCTGCAGGTCCTACCAGCCTGTTCTTCTTCAAGACTGCTGTTGAACCCCATATTGGTGAGGTTCAGTATTTCAAGGTGATGAGCGGTTCTGTAAAGGAAGGTGATGACCTTACAAATGCTGACCGTGGCAGTAAGGAGCGTATGGCACAGCTCTTCGTTTGTGCTGGTGCCAACCGTATTAAGGTGGAAGAACTGGTAGCCGGTGATATAGGTTGTACCGTTAAGCTTAAGGACGTTAAGACGGGCAATACTCTGAATGGAAAGGATTGCGACAACCGTTTCAACTTTATCAAGTATCCTAATTCTAAGTATAGTCGTGCTATTCGTGCAGTCAACGAGAGCGAGACTGAGAAGATGATGAATGCCCTCCAGAAGATGCGCGAGGAAGATCCCACATGGGTAGTCGAGCAGAGTAAGGAGTTGCGACAGATTCTTGTGCATGGTCAAGGCGAATTCCACCTGCGCACCCTCAAATGGCGTATGGAGAACAACGAGAAGATTCAGATTGTTTTCGACGAGCCCAAGATTCCCTATCGTGAGACTATTACCAAGGCAGCCCGTGCCGACTATCGTCACAAGAAGCAATCTGGTGGTGCAGGCCAGTTTGGTGCGGTTCATCCCATTGTCAAGCCTTATTATGAAGGCATGCCGGATCCGGAGGTTTATACATTCGGCGGTCAGGAATATCGTATCAATGTTAAGGGCACTGAGATCATCGACTTGGAATGGGGCGGTAAGCTCGTGTTTATAAACAGTATTGTTGGTGGTTCTATCGATGCACGTTTTATGCCTGCTATCCTTAAGGGTGTTATGCAGCGTATGGAGCAGGGACCTTTGACAGGATGCTATGCCCGTGACGTTCGCGTAATTGTATATGATGGCAAGATGCATCCGGTAGATAGCAATGAACTTTCATTCATGTTGGCAGGACGTCAGGCCTTTGCTTTGGCCTTCAAGGAGGCAGGTCCCAAGATTCTTGAGCCAATCAATGATGTGGAAGTCTTTGTTCCCAGTGATAAGATGGGTGATGTGATGAGTGACTTACAGGGACGCCGTGCTATGATTACGGGTATGACCAGTGAAAATGGTTATGAGAAACTCACAGCTAAGGCTCCTCAGAAGGAAATGTCTAACTATAGTACAGCACTCAGTAGCCTTACAGGCGGACGTGCCAGCTTCATCACCAAGTTCGCTTCTTACGAACTGGTTCCTGGCGATGTTCAGTCTAAGTTGATTGCTGCTTATCAAGCAACCTTATCAGAAGAGAAATAGTTACTATTTTGGCAATTATAATCATTTGGTGTTGTTAAATATACTAAAAACTGGTACGTTTTGTACCAGTTTTTTTTGTTTTCTTTAAGAAAAGCATTTACCTTTGCCATTATGAAAAGGGTTTATAGTCTAATTATCTGTTTGCTGGTTGGAATTTCCTTCCTTGTCTTGCTTTACCTGCAGGGAATGTATGCTACGGCGATGGTGAGAATGCGTGAGGAGCAATTCGACGAGAATGTTAGGCGTAGCATTGACCAAGCTTCTCGCGATATGGAGCGGTCTGAGACCTACCATTATCTGGAAACCGTCATAAACCATCGTGAGCAAGAGAAACAAAAGAGGTCTTCCTTGAATCCTAATCATTCTTATTCTGAACCTATAATTGTTGATTCAACGGAATTGAAAAAAAAAGGAAACATGCAAATGGTAGGGCGTCATCCTGGTCAGTTGCCTAATTCTTTAACCATGCCACGTCCTAATCGGACAGAGTCCATTAAACAATTTAGCAAACAAGTGCAAGATGCCTATATGTACGAGCGCGGTGTGCTTGATGAGGTTATCTTTGGCGTTATGCGTTCGGCCAGCACTCTCCGTTTCCAGGATCGAATTATTCAGGCAGAACTTGACAACTTTCTGCGTGGAGCCTTGCTGAGTAATGGTATCAACCTCAACTTTCATTATATAGTTTATACGGCTGATGGTAGAGAAGTGTACAGGTGTGAGGACTACACAGAAGAGGGGACGGGGCACGTTTATCAGCAGTTGCTTTTCCGTAGTGACCCTACAGAACAGAAGGGAATTGTCTGCGTTCATTTTCCTGATCGCCAAAAGTATATTCGTGGCGTGGCCAACTATGTGCTGCCTGCTATGATTTTTACTTTCATCCTATTTGTCACTTTTTTGGTAACGGTATATCTTATAATACGACAGAGGAAGATAAGTGAGATGAAGAATGATTTTATTCATAACATGACGCATGAATTTAAAACGCCAATCTCTACCATTTCCATTGCTGCACAGATGCTTACAGACAAGAGTGTAAATAAGGATGCTGGTACCTATGAGCGTTTGGGAGATGTTATCAACAATGAGACACGTCGTCTCCGCTTCCAAGTGGAGAAGGTATTGCAGATGAGCCTCTTTGACCATAATAATATTGCGCTTAAACTTCAGGAACTAGATGCTAATGAGCTGATAGATAATGTAATTCAAACGTTCTCTCTCAAGGTAAGTCAGAACGGTGGCACTTTAGATACCAGGTTAGAGGCATATAATCCCTTTGTGAATGTTGATGAGATGCATTTCACAAATATCATCTTCAACCTTCTCGACAATGCAGTTAAGTACCGTCGTGAGGATGAGCCACTTCACTTAGAGGTGGTTACATGGAATCAGGGTGAGGATTACCTCTGCATAAGCATCAAGGATAATGGCATTGGTATTCAAAAGGATGATTTAAAACGTATTTTCGAGAAGTTCTACCGTGTACACACAGGTAACAAGCATAATGTCAAAGGGTTTGGCTTAGGGCTCACCTACGTGAAGAAAATGGTAGATATGCATCATGGTACCATTAAAGCAACTAGCGAGGTAGGACAAGGAACAAAATTTATAATAACATTACCAATAGTAAAAGATTAAGTTATGGAGAACAAATTGCACATTCTATTATGCGAGGACGAGGAGAGTCTGGGCATGTTGGTTCGTGAGTATTTGCAGGCGAAAGGTTATGATGCCGAGTTATATCTTGATGGAGAGGCAGGCTATAAGGCTTTCATGAGAACAAAATTCGATATGTGTCTGCTGGATGTGATGATGCCTAAAATGGATGGTTTTACATTGGCACGCGAGATCCGAATGGTGAATGCTGAGGTTCCCATCATTTTCCTTACTGCCAAGAATCTTAAGGATGATATCTTGGAAGGCTTTAAATTAGGAGCTGACGATTATCTGACCAAGCCCTTCTCTATGGATGAGCTGGTATATCGTATGGAGGCTATCTTACGTCGTGTGAAAGTAAAGTCAACACGTAATGTCACCCAGTATCAGTTGGGTAAGTTCTTGTTTGACACCCAGCGTCAGATTCTTTCTCTTGGTGACAAGCAGACCAAACTTACCACCAAGGAATGCGAGTTGCTTACCATGCTATGCGCACATTCCAATGATGTGCTTGAGCGTGAACTCGCTCTTAAGACTATCTGGATTGACGACAATTACTTTAATGCGCGCAGCATGGATGTTTATATTACCAAGTTACGTAAGCATCTTAAGGATGATCCTTCAATAGAAATAAATAATGTTCATGGTAAGGGGTACCGTTTGATAGTTCCCAATCTAATGGCAGATTAAACAATAAAAAGAGCGGGACTTCCATTTCGGAGGTCTCGTTCTTTTTATTATCTTTCTTCTTGTTTAACTTAGAAACAATAGCCTATGTGAACGCTGCTTTCACGCACATGGGGAATTTTTGTTTCTCCAGGGAAATCACGGGCGTAGGAGATTCCCAAAAATACCTTATTATAATAGAACCTGAGTCCTGTTTGCCATCCGACCTGGAAACTTTTCCAATCATTCCTTTTTCCTGCGGCTATGGCACGAATATGAACACCTGCATACGGAGCCAAAGCAATATCCTTAGTCTTGGAAAGGTAGAACTTGTAAACTGCATTTACAGGAAGCCTGAATGTGAGCAAATCATAATTCACCCCCCTCTCATTGGCATGTGAGTATTTGATATTGGCTCCCACTTCTACAAAATAGGGCATGTCTTCCATCACTTGAATGGAACGGGCATATCCAACAGAATACTCGTTAAACTTCATTGTCTCATCATCAGTAAGGTATCTGCTGGGCGAATACTGAAAATAGAAGAAGTTCTTGTACTCCTTATGCTGAGGCTTGGGAGTTTCTTCTTCTACATCCTCCAAAGTCCAATCGTCAACGGTATCATAATTGTCATACTGTGCATAAGTAATGGAGCTAATGCACAACAAAAATATTGTCCCGATACTTCTTCGGAATGATTTCATTAGGCGTAGGAAAAAAGGTGGTTAATGTCAGGAACGCTTGGCAATAACAATGTGAGTAACAATACCAGCGATAATCAAAAGAAGTGAAATCATCTGATACCAGTTGTAGTCAACCAAGTCAGCAAAAAAACCAAGGTTAAATTTGGCACCGAAATAACTAATTATAAGCAGTACTGCGCCTAAAACAATCAGGATAATACCTAAATTCTGTTTCTTCATAAGATTATTGTCTTTATTTTACATGTTTATATATTTTCCAAATACAAAGTAAGTGATTTTTCTTGAAGTGGCGAAATGTTTTTGGATAAAAATTGCAAAAATGATGCAAATCCTTGGCAGTTTCATTAAAAAGCAGTACCTTTGCACCGCAATTTTGCAAAATAGTATTAATTAACTTATTTAACGTATTATGAATCAATACGAAACCGTTTTCATTTTAACTCCCGTTTTGTCTGATGATCAGATGAAGGAAGCGGTAAACAAGTTCAAAGACGTTCTTGTAAAAGCTGGTGCAGAAATTATCAGCGAGGAGAACTGGGGCTTGAAGAAACTGGCTTATCCCATCGAGAAGAAGAGTACGGGTTTCTATGAACTAGTAGAGTTCAAGGCAGCACCTGAGACCATTAAGAAGTTGGAGGTTGCTTACCGTCGTGATGAGAGAGTACTTCGCTACCTGACAGTAAAGATGGAGAAGTACGCAGCAGAATATGCTGAGAAGAGAAGAAAAAACAAATCAAGTAAGGAGGCTTAATCTATGACACAGCAATCAGAAATCCGTTATTTGACCGCTCCCGCAATTGACGTCAAGAAGAAGAAGTATTGCCGTTTCAAGAAAAGCGGTATTAAGTACATTGACTACAAGGATCCCGAATTCCTGAAGAAGTTCCTGAACGAGCAGGGTAAGATTCTTCCCCGCCGAATCACCGGTACTTCTCTGAAGTATCAGCGTCGTGTAGCTCAGGCCGTTAAGCGTGCTCGCCATTTGGCATTGCTGCCTTTCGTAACTGACTTGATGAAGTAAAAAAAGGAGGAATAGATATGGAAATTATACTGAAAGAAGACGTTATTGGCTTGGGTTACAAGAATGATATTGTAAACGTAAAGTCTGGTTACGGTCGTAACTATCTCATTCCTTACGGAAAAGGCGTTATCGCCAGTGAGAGTGCTAAGAAGCAGTTGGCTGAGACACTGAAGCAGAAGGCTGTTAAGTTGGCTAAGATTAAGGCTGAGGCTGAGGCTAAGGCCGAGAAGCTGAACGCAGTATCTCTGGTTATCGCTACTAAGGTTAGCAGTTCTGGTGTTATCTATGGTAGTGTAAACAGCTTGCAGATTGCTGACGAGTTGCAGAAACTTGGTTTCGACGTTGATCGCAAGATTATCGTTGTAAAGGATGTTAAGAGCGTTGGCGACTATGTTGCTACCATAAAGCTCCACAAGGAGGTTTCTGCTCTGGTTCCCTTCAAGGTAATTGCCGAGGGTGAACCAGTTGTTGAGACACCTGCAGAAGCTCCTGTAGTTGAAGCTCCTGTAGTTGAAGTCCCTGTAGTTGAAGCTCCTGTTGAAGAGGATGATTTCGAAGAAGAGGCATAATAATTGCACTTCAGCATAAAGAAAAGCGTAACTCTGTCGGAGTTGCGCTTTTTTTTCATTTTTTGTAGTTAAGTTTCAGAAATTATTGCTATCTTTGGCTTTTGTTAGAACAGAATGATACCATTTATGAAGATTTTTTTTACCATCTTTTTATTCCTCGCAGGAGGTCTGTTTGTTCCTTTTTCCGCACAAGAGCATAATAATAATCCGTCTGACTCCCTGACTGTTGTTTCCGATTCTATGATACGTGAACTGACATCTCAGGTGCAGGAGTTGCAGTTACAGCGTATTATGCTGCAAGAGCAGTTGGAGATTTCGGGCCAGAGTGCCCGTATGGACTCCATAGCAAAAGTGCAACGTCAGCAGCGTATAGATTCGCTCCGAAAGGTTACAACAGGCTCTCCTCTCATTGTCGAAGATGATACGCTGCTTGTTCTCTATGCCCGCAGGGGTGGCATGCTGCCAGAAGCAAGAGTAAAGGCAACCAGAGAAATTATAGAGTCGCTGGCACATAAGTTGGTCTTTAAAGTAGATACACTCTATACCTTCGAAGGCGAGTTTACCACGGATATCATGGCTGGCAATACCGTTGTGATGAGTGTTACGGATACCGATGGTCTCTGGCAAGGTAAACCGCGTTCGCAACTGGCCAATGAGTATATGGCTGTTATTCAGCAGAAAATTATTGAACTGCACGAAACCTATGGTTTACAGAAGAAATTGCTGAGGCTTTTCTTTGCTGTTCTGTTGATTGTCGTGCAGGTGATACTCATCAAGCTAACCATTTGGCTGTTTGCCAGATGGCGTTCCAAGGTAATGCACAGGGTCTTGGACTGGCTAAAGCCTATCAATATTAAGGACTATGAACTTTTTGATGTACATCGTCAAGGGCGTGTCTTTATGTTCTTCTATAGGGTGCTGCGCATACTTTTCATTCTCTTCCAGTTGCTCATCTCTGTTCCCCTCTTATTTTCTATCTTTCCGGAGACCAAAACCTTTGTTGACACCATCATTGGATATATCTTGGATCCCGTGAAG
>JAEEGL014967603.1_pt1 | contig 65340 bp, 58 predicted proteins | sample 9134231 | NCBI WGS metagenome assembly JAEEGL01 (sample SAMN16246548, study PRJNA631951) | gut metagenome | biome: gut microbiome; feature: rumen; material: fiber-attached | host: Bos | place: Iran: Karaj | collected 2018-10
AGTTCATAGCACTGCAGCTGATGTCTTATATCAAAAAACAGATGGATGAAAATGGCCTGTTCAGTGATTACACAATGCAGTCACTGCTTGACGAGCTGGATGTCATCGAATACTACCAGCAGCCCGGCAAAGACCATCAGCTGTCTGAGATAACTAATAAGCAACGTAAGCTCTATGAGCTTATGGAAGTACCTGTCCCGACATAATCCTTGGTATAAAATGACGGGACTTTAGGATGCAGACATATGACGGAGGAATTCTCATGAAATACGAAATTCAAGCGGATAGAGTTATAAAACGTATTAGAGAAATTTCAAAAGCAGAAAAGCTTAGATTGCGGATTGTTTCAGATTGGGAGAAAGAGCAATATATAGCTGGAAAGCATGGAGAGGAACAATTCAGCATGATAATTAAAGAGCATTTCCCTGATATGACATTGATTGATGACATATATATAGACTTATCAAAAGTGGCTAAGCCAATAAACGGGCATGCACCATCTATGCAGATAGATCACATATTGATATCGGACCATGCAATGTATATGATTGAGACCAAGAAATACTCTAAAAATGCAACAATAAAAGGATCCTCAAATGTTATTAGCTGGGAATATAAGGATGATGAGGTGAAAAAGAGTTCGAGAGAAAATGCATGCCGACAAAATACTAGACATATAGATAAACTAAAACGTACCTTGACTACTAACTTGCCTAAAAATGTAGTTTCAATAGTTTGCCTTGTGAATATGGTTCCGGAAAATATACAAGTTAGTCCCCAATATGGACAGTACGTCTTCACTATAGAGGAATTACCGTATATGCTGGAAGCATTGGAAAAGAAATATTCACGAGATGCATTTGATGCAGAAGATAGAAAAGATGTTATTGACGAGATTAACAGTCTTAACCAAAAAAGTTTTGAACAAGAAGTAAATCACATTGTTTATGTCAAGCTACTAAAAAGGCATATACGTAATCTTAGTAAGGGTAGACGTAAGAAAAAACGTAATAGTTAATTATTACATAGTTAGGGTATTAGCGTTTATGATTGAAAATGTAGCATCCCCCTTCAACTGAGATGGAAAAACCAGCAAAGCTGTGGTAATGCAAGGGACCCAAGAATGAAAAAACTTCAATGATTTAATGTTTGCGTTTTCGTGATGCATAGAAAAACATAAGAATATTTGCAATTTAGTGTATTTACTATGCAAGTACTTTTATGATGTAGAGGTTTAACATTTTTTTCAAATTGAGCTGATATTGTTTTTGGAGTTCTTCGCCCAAGAAAGCATCAAATGACTGATGGTTTTGCACTAAAAGAATATGAAAAACTAATGTAAATATTTATAAATCATAATCTCAGTAGAGGGTGATGTGTAAGATACTAATCGGAAGGACATATACATGTTTAATGAAATAGTTATTGATGCATATAGAGGATTGAAAAATATTGAATTACAAGAGCTAGGGGCTGTAAATGTATTGATAGGAAGTAATAATTCAGGTAAAACATCAATTCTAGAAGCTATTCGCTTATTAGAGTCAAAAGATTTGATAAATAAAATGTATAGGATAGCGTCTGAAAGAGAATCCGGGCGTATACCTATGAGTATTTTTACAAGTAAATATGAATATGTGAAATATGTATTTCCGGTAAGTGAGTCCGTGTCCACTGTAGAGATGCATTCGACAGATAGTTATGGCAATTATAATTATGTTTATGCAGAAATGGAACAAGGCGTAATTAGTGAGGAAGCATTAAGGCTATCAGATAGAGAGTCAAGGACTATCGAGTTTTATCTAAATGATGAGAATAAAATTAATGTTTTAAGAGGCAAGTTTAAGATAAATGCAGATAATGAAATTCATGAAGCGGAATATGTTATTCCTCAAATAGGAAGGATTGCCTCTGAAAAAAATCATTATGGGGTTGAGTCCGCAGTCAAAGAGAAAAGTAAGATTAAGTACATTTCGCCTGCAGACGTATATTTTGGTGGATATGTTTCTTCATTTTTAAAGGGATTAACAAAGGCGGAAAAAGATAAACTTATAAGTCTGATGAATGTTTTTGACAAAAGCATAGTCAATATAGAATCTTCGACAGATGGAAGAAAAAGTCAGGTCAATATTGAAAATGATCAACATATCGTAAAACCGCTTTCAGTTTATGGAGATGGGATGAAACGAGTCTTTTCGGCCGCAGGGGCGATAGCAGGATTAAAAGATGGAGTACTGTTGATCGATGAGTTTGATACAGGTATACATGGCACAGCATTATTTGATTATACAAAGTTTTTAAGTGATGCTTCACGGAGTAACCATACGCAATTGTTTTTGACTACACATAGCGGAGATGCAATTAATGCGTTGATTGAAGCATATGATGGTGGGATTAATCTCAATGTTTATAAGCTAGATTCTTATAATGGTAGTATTTTCGTCAGGAAATATGATGGGACTGAATTACATCATATGTGGCTGGAACAGGGGGCTACATTATTATGAAAAGACATTTTTTAATCATCGTAGAAGGGCCTCACGATGCTAGTATAATCGGCAACTATATTCAATATAAGAAATATGCAAAAAGAACTGACAAAAGAAGTGAAGTTTCAGAGGTGTGGCGAGGGATTATTCCAAAGACATATCCCTTTTCGGCAAATAGATATGATAGAGTATCACCAGTTCCAGATTTTTATGAAAGTGAAGAACTATCTATAGCAATAAAGACTACTGGCGGAGATTCGCTTTTTCCTATTGTTATAAAATCTTTATTAGGTGTCATGGGTTATGCAGAACAAGAAAAAATGGAGAGGATTCTAATTGTTTCAGACGCAGATAACAAAACGGCAGTTGAAAAGAAAAAAGCAATTATTAAAAATATACAATCTACAGATGCGTTGGAATTTGATGGGAAAATGCTTAACCTGAAAAATGCCCCAGTTCAGATACCAGTGATAATGTATTGCTTTCCAAATGATGAAAAAAGTGGTAATTTGGAAAATCTTCTGCTTGAAATAGGGGATGTTAAATTTCCGGAATTGGTAGGCTTGGCTAGCGAATATATTGATGCTGCTGTAAAAAGCAGATATCATGAACTCGACATTAACGATGAACCAAAGAAGAAAAAGGCTATTGTTGGTTGTATTACTAATACGTTAAAGCCTGGGAAAGCTAATCAAAATTCTCTTATGGATAATGAGTGGATTACTGAAGAAACGTTAGAAAAAGTCCACGGATTGAGAAAAATGGAAGATATGATTGAAAGACTGTTAAAGTAGGCTATAGAACAATATTAGCATTCCAATGAATCAAATTGCAATAAAGAACGCCCTTGATATATTGGAAAAAGAAAGAAAACAGGTAAGAAAGGAAATCTCTAGAATTTCTAGATCTGACAATTTTGTGGCTATGTCGCTCTATAAAACTGTAGTAGCTTATGCAACGGAACTGGGAGTTGGAAATTCAGAGAGCGTTACTGCAAAGTACCTGTTTACTTCAAATCTAAAAGAACTATCAGGAGCAGTCCTCCATAAATTAGTATTTGCTTTTAAACTTGGATATATAAAGGAAATTGAGAAATATTTAGGAATAAAACTGCCAATTATTCTCGACTCACCAAAAGGAAAAGAAGTTGATGAAAAGAATATTTCCTTGATGATTGGAATACTAAAGAGAGATTTCAAAGATAATCAGATTATTATAGCATCAATTTATGAGTACAGCTTTGATAAGATGAATAAAATTGAGATAAAGGGAAGATTGATTAACGAAATGTGTGGAATGGTCAAGTAACGATAGCCTTAACTTAGGAAATGTTTTATGAGGGGTGTAGTGGATGATATGGATTTTTTTCAGATTATTTGTGTTGACATTAGTATTTCAAATAGCAAGAGCTGTACTACTTATTTTGAAGTATTGGGGAAATATGAAACAGAGAATTATAAATGAGTACTACCTAGGGGCTGGAATAGCTAACAATGATGGTGAGGATAATGCAATACATGACATAAAGAGTTACTCCTACTGATGAAAACAGAATAAGATTATGGCATGTAATTGAAGCATTGTAATGTTAGAATGGAATAAATGTTACAAAGAGTAAAAAATAATTGTGTCAGGTGAGATGTTCTTTAGTATTGGCTTTTGAAAGGAATGGTTTAATTGAATATGGGAATAATAAGTGTAACATTACAAGATAGAATGAACACGAGAGCTTCCAATGGTTGTATGCGTGGAAAGAGTGGTTGTTTTGGATGCACCATTCCCTGATAGGAAGGCCGCTTTCCATTTGCTGCCTGATAAGGGCAGCCCACTTGGTCATTTTTGCCTGGTGTAACTTTTGTTTAGCATTCATGAGATACCTCCGTAGTCTTTCGCGCAAATCGCACAAAATGCGCAAATCGCGCGTTGATATTTGGAGATATCATCTCATGAGTGTGGTAGTATTAGAAGGTACTCGTGAAATTGATTACAGCATTGCATATAGTAAAATGAAGATTTGAAAGGCAAGTATGTATACTATAGATTATGATAAAAAAGATAGAAAATATATAGATATAGGTGAACAGATATTATTAATAATTGGTATATTTAATATTTTTTTATTGTCTGTATCTTATAGACAATTTGTGTCAAGAAATGAAGGGATAGTACTACTTATATCATCTATCATATTGCTTATAGCTATCCTGGGCTATTATGTCAAGAAAGTAGTGAGTAATTATCGCATAAATCCTACCAGTAGCCTAATTGAATTTGTCATTTTTTTGACTGTTTTTATCTCGAGAGTACCATTGTTTCAATATATTCAAAAATATGATGGTGGTATATATTGGGGAGCAGTATATAAATGTGCTAGAGATTTTGAACTTTCATTTGAATATATATGGCAGAATTTTAAAATCTGGGGGCATCCTTCAATTATGTTTACCTTTTTTAGCATAATTGGAGAATTTTTTACTTTTGGGAATTCTATTGGTTACTGCATAGTTATAACAATTATGAGTTGTTTTGCAATAATATGCATTTATAGGATATGTGTTCGTTCTTTGGAGCTTGGACCGCAACTTGCATTATTGTTATGTATGACTTTGCAGTTTGTTCCACTATTTTGGGGAACATTTTCACATGTAAATCCTGATTTTTATCTTTTTCTTTTTTTTATTTTCATGTGGTATACACACATCAATAAAAAGTATTTGCTATGTTTCTTTTGGATGTTTTGTATGCTTCAAACAAAGGAAACAAGCTATTTTTTATTGTTTGGATATTCTTTGTTTTATGTAGTATGGTATTTGGCGTCATTAAACTTACCAATTGCAGAAAGACTGTTACAGTTATTAAAAAATCCTTTTACTATTGTATGCTTTATTAATTCTGTAATACTAGGATTTATTTTTGCTATTCAAGGGAATGTGCTTACATGGCAACTTCAAGACCGAGAAACGCACAAATGGATAGTTGGATATAATGATGTGTTAGAGTATGGAACAGATGTTAATGCATTTGGATTGTATCCTAAATACATAGTATGCAAATTGATTCACTTATTTTTTACTAATTATAATTGGGTGGCGACAGTGTGCATAATATTATCTGTAGTAATACTATACAAAAGGCGTTTTGCTGAAGAATACAATTTGCGGGTTTTGGTTCCTCTATGTGGGACAATGGCATCTTTTATATTATTTAGTATGACTTATATAACTTTTGCGCTTTATAGGTATAATATTTTGTTTGTGGTTATGTACTGGTTTATATGCCTGCTACTTTTAGAAAAAGTGATTCAAAAGAAAAGATATTTATTCATGTGTTATTTGGGAATTGCTGTTTTATTATCTATCCAAACTTTCTATAATACTGATTATTTGTCAGATTACATTTTTAACAAATATCCTACAGGAAAAGGTTATCTAGTAGCTACTGAAATGAAAAAAGGAATGTTGGGAGATAATCTTGTAAATAATTATAAGTATACATACACTGATTATTTAATTGATAATATGCTTAGAACAACTGGATATAATGAGGATATGGTTGCAGTATATTCTGATGATGACTATATTAACAGACTGGATATTATGGCTCTAGATACAATTAATGGAGAACATCTTTATGCTGGATGGAATAAAAGCAAAAATCGTAGAGTGTTATATGAAGATTACGATGCAGAGTCTATTAAAATAAAGGCTATTCCATATAGTGAAATGCTGGCGACTCCTGAAGCGAATAATCAAAAATATTTGTTGTATTATTTTGATTATTGTAATTTGAATAATGAAGACATAAATAAAGATATTGATGGAAAGTTTAAAATAGATGCAGAAGCCACAATTGAAAATTGGGGTGGTGAGATGCATTACATGTTACTATCAAAAGAGTGAAAAAACAATAAAAGGATGAGTGAATATAATGAATGTATTAAATCTTGCACAGATGCTTGAATTTTCACAAAAAGGCGACGAAAGAGGACATCTTGTTATTGTTGAAGGAATGGAAGATATACCTTTTGATATTAAAAGAATATTCTACATGTTTGGATCTGATAATGATGTTGTTCGAGGACAACATGCAAATCGTGACAGCGAGTTTGTACTTATCAATGTTGCTGGTACTAGTAAGGTAAAAGTTAAGGATGGTAAAGGCAATGAAGCTATATATTCTTTAAATAGGCCGCATACCGGAATCTATCTTCCTAGAATGGTATGGAAGGATATGTATGATTTTAGCGATGATTCTGTGCTGTTATGTCTTGCAAGTACACACTATGATCCCAACGAGTATATCAGAGATTATAATGAATTTGTGAAAATTGTTAATGGGGAAGAAAAATAATGATGAAGGTTTCAATTGTTATTCCGGTTTATTACAACGAAGATAATCTAGAACCACTATATGCTGATATTAAAGAGAAATTTATCGAAAAGATAGATTATGATTATGAGATAGTAATGGTTAATGATGGTTCTAAAGATAAAAGCTATGATGTGATGTGCAAATTGGCTGAAGCTGACAATCATATTAAGGCAATTTCTTTATCAAGGAATTTTGGTTCACATGCTGCATGCCTGTGCGGATTATCGAATGCTACAGGAGATTGCGCTGTTATAAAAGCAGCTGATCTCCAGGAGCCAACTGAACTCATTCTTGATATGGTAGAGAGTTGGAAGCAAGGTAACAACGTTGTCTTAGCGTGCAGGGAAGGACGAGAAGAGAGCAAATCTCAGGTTGGGTTTGCCAACTTATATTATTGGCTTGTAAGGAAAACTTCTCTTCCGACAATGCCTAAAAATGGATTTGATATATATCTTCTTGATCGCAAGGTAATAGATGTTATTAATGCATTGGATGAAAAGAATAGTGCAATAACTGGACAGATTTTGTGGAGCGGTTTTAGAACAGGGATCGTGTATTATACAAGGAAAGCGAGAGAGATTGGAGAGAGTAAGTGGACACTTAAGAAAAAAATTCGACTTGTATCTGATACTTTATTTAGCTTTTCAACTTTGCCAATTAGATTATTGGAAATAGTTGGCGCTGCTTCTTTTGCAATAGGAATTATATGGGCATTAGTGGTTTTGATTGCAAAACTAAGCGGTGGAATTTTAGTTAGCGGATATACAACATTATTTATTTTCAATTTGCTTAGCTTTGGAATAACCATGTCGTCAATGGGGATATTAGGAGAGTATTTGTGGCGGGCATTTGATGCTTCCAGAAATCGGCCGCCATATATTGTTGAAGAGGAGAAAAGTTCGGAGGATAATTAATGATTTCAAGTGGAATAGCAGATAATGTAATCATTGGAGAAAATGTCCAAATAGGAAAAAATGTTACCATAAAAGATGGCGTAGTATTAGAAGATAATATAGTAATTGGCGAAAACGTTTATGTGGATTACGGAACTATCATTCATAGCAATGTTACTATAGATTCAGATACAACAATTGGTGCGAGATGTATTTTGGGAGAGTATGTTGTAGATTTTTATGATGACAGAGTAAATAAAGAGCATCCATTACACATCGGCAAAAATTCACTGATTCGAAGTGAGACTATTATTTATGGGGACAATGACTTTGGAGATTATTTGCAAACAGGTCATAGGGTTACAATCAGAGAGCATGCTAAAATTGGCTCACATGTAAGGATAGGAACGCTATCAGACATTCAAGGATATTGCGAAATTGGAAACTATGTTCAAATGCATAGTAACGTACATATTGGGCAAGAAAGTGTTATCAAAGATTACGTAATGATTTTTCCATATGTTGTGCTGACAAATGATCCATATCCACCTTCAAGGCCACTACATGGAGTTACTATAGAAGAATTTGCGGTTATTTGTACAGGAACTGTTCTCTTGCCAGGCGTTACTGTTAAAAAAGATGCGCTAGTAGGTGCGGGGGCTATAGTTTCAAAAGATGTTGAGCTAGAAAAAATTGCTGTTGGTAATCCTGCTAAGATGATTGGAAATGTTTCCAAGATTCGGAATAAAGACACAGGAGAACAAGTTTATCCATGGAGATATACGTATGAAACAGGTATGCCATGGGAAGGGATTGGTTACGATAAATGGAAAGAATAATGCCTAATCGTCTCGATAGAGGCTTTTATTTGTTCCAAAAGGAATTTGAAGATAAAGCTATAGAAGTTCTTCGTTCTGGCTGGTATGTATTAGGTAATGAAGTTAAAACTTTTGAAAATGAGTTTGCTGCTTATGTTGGAGCCAAGCATTGCGTAGGTTTAGCCAGTGGCCTTGATGCATTATGGATAGCATTCAGGATACTTGGAATTGGCCAAGGAGACGAGGTAATCGTCCAAGGTAATACGTATATAGCATCAGTTATGGGAATAACTATGAATGGGGCAACACCTGTATTTGTAGAACCGGATGAATACTACAATATTGATGCTTCCAAGATAGAAGAAAAGATTACAGATAAGACCAAAGCAGTTTTAGTGGTTCATTTATATGGACAGGCTTCAAATATGGCATATATAGTGGAATTGTGTAAAAAATATAATCTTCGTTTAGTAGAAGATTGTGCGCAGTCGCATGGGGCTATGTTTAATGGCCAACAGACAGGTACTTTTGGCGATATAGGATGTTTTTCTTTTTATCCATCTAAGAATCTTGGTGCTTTTGGTGATGCTGGAGCTATTGTTACTAACGATGATCAGATAGATATTGATACGAGAGTATTCAGAAATTACGGATCTGAGAAGAGATATTATAATAAAGTTGTTGGTGCCAATTCTAGGTTGGATGAGCTTCAGGCTGGGTTATTGAGAGTGAGACTGAGACATTTAAACGAATTACTAGATGAGAAAAAGCAGATTGCAGAAAGATACTTATCAGAATTATCGAATGATAAGATTCTTTTGCCAAGTGTACGTGATGGTGCGACACATACTTGGCATCAGTTTGTAATCAAATCTGATTATAGGGATGAGCTTATAAAGTATTTGGATGAGAAAGGGATTGGAACTATAATTCATTATCCGATCCCGCCGCACCTATCAGAGGCGTATAGTTATCTTGGCTTTAAAGAGGGAGCATTTCCTATAACTGAAGAATATGCTAAGACGGTATTGTCAATTCCTATGTATAATGGGATGACGGCAGAAGAACAAGATTATGTAATTAGTGTAATTAATGAGTTTTGAATGTTATGGTAAAACAGTTTATTAAGTTTGGAATTGTTGGATTAAGTAACACAGTTATCGGATACGGAATATATGTAGTAACACTTTTTTTGTTACAACAGTTTGCTGTGTTTCATCATATTGATATCTATATTGCTCAGTTTGTGATGTTTATACTTAGTGTTGCCTGGTCTTTTTATTGGAATAATAAATATGTGTTTAAAAAGGGTCCAAATGAGAATAGAAATGCTCTATTGGCTCTTTTGAAAACTTATGCATCGTATGCGTTTACTAGTCTGTTTTTAAGTGAATTTTTATTGGTGCTTTGGATAGAGGTACTTCATGTGAATGGTTATATTGCACCTATATTTAGCTTACTTATCACTGTGCCGTTGAACTATGTTATACAAAAAAAATGGGTGTTTCGGTAAGGACTCAAGGCACTTACTATATTATATAGAACTATGTTTTTGTGGATAATCCTATTATTTGAGAATGCAAGATGACTAATGATATAAGTAAATTTATAGACGTAATTAAAAGAATATTCACAATCCTTGATAAAGTTGACAGGCGGAAATCCTATGTGGTTTTGGCTGATATATTGTTGTGCGCAATTTTGGAGACAGTAGGAGTGAGTCTGATTGTTCCATTTATAAACGCCATTGCTTCACCGGAGAAAGTTAGTGAATATCCTGTAATAGGCAATATTATTGACATTACAGGAATTAGTGGAATGCAACTTGTATTGTTCATGAGTTTTGCATTAGTAGTTTTTTATATACTTAAGAATGCTTTCCTAATGTATTCTGCATTTTTTCAGAATTCATTTAGATTTAAATTGCAGAAAAAGCTTTCTGTTAAGATGCTCAGAGCCTATATGAGTAAACCCTATCAGTTTTTTGTAGAGACTAATAGCTCGGTAATAATTCGCGGAATAGGTAATGATGTTGGCTGTGTCAAGGATGCTTTGGGTACATTGTTTGATCTTGTTACTCAGATTCTTACACTTATCATGATAGCAGTATTTCTGGCTTATACAGATTTGATAATGGCAATAGGTCTTCTTGGCATTTCACTGGTGTGTATGTATATTCTCGTAGTTGTTCTTAGAAAGAGAACCAGTTTCTTGGGAAGAGAGCAACGAGTTGCTGAGACACGAGTTACCAAGTATTCTTATGAGATACTTGAAGGTATCAAAGAGATAATGGCAATGCGCAGGAAAGAAAGATTTATCGATGCTTACGAGAGCGCATTTGATAATAAAGGAAGATTAGAGGCTAAATATATAACTGTGCAGACATTTCCAAATAGAATTATCGAGACTGTTTTCATGTCTGGCATAATTTTTATTTTGTATATCAGGGTGCTGCAGGGAGCGAATCTTGCTTCATTCCTGCCTCAGCTGGCAGTGTTTGCTGTTGGAGGAATAAAGATGCTTCCAGCGATGTCGACAGTATCAAGGTCTGTAACACAGATAATTTTCCAGAAACCTGGTGTTGATGAGGCATATGCGAACATATCAACAATGAATTCAGAGGTGGTACCAGATCAAGCAACATCATATAGTAACAAATATGTAGATTTTAAAAACATTGAATTAGATAATATTCATTGGAGATATTCAGGAGCGGACAAGGATGTTATAGATGGGGTGTCTCTTACAATAAATAGAGGAGAATCGGTAGCATTCATTGGGGCTTCGGGCTCAGGCAAGACAACGCTTATAGATATTCTTCTTGGGTTGTTCACTCCCCAGAGTGGTACAGTTAAGGTAAATGGTGTAAATCTTCAGGATTGCATAGATTCCTGGAGCCATATATTAGCTTATGTACAGCAAAGTATTTTCTTAACTGATGATACACTTAGGAATAATATTGCTTTTGGCCTCAAGCCGGAAGAAATAGATGACAGCAGAGTCTGGAGAGCAATAGAACAAGCTCAGCTCGGAGATTTCGTGAAAACGCTTGATGGTGGTCTTGATACAATAGTAGGTGAACGCGGCGTTAAATTCTCTGGAGGACAGAGGCAGAGAGTTGCAATAGCAAGAGCGCTTTACTTTGAAACACAGGTAATTGTTTTTGATGAGGCAACTGCAGCACTGGATAATGAAACTGAGAGATCACTTATGGAATCGATAGATTCTCTCCATGGTGATAAGACATTAATAATAGTTGCTCATAGACTATCTACGGTCAGAAATTGCGACAGGATTTACGAGGTTTCTCAGGGAAAACTAATAGAGAGAACCAAGGATGAACTTGGCTTATAATGTGAACTCATGGAAAAAGATAATGTTTTAGTAGTGCCATTTATTGGCGGATTTGGCAATCAGATATTTGAATACGTTTTCTACATGTGGCTAAAAAGTAACTATCCTGACAAGAAAGTGTACGCAGATCTTTCTTACTACATTAAATTTAAGCCACATAATGGATTCGAGCTTACAAAAGTTTTTCCTAAGATAAAAATAGACATTTTGAGTGCTAGAGAATCTTTTAGAGTAAATAAAGAACTTCCAATGGTTTATGGAGGCCCTGGCAAGCATAAGGCAAATGCGCTCAGAAAAGCTATTAATCGTTCTTTTTTTGGAAATCGTCCAAATATCTATTTTAATGAAGAAAATAACTTTGGAGTAATGGCGGTTAGAACGGCCATCGAAGAAGGCAAAAGAGTTCTGTCAGGATATTGGCAAGATGTAGAATATTACCTTGATGTCTTGGATGTGTTGTCTGATACTTTAGTTTTTGCAGAACGGCCAAAACTGTTATTTGAAGATGAAATAAGATTAGAAAACGCTGTTTCAGTGCATGTTAGAAGAGGCGATTATGTTGGAACTTCAAGAATGCAAGAAACGGGGGATAACTACTATAAAAAGGCTGTAGAGTATATTTCTGAAAAGGTAGAAAATCCTGTTTTTTATTTCTTTTCTGATGATCCTGATTATGTACAGAAGAACTTTGATTGGCTTGATAATATAGTAATTGTACGGGGGAATAATACATCAGATAGTGGCAACGATATGTACCTCATGAGCCTATGCAAACACAATATTATTGCTAACTCGTCATACTCTACATGGGCAGCATATCTGAACGGGAATCCTGAAAAGATTGTGGTATATCCTGATGTACCATTTATGCAGAGAATGAAGCTTGACGATTGGCACGGAATAAGCATTTGCAAATGATTATATATGTTTAAGGAGATTGTGATATTGCGCAACATTTTATGGATTACAAATTGTGAACCAAGTTATGCTGCCAAATACTTTAGAAGAGAGACTTTTTCTGGCCAATGGATTGATTATTCTAGTAGACTTTTATTAAAGAATGGCGGTATTAATCTGAGTATACTAGGGTTAGGCTATGAATATGGGGACACCATTATTGATGGTATAAACTGTCTTGGATTTGAGATGAGAAATGCTAAAGACCGTATCAGGGGAACAATCGAGAGACTACACCCGGATATAATACATATTTGGGGTACTGAATTTGAGCATTTCTTGATAACTATGGAAATAGTCAGGGATATGAATCTGCTAGATAGAACAGTTGTGTCTATTCAGGGGGTAGTGTCAGAGATATCTAAGTACAGTTTGTTTATGTTACCTAATAAAGTGATTAAACGTAAGACTCTATATGAGTGGTATATTCATAATACTATAGCAGATACCAAGGTTTATTATTCTTCACATGGAGAATTGGAGAAAAAAGGTCTTCAGATAGCCAGACATTGCATTGGAAGAACTGATTGGGATAAGGCAATATTAAGACAGTATAACAGAAATATAATTTATCATAAGTGTAATGAGATATTAAGAGAGTCTTTTTACGCAAATAGATGGGCTAAGGATTTTTGTGAGAAGCATAGTATTGTTTTCTCGCAGTCTGCATATATGATCAAAGGCTTTCATGTAATGATAGATGCTTTGGAAATTGTAAAAGACTTCTATCCCGATGTTAGACTTTATGCAATAGGTGAGTCTCCTTACAAGCAAAAAAACATTAAAGAATATATCAAGAGATCTTCGTATATAGAATATATAGGAGAACAGATTAAACAAAAGGGACTGATTGAAGATGTCATTTTTGTTGGAAGTCTTAATGAGAAGGAAATGATAAAGCATTATCTTCGCGGAAATGTATTTGTATGTGCTTCAGCTATTGAGAATTCTTCTAACAGTATTGGTGAAGCAATGATTCTAGGAATGCCGGTAGTGGCTTCTGATGTTGGGGGAGTTAAGAGCTTTATTACACATGAGAAAGATGGGCTGTTATATCAGGCTAATTCTGTTAGAATGCTTGCAGATTGTATATTAAGAGTATTCGATGATGAAGCGTTGGCTCAGAAACTTGCAGATAATGCATTTGCTAAGGCTAGTGATATATATGATTATATGAAGAATACTAGGAATCTTTGTAATATTTACGATGAATTATTGACATCTAAATAAATATCTTGGGATAAACGAAATGAAATTAACTTTTTTTTCAAATTTCATGAACCATCATCAACTACCATTGTGTAGAGAACTGTACAAAAAGCTAGGGGATGATTTTTCTTTTGTTGCTTTTGAACCTGTTCCTAAAGAGCGGCTTGAACTTGGATATCATGATATGAATTCTGAATATGAATTCATCATAAGAGCCTATGAGGGAAAAAGTGAGCTGCAAAGAGCAAAAAGAGCAATATTAGAGAGCGATATAGCGATTGCTGGAATTTCTGCGGAAGAATATATTCGCCAAAGGGCTGAAGAGAATAGGATCACTTTCAGATATAGTGAAAGGCTTTATAAGACTGGAATACGGCATATGTTTTCTCCGAGTTTTATTAGAGAACTTGTAAATATTCACTATCCGTTGAAACATAGACCAGTATATCTTTTGTGTGCAGGCGCATATGTAGCAAAGGACTTTGCCTTTTTGGGTAATTATTTAGGAAAAGCTTACAAATGGGGATATTTCCCTGAAACTATAAGGTATGATCTTGATGAGTTAATTGCTAAAAAAGGCGGAGACCCAATTAAGATTTTATGGGCAGGACGTCTGATTGATTGGAAGCATCCGGAACTTGCAGTTGAGGTGGCTAATATTCTAAAAAAAAAGGGCTACAAATTTGAATTAAATATTATAGGAACAGGCGACCAGTCAGGGAAAATAAAAGATTTGATTGAAAAATATAAACTTGGTGATTATGTTTCTATGTGCGGAGCGAAGCCGCCGGAAATCGTTAGAGATTACATGGAACAAAGCAGTGTTTTTTTGTTTACCAGTGATAGAAATGAAGGTTGGGGTGCTGTTCTAAATGAAGCTATGAATAGTGGATGTGCCGTAGTATGTAATAAAAATATAGGTGCTGTGCCATATCTTGTGAAGAATGGGTATAATGGTTTGGTATACAGTTGTAATAAGCCTAAGTATGTGAGCAAATTTGTAGAGAAACTATTAAAAGATGAGAATTATAGAAGACAAATTAGCATAAATGCATACGATACAATTGTAAATGAATGGAATTCAAGTGTTGCAGCAAATAGGCTGCTGTTTTTATCTGAGAAATTGTTGAACAATGAGAAGTCTATTGAAATTAAAGATGGACCTTGTAGTATGGCATAGTATATTTTGTGTTTTGTATTATTCTAATTGTAGCTAAAGATTAAAGTAATAAGTGAGAGAATATGATGAAATTTGACAAAAGATTTGTTAATTCAATGCAAGCATCGCTTCCAAGTCATATATTTAAATCTGAAGTGTTTACTAATATTTCTTTTTTAGTATATGTTTTACATGCGTATTTTGTCTGGCATTGGGGAACGAGATTGAAAGAATTGATAGAGCCTTTATTATTGTATTCATCACTGACGGATATATTTGGGAGGTTGATGATGGCATGTGTTGTTGTTGCGTTTGCACTCCTGATTTGGCTTGTAATGAGTTTGTTTCTCCACAACTGTTAGATTTTATTTCTGGTGAAAGAGTAAAGCCATTTTTGAAAGCTTACAGATGAATTATTTGTATGGGAACATGTTAAAAAAGGCTTAAACAATAATGTATAATGTTGAATTAAAAGGATGATTGACTTGAATAATATATTTTTTTTTATTGGAACTGAAGCGGAACTAATTAAAATTTTTCCAGTAATAATTGAGTGTAAAAACAGGAACTTAAATACTCATATAATTGCTAGTGGACAGAATAACATTAAGAATAGTGCGATTTTGAAAAAGGCCAATTGTGGGAAGGTTGAACTTGAGCTTAGTGATGAAAAAAGTATCACAAAAAGTGCCAAGGGGCTTTTACTGTGGTGGTTCAGAACTTATAAGAGTGCTGCAAAAATGGTCAGTCTAGCATTTCCCGAAATAAACTTTGCTGAATCTTGTATGTTTGTTCATGGCGATACCGTGTCCACTTATATGGGCGCCAAGATAGGGAAAAAGCTAGGTATGAAGGTATGTCATGTTGAGGCTGGGTTAAGGTCTCACAATCTCTTATCACCATTTCCAGAAGAAATTGATAGACTTCTTACTAGCCGTATAGCTAGAGTGCATTTCGCTCCTGGAGATGAAGCTTGTAATAATCTAAAGCGTGTGAAAGGCGAAGTCATAAATACTAGGCAGAATACTTTGCTGGACAGTCTAAAGTTTTCTCGTACAATTCCGATTGAATCTGACAAAATTTCACAGATTATTTCAGAGAATTATTTTGTCTTTGTTATGCATAGGCAGGAGAACCTTGTTAGCAAGGTGTTTGTGGCGGATGTAATAAGAGAAATCGAAAAGGCTGCAAAAGAGAGAAAATGCGTTTTGTTATTACATAAGATAACTGAAAATGCTCTAATAAAATTTGAACTCATGAAGGAATTAGAGGCAAATGATAATATCATAATGATTCCCAGAGTGGAATATTTTGACTTTATGAAGCTTCTTGAACATTCACAGTTCGTAATAACTGATGGCGGAAGCAATCAGGAAGAACTGTTTTATATGCGCAAACCTTGCTTAATTCTTCGAAAAGTGACAGAAAGAAATGAGGGATTAGGTGTTAATGCACGACTTTTTGACGGTAGAGCTGAAGATATAAATGTATTTGTTGAATCCATCAGTAATAGTGAGATTAAAACCGTTGATTATAAGGAATCACCATCAAAAATAATAGTAGATTATTTATTGTAAAAAGATATATAGGAAATTTTAGAAAACGAGCAATTGGCGAGGTACGCAATGGAAGAAGTCATAAATAAGAAGGATTATTCGATTAGCTTTTGTCGACTTTTAGCGATGGTTTTTATTATTACCTGCCATATTTTACAACGGGATAATGTGGTTACGGATGTAGGAAAGATTCAAATAAAATGGGCGGCTTGGTTCAATGTTGGTGTGCAGATGTTTTTGTTTATTTCCGGCTATCTATATGGCAGAAAAGGAACACTTAATACAGCCAAATTCATAAAGAGTTCAACTTTAAAAATTTTAGTAGATTATTACATTTTTGCTACGATAGTGATTACATTATACGTTATTTCGCCAGTTGTTACTGTTAGTAAGATTGATTTGCTTGGTTTATACATGTTTTTGCCTGTGGAAGGTGTTGAACATCTATGGTTTGTTTCTACTATTCTTATTTGTTATCTTTTGACACCAATCCTTAAAGCTATTCTTGATGAAGTGCAGAATAATAACGATTTGTATTTTTGGGTTAATGTTGTTGGATTGCTTGTCGTTGTACATCTTTTTCATGCAAGGTTTTTGGCTAGCGATCGTGCTTGGACAAATTGTTATATATTAGGAATGGTATATAGCTATTTGGAAAAAAGAAAAAGAGAAAATAGATATTGTTTTTATATTATGATTTCTATGGGGATTGTTTTATTGCTGATCACACAATTGTTATGTGACATCTATAGCATAACTACTCATTATAATCTTATTTTACAATATGGACATGTTTTCCTGGGTGTAGGACTTGTTATAGTATTTCGAAAAATATTTTCCCTAATCAGATCAGCTGGTTATGGTGGTGCAATCCTTGATTGGTCTGACCAATACTCATATGATGTGTATTTGGTTCATCACATTTTAATTCAAAGTAAGTTTGCATGTGTAGAGTATATACCTCAGCGAATACTTGCTATACCGCTTGCGCTCGTATTGACTGTGCTTTTTGCGGTTTTACTGAACAACACATCCAAGAAAATGAAAGAAATAGTTAATACATGCGGTATGATCATAAATTAATCCTTTCCGTAATTGGAGTTTTCAAGGATTAAACCTAGTTTCTTTATTGTTAATTGATATACAACTTGAATGCATACGTAGTATAGGTAAATAAAATGAAAAAGATATGTTGGGCTTTTGTATGTTATTGACATTCTAATACTGTCAATGATTGGAAGGGGAATTATTAGTGCATAAAAACAAAAGAGTATTTTTCTTTTAGTAAGCCTGGGATTTAGTTGCTCTTTAGAAGAAAAGCCACTTTCTTCTTTGTGGAAGATATTATTAATTACCCTAAATTTCAATTTTGAAAAGTAAGTTTTCATTGAGGAACTACAATTATGGCGTATATTATCACCTAAAATACAGCCGCATATTCGAGTGTCATTAATTATTTTATCAGGAGCGCTACAGGTAAATTCAATAGAATAGTAGTCATTAGGATAGTTTTCTTTAATATAATCTAGAGATATAGCTGTCGTTGCGCTGTCAGTAAGTGGTAAGATATCATTTTCTGCAAATGATAATATGTTTAGGTTACCATCTGTAGAGGAGATGTTTTTTTTGTATGTTTGGCATTTGTCGTATTTTGTATTGTAGATAAAGTATGAGAAAGGATCCCCCAAAATATTGATGTATTCTGCACATATGCCACAGATTTCTTTCCTGCCCATAGAATAGCGGTTGGGAATAAGAACTTTTATTTCTGGATGTCGATTTAAGTAATTCATTTTATCTGCAAGCTGAGTTGGATAAGTGAATTCTTCATCTGAATCCATTCGAATAATGTAGCGCCCGCTTGCGTTTTGGGCTCCTATAGCCTTGGCGTATTCGGGTAGTCTCTTTGAGTTGATTAGTATTTTAGTATTATATTTTTGGGCTATAGAAATAGTATTGTCAGTTGACATGCCGTCAATAATCAAGATTTCATATTCGTTTGATGATATAGTTTGAGATTTTATAGAATCTAGAGTGTATTCCAGTGTTCTCTCGGAGTTATATGTGGGTATTATTATTGAAAAAAAAGGTCTGTATGCCATTAAACTGCTCCAAAACTAATATTTGTTTTTATGTATTACTATAGTACGTAAAATATATGTTACCATATATTGGAAATTGTTTGTTATGTTGATTTGAGAATGTATGTTTACTTTTTCAGGGTATTCATCTATTATGAATAAGATTGTCTTATATTAACAAAGTTTTATTTGAAAATAAAGAATGATTTTTACGGGAGAATAGTGATGGGATTATATTTAAAAAAAGCAATTAGTCTATTTGTTAATAAGGTTTGTAGCATTTTATTTATTCCGTATGAGTTAGTACTTTACTTAGGCGGACTGATAAAACTCATATTTACTAGTGATAGAGAATTTCCAGTTGTTGGGCTTATTCCAATTATTGGCAATAATCATATGGAAGCAGGTGGAATTGACAGACACTATTATTTGCAAGATATCTATATGGCAAGAAAAGTACGAGAAAACATGCCAAGTCATCATTATGATATTGGTAGTAGAGTAGATGGATTTATTAGTCATTTACTTTGCGATAATATAAAAGTTACTATGATAGATATTCGTCCACTTCCTGTAAAGGTTGAGGGGTTGTCTTTTATTCAGGGGGATGCAACTAATCTAGAGCAATTGGATAGTAATACAATAGATTCATTATCTACATTACATGCGGTAGAACACTTTGGCCTATCGAGATATGGAGACAAAATAGACTCAAATGCTAGCAAAAAAGCTATTTCTGCGATACAGCGTGTTCTCAAAAAGGGGGGATACTTATATTTCAGCGTTCCTATCAGTAATAGAAATGGAATTGTCTATAATTCACATAGAGTTTTTAGACCTAATTATATTAGAGAACATTTTGGTGAAATGGAGTTAGTAAGTTTTGCATATATTCATGACTACAAGATAAATGAGTATTTTGGAGAAGAAGCTGAAAAAGTAATTAGTGATAATAATTTCAATGAATATGATTGTGGAATGTTTGTATTTAGAAAGAAATAATAATTGAGGTTATCGTGATAGATGAATTATGGCGTAAGATCTGGAAATGAACTAAAAAAAGACAGAATTAAAAGTAGTGCAAGAATTGTTGCTATTTCTGTTGTTCAGACGATAATAGTCTCAATTGTTCCATTTATAATACGATCACTCATGATTTTACGAATGGGTGAAACCTACGCGGGATTAAATAGTGTGTTAGTTTCCATTATGTCAGTACTTAATATGACTGAGTTAGGGTTGTCAGGTGCTATAGTGTTTTTTTTATATGAACCTATTTCAAATGGAGATTACAAAAAAGTTGAAGCATATTTGGCGCTAATAAGAAAAATATATTTGTATCTTGCATTAATAATATTTATAGTTGGAACGGCAATAGCCCCTTTTTTGCCATTTGTAGTAAATAAGGATTCTGTTCATAATCACGATTTGTTTATTAGCTATTTTGCGTATCTAGTAGCAATTTGTATTTCATATTGTTTATCTCCCGAAGTTTCTATGTTAGCAAATGCAAGTCTACGAGGTGATGTAGACAAAGCGATAAATCTGCTTTCATGTCTTGTTGCATACATTCTTGAAATAGTTGCAATTTTGGTATATAGGTCGTTTATTCTATATTATGTCGCTTTAATAGTTCAGTCTGTTTTTGCAGGGATATTAAGATGTCACATCAAAAGAAAGTATTATGAAGAGTTTTCTCCGAGCGGAGTATTACAAGATGGTGAAAAAAAAGAACTAAAAAAACGAGTGATAGCTCTTTTGGGGCATCAGATGAATGACAAGTTTATATCTAGTATAGATTTTGTTGTGCTGTCAAGTTTTGTAGGACTTTCAACTGTGGCAAGATACGGTAACTATATGTACGTTGTTTATGCAGTGTCATTAGCAATGCTGACAGTTTTTTCGTCATTGACTGCAAGTATAGGCAATGCATTCGTTACAGAGGATACTGCTTCGAATTACACTAGGTTTAGAACCATGCTATGGCTTGATGGAATACTTACTGCCTGGTTTTGCATATGTATGGCTAGTATGTACCAACCTTTTATGAAAATATGGGTTGGCGATTTTTTATTTCCATACCATACAGTATTGTTGTTTTGTATTTACTGTTTTTGTCTTCAGATAAGACAAACAGTAGTATTGTTTAAAAATGCTTGTGGGATGTGGTGGGAAGATAGATTAAAACCATATATTTCTATGGCGGTCAATTTGTTCCTTGACATAATTTTAGTTATCATTTGTGGTGTGGATGGCGCTTTATTATCTACAATACTGTGCTTATCTTTTATTGAAATTCCTTGGGAAGCTAACGTTATCTATAAGGGATATTTTAAAATGAAAACAACTGATTACTATAGGAGTGTATTATCCTTTTTTGCCTTAACTGCCATAGTTTCAGCAATTGCTATTTATTTATGTGATATTACTTTTGTGCATATAAATATCTTGAATTTATTAGGCAGAGGAGTTATGTGCACGATACTTTTTGGAATAGTTGTATTATTACTGTTTCATAAAAATGAATATTTTATTATATGGGTTAATTCAATCCTTTCATTAAGAAAGAAGGGCCAATAGATTGTGCCAAAGGAGTAGATGTGGACAATAAAACATTAGTATTAATATGCTCGTGCGATAAATTTGAAGATACTTGGGAAATTTGTGGAGAGAGTTTAAAAAGATATTGGGAAGATTGTCCGTATGAAGTTGCATTACTAACTGAAAGAAGAACTATACCTAGCGATTGTTTTTTTACTCGGGCTATACATGTAAGCTCGACGAATTGGGCAGAAATGCTCCATGAAGCGTTAGATGGTATGTCATACGAATATATTATTTTTATGCTAGAAGATCAGTGGCCGATTAAAAAAATTAGTCAAGCTGCAATAGAATCAGCAGTCGAGATTATGAGCAAAGATAAAAGTATCGGAATAGTTTATCTGGAAAGTAGTAAAGTAGGAGGATTAAGACAAGCTAAGGTTATTAATGAAGAATATAACGAGATACCATTTGGTGCTCCGTATAGATTGGCATGTGCACCGGGAATTTTCAGAAAAGATTATTTGTATGAAATGACTAACAGAAAAATGTCTCCGTGGGATTTTGAAAGAGTATTATCATATGACGAAAGAGGAGAAAAAGTTAGGGTGCTAGAACTTAAAAATAGCAATTGGACTAGGATAGATCAGACAGGCGCTATTTTTAGAGGGAAATGGGTATTGGGCGTAAATAGATATGCTCAAAAAATGGGAGTACATCTGGATTTAAACAAAAGACCAGAGCAAACAAAAGTTGATTTTATAAAAAGGAAGATAAAGGATATGATTTTCAATATTAATCCTAAATTGATATTGAAAATCCAAAATATAGTTATAAAGGGACGAGGAGACCAAACATGAATCAATTAAGTTTTTTAATTCCATATTGCAAGGTTCTTACGCATAGATTGAATGACTTAAGGGAGTTTTATTTATTTAACGTAAAAAAAAGATATAATTGTGCAATCAACAAGCGAGCGGAGGTTAGCAGCTTTGCTAAGCATTATGGATGTAATGTCTTGGTAGAAACTGGTACATATTTGGGTGAGATGGATGAGTTTCAGCGGGAACAATTTGAGAATATCTACAGTATAGAGATATCTGATTATTATTATGAGTTTTCGAAGAACCGTTTGGCCAAATATAAAAATATTGAAATAATGAAGGGTAATAGTGCTGATCTATTGCCAGAAGTTTTAAGGAAAATTCCGGCATCGAAAAGAATTATTTTTTGGCTAGATGGGCATTATAGCGGTGGAAAGACAGGAAAAGGGGAAGAATACTCTCCTATAGTCCATGAGTTAAAAATTATAGTAGGTAGTGGAAGAAAAGATATTATCTTGATAGATGACGCCAGATGTTTTGATGGTAATAATGGATACCCCACTATTGCGTGGGTTGAAGATTTTTGCGAAAAAAATAATCTTATTTTTATGAGTTATGATGACATTATTAGACTTGTTCCAAAAATATGATGTTTTGTGATTCAAGATAGGGGATTAGAAATGAAAACCTTAGAGATCATAGTGCCTTGCTATAACGAAGAAGAATCAATAGAGCCATTTTATAATGAGTTGTCTAAAGTAGTGAGTGCTATTGGCGATAAGTATGATACGAATATTATTTTTATTGATGATGGAAGTCAAGATGATACTTTGTCAGTAATAAAGAGATTGGCAGCTGAAAAAAATGTAAAATATATATCTTTTGCTCGTAATTTTGGAAAAGAAGCAGCTTTATATGCTGGACTACAGAAGAGTAAAGCGGAATTTGTGATTGTTATGGATGCAGATTTGCAACATCCACCTAAGCTGATAGTTGATATGATAAAAATTATTGAGACCGAAGGATGCGATTGTGTTGGAGCAAGGCGTGTTACGAGGAAGGGTGAACCAGCGATAAAAAGTTTATTATCTAAGTCGTTTTACTATGTAATTAACATGGTAACTGGAATGAGATTGGTTCCTGGAATGACAGACTTTCGTATCATGAAGAGAAAAGTTGTTGATGCAATAGTTTCAATGCAAGAAAGAGAACGATTTATTAAAGGTATTTATTCGTGGGTTGGTTTTTATACTAAATGGATTGAGTATGAGAATGTTGAAAGGATTCATGGTAAGAGCAAATGGTCAATTAAAGGACTGTGGAGTTATGCAAAAAGTGGTTTTATAGCATTTGCTACAACACCTTTGCGAGGAGTTATATATTTGGGAATGATAGTTGTTGCAGCTTCTATTGTATATGCAATAAAACTTTTGCACCAGACTTTATCAGGAATAAGGTTGTGGCAAGATACGACAACTATAATATTACTGCTTCTATTTTTAGGGGGGGTAATAATTTCAGTATTAGGTATAATAGGTGAGTATATTGCTAGAATATATATGGAGACGAAGTCTAGACCTATATATATTCAAAGAGAAACTAATATAGAAGAATAATATGGAATTTGTGGAGTGGTTATATTATGCTGGATGAGTTTTTATGGAAAACAATAATTGGTTTACAGAAAAATAAAATAGGACAGGTGTTTGTTGAAACGATAAATGATACTCCTATATGGCGATTTTATAACGATATGGTATATAGACGTGATGAGAAAAAACCAAATTCAGAAATGCTTGAAGCAAGCGAGTTGTATTCACGTAGCGCTGATAGAATCGAGAATATAAAGAACTCGCTTTCAGATGCTACTTCAAAAATGGTATTTGAGAAGGTAATCGAGTATAGAAAGACTCATGCCAAGTGCGATAGACCGCCATACAATAAAAAGAATCAGTATTTTCCAAGCGATATTGTCAGACTACGAGAAGATGAAGTGTTTGTTGATTGTGGCGCTTATAATGGAGATACTATTAGAAGCTTTTTGAAGTTTAGTGGAGGAAAATACGACAGAATAATAGCATTTGAACCTGATGCAGAAAATGTAAAGGCCATAAAAAACATGGGAGCCAAGGTTGATGTTATTGCAGCTGCAGCATGGAACCAAAATACAACGTTGTGTTTTAGTGATGGAAAAGGCAGTTCTTCAAAAGTTGATACAACAGGAACGGTAAGTGTAGCTGCAAAAACAATTGACAGTGTTGATGAATGTAGAAAAGCTACTTTTATAAAAATGGATATAGAAGGTGCTGAATATAATGCGTTGCTTGGCGCAAAAGAGACTATAATACATAATAATCCGCTCTTGGCTATATGTATCTATCATAGTAATGAGGATGTTTTAAGACTGTTTGAATTGATAAAGAGTTGGAGTTTAGATTACTACTTCTACGTAAGGCATCATGCTCAGAAAACAAGTGAAACGGTGTTGTATTGCATACCCAAAAACAGGGATATATGTCATTGAGAAGAAATAAACGTTGATTTTCGCCTGATAATAGCAGTGGAGAGTAATGCGGTTAAAAATGATAGAGCGTATTAAAAATGTTTTTAGTGCAGAAAGCAAGGATGTGTTTAAGGACACAATAGCTGTTTCTTTAATTATTGGAATTATTGCGCATGCATATATATATATTAATTCTGTTTACGGTCATGATAGTCTTTCCGTAGCCTTTGATCGAGTTTATCAATCTGCTTCAGGGACAAGGTGGTTTCAGGATGTACTGTACAATTTGACGAATTTTACTAATGCTCCTTGGCTTGCTGGACTTATTTGCATGCTTATTCTTTCTGTTTCGAGCTATGAAATCGTGGATTTATTTAAAGTAAAACGTTACATTTCTATTTTTTTAATATCTGGAATAGTAATTACTAATCCAACCGTCATAGCATCGAATCTATACGAATTTCCGTTCGTGTTCTTTTTTGCGATTATTTTCATGATAACTGCTATATGGATTGTGGAAAGAACAGACTATTTGTCAATGACAACAATGCTTATTTCAGTTTCCTTTATAGCGCTGTCATTAGGGACATATGCGGGATATATAGCTGTATATCCAACATTAGTGTGCCTTATCGTTATTAGAGATATTATTGGAGGGAAGCCCTTTGCAGAGAATATTAAGAAAATAGGGGTAAATGTAGGATTATTTGTAAGTGGTGTGGCGTTGTATTATGTCATAGAACGTTTGTGCCTTAAATTTCAGAAACTTGAAATACCATATTACGGAACAAGAGATTCTTTAACAGCTTTTGTGGGGATTAAGGCATATGTATATGGCTGGTATAGGGGATATATAGATTTTTTTAATTATGTATTAGGAAGGACTGAAAGATTTCAGTATGTGCCAACAGTTCTGACCATTCTGCTTTTAGCTATCGGATTTGTTATTTTAGCGTATTATTTTATCCAGATAAAAGGTATCGCTAATAAGATTCTGTTAGCTGGAATTGTAATTATGTTACCTTTATTTGTAAATTTCTCGTATCTGGCAACGGCAGGAATGCTTCACTATCTGTTTTATTTTTCATTTGCACTAGTATTTGTATTTTGTGTTGTTCTTTCTGAGAAAATGCTCAGTAGTGACTTCGCATTTAAGTGCAGTCTGAGTGGATTGGCAATAGTAATAGCTGCTTTGTTCGTGTGGCATGGTTTTGTGCTGTCAAATAGCGCATATTCTAAGGCTGAGAATATGTATGTAAGGACAGTTTCTATATGTACTAGATTATTAGATGATATTGAAGATGTATATACTGGTGATGAAGAAGTAATTTTGATAGGCACTATAGATATGAATGATGTATTTTTTAATACGGAATACAGTAATGTTACTAATATCTTGGGTGGTTTGGGACATGTAGATCCAAATTATAATAATATGTTTGCATTTGGTCATAAAGAAAAACAATTTTTGCAGAATATTATGGGATCAAGTTTGGAGTATTATTATTGTGAGGATAAAAAAGAATGTGTTGATACTTATATAAGCTCATCAGCATTCAAAAGTGTAGTTCAAGAGATGCCGCAATATCCATGCAAAGGGTCAGTAATAAATGTGGGAGAGTATATAATTGTTAATTTGCAATAATTTGAAAAAAATAAAGATTTATATAGTTATTTCTTTTTTCATCTGCGGAGTGCTCCTGTGGGGGGGATTAAGCTTCACTAAATTAGCCAATTATTATATAAATGACGAACTGAGTTATACTGAGTGGACAGCTGATTTGGGAAGTAAGTTGGAAACTGATATTGCTTCAACGTTTTTGGAAAAGTTTGAATTTGTAAATATTAATGGTGCTTTTAGAAATCTCTTGCATCAGCATGAGATGAATGGTGTTATTAAGCTTAATAATGGATATCTTACAACTGTTACAGAACAGTATACTGATGACTACTTGAGTAGTAGTGCGGAAAAAGTTATTGAGCTGAGCGAGTACATTCAGAAAAAAGGTAAAAAGTTAGTTTATGCGGCGACTCCTAGTACATGCAGTAAATATGATCCTCAATTACCTATAGGCGTCGTTGATTATTACAATAATAACACAGATAGATTTCTGGAAATATTACAAGACGGAAATGTAGATACTATAGATTTCAGAAAAGAAATGTATGATGATGGCATAGACCAGTATGAAATGATGTATAAGACGGATCATCATTGGACTACTGAAAGTGGCTTTTGGGCATATAAGAAGTTTGAGCAATATATAATAGATAGTACGGGATGCAGTGTTGACCCTAGAATATCAGACATGGATTACTACAATGTTGTAAAATACAAACATTGGCATCTGGGATCAAGAGGCCAACGTACTGGGATTTATTATGCTGGGGTAGATGATTTTGATTTGATAATACCGATTTTTGAAACGAGCTTAACCAGTGAAAGTGGAGAAGTTGGTGAGTTTCAAGATTTAGTTATAAATAAGGCGGCCTTAGATAATAAAGATTATAGATCAAGATATACATATGATTTCGTATTGGACCCAAGTTTTGGGCACTTTATAAATAATAAATGTGATAATAATATTAAGGTTTTAGTTGTGTCAGACTCTTTTTCTAAAGCTGTTGCACCATATTTGGAAATTGGGTTCAAGGAAGTACAGATAGTTAATGGCGAGCAAGGGTATGATAAAAACTTTATTGATGAGTATGACCCGGATATTGTTATTGTAATGTTCTATTATTTCTAATAAATGGTTTTTAATGCATATTGTAAAGTAAATTGAGCTATAAATTAATTTGAAAGAGCAAATGTATGTTTTACAAAGATTTCGGATTGAATTATTTGGGAAAAACGTTTTAGTGATGAAAAGGGTAATTAGTTTTTGGAGTTGTTTTGTTATTACTATATTTCTTGTTATTTGGGCTGGAAACTTTTTAGAGGGAAATTTAAATATGGGCTCGATGGGAGCTGTAGAAGCATTTCATACGTTGCCTGTTAATTCTGTTGATGTTATTGGATTTGGCTCAAGTCATATGTGGGCAGCTTTTGACAGCACATTATTGTATGAAGAATATGGATTGGCTGCATATAATTATGCAAACAACTGGCAAAAGATGGACACGACTCTTTTATTTTTAAAGGATGCCTTAAAGACACAACAGCCTAAGGTTGCAGTTATAGAAACATATATGGTTGGATCCCATCCAAATGATGAATTAAATGGTGAAGTTTACTATACTAGAGCTATTAAGTGGTCTAAAGATAAGGTTAATTATTTATGCAAACGCTTCGGGAAAAAGCTCAATAATTATATTGGATATTTTATTCCAATTGCTGCTTTCCATGATAATTGGGCAAATATTAATGCGGATTTTTGGATGGATAATTCTAGCAAACAAATGTATTTACGCACATTAGGTCAGACTAAAGTAGATTTTAATGTTCCAATATCTATTCCGGATTATCAAAGCTTTCAACAAGAAGAACTAGATGAAGAGTCATTGGCATTATTAGATGAAATTGTTAGTATATGTAAAGAAAATGATATTAAAGTTATTTTCATTACTACTCCTATGGACGAAAAATACAGCTACTTTGATGCTATGGAGGAATATGCTCAAAAACACGAAGTAACATATATTAATTATTTTTCCCTAATGAATGAAATTGGAATTGATTGTAATGCAGATTTTTACGATGGCTCACATTTAAATGTGCAGGGGGCTTATAAAGTTAGTCATCATTTGGGTAATTATTTAAAAAATAACTATAAGATTGAAGATGCTCATAATAGTAAGTTTAGCGAGTTCTTTATAGGGATACGATCGGAGAGGTAATAATAAGGTGAAAAAATGACATTCATTAGCCTATTGCTGATTTCAATGTTGATTGCAGCCGTTATGAAGAGAAAACTGACTGATGTTTTATTACCTACTAGTTGTTTATATATGTTAGTTGGTTATTTATTAGCTTTATTATGTCAGTTCAGATATTGGAAGTTTATTTCGTCTTTGCTAATCTTTTTGCTATTGTTATGCTTTTGGTACAGAGAAATAGGTTAAAAGATACGCTAAGCTTGAACATAATTCTTTTTTTGGCTTTTTATATTGGAGTTTTTATTTTTTGTAGAAGAATAGTTGTAACAGGTTGGGATGATTTAAATCACTGGGCGGTTATTACTAAGCAAATATATTATTTGGGAGCAGTGCCAACTGATGAGATATCAGTTAGTAGTTTTAGTGATTATCCACCAATAGCAGCTATATGGATTAATCTTTTTTTGAGTGATTTTAGTAATTATAGAGAGGATGTTATATTTGGAGTATGGAATATTCTTCTTGGAATGTGTTTTTTGCCTTTCTGGGAGCTTATAGATAAAAAAACGCTTGGTATAAGAATATTTTTTTGAGTATTCTTTGCATGTTGCTTCCACTAGCGATGGCTTATTCCTCTTTATATACACTTCAAGTTGACTGGCTAGTTGGTTTGATGTCACTGTATGTTCTATGTAAGATTCTGTGGAGAGGTAAGTACTAATGCTGAGCCTATCATCCGTATATATAATCAAGAAGGCATAGAATTAACTGAATATGAAATAGATAAAAAAGATGGAATAAAGCATCAGTATGCAATAGACTTATCTAAATGGGATGGCATGGTAAAAATTGTTTTCGATACTGGCAATATTCCTGAAAGTGAGTATGAGTTTAGTGACATTACATTGTACTAACAATACTAACAATAGTGAAAAAACAGTTAATTAATAGGGTAAACAAATGAAGTGCTATCATCACTTATAATCTGTGGATAGCACAACATTACTACAACATCAGGATCATAAGATTCGATTAATTCATGTGTGATATATTCAGAGTTCTGATCATATAAGTATTGCACTTCTTTGAATCCCATAGCCATATACTCGCCTACAGCATAGCCAAATGAATCAGTAATAAATAGAATTTTTATATTATTTGGGGCATTTAGGTTGGAATAATGACCAAGTGTTCCTTGAAGTACAAAGTCATAGGTATGCTTTGAACGGTAATCTCTATTTTCAAGTGGTGACATATTGATCATGAGCTCTTGAACTGAACCTGATTCGCCATTAATTTCGTTTTTTAGGTTGGTATCAAAATTCGGAAGGATGAGATTGAAATCATCAATTCCTGCATAGTATATTCCTGTACGTTGCCCTCTTGAGCCCAAGTGCCATTTGCTATATGTGGTCGTAGTGTAATAACTTGGATCGGAGATACGTTGATCTATATCGCATCCGGTTTTTTTAACTATATATTCTTCGATTTTCCTATACGCATATAAACCAGCCTCTGTTGTCCAGTGGTGGTCCGTTTTGTACATCATATCATATTGGTTTATGCCATCATCGTGCATATCTTTTCTAAAGTCTAAAGTGTCAATTCCTACTGAATTAAATGAAGCAATAAGTTTATCAATATTATCATTTCCATAATCTCTAGTTCCAATTGGGAGTTCCGGATCATATTTACTGGAAGTGTATGGAGTTGATGCATATAGTAGCGCAGTGCCTCTTTTCTGAAGATAATCATTAAAGTCAGACATATTCTGAGTGAATTCTTCTATCTTTTCATCAGAACAATAATCCATTGCGGTAAGAAGATAACCGTTATTTAGTTTGATTACACCATTCATTGATGTTTGCCCTAGTAGATTACGTATAGCACCATTTATATTGATGAATGTGAACTTATTAAATATGTTGCTGGCAATGTCTGTTTCAAATTTGGAACCTAGCTGAGGAGTCCATTCTATTAAGTCATGCTCATCATTTACATAGAAATTGCAAAGTTTAGTAAGGCTAAGAAATCCTACTGTAAAAACAGTAAGAACGAATATTAGTGTGTATAGAAATTGGGTCAACTTTGCATGAAACATAAGCATATCCTTTATAGATTTAGAAATTGAAGTATATAAATGGGTTGTGTGCACCTAGTATCAAATATGACACTGCCCATAGGAAAACAAAAGCATATCCAATAGGAATTAAAATACTGCTTACAATCTGAATAAGATTTGATTTTGATTCAGATATTTTTTGACTTAAGATTTTGACTATTGGAGTTGAGAATATAATTGCAATCATTATAAAGAACCAGTACTGAGTGAAGAAGTATATAAAGCTCTCATCGAGGGCAAAACCTGTTCCGTAAAAGCCTATCATAGCCAGACAATACTGTACTCCATACTTAAGTGAAGGAGAGTTGAACATAACCCACCCAAAGTTGACGCATATGAGAGTGAATAGCTGCCACATTATGCGAAAAACAATAGACCTGCGTTTATCGGGTTTAATAAGGTATTTTTCAATAACAAGAAGAATAAAATAACCAAATCCCCATGCAATGAACGTATAATTAGCACCATGCCAGATTCCTGTAAGTGTCCATACGATAAATAGATTCAGAATGCATCTTGCTGTACTGACACGAGAACCACCAAGCGGAATATAGACATAATCTCTGAACCAGGAACTAAGTGAAATATGCCATCTGCGCCAGAAATCAGTTATTGATCTGGCAATATATGGATAGTTAAAGTTTTCTTCAAATTGGAAACCAAACATTTTACCTAACCCAATGGCCATATCGGAGTAACCTGAGAAATCATAGTAAATTTGCAAACTGTAGCAGATAGCTCCGAGCCATAGAATGGACTGATTTGCTGATGTGACGTCTGTCCCAAATATTTTGGTTGCAACTTCAGCGACATTATTTGCTATTATTATTTTCTTGCAAAAGCCTAGCATAAACCTTTTAAAGCCACTTGCAAATAATTCTAAAGAGCTTTTACGGTTTAGAATTTGATCTTCAATTGTGGAATAACGTACAATGGGACCAGCAATCAACTGTGGAAAAAATGATATATATAAAGCAACGTAAAAAAGGTTTTTTTGTACTTTTACAGTACCTTTGTATACATCAATAACGTAGGATAAAGCTTGGAATGTGAAGAAAGATATTCCAATTGGAAGTGCAATTCCTACAACATTGATATTTGTATGTAAAATTCTATTGGTAATACTAATACCAAAATCCAAATATTTATATACGAAAAGAATACTTATATTAAGTACTACAGCAAGTATCATAAGCGTACGTTTTATAGAGGAATTTTTGTAATTGCATTTATCTATTGCTAAAGCTAAAAGATAATTAATGATTATTGAAGCTAGCATTATAAAGACAAATTTTGGCTCGCCATATGAGTAAAAAGCAAGAGAAGCAACGAGAAGAATGTAGTTTCTAAATTTTTTCTGAGAAATGTAGTAGATAACAACTACTAGAGGTAAAAAATAGTATGTGAAAATAAGACTTGAAAATACCATGATAAAATTCCTTTATAAAATGAAAATTATGTCAAACCCAGTTTATTATAGTTGAAATGCGTGAAACATTCAAATAATGGAAGATATGATGTATACTATACAGTAATGATTTCAGAGAAAAATGTAATTGCTTATAATTCGTGAAGGGATACCATTCAATTGGAATATTTCTGTTTGTACTGATCTTTGAGGCAAGAGCGAGATATCTTATCGTTTTTATTCCTGTATTCATTGTTCTTGCTATGTCGGGATTAGAATGGTTCAGTTCTTCAGTGTTGTATAATATCAAACGCAGATTCAATAAGTGAGGGCAATAGGTTCATTTTGGATGAGTAAAAAAATAGCTTATATAGCTAGGGCAACAGTTCCTTCTAGCTCAACAAACAGCATACACGTAGCTAAGATAGCAGATGCCTTTGCATCAATTTCTGAGGACTTTAGATTAATAGTTTTTGGAGGAGATACAAAGGCTAGTTTGCGTGAAGTCTATGGTATTAGAAATGAGTTTCCAATCTATAGGATAGATAAAGGGGCAGATACCAGGTTTAGCCAGATTAAGTGGGCTATAAAAGCTGTGGGACTAGCTGGGAGACAGCAGTGCGGGGTGATAGTTACAAGGGACCCTTTCTGTGCGGTAGTGGCAGTTATAAGAGGAATGGATGCTGTACTAGATCTTCATGGGGATATCAAGCATCTGACAGGCAGATTCTATCGCATGTTGAAGTGGAAATGGTTTGTTGATAACAAACGATTCCATCTCGTGACGATATCGCAGGGACTTAGGGACTATTATGTTCAAAATTATGGCCTTACGGCTAATCGTATAACTGTACTTCCGGATGGTGCAGATCTTGCGGATTTTGAGCCTTATTCTGGGAAGGAACTCAAACTAAATAAAGATAGCCTACATATAGGGTATTTTGGTAAAATACTAGTTGGTAAGGGCATAGACCTTATCAGAAGAATAGCTATAGCAGATCCTGATGATGTTTATAATATCTATGGCGGAACGTTGGAAGAGGCCGAGAAAGAAACTGGCAGTTCTTTTCCAGAGAATGTGGTATTCCATGGAAGAGTTAATAATAAGGAAATACCTGCAATTATGTGTGATATGGATGTGCTGATACTTCCTAATCAGGAAAAGCTCATGAACATGGGAGAGGATATAGGTAGGTTCACTTCGCCTCTTAAATTGTTCGAATATATGGCAAGTGGAAGAGCGATTATCGCTTCTGACCTTTCAGTTATAAGGGAAGTGTTAAGCGAGGATAATGCTTATCTTGCAGATGCATCAGACGAAAATGATTGGGTTAGATGTATTAATGAGATAAAAAGAAATTCTCATGAAGCAGAGAAGGTAGCGCTAAAAGCTAAAGAAGATGTGAAAAGATATAGCTGGAAGGCAAGAGCTCAGGCTATGATAAATCTAACATTATAAATATTTGGCTATAAATAAGATTGGAAAACAAATATGATAAAGAAACTTAATTATATTTTTGATCGAAGACAGAAATGGGAACTTGCAGGGAATGTCGTACTGGCACTGATCGCAGGTTTATTTGAATTATTGGGCGTGTCTGCTCTTTTGCCACTTGTAAATGTAATTCTAGACCCAACAGCAATAGATACTAACAAGTATTACTCTTTGTTCGCAGATACGTTTGATGCACATTCTGTTACAAAGTTTGTAGTGATGTTCTCTGTATTTTTGATTATTTTGTATGTTCTCAAGAATCTGTATCTGATATGGAGATACAAGGTACAGCTGAATTTCATGTACAACAATCGTAAGAAACTGTCTTATAAGCTTATGGAATGCTATCTTCAGCAGAATTATCTTTTCCATGTTAATCATAATCCACTTGATTTACAGAGAAATGTTCATAACGACACAGGAAATTTTATGTCAGTTATATCTGCTGTGATTTCAATTGTAGTTGAGGCTTTTACATGTGTTTGCATGATGGCGTTCCTGCTGGTCAATGATATCTTTACCACTGTTTTAGTTGGAGTGCTTTTCGGTGTTTCTTTTGTTGTAATGTTCAAGATGAATAAGAAGAGACAGGTAGAAGCTGGCAAGATAGAACGCGTATCTTATGCGGAGATGAATAGGTGGATAGTTCAGTCCTTTGGGGGTATCAAGGAACTTAAGGTTCTTGGTATCGAGAAGTTCTTCTTGGATAATTACAGCAGAACGTTTGATATAAATGCTACTGCTAATAAGAATTACAAGCTGTATCTTTTTAGACCTAAGTACATTACTGAAATGCTGGCTATGTCAGGACTTCTTATCACTATCTGTATCAGGATGCTGATGGGAGTCAATGTTAAAGAGTTCGCAGCTACGCTTTCCGTGTTCGCACTTGCCGCAATCAGGATGCTTCCAAGCTTTAATAGAATCACAGAGTATGTAGGAAACGTGTTCTATGGCAAGGCATCTGTTGATGCACTCTATGAAGATCTTCGACAGATTGAGAAGCTTAATTTTGGTACAATCACTGATAAGAGTGAAGTTAAGAGATTGGAGCTTCAGAAGGCTATAGAAATCAAGGATGTTTCTTTCAAGTATCCTGAGGGTGTTAAGAGCGTTTTTGAAAACGCTAACCTGACTATTGATAGAAATAAGTCTGTAGCATTTGTAGGAAAGTCTGGTGCCGGTAAGACCACTCTTGCTGATATTATGTTAGGGCTTTTAGAGCCATATCAGGGAACAGTTACTGTAGATGGCAAAGATGTATTCGAAAATGATGTAGCTTGGCACAAGGCAGTTGGCTATATTCCGCAGAATATTTATCTGATAGATGATACAATAAGGATAAATGTTTCCTTTAGCAATGATAAGAATAATGATGATAAGGTTTGGGAAGCTCTTCGTGAGGCCAGACTTGAAGAGTATGTAAGATCACTTCCAGAGGGACTTGATACTGTTGTTGGTGATAGAGGCGTTAAGTTATCTGGTGGACAGAGACAGCGTGTTGGCATTGCGAGAGCTCTTTATACTAAGCCTTCTGTGCTGTTCCTGGACGAGGCAACATCTGCTCTAGATACTGAGACAGAAAATGCAGTTATGGAGTCAATTAATTACCTTCAGGGCAAAACTACTCTTATCATTATTGCTCATAGATTGTCTACTATCCGCAACTGCGATTACATCTATGAAGTTGGTGATGGTAAGATTGAACTGAAGGATAAGGCTGAGTTGTTTGAGGAAAACAATAATTCCTGAAAAAATAATGAGATTGGTATTGAGGATTGTATCGTATGAATGTTGGCTTGGTTATTATGGTTATATTATTGATACTGTTATTGGCAGTTACTGTATTAAGCGTTAAAGCTTATAGTGATGTTCATAATAAGCTTGAAGTGGAGCGTGAAGAGCGTGATAAGTATGAGAGACTCTTCAAATTCATGGGAAAATGGATGGAAGCCGAGGAGAAAGGGTTTTCCATTTCTAATACATTTAGAGAGTATGACAAAGAAGTTATCATTTTTGGCGACAATCCGGTGGCGAATGTCTTAAAGAGCAAGTTAGATCGAACTGGAATAAAATATATAGCAGAAACTGAGCCAGAGGATTGCACTAATGCTAGATTAGTTGTTGTTACTGATATTTCACACTATGAAAAATGGCATAAGAAACTTGAAAAGCTTGGTTTAGAGACCGTATCTCTGGAAGATATTTTTTACAATAATTACAATTGATTTTTAATAGATAGAAAATTTCTAGTATGGAAAAATTACAGATTAGTTCAGACAGCAGAATATTGATTATAGCACCACACCCCGATGATGAAACATATGGTTGCGGCGGGATTCTTTTGACATACAGAGGACAGTGCGATGTTGTGCTCTTAGCATATGGTGAGACTGGCAATCCCAATTGGACTAAGGATAGAACGCTTCGTGTAAGGAGACTGGAGTTCAGAGAAGCCATGAAAATGGCGGGAGCCAATGTTGTGGCCGAATTAGGAATTACCAATAAAAAAGTCGATGAGAATTTGAGAGAGATTACTGAGCTTGATTACTCCAGGTATGATTATATCTTCATTCCGAGCAGAAGAGATATTCATCCTGATCACAAATGTGTTTGGAAAGCAGTTCGAAGGGCTAAGACTCTTAAAAAGAATGTGTATCTTCTGCAATATGAAATGTGGGGAACAATGCCAAATGCAACGCATTATCTTGATGCGAGCAGAATTTACTCAGAAAAAGAAAACCTTATGCTATGCTACAAGAGCCAGGAAGAGAGAATTCCCTATTGTGCCAGAATAAAGGCCAGAGATTTTTATAGAGTTCTTGAAACCTTTGATAAGAAGTGTCAATATGTTGAGCTCTTTTATCTAGAACCCTCAGGAATAGCGGCGTTCAAAAATTGGCTAAAGGAAGTGATTGAACAATGGGGCAAAAATGTTGCACTAATATTCAGATGATGTCGGAAATATCTTTAAGCATTAATTCAATATATTAGAAGTATGTTACATATAGATAAGGCATAATTTAAGATTTAGATTGGAATTTATAGTAATGAACAATAAGATACCAGTAGTATTAATTAGTGATGACAATTTTATAATGCCTACTTGTGTGGCAATTACGTCACTGATTGTAAATAAAGCTCCATCAACGGATTACGACATATATATTATAATGGCTGAGTGTTCCGATGAGTCCTTCGCCAAGATTAAGGAACTCAATGATTTGGGAACATCTGTCAATCTTGTAAGAGCATCGCTTGATGAATATAGGGATATTAAGCAACTTGCGCATATTTCTATAGCATGTCTTCTTAAGTTTGATGTGAGTGAGCTTGTTCCTAATTACGATAAGCTTCTATACTTGGATGGCGATATTATTGTAAGGGGCGATTTGAGTGATTTATATAATGTAGAGCTTGGTGACAGCTATGCTGCAGGAGTTAAGGAACTTAGTAATATCACAGAGGAAACAGGCAATGTCAACGCTGGTATAATGCTGTTTAACGCTAAGAGAATCCGTGATGAAAAACTTAATATTAAAATGCGTGAGATCAGACGAAGTCTTGGCGACAGGTCATCAATGGATCAGCAAACCTACAATATTGCTACTGGCAAGAATTATAAATATGTCGACATTAAATACAATTGTGTTCCACCTAGGATTTTAGGCATGCAAGCTGGAGATTTGGCCAAGATTAACAAGCTTTTTGGAAGTGACTATCGAAGTTTACAGGAAATTGTTGACAAGGCTGTTATAATTCATTATGCATCAGGGGAGAAACCTTGGAAATATACTTTTAAACCATGGGCTAAAGAGTGGTACAAGTACTATATGATGTCCCCATACAAGAATGTTGAATTCAAACTTCGTGGCATCTGGAGCTATAGGTTTGATAAGCTCTGTAAAAATATCAAAGCAAATGGATTGGTAGGTTTATATGGGGTTTTGACAGATAGAAAGAATAGAAAAGAAAAAGACAAGAACAGAAAAAGCTGGGAGTGACGTTAATAATGGCCTTTTTAGTGTGTTTACCTATTGCAGGTGCTATTGCGGCAATCTATGACAAAAAAATAGAAGAAGGCATTCCGGTAGCTATGTTCATAGCTACCTTTATAACGTATCTCTGCGGACTGTTTGGCATTTTAACTGTTTCTCCAATTGTGGTTGGAGTATTGGCTACTGTTTGTCTTGGCGTGAGTATATGGGGAATAATAAAAAAGAGTGCACTTCATAACTTTTTTACTTTCGGCGGGATTTTGTATATTATTCTTGGTGCTTACTATGCACTTGTTGCTAAGGGAAGAATGGTAAGTGAACAGGATGATCTTCAGGTTTATGCCAAGTGTGTTGCGGATTTTTATCACACAGGGAAAGTATATAGATTTGATTATATTCCTGGAATGATGATGTGGGAATACTTGTCTGAGTGTTTTTGGAGAGTGTTTTCAGATAGTATTCTTTTCCTTGCTGTTGCTATGATGTGTGTTGGAATGATGCTGGCTATTTTTTCTGTTCGAGAAAAGAGAAGTCGTCTTTTTTATGCATTTGTGACAATGTTTGTGGTTTTACTACCACTGATGTACAAGGTCAGAGATGTTTATTTTGTGCTTCAAAATGATTTTGTTTTGGGCGTTACAGTAGCGTATATAGTGTGTATGTATCAAAAAGCCAGGCATTATAACGATGTCTTTTATGAATATGCTGTCTATCTTGGTCTTTTTTTTCTAACTATTACAAAGGCGACAGGATTGATATTGGGATGTATTATTATTCTGATGTTTGTCGGTATTGATTTGGTTTCTGAAGGCAAAAAGATTTCGCTTACAGATACGGTATTTGTTATTAAAGCAATAATGTCAATTGTTGCAGCGAGAGTGTCGTGGCTTTTGTTTGCTAAGATTAGTGGTGGTGCAGAAAAATATTCTCATTTTTCTAGATTATTGTACGGTTTAATTATATCGAAGTGGTATTATGTTACAGGATTTGTTGTTGTACTAGTCCTTATACTGTGTTTTATTAAATGGATTGTAGATAATAAAAAGTTCAATGTATTTGTTTTTGCTGTTGTTTTTGGGTCATTAGCAACTTCTGCATTTGCAGTATATAGAATGGAACCTGAGATTAGGAAGGATGCTATCATTAATTTTCTTAATACTATTTTTTCGATATATGCTCCAAGTAGGGAATTTGGTTTTGGATATAGGTTTTTAATTCCATATGCTTTATTATTCCTTTTCTTACTTCTTGTTTGGAGAATTCTGGACACCGTAGCCAGAGAAGATGACAAAGATATAAAATTTTCTTTGACAAATAGAGTAGTTGTTCTTTTGAATGCAGGGTTTGTGACCTTTGCGGCTTTTGTTTTTTTATCAAATGTTTACACCAGAAATCCAAGTCAGGTAGCAAGAGCAAAAGAATGTGAAAGATATTTATATGCGTATGTGGTCGCTTATTTGTTAATTTGTATTTACCAATTCATCCATATTAATGTTTTGCCACAAAGGTTGCATAGAGTTCTTCTTATTTTCACTAGCATGATGATGCTTATCATTGCAAATACAGGAGGAATAATTACCCAGATATTTGCACAAGATAATTACTACAATTTTGACGGATTAAACTATGTAGATATTCAAGAAAACGATGTTTTCTTCTATGTGGACCAAACAGGAGAATTGGATTATTCAAGGTTTAATTATAATATATCTCCAGCAACTATGATAAATTATTATTTCAGCGATATGATGGTTGATGGTTACTGGCTTGGTAATGATGAAAAAGACAGGTATTTAACAGATACAGAATGGAATGAATTGTTAAAGTCCTGTACATATGTCTATGTTGCGTCAACGAATGACGATTTTAAAAAGTTGTATGGAAATTTCTTTGAGGATGATATTATAGATGGACATATTTACAATGTTGTTGTCAATGGAAATGATGCTAAACTTGTTAGTATTCAATATTAATATATTTTAAGGGGAATTTTGATGGTTATTCCAGTTTGTTTTATATACGACAAAAATTTTATAATGCCGACAAGTGTTGCTATTACATCAATGCTTGAGAACAGAAATGAAGATACTTTCTATGATATCTTCCTTATTGGTGTTGATTGTGAGAATGAGGATTTGAGTTGCCTTGAGGCATTTAGAAAAGAGAAGAATGTGGACATCCATTTTAGAAATGCAGATATGTCTGCATATGAGAGTATCAGCCAGGTATCTCACGTGTCTCAGGCTTCTTTAGTTAAGTTCAATCTTCCACAGCTTGTTACAGAGTATGATAAGCTACTGTATATTGATGGAGATGTACTTATCATGCAGGATCTGACAGATTTCTTCATGGAAGATTTAACCGGTTATTATCTTGGCGGACCACAGAATACTGTTGATATTGTACGTGGTAAGGGACAGTTCCTTACAGGAGCTTACGTATATGATTCCAAGAAGATGATAGAAGATGATATTCCTCAGAAGCTTATTGATTATAGAGTTAGCCTTGGCAATCGTAAGTCCATGGACAATACTACCTTTAATGAGTATCTGAAAGATGGCTTCAAGAAGATGCCTATCAAGTACGATCTTCCTATCAGAAAACTTGTGTATGAAAGAATGTATTACAAAGTTGCTGATCTTAATGCATTTTATGGCACCAATTATAAGAGCCACAAGGAAATTGTAGAGGATGCGGTTGTTATCCATTTTGATGGAGCAGCCAAGCCTTGGAAGTATTCTTGTTTCCTCTATGACGATGTATGGCATGAGTATTACAAGAAATCCCCGTGTAAGGATATGCCTCTTAAGAGGAAGAATTACTGGGATTATCTTGGAGAGCAGATTAATAAGTCAGGAATTAAGGGAATCTATTATGTGTTTAAAGACTGGGTACGTGAGAGTCTTGGAGAAATCAGAAGTGTGAAATATATAGAGGGAGACTGGAACTAATGTTATTTAATTCTGCACAATTTTTGATATTCTTTCCAATAGTGGTACTGTTGTATTACATATGCCCGGATAAGCTTAAGAACTATCTGTTGCTTATTGCCAGCTATTTTTTCTATATGTGTTGGAATGTAGAATATGCAATACTTATTCTGACTACTACCTTAATTACTTTTGGTAGTGGGATTGTGATTGAGAAGGCTAAAGAGTCAGATGATAGTAAAAGAACTAAGGCTAAATTAGCGGTTGCAGCGAGCTTTTTACTTAATATTGGAATTCTGTTCTATTTTAAATATACAAATTTCGCATTGGGGATAGTAGGGGGTATCCTCAATAGAGTAGGAATAGGCGTAAGCATTCCTGTTTTTGATATAGTTTTGCCTGTGGGTATTTCTTTTTATACATTCCAGGCTCTTAGCTATACCATGGATGTTTACAGAGGCGATATCTATGCGGAAAAGAACTTCTTTAAGTATGCTTTGTTTGTATCTTTTTTCCCACAGTTGGTCGCAGGACCTATTGAGAGAAGTAAGAACCTGCTCAAGCAATTGCAGCCTCATAAGTTTAACTACGAGGATTTCAGAGAAGGCTTTATGCTAATGCTCTGGGGTTATTTCCTCAAACTGGTATTGGCTGATAGAATTGCTATTTTTGTGGATACTGTTTATAAGGATTATGGGCAGTTTGGTGGAATGTTCATTGTTGTGGCAACAATGCTGTTTGCCGTTCAGATCTACTGTGATTTTGCCGGCTATTCGGTTATTGCAATGGGAGCGGCTAAGATTCTGGGTATCAGACTCATGGAGAACTTTGATGCACCATATCTTGCTACTACTGTTGCCGAGTTCTGGAGAAGATGGCATATTTCCCTTACCTCATGGTTTAGGGATTATCTGTATATTCCACTTGGTGGAAGTAGAAAAGGAAAAGTCCGTAAGTATATAAATATCATGATTGTTTTTCTAGTGAGCGGACTGTGGCATGGAGCAAATCTCTCTTTTGTATTATGGGGAGGGCTTAATGGATTATATCAGGTTATTGGAAGTCTACTGATGCCTGTAAGGGATAAGTTCCGGGTGTTTTTTGGTATTAACAAAGATAAGGTTGGCTACAAGGTTATTGGTGCTGTTGTAACATTTATATTTGTAGATTTTGCATGGCTTTTTTTCCGGGCAGATAGTCTTCATGATGCCTTTGCTATTGTTCGACAGATGTTTATTGTCAAAAATCCATGGGTTTTATTTGACCATAGTTCTCTTTATCAGTGCGGACTCAATGATGCTAATTTTAGATTAATGTTAATTGCTATATGTATCCTGTTCTTGTCAGACTTATGCAAGGTTAAAGGAATTGTTATCAGAAAGGTTATTCTGGACCAGGACTATTGGGTTAGATGGATTATTATCCCAGTAATTATTTGTTTTATTTTAGTTTTTGGAATATGGGGACCGGGTTATAATGAAGCGAACTTTATTTACTTCCAATTTTAAACGTATTATGAGTGTGATAGCTATTATAGCTATCACGCTTTTTATGGTTTCGAAAATATCATATTTGCTTGAAAATAAGACTACATATAAGAATTATGCATCTTTTTTTACCCAGGATGAAGAATATGATGTTTTTTTCATTGGATCAAGCCATGTGAGATATGGGTTTTATCCTATGGAATTATGGAGAGAATATGGAATAACATCATACAATTTGGCGGGAGATGCCAACACAATACCTGTAGATTACTGGGTGCTTAAACAGGCACTTAATTATCATGTCCCTAAACTAGTAATTGTGGATACTTATGATAGTGTTCCGAATTCTATGATAGGTGGATGGGAGCATGTTCATAATTCTACAGGAGCTTTTCCTATTAGCCTTGACAAAATTAGAATGGTTAGAGACCTTACAAGAGAACCGGATTTGATAGATCCAAGTTATGAGCCGACGGATGAAAAATGGGATCTTTTAATAAAGATAGCTGAATATCATGAAAGATGGTCTCTTTTAGGTCCTACCGATTTTGATAGTTATAAGGATTATGTGAAACAATCAGAAGTCAGAAAAGGTGCAAAGCCGTTGACCGATATAGCGGCAAGAGAACCCAAAATATATCCCGATGTGATTGAAGCAGACTATGACATTAAAGCTAGGGAGTACTTGGAAAAAATAATTGAGTTGTGCCAACAAAAAGGCTGTGAGGTTCTTCTCGTTAATACAGGTTACGATTGCAATGACGCTTCCAAATTGTTTGCAAATTCAGTTCCAGAAATAGCTGAAAAGTATGGCTTGGAGTATATAGATTTCACATCTATGGATTTGATAGATTGGGACTGTGATTTGCAGACTACCGGTGAAAATACACATTTGAATGCTTCTGGTGGATACAAGCATTCAATGTACATCGGCAATATTATTAGAGAAAAGTTTAATATCATTGATCATAGAGATGATCCAAAATGTGCTAAATGGAACGATGATTTAAAAAAATACAATGATTATTTGGTGCAGACACTTCGTGAGATTTCTTCCTTGGATGAGTACGTTGAACTCTTATATTGCATGAAATATGACATTACAATAGAAATTTTTAATGAAGAAATACTGAGAGAAGGATTTAATTCCCAAATGCTAAAAAATTTGGGAATAGATATTGATAAGGTGAAATCAGGGACTCTGGTAAAGGTGTCTGTTGGGAATAATATCGAGTATGGAAGTGCTATTGATTTCGATGCAAACTGTAGAGCAAGAGTTATAGTGTTTGACCCTCTTAATAAGAGAGTTGTTGATGAGAAGGCTTTTTAAATATGAAAGGGCAATCAGATCTGAACAGTAGAACAGGATTGTAAGTGATGGAATGAGTATAGTTAGAATATTTTTGCCATTATTATATTGTATGTTGATAGGAACTGCATATAGCATGACATTTAAAAAACGATTCATAGATTCATTAGCACCTGCTTTTTTTGTGCAGATATTGCTGATGCTGCTGACGGGAATAACAATTGAGAGATTGTCATTAGGAATCTTGATTGGGATGGTTATGGCGGTTGGAATAATTTCTTTTTTGTGTGTCAGGGACAGATCTTTTGCAAGGCTGGTTAGAGTTTTCAAAGTATCAGAAAATGGAATGGACTTAGGGATTTGTCTTTTTGTATTTGTTTATTTTTTTATATTCTTATCTAATGTTGGTAAGCATTACAACATGTGGGATGAATTCTCGCATTGGGGATGGTTTGTCAGAGAATCTTATAATGACGATTTTCTTTATTGCATTTCCCACAGGAATTTTGCTCACAAGGAATACGTTCCAGGAGTTTCTCTATTTGAGGTATTGTGGTGCAGACTTTCACTTAAATATAGTGAGCCTAATGCATACCGAGGAATTCAGATGTTACAGGCGGCAATGCTGTTGCCGTTAGTAATGAGAGTGCCAAGCACGATAAAAGGGCGTTTTTCTGGCAATGGGCGAAGATTGCTGATGATTGTTGTTAATCTTTTTATAGTTTTTTCAATTCCGCTTTTTTCAGAACTCCCGTTTTATCATACGTTATATGAAGACTTGATTATGGGAGTGTTTGTTTTTTATTGTGTATGGGTTACGATATCAGATGATTTCAGTAGATATAGCCTATTTCTTCTAGGAATATCGATGAGTTGTCTAGTCTTGTGTAAGATGACTTCGTTGGCTTTTTTGCCAATATTATTTCTTTTCTATGTAGTTTGGCATAGCTTATTTGCAAAAAGAGAGATAGCAAGAAGAAAAATATTCATTGGGGCTATCACTTCAACTGTTAGTTCAATTATTCCATGGATATTGTATAACAGATATCTTGGCTACAAAGGTGTAAATAGTGGGACGCAGAATTATGGATCTATTAAACTTAGCTCAGTACTAGATGTAATAGCTCATAATGGGAAAATTGTTTATCAAAAAGATGTGGATGAAGCCTTTTTTACAGCTCTAGCCAAAAAAGGAATTATTGGAAATTTATCTTATGTATGGATTGTTTTGGGAAGCATGGTATTATTAGTGCTATTCATGCTTGTTTTAGAGAACAAAGAATATAAGAAAAAAGTAGGGCTCGTTACTTTATGGTTGTTTCTAACTGGTATTTATTATGCGGTTGTAATGTACTTCATGTATATGTTGCTTTTTTCAGAATATGAAGCGACTGGTGTAGCAAGCTTTAAAAGATATATGTCATCTTATGTCTTGGTAGCGCTTTTGTTAGTTGCGATGGCTTTCATTGTTTATGGTACTGCCAGATTTAGATTTGTGTCATATTTGGCAGCGATACTGTTAGCAGAGAATATAGCAGTTTTCTTCGGAGCATCCCAGATGCTTCCGGGGGTATTTACGCATGATGAAGTGTGGTATGAGGGACATGTGGATTATTTGAACAATTCAATTCCCCAAGGAGGGAGTGTTTTATTCATTTGTTCATTATCTGATCAAAATGCTATTGGGAGAGTTCAGTTTTACTGCAAAGATATTAGTCTAGGAAGTGGTATATTTGGCCCGCCTAAATATGATGGTGATGTATGGAGTCAGGATTTGTCTGTTGATGAATTCGTAAGCTTGTGTTCTGGCTATGATTATATTTATTTCTTTTCATATGATGATAGTTTTATTGATATTTATCAGAATGCTTTTGAAGAACGGGAAGTTATTTCGGTGGGTAGGTTATTCAGAGTAAAAAAAACAGGTGGTAAGATCAGAACATATCCTGTTAGTTAAAATACGTACCGATGCTAATATTTTATGGGGGATTGAATGAAAATCAATGTTATAGGTTTTATTAGAAAACTGGATTTAAAGTACAAGGTGACTTTGCTTACAACTTTTGTTATAGGTATAGTATCACAAGGGATGGGACTTTTTAATAAGTTTTCAGTTTTAGATGATGTGACCAATTATGGAGTAGGAATGACCTATGAAGTAGGCAGATGGTTTCTGGATTTGACGTATAAGTTAGAAATGTTGTTACTTGGCGATGACAGTTTTAGTCTTTCTACTTACAACGGATTTCTGGGCATTCTATTAATTGCTATTTCAGCTTGCGTCGTGATTAAAACACTTGATATTAAAGATACTTTTATATGTGCATTTATTTCGGGCTTAATGGTATCCTTTCCTGTAATCACCTGTATTTTTGGGTATATGTTTACTCTGCATTTTTACATGCTCTCACTTCTTCTTGGATGCTTAGGGGCATACTATATTTGCAAAAAAGATAGTTGGATATACTTCTTTGGGGGGATTATGCTGATTGCCATGTCCATTGGGATTTATCAGGCATTTATTCCCGTTATCACTACGATACTATGCATTTATCTTGTGGGATATTGTTATGATTCAGAAGATGTCAAAAAAGTAATTAGGAAAATTGTTTTTGTTGGCGGTAGCTGCATATTATTTATGTTACTGTACTTTCTTTTAAGTAGTTTATATCTTAAGATAATGGGTGCAAGCCTAATAAATTACAGGGGTATGGCAGATTCAGAAAGCATAAGTACATATTTGATAAGAGCTTTATCCGCGTACAAAGAAGTATTTATTCCCAAGGCGAATACAGGATACTTTATGTTTCCTGGCAATCTCATAGTGGCTTATAGGCTGACGTTGGTTTTGAGCTTCGGATTAAGCATTTTATTGCTGGTCAGAATCTGCAAAAGGAATAAGGCTATAGCAATAATATGTGCAGGATTGATGTTGATGCTTCCGTTAACCATCAATTTGATTGTAGTGATGGTCGATAGGGAATTTATACATTCACTTATGGTATACGGACATCTTTTTGTGTTTGTTTATTTTGCCTGGTTGATTGATAAAGTTGGTTTTGATGACCTTGGAGAAATTATTAGCAAAGCAGCTTCTATTGTAGTAGCTATTGGAATGGTTGTTGTGCTGTTAATGTTCTGCAGGCTTGATAATAAATGCTATTTGAAAGCATCTTATGCTCAAATGGATGCAATCAGTTATGCCACATCACTAATAACTGAGATCAAGAGCACAGAAGGTTATAAGAGTGACATGCCTGTTGCTTATATTAATCTTGGAAACATAACAGATCCTACGCTTCAATCTGGGGACATAGGTCACATGGATGATATTGTATATTTACCATACTATGATGTTCGGGGGTATGTGAATTCATATTCCTATAGAGATTTTATCAGGCAGTGGTGTGGTTTTGCTGCACCAAAAGCTGACTATGATTATTTCAATTCATTAGATGAAGTTCAGAAAATGCCACATTATCCTGATAGTGGGTCTATCAAGATTATTGAGGGAACAGTTGTGGTGAATTTTTAGGAATATATATAGTAAATGTATGGGGATTAAGATTTATGCAGTTTAACAATTACTATTTTATATTATTCTTTTTGCCAATTTTTGTGGTAGCATATTTGGGGGCTAGCAGAATACGACCAATAATAGGCAAGCTTGTGATTATAGTAGCCAGCATATTTTTTTATGGTTATGGCAGAATGGATTCAGATTCTGCTTAAGATTGTTTATGTACAGGATACTTCTATTAGTAGTGGCATCATTGAAGCTTTCAATGTTCCTGAGAGATGGTGCATTATAAAGAATCTGCATCTACAAAACTGGATGTATAATTCACCATATGTGAGTATGATCATATTCGTTATAGCAGCATATGTGATATGTCTTGTTCCCAATAATAATTATAGGGAAAAGAACAGACTAAATATTGTAAACATGTTTTTGACAGCACTTTGTTTAGTTTGGGGTATATTGTGCTTGGGGACAGAATCTACTTTTGTGTATTATGGTTTTTAATATACAATAAACTACATTTTCTTTAAGAAATCATATGTAGTTGGGGGAACAAGCTCTTTTACTAAATCCCAATTTCCTTCATGCATGGCTTTTCTAACAGCGGAGGCACTTATTACAGTGCTTCCGTTTTGTTTTCTTGGAATTTCAATGAATTCTACACCATATTTAGGAAGAATCTTTTTCATATTTACGTTGTACTGATTAGTGAACATATCTATAGGCTCTTCTCCTGCAAAACGAACAGATATGCCAAAGTAATTGGCTATACAAAGGAAATACTCAAGGTCATTTTGAGCATTTAGGTCAACTGTACCTAGATTTTTTTTATCAAAATATCCGGGAAGAGTCTGGGAAGAAATCACGTATTTGCCACTTTTGAGGACAGTAACATTATCTAGATCTTTAGTTCCCAACTTAACAAGTTTTATCCTGTCTTCAAATTTGAATTCTGATTTGTCTTCTTCCACAACAAAAATATACAGGTTGTCAACCTGTTTGCTGGCCTGGTCGATAAGATATCGGTGTCCATTGGTAAATGGATTACAGTTCATTACTATGGCACCATTTCTATAGTTTCCAACTTTGATATTCTCTTTTTGAGACTTTAGCCAGGAAGAAAGAGACTTATCAGCAAGAGATTCTATAGAAGCAATTCTTTTATGAGAAGGGCCAAATGATACTTTAGAAGTATTCCTTATAAAGTTGGGATGATCATTGGAATCAGATAATAAGCTGTAAGATTTAAGGGACTTAATAGTAGAAGCAATTTTATCAGCTATAGCACCAGCAATTACCTTATCAAAATGCACGGTGATATCAAATACATGATTTTCAACATCGTTTATTTCGTTGTAAACATCAGTAAGATCGATTTCTGCATCGCATATAGGTTTAACATTAGAATCTTTTTGTGTAGGACTAAAGACCACTACTATATCGCCAGGAGCATACTCTTTTTCGCGCATAATATAATTTATTGTATGAAAAGTACTGCCCATGTTATAGACATTGTAGTTGTCACTTAACTGGGATTTTACAAGTGAAGGTATAGTTTGAGAATCCTCATAATTAGATCCTCTGACAAGACAAGGGCCATAAATGTATACACTATTAGTTTTGGAACTGGTATTGCCTATTGTTCGTCTGAAGCCGTTATCAAAATTGATATATTGTCCATTGTGATAGTTGGTACTGTAGCCGCGCGTATTATCGTTGATAATAGAAGCAAGTTCCGCCTGTAGCTTGGTACTATTTTCTTGCCTTGCTCTTATGTGATTAAAGAGTTCTGGTGCGTATCGTCTAAGCCTCTCCCAATAGCGAAGCTTTTTTTTAATTTCTTTAATTCGTTTTAGTCTGTTGTCATCAGGAATATAAATCCAAATGACATTGACATTATTCTGATGAAGTCGTGGAAGAATACGAGCGTTTAAATCTAGCAGGTATTCTGTGGTCTTTCCAAAAGGAGCATATAATCTGCGCATGTAAAAGGTTTGGAACTGATTACCTTTGGAACTTGTGAGCTGCTTATAGGAACAAAGATTTGCAATGATAATAAGAGTATCTGAATCTAAAGTGTCTATAAAAGAAATGAATTCAGGTGAAGCAGTATCATCATATCCATATCTACCGACACTTATATTAGGATTAGCAGATAGGTAAGAATATATAGTATTTGAGTAAGAACTAGTTCCTACAACAAGAAATCTATCATATATGTTTTCTAATGTGTTGAATATACGTGGAATTTCGGTGTTTATAATATATTCAGGAGTGTTTAACAGAGACAGAAATTCCTTTACAGAAAAAATATAGTTATTGTTATTAGTTGTTTCTTTTGATGCGGAAATAATGATGTGATTTCTCCCGGATGGATTTAATGGAAGAGTAAATTTATTCAGAATAGTAGTAAGTGATTTGCTTTCGATATAGCTATCATCGATTGTGATATCACTTATGTCAAATCGTTTCATGATGATGGAAAGACCATCAATCATATCCTGAGTGATAGAGTTTAGATTTTTTTTATCAGCAAAATATTTATATATATTATATTTGATACCCATAAGGCAGAAGCTCTCCATTAATGCTTTAGTAAAATAATACAGATAGCTTTAGTATACTGTAAATAATAGCTAAAATGAAGTGTTGACATAGCAATTAGGAATAAAGTGTTCTATAATCAAGAGACAGTAAGCATTGAAAAAGTTGGAGTAAGAAATGAATGATTTAGTGTCAATCGTAGTTCCTTCCTATAACGTGGAAGGCTACATAGACAAGTGTATAGACAGTATCTGCCATCAGGATTATGAGAACATAGAGATAATTCTGGTAGATGATGGTGCTACAGATGGAACTGGCAAGAAGTGTGATGAATGGGCTGAGAAAGACAAGCGTGTTATAGTTATCCACCAGGAAAATCAGGGTTTGTCTGGTGCAAGGAATGCCGGTATCAGAGCTGCGAAGGGGAAATATATATCTTTTATTGATTCGGATGATATGATTGCTCCTGATTATGTGTCTACTCTGTATAACTGTATTATCAAGAGCGGGGCCAGGATGGCTCAGGGCAGATCCAAGAACTTTTTTGCGGAAGAGGATATAGCAGGATTTGCCTCAGAAGATACGAGAAGTGTCAGGTCAGGCTATGACATGTGCAAGAGTCTCATGAGCGAGTACAAGATGGGCTGGGGCATCGTCATGACCAAGATGTTCGAAAAGAGTCTGTTTGATGAGCTAGAGTTTCCGCTTGGCAGGATTCATGAGGATGAGTATCTTGTGTATAAGCTATATTGGAATGCGGGGCAGATAGCACTTACGGAAAAGATTGTGTACTACTATAGATCCAAGAGAAAAGGAAGTATTACGCATTCCGAATACAATATCAAGAGGCTTGATGCTGTGTTTGCAAGGGAAGAACGATGCGAGTTCTTTAAGTCTATTGGAGAAAAAGAATTGTACCAGCTTGCGAAACTCGCACTTTGCTATACACAGATTGAGGCGGTTAGAAAGCTCAAAGAATCGGACATTGGAGAAAAGGCCAAGTATATTGATAGTATCAATCAGAAACTAAGGGTAAATATCAGGGAAGTTCGCAGTGCAGAATATATCAGCACTAAGAAAAAGACATCTCTTTGGATGGAAGTTCATTTCCCAAGGCTCAAACAATTGCTGAAAAGATGAAACAGTGTGGATTAAACTTGTCCTATATGATGAGGAATAAAAATGAAGAAGATTCTTCACTTAGTAAGTGGCGGCGGCGTAGGCGGAATAGAGATATTGTGTGAGCAGATAGGTCTTCGTGGAAAAGAAAAACATGAATTCTGTTTTCTGTTTTTTTCAGGTCTTATTTCCGACAGGATGAAAGATAACGGAATAACTACATATGATTTAAATAGCGAGGGTTTTATGGGAAAATGTAAGGCCCTCAGGCAGATTTTTGAAAATGGCAGGTATGATGCAGTTGTTGTACATAATGAAGGCGTCAAGATATATGCCTTGTATGAGAGCTTGATTCGTGTTGCCAAAAGAAAAAAAATGTCTGATGTGGCATTTATCAAATATTGCCACAGTTCTCTTGATGAAGATTACTACTCAGGAAATGTATTTGAGGATACTATCCACAAGCATTTACTTAGGAAGGTTATGATAGATTCTAATCTTAATATAGCTGTTTCTGAGTATGTGAAGAAATCCTATGCTGGTGATCTAAGAATTTCAGAAGATAAAATAAAAGTCATATACAATGGAATTGAGCATGTGAACAACGACAGTTCTTGTGATGGTGTTTTAGAAACAAACTCTTGCCAATCTGAACATGTACAATTAGATGAGAAACGACTCTTGTACATTGGCCGCCTGGTGGCTGTTAAAGGTGTTGATACTCTTATTAAAGCTATAGCACTTCTGAAGGATAGGGGCATTATTGTGTCGCTTGATATTCTGGGCGATGGAGAAGTAAGAGTAGATCTTGAGAAGCTTGCGGATGACCTCGACATAGCAGGCCAAGTAAATTTCCGAGGAATGGTTCTTGAAAAAGAGGATTATTACAAAAATGATGGCATTTTTGTTTGCCCATCTGTATGTCAGGAAGCCTTTGGTATTTCAGTAATAGAGGCGATGAGCAGAGGTCTGATTTGTGTCGCTTCTAAGGTGGGTGGAATACCAGAGATTATTTCTGATGATAGGCAGGGTATCCTGTTTGAAGCAGGTAATGTTAATGCATTGGCAGATGCTATATTAGAGGCTCAGACGAGATGCAGAGCAGATGTGTATTGTGAATATCGTGATGCAGCTATAGTAAGAGCTAAGGAGTTTGATATCGAAAGATCTGTTTCGGAACTTGAGGCAATAATAGGCTAATTTTCGACCTAATGATGATTATTATATAAATGGAGTGTTTTGATAGTTTGAATGGAACAATAATTTCGGTAGTTGTACCGATTTATAATGCAGAAAAATATATAAGAAGATGTGTAGATAGTATTCTTTCGCAGACATACAGGAATCTGGAAGTTATTTTGGTGGATGATGGTTCTACAGATGAAACACCGGAATTATTAGATGATTATGCCGGAAAAGATGACCGTGTCAGAGTAATTCACAAAGAAAATGTAGGACATGCTCATTCCAGAAATCAGGGATTGCTTGCTGCTACCGGCGAGTTTATTACCTTTATGGATTGTGATGATTATATGCATCCTGACTTTATGGAGAAGATGTATGGAGCTATCTGCGAAGATGGTTCTGATATGGCGTGCTGTTCTTTTAATTATGTGGATGAGTCTGGGAACAAGCTTGGCTGGAGTGAGCCAGAGCTTAAGAGAAATGCAGTGAGTAGCATAGATGCACAGAAGGATTTCCTTACTACTTACAACATCGAAGGCTTCTCTTGGAATAAGCTGGTCAGAAGATCAATCTTAACCAATAATAATCTGAGATACCCTGAGAATCAGAAGGCATTTGTTGATATGTTTCTGTGGTATAGAGCCCTTTCTTTATGCCAAAGAGTAAGTTATGTTCCTGATAAGATTTATGATTATTACCAGATGGCAGGTTCTGTAGTTCACACAATAGATGATGTGAAGATACGCAACTATAGAACAACCCTTTCTAACATAAGAAATGCAGCTTATGAAAATGGCCTATCAGCTGAAGGTGATTATTATGCATCTCTTCGCATGATGTCTCAGATGTACAATCAGATAAGGCTGGATGTGAAGTCAGGCTTTAAGAATAAGTTTTTCCACAAGTACAAGTGGGAAGATGTGTTTTTATTGAACTCCAATCAAACTTTAAATGTTATAGGTAAAGTAAGCTTAAACTTTAAATTTAGTTTTTATATAAAGTATGTTTTGGTAAATCTTTACTTGTGCAGATGATATCGTTGTTTTAATAAAGTCTGTACTGATAGTACACTATTAAAGTATGGATTGAAATATATGTTATTTAATATAACACTATTTCATGTTGTAGGTCTGCAGTACTAATTTGTGAAATGATTCCAGTATTTTTTCAATAATACAAGAACCGCCTATCATACTAATGAAATAGATGAATCTCAATAGCCAAATGTTTGAGATGGTATATTTGCTCGAAATGATAAAAAAAGGAAAGGCGAAGTCTATAAATAATCTGTGATACAAAAAAATATATAACGTATGTTTTCCGAGAACTGAAAACTTGGTGATCACATTATTAGCCAACTTTAAATGCTTTATTGCTTTTTCAAAAAAGAAAATAGTGATTGTACATAAAATGGCATATAGACTAAAGCTTATACTAGGGGGGTTAAAACCCATTCCAAAAGGCAATAGAGAATCTATTTTGCAATTATCTATAGTTATAAAATTCCACCATGCTAAAGAACAAATAAAACTAATTATAAATGCAACATAATTAAGTGTTGTACTTAATGAAATTCTAGAATTGTACTTGCCAAACAACATACCAAGATATAATAGTAACAAATATGTTCCACCAAATAGTTTTCCACCACCACCATAAACATTTAAAATATTAGTATAATTAGTAGTAAAACTGGAAATTATAAGAATAGTAATTGTTCCTAGTAAAATGAATAGAACGTTATGTTTATGTTGGCTTGAGTACTCTATAAATGAATATAGGATTGGAGCTAAAAACAGCAACTGTAAATAAAGTAGTACATAGTAAAATGGACCACTAGCATCAAAATGAATAACGTGTATTAAATAGTTGCTAAGATTGAATTGCCTGTCTATTATGATTTCGTAAATAATTGATGCTACAAGATAGGGACGTAAAATTTTCCATGAGCTACTAAGAACTTTTTTGAGAATGTTTTCTGAATTCTTGTGATATGACCAATAGCTTGTTACACCCATAATTATAATAAATAAACTTACACTGTAATAAGAAAAAAAAGCTATTTTTTGATTGTGGTATAGTATTCCGTTTGTATGATCAATTATTACAGCTAATATGGCCATAAGTTTTGCGATATCTACCCAAATTGATCTATTTTGAGATTCCATATTAGTTTTTCTCCTTCTGATAGATGACTAGGAATGTATTTATAGCATAAAGTTAATTGCGAAGTCTTTCTAGATGCATATACATTCCCACAAGTGTAGGCATAATATAGAACACTGCCCATGAGTATCTGGGCTGATCTCTTATCATTGGTGCCAGGAAAATGAAGGCTATGCAGAGCCATACAGGCACAAAGGTTATTAGGTATCTGCCAAGCTTCTTGTTGATCATAAATAGCATGATTGACAGCATTACGATCACATACAGTGCCAGGTTGTTGAGTGATGAAATAATTGGCAGGCTGTTGAACATGCGGTAGAAACTGCAGATCAAAATAGGCAGACCTTGCATTTGCTCAGGAACATAGAGCCGAAGATAATCTATAAGTTCCGGAGTTGTGATTCCCTTTCCTGCATCAACATCCTGATTGTAAACAATATTGTCAAAGTCAGGCATGAATATGTAGTAGCTCTGATTCCATGTGGCTTCTACGTAGCACATTGGGTGTTTGAAGAACATCTTAAACCAGGTCTTAAAATAAGTGTTTAGCTGTTCATCAGTTGATTTACTGCGGAACAGGCTCTTTACATTGTCGGAACAGTGCGGAGTGTAGGCTCTGGCAAGTTTGTCATAATCAAGGATTCCATCTATAGCCTCTTTTTCCTCGTAAGTTACTTCATTTCCATAATCCCTGATATATCTTGCTGTCTGCTGGAACAGGAATGAATAGGCGTCCTTCTGGCGCTCTATTGTGACATTGTGAGTTACTATTACGGCCTGTTCAGCGGCATTTGATAAAAGAAGTGCGAGAATAATCGTTACAAATGGAATTACGCTAAGCTTGCATTTCTTTTTTATCCACAGGATTAAATATGTGATTATCATGACAGCGCTGGTAACGTAATAAATGTGAAGGCCGTTCTTCCTGAAAAGGGTCAACATAAATGTTCCGGCTATCCAGGCAAGTATCAGTTTGTAATCACTCCTTAGGTTAAAACTAGTTTTGTGTTCTGTGACTATATGTATCACACACAGCGCTATTATCACATAGCCGATCATATGTGGATAATCCTTGATTGCCCAGGCGGCGTTTCCGGTAAAGTATGGTGTGATGCAGTATATGAAGAATACCAGGAGCCTAAACCACTTGGGTGTTTTCCATTTATAGAACATGGCATGAGTATATCCCAAGACCAGCGCCATAATAGCTGACTGAATGCAGACATAAATGAAAATGCCAACATTGCCCGTTACAAAGATTGCCTTTCCCATCAGAACAAACTGGCTTGTGATCCAGGTGTGGAAGATGGGCTGAGCATTGTCGTATCGATATACGCCAAAGTACTGATTTAGCTCATACCAGTTGTCTGCGCTAAGGGCAGCAGGATAACGCATGATAAGGTGTATTATCCATGAGAGGTAGATGACTGCAAATGAGAAGAGCCATGGATGAGCGTAATAGATTTTTTTTAGGAAAAGAAATCTATTTGATCTTGTAGCTGATCTTATGGCAAAACCGTATGTATTGAAAATGTAGTTTAGTCCGCGAATCATCAGTAAATACAGGAAGTAGAAACCAGCTACGAAAATGGCTGTTTTAATCAGATTAAACTTAGGCGTCCAAATGGTGCTGAGCCTGTCATTATATGCAAAGGCACGACCGCCGGCATACATAACAGAGAGGGACCCTGCGAGGATTTTGTCGCCCTTAACCTTGTCTAGAATATGCTCTGAATCTTCAAAAAATCTGTAGTATATAAAGGCAAGAGCACCTGCAACTACCAGGATATAGAATCCTTTACCTGCAAAGGTACTATTTAGCTGCTCGAAGAGCTTGAAAAGAGCGTTTATTGCAGATCTTGTAATCTGAGATTCATAAGGGTCAGGAGTTTTAAATGTAAGGAAAAAAGCGGATGCTGTAAATAGAGCAGCAACGCATGATTTAGTTATTTTTTTATTCATAAGAGATAATCTCCGTATTCTTTATTGTTACTTTAGCTTTTTTAGCTACATATCAGTATACTTTAGGAAACACCAAAAATGAAGTGGCTGGCAGATACCAATGAAGAATCAGTGAATTCTTGCATAATGGTTAGTGGATTTTAAATAAATATGTATATACATACGATAAAGTGATTTGTTATAATCATTTGTGGATTTTCTTACATGAATGATGAAGGGGAGACTGGACTATGACAGATTATGAGGAACTGGCGCTTTGTAAGATTAATGTCTTGAAGGATGCCGGTTTTACGATTACTAAGGATATGAAGATTCTGGATTTTGGATGCGGAGAGGGACATTTGGTCAAGGCGTTTCAGGATCTGGGTTATGATGCATACGGCATAGACGTTATCGATTGTGAAATACTTGATGAGGAGCATTTTCACAAGATTGGATTTGACCCCTATGTTATACCATTTGACGATGCTTTCTTTGATGTGGTGATCAGTACGTCGGTTTTTGAGCATGTGCTTAATACCGAAGAGTCACTTAGGGAGATACATAGAGTTCTCAAGACTGGCGGTGTTACTATACACTCGCTGCCTAGCAGATACAGGATTATTGAGCCACACATTAAAGTGCCATTTGCAGGACTAATACAGGGTAAGGGATGGCTCAAACTATGGGCTCGTCTGGGCGTTCGAAATGAATTTCAAAATGGCCTTCCATGGCAGGAAGTTGCAGACAGAAACATTGGATACTGCCGGGATGGCATCAATTACATGAGCTATCATAAGTTCAAGGGGATAATTAAGTCAGTTTTTGGAAATGTAAGGATACTGACCAAAGAGTATATCAAGAACACAACTGTAGGAATGGCAGCAAAACTCGGACGAATGTTACCTATACCTGGTTATGGATATCTTCTCTTTTTCTTCCGTGAGTGGAACCTTATTATGAAAAAAGAGTGAAAATTGGAGCGGTGCATATGCATCGCTCTTTTTGGTGTACCGCCTTATGCTTGTAGGGTGACATTAAAGACGATATAATTTAATTTGGTTTATTGTGTGCAAAAATCATGACAAAAAGGTGATAAGATACATGTTTAACTGGTCTAAGCATAAAAAAGTTTACATTGCAGAGTTTGTTGCGGTACTGGTGGTCCTGCTAACACTTTTTATACCCCTTTCTCACTATTCGTATTCGGGGAAAGACTTCGAGTCAGAAAGCGGAATATTTATGGAAGGGCTTCTCGATGTGGCAGAGCCTGGATACTATGTGGACAACACTGTGGCAGAAGCCGGTGCTGAGAAGGTTGTGGTTTCACCGGTTACAGATCTGAGGTTTGGAAGCTACGATATGACTATCAAATATATGGCCAGCAATACAGGAAATACCTATTCCTGTGAGTCAGACTGGAATACAATGCCTGTAACTCTTGGTAGGACCAAGGCAGGACTTAAGAGAGTAGAGACTGCAGATGGCGGAATTACTATCAAGCTTAATTCCGCTCTTAATGTAGGTGAATATCGTGTTGAGTTCAATTTCAGCGGAGATGGATATCTGTATGTGTATGGCATGGAGATTCAGGAAACTAGCTGGTGGAAGATAAATCTGCTCCTGGTAGTGCTGTGTGCCAGCTTCTTGATCAATGGTTGTATCGCTTTTTCTGAGTGTGAGGATAAAAGAGTTCGCGGAGACTTTATTGTTGCAGGCATTCTTGTATTGTTTGCATCCTTGCCACTTTTTGATCCTTATCTGATCACAGGCCACGATATGGGATTTCATCTTGAGCGAATTGAGGCACTTACTGCCAATCTTAGGTTTGGTCAGTTCCCTTCAAGGATATCGTCTGATTGGCTTGGAGGAAAAGGGTATGCGGCTTCAATTTTTTATGGAGATTTGTTCTTGCTTATTCCTGCGGTATTAAGGCTTCTTGGTGCCTCAGTACAGCTTTCTTATAAGACTTATATTTTTCTTGTAAATGTAGCTACTGTCGGTGTCAGCATGTACTGCTTTAAAAGGTTTATTGGAAGCAGGCTCGGAGCAATAATTGCTTCTGTAGTATATGTTTTGTCACCATATAGACTTTTGTGCCTGTATTCAAGGGCAGCGGTTGGGGAGTATACAGCGTTGATATTCTTCCCACTGGTATTCTTGGGGCTTATGAGACTATATGGTATTGGTTTAGGAACTGATGCTCGTAATGGAGTAGAAGATATTATTATCGGAGTCACAGGCATCATAAACTGTCATGTATTATCCGGAATAATCGTTGCGATATTTGTTATTGTATTTGCACTTATTAACTGGAAGAAGACATTTACCAAAGATGTTCTTGCAGGAATTGGCATTGCGGTAGCTGTAGTACTTCTTCTTAATCTGTGGTATATAGTTCCGTTTATCCAGGTTATGGCTGATGGAATCGGTGTTATGGGACTTAGGCAGAATGGAAGATTTAGATCTAATGGAACATATCTCTGGCAGGTATTATCTCTTTTCCCAAGACCAGGCATATCTCTTAGCTCAGAGGAGATAATCGGTGAGGCAAGGCCTATGGAAATGGTGGTAACTATTGGAGCCGGACTAATAACGCTGGTCACATATGCTGTTATGAAGGGATATGGATTGATCGGGAAGAAGCAAAATGCAGATATGGCCTCAAATGGAAAGGATGAGCATGATAACTCTAATACAGAAAGTGGTGTCATGAATGCCTTATTTGCCATATCACTTCTTACAGTATTTATGGCTACACCTTATTTTCCATGGGATGGATTTAAACGTATATCAGGCGTTATGAATTCGCTGATAACTAATATTCAGTTCCCTTTTAGATTCTTGAGTGTAGCGACATTGTGCCTTGCACTTCTGACTGGGCTTATTATTAAGAGCATCTCCGAGTACGATAAGGAAATGAACTCTATTGTCGTATTAAATGCCAAAACTATTATGGCGATTTTTAGCATAGTTATTGTTACCTTGAGCGCGATATCTGCCAGCTACTATATGACAGAAAAGGGAACTAGCGATGAGTTTACCTTTATCGTAGATGAGTTCGAGGAAGGCGGCATTATGGGAGCTGAGTATCTCCCAAGTGGAACAGCCGAGGACTACGATACAAATTACAATGAGCCTTATTCTGAAACAGCCGTTATAAATAGTTGGAAGAGAGAAAAGGGCAGGATCTATCTTGATGTAACGAATGGTACGGATGATATTGCAGAAGTATCAGTTCCATTTATTTATTACAGAGGTTATAGGGCTGTTGATGCAGCAACTAAAGGGGCAATTGAAGTTGTTAAGGATGATACCGGTTTTGCTCAGTTAAGACTCGGTGCTGGCTACAGTGGAAGTGTGGAAGTGTTCTATAAAGAGCCTGTGCTGTGGAGGATGTGCGAGTTACTATCTGCTTTGACGCTGATAGTATTGGCAATAATTATGTTTAGAAAAAATAAATAAGTAGGAGATTTTAATGGAAAAAGAGTTTTCAAGAAGAAAACTGTTACTGCATACTATTACTATTCTGATCATATCTGTGATTGCAGGAGTTGTTTTTTTGTGCCTGGCGTATATGCTTCCTACGGATAAAATGAAGGCAAATGTTGCAGCAGCTTACGACCTGTTCATGGACGAGAGAGTATATCACGATTGGTCTAACGATGTGGAATATACCAGGCTTGATGGTTATACAGACATGTTGATGTACGGAACAGCAATATATCCCAATGAGGAAAGTGTGCTCAATGAGGCATTAATGAATCGCCACATTGATATGTGGTATGAGGATGGCATGGATGTTGCCTATTGGTCTACGGATTCAGAGGGCGAGTATAGACCCATAAGCTATGAGGTATACTGGCATGGATACCTAATTTGGCTTAAGCCGCTTCTTCTTTTCATGCATCCAAGGAATATAAGAGTTTTGAATATGCTTTTACAGTTTGTTCTGTTAGCCTATTTCCTGCAGCTCTTTACTAAGCGGTTTCAAGGGAAATACTACATGCCGTTACTGGCTGGAATACTAGTTATTAATCCGGTTTCAACGGCAATGTGCTTGCAGTTTTCGAGTGTATTTTATATAGCAGTTATTTCGATGATATTGATGCTAAGGTATCCACATATAGTTAAGAGAAGACATGGCTTTTCATTGTTCTTTTTGGTAAGTGGTATTTGGGTTGCCTATTTTGACTTCCTGACATATCCTCCAATTGCGCTGTGTTTGCCGCTTATGCTGTATCTGATTATGAGAAATGAGGATAGTAGCACTGATTATGACCAGAATATTGTATTATCTGTATTCAGAGCAGGCATTTATTGGTCTGTTGGTTATTTATTCATGTGGGGAAGTAAATGGTTCCTTCCGCTGATAGTTGGTGATAACAGGCTTGACTACGTATTGTACGAGCTTGGCTATAGATCAGGAATGGATGATGTTACTTTTTGGCAGGTGTTGACTGAGAAAACTAAAGTTCTTGCAATTAAGCCATTTTTGGTTTTCTTTGGAATATATGCTGTGCAACTGATAGTAAGATTGGTGATTGCGGTAATGAAAAAGAGGATTGTAAGACCAAATTATATGTATCTGATTTCTGTAGCTTTGGTTATGATAATTCCGATTGCGTGGTATTTTGTAGTAAGAGAGCACTCACTTCATACATTTGCTTATAGGGAGCTTGCAGGATCGATAATGGCAGCTATGTTATTTGCTGAGAGCTTTTTACCAGTTGCTCAGTCTGCAGAGAAATAAAGTAAGTATTTAGTATTAAACGAAACGAGAAATGGAATAATGACGAGAAATATTATTAAATCTTTGTGTTGTGTTGTGGTTTTAACGCTTGTAAATTTTGGATTATTGGTTGGGACTTTTTTTCTTCCTATAGATGAAATGAGGGAAAATGTAGCTAGAAGTTCAGAACTCTTTAACTTCGAAGGAGTTTACCCTCATTGGGATACTGGGTATAAATCTACCAAACTTGATGGGTGGACAGAAGGTGCGGTATATGGAATGGCTATTTATCAGGAGGGAGGTTCTCCTCTGGAAAATGCTATTCTCATGCACTATATCGATGCTGAGGGTGTGCAGATGCCTTGGAGCATGACTAATTATGCTAACCATGCTGATAAAAAGTATTCTTTTCCTGTGTATGGCAGATATTGGTATGGAAGTGTTGGTATTATCAAGGTATTGCTCCTTTTCTTTGATGTAAGTGATATCAGAATGCTAAACTTAATTCTTCAGATGGCGCTAATGCTATTGATTTTGTTCAAAATGATCAAAACGGGCATGGACGATAGGATAGTACCATTTATTGTAGCTATTATGATTATCGATCCAATATCTATGGTGATGTGCCTGACATATTCATCTGACTATATTCCAATGCTGCTGGCTATATTGGCAATTCTGTATTTTTATGATTATGTGGATAAGCTTGGTTGGATGGTATTTTTTGCTATGCTTGGTGCTGTCATGGCATTTTTCAGCATGCTGTCATTTCCGCTTATTGCACTGGGAATACCACTTCTCTTTAAGATATGGTGTGATGGGATATATGGGAAAAGTGTTAAAAATGAGCTACTTGATACCGTTGTTTGTTCAGGAGCCTGGGGAATTGCTTATGGAATTGCCTGGGGGATGAAATGGATAATAGGAACGCTTTTTACAGATTTTGATTTCATAGGTAATGCACTTGGACAGGCAACCGGATACTATGGGGAAGCTGAAGCTACTGTAATAGAAAGATTATTCAAGAATGTAAGGGTTATAGTAAAGTGGCCGTATTTACTCATGTTCATAGCGGCAATTATAATTATTGTTGTTATGAGTCACAGAGATAAAAACAATACTACTGATGCAGGCTGTGAAACAAAAGTCAGAAATGTTGGTAGAACAAATGATGTTAAAACACTGCTAGCATATATTATTATTATGCTTTTGCCATTTGCTATGATGATAGCTCTGGGTGATGGCTATGCAAATACGCATTACTGGATGGCTTACAAGCAGCTGAGTATAACTGCTGGCGCAGGACTGTGCATAATAAGTGACTTTATTGTCAGATGGAAAATACATAACTTGAATGAAGGGGTTAAAGGAATAATTCCCGAATTGGTGAATAAATGAGAGTACTTATAGTCAATAAATTTTTATACCCTAATGGAGGGTCGGAAACATATATTTTTAGACTAGGCGATCAGCTTAGACAATTTGGGCATGAAGTTCAGTACTTTGGTATGGAGCATGAAGGACGCTGTGTGGGAAACGCAGTAAACGCATATACTTCTGACATGGATTTTCATGGCGGGAGTAAAATAGCCAAGTTGACATATCCGATTAAGACTATTTATAGCAAAGAGGCTAGGAACAAGATTAGGCTGGTTTTGGAAGATTTTAGGCCGGACGTGGTGCATCTTAATAATTTTAATTACCAGTTGACACCTTCTATTATTCTGGAAATCGTTAAGTGGCGTGAGGAAAAGAATGTGCGCTGCAAAATAGTTTTTACTGCTCATGATTATCAGCTTGTTTGTCCCAATCATATGATGAATATTCCAGCAACTGGACAGAACTGCGAGAAATGCATAGGTGGAAAGTTTTCAAACTGTATCAAGAATAAATGCATTCATGGTTCTACAGCAAAGTCTGTTGTTGGAGCAATGGAGGCGTATTACTGGAATTTACGTGGTACATATAAATATATAGATAAAATTATTTGCCCGTCGGAATTTATGAAAAAGCAAATGGATAAGAATCCACTATTTGCAGGGAAAACTGTTACTCAGCATAACTTCGTAGACAAATCCGACTCAGCCAGCGTGGGAGCGGTCCTTAGCGATGGAACCAAACTTCCTCCTAATTATGTTTTGTATTTTGGCAGGTATTCATTGGAAAAGGGAATTCGGACCATGATTGAAGCTTGCAACATGCTTCCTGAGGTAGATTTTGTTTTTGCAGGAAAAGGAGATTTTGCTGAGGAAATTCAAAGACTTCAGTATGTTACAGAAGTTGGATTCAGAACCGGGGAAGATTTAGATCTTTTGATAAGAAATGCAATGTTTACGGTATATCCATCTGAGTGGTATGAGAACAACCCATTTTCTGTTATGGAGAGCCAGGAGAGACTTGTTCCCGTGGTTGGAGCAGATATCGGTGGAATTCCAGAACTTATCAGAAATGGTGTGGATGGAATGCTTTTTGAGAGTGGGAACGCCGTACAGCTGGCTGACAAGATCAAGATATTATGGGATAATCCCGAAGTAATTGGTGAGTATAAAAAGAGCTTAGCAGAAATTGCAGGCAAGCGACTTGATCTTGAAGGGTATACCCGTTGGATTGAGGAAATATATCAGAATTGAAATTAAGGACTGGAAATGACAATTCCTATTATTATTCCGGCCTATGAGCCGGATGAGAAGCTGTTAGGGCTAATAGATGAACTTAATAATGCAGGGCTTGGCCCGGTGATAGTTGTTAATGATGGCTCAGATAAAGCCAGGTTTGGACAGATTTTTGAAGGAGTAGCGCAGAAAGGCGCTACTGTCCTGACTCATGCTGTGAACATGGGAAAGGGTCGCGCCCTCAAGACCTCTTTCAACTATTGCCTGAATACCTATGAGGATCTTTTGGGAGTAATTACTGCGGATTCTGACGGGCAACACACTGCGGAAGATATAGAGAAGTGTAAGAAGGCACTGATTGAGGCATGGGTTGGGAAGTCAGATAATGCTACTACTTCAGATGTCGGTAGTACGTTGGTTGCAGTGGATGAAGTAGATTCCTGTCAAGGCGAGGCTCTTGTCCTTGGCTGCCGTAACTTCAACGAATCCGGAATTCCTGCCAGATCAGTATTTGGTAACAAGACTACGAGCCGCGTTATGAAGCTTTTACTGGGACTATCTATCAGCGATACGCAGACCGGGCTTCGCGGAATCAGCGTTCCGTTTATGAAATATCTTTTAACAGAGAAGGGCGAACGCTTTGAGTTTGAGACAAATATGCTGATTGCCACCAAGGAACTTGGCATTAAGATTGTGGAAGTTCCGATCAAGACTATTTACCTTGAGGAGAACAAGTCTAGTCACTTTAATCCGATACTGGATTCAATCAGGATTTATGCGGTGTTTGTGAAGTTTCTGTTCTCATCGCTTTCATCGAGCATAGTTGATATCGTGATGTTCAGTATTTTCTGCAGTATGTTTAGAAATGTGCCTGTGGCTATAGGTTATGTAATGCTGGCAACGATTCTTGCCAGGGTGATTTCTGCAATTTACAACTTTCTCATAAATTATAAGGTTGTGTTCAAAGGGAAGGGCAGTAAATCTCAGGCAGCGATCAAGTATTTTGTGCTTGCGGTTTGCATAATGCTTCTTAGTGGCGGACTTGTAACATTTTTTACCGGGTTACTACCTATGGTGCCTGAGTTTGTTGTGAAGATTCCGGTGGACTGCGTGCTGTTCCTATTGAGCTTCGTGGTGCAGAGGGAAATAGTTTATAAGTAAGTGGGAAGTGGGAAATAATGTAATTGAAATTTCCCACTTCCCACTTTATAATTTTATCAGGAGGATGCTTACATGAAATATGTTACTTCACTTCAGGCAGCAGAGAGCCTTGGACTTACAAAGAGAAGAATAAATGATATGTGTCTCAAGGGAGAAATCTCCGGAGCAATAAAGAGTGGGAATCGATGGCAGATACCGGAATCATATATTGAAAAAGTGGGAAGTGGGAAACGGGAAACGAGACCTCTGCCAATAGGCGTTTCTGATTTTGCCAAGGCCATCACTAATTATTACTATGTTGATAAAACCTTACTGATCAAGGAAATATTGGATGAGAGGGCTGAAGTATCTCTTTTCCTGCGACCAAGGCGCTTTGGTAAGACACTTAATATGGATATGCTCAGAGTTTTCTTTGAGATTAGTAATGAGGATACTGTTTCATATTTTGAGGGGACCAAGATATGGGAATCGGGACAGAAGTACATGGATTATCAGGGCAAATTTCCAGTTATCTATTTTACCTTCAAGGATATGAAATATACGACTTGGCCAGACATGTTTATAAATATCAAAAGCATGATACAGAGTGAATTTGCAAGGGTAGAGAAGATTAACCATGACAAATTATCTGACGCTGATAAGAATTACATTCAGAGTGTTTTGTCAGATGATTTAAACGAAGTACTTTGGCCAGGTACTTTGGGCAGACTTACGGAGATACTTGATAATATTTATAATGTTGCTCCGATTGTAATGATCGATGAATATGATACACCTATGCAACAAGGGCATTTTCATGGTTTCTACGATGAAATCATAGGATTTATGAGGAATTTCCTGTCCGGTGGCCTTAAGGATAATAAGCATCTATCGATGGCCTTTTTAACAGGTATTCTGCGTGTTGCCAAGGAGAGTATATTCAGCGGGCTTAATAACATAAGGGTTAATTCTGTCATCGACAGAAAATATAGCTCCTTTTTTGGGTTTACTGAGAGTGAGGTTGTTAAGCTTCTTGATGATTATGGCGCAAAGGG